>Ga0268299_1000751_pt1 | contig 82909 bp, 82 predicted proteins | sample NOBtaG_FD_193484 | JGI IMG/M metagenome (GOLD analysis project Ga0268299, IMG submission 193484) | Activated sludge microbial communities from bioreactor in Nijmegen, Gelderland, Netherland - NOB reactor | ecosystem: Engineered > Bioreactor > Aerobic > Activated sludge | place: Netherlands... | reverse complement strand
TTGATCTTGGTCACCGCGGTGCCGAGCGCCGCCAGGTGCTCGCGCTGGCGGAGCGCGTCGCGGAGGCCGATCTGCATGTTTCGGAGTTCGCGCTCGGCGAAGCCGATCTCGTCGCGCCGCCCGGAGGGCCGCATCAGCCGCGCCGTGTCCTCGGGCGCGTCGCGGAAGCCGGCGATATTTTCGGTCAGGCGCCGCATCGGCCGCACCAGCAGCCAATGCAGCGTGAGATAGAGGAGGCACGCGGCGGCCAGCGAGATCGCGCCCGAGATCCAGAGGATGCGCCACGAGAAGGCGAGCATCTCGTCGCGCACCGGGCCCTCGTCGAGGAAAACCTCGAGCAGCACCAGCCCGTCCTTGGGCGCGTAATCGATGACGCGGATCGGTCGCGATTCGGGCGTCACCAGCGTGGCGAAGGCGCCGGCGACGAGGTTCATGAAATTGGCCTCGCGGAGATCGTAGGTGGCGTCCACGCGCTGCGGCACCTCGCCGAGCGCCACGCGCCGCGGCTGCCCGTCCTGGAAGCGGATCACCGCCAGCGAGCGCGCATGGCCGAGCAGCTTGTCGACCAGCTCGGGGCTCACCGCCGAATTCGATTCGCCGGCGGCGTCGATGGCCAAGGTCGCCAGGTGCGCGTCGGCCATCACGTCGCGCAGCGTCTGCACGCGGAAGCGCGCGATCGACGGCACGTACACCAGCACTTCGGCCAGGATCACGAAGCCGGCGGTCCACAGCAGCAGCCGGGTCGTCAGGCGTCGTCGGACGGTCGGCAGTCGGGGCGCGGCGGTCATCCGGATTCCTCGGGCGACCGAGTATATAGGGACAGTGGGCGGGCGCGACACTCGCGCTAGCGGGGAACGTCGCCGCCGCCCCGGCGCTTCGTCCACTTGATCGCCACCGGCAGCAGGGCGAGGAGGGCGAGGCCGAGGATCGGCAGCAGGATCTCCCATTGGAAGACGATGGTGAGGTCCGGAGTCTTCCCCTGGTCGAGCAGCGCGCCGAGGCCGTTGCCGACGCTGGCGAAGACCAGGCTGCCGGGTACGATGCCGATGAGCGTCGCCAGCGCGAAGGTCGAGGGCCCGACGCCGCTGAACGCCGCCACCAGGTTCACGAGCCAGAACGGGAATACCGGCACGAGGCGCAGCACCAAGAGGTAATTGAAGGCGTTGCGGCGGAAGCCTGCTTCCATCCGCCCCACGGCCGAGCCGGCCTTGGCCTTCAAGAGGGCGCCGAGGGCGGTGCGGGCGGCCAGGAACACGGCCACCGCGCCCAAGGTCGCCCCGATCACGGCCGCGGCCGCGCCGAGCCAGAGGCCGAAGAGATAGCCGCCGAGGATGGTGGCCAGCGCCGCGCCGGGAATCGAGAAGGCCACCATCACGGCGTAGCCGAGGGAATAGGCGACGACGGCAAGGGCGCCCCAGTGCCCCACCCACTCCATCAGCAGGGCACGGTGGAGCTTGATCTGCTCGAAGGAAACGTAGCGGTGCCAGCCCAGGGCGAAAAAGGCGGCGAGCCCGGCCGCGAGCACGGCCAGGGGCGCGAGGCGCAGCCAAAGCGGCTTGGAGGCGCGCCAAGGCGGGGCCTCGGGTGGCGCCGGCGTGCCGGGCGAGGGGGCAGGGGCGGCTGGCATTGGCGCTGGCCGTCCCTATCTAACACGCCGGGGCCGGCAAGGCGCGGCCCCCTGGGGTTGTCGGCAATGTCTTTCGGTAAGCCTTTGGCCGCATTGACTTGGGCGAAGCGGCCCCCGTATAGAGGCGCCGCCTAGCGCGTTTCCCCTGCATCCGGTGCGCCTTGCCCGTGCGATGGCACGGGCGCGACCGGGTGCTTTCGTCTCAGCGCGGGTCAATAATTCCCGCCATCGGAGTATTCCCGTGCCGAAGCGTACCTATCAACCGAGCAAACTGATCCGCAAGCGCCGCCACGGCTTCCGTGCGCGCATGGCCACTCTGGGCGGGCGCAAGGTCCTCGCGCGCCGTCGCGCCAAGGGCCGCAAGCGCCTCACCGTCTGAGCGGCCGTCCGGCAGGCATGGGCGACCTCGAAGTCCTGGCGCGTCGGGCGGATTTTCTGCGCGTCGCGGGTTCGGGGAAGAAATGGGCCGCGGCCGGCATGGTCGTGCAGGCGTGCCCCATGCCCGGGCTTCGGGCGGAAAAAGGAGCAAGCGTGAGCGCATCGCCGCCTCTCCGCGTCGGCTTCACGGCCAGCAAGAAGGTGGGCGGCGCCGTCGTCCGCAACCGCGCGCGCCGGCGCCTGAAGGCGATCGCGCGCGAAGTGCTGCTCCGCGAAGCCGCGCCCGGCTACGATTACGTGCTCATCGCCCGCGCGGAAACCGCGACCCGCGACTTTCAGGCGCTGCGCGGCGACATGCGCTTCGCCTTGAAGCGCTTGAAGCTGCTGCAGGCCGGAACCGCGGCATGAGCCCGCTCGCGCATCTCTTCCGCGGCGCCGTGCGCGTCTATCAAGTGGCGCTCTCGCCGCTGATCGGCCGCCAGTGCCGCTTCCTGCCGACCTGCTCGCACTATGCCGTGGAGGCGATCGAGCGCCACGGTTCGATGAAAGGCGGCTGGCTCGCGGCCAAGCGCATCGCGCGCTGCCATCCTTTTGCCGCGGCGGGATACGACCCTGTTCCCGGTACCGTCTCCCCTCCGCCCGCGCCGCCGGCCGCGCGCGATTCACGTTTGCCTTAGCGAGTATCCATGCAGGACCAGAAGAATCTGATCCTCGCCATCGTCTTTTCGGTCGCGATCATCCTTGTCTTCCAGCTGGTGATCTCGCCGCCGAACAGGCCGGCGCCCCAAGCAACCACCCAGCCCGGCGCACCCGCCGCCCCGGGCACGCCCAGCGCCACCGCGCCGCCGGCCGCGTCACCGCCCGGTGTAGCACCCCCGGGCGTGGCACCAGGCACGCCGCCCGCCGCGACGCCGCCGGCCACGCCGGGCGTTCCGCCCGCGGCGCCGCCGCGCGCCGCCTCGCGCGAAGATCTCTTGAAGGCCAGCCCGCGCGTCCTCATCGATGCCAAGCGCATCACCGGCTCGATCGCCTTGAAAGGCGGCGTGCTCGACGACGTGACGCTGCGCGACTACCGCGAGACGGTGAAGAAGGACAGCGCCAACGTCCACCTGCTCAATCCCGCGAACATGGGCAAGGGCAAGGCCTACTACGTGTCGTTCGGCTGGCAGCCCACCGAGGCCAGCAAGTCGATCGAGATGCCGAACGAGAACACGATGTGGACCGCGGACGGCGGCCCGCTCACGCCGACCCGGCCGGTGACGCTCAGCTGGACGAATTTGCAAGGGATCAAGTTCACGCGCCGGTTCCAGATCGACGAGAACTATCTCGTCACGGTCACCGACGGGATCGAGAACGCCGGCGCCGCCGCCGTGCAGGTCGCGCCGTTTGCGGTGACGCGCCTCGTCGGCGAACCCAAATCGCTGGGCTTCTTCATCCTCCACGAAGGGCCGATCGCCGTGTTCCGCGCCGCCAAGGATCAAGGCGCGGTCATCAACGATCCCAGCTACGAGAACATGCGCGAGAAGGCCATCGAGCAAACCACCTATGGCGGCTGGCTCGGCTTCACCGATCACTATTGGCTGGTGGCGCTCATCACCCCGCAAGACAAGAGCCAGAAAGCGTATTTCACCTACGAGAAGCCGTCGGACACCTACAACGCCTTCTACATCGGCGAAACCCTCGCGATAGCGCCCGGCGCCAGGGCCGAATCGGCGCATCGCGTCTTCGCCGGCGCCAAGGAGGTCGATCTCCTGCGCGCCTACGGCGAGCGGCTCAACGTCGAGAAATTCGATTGGGCGATCGATTTCGGCTGGTTCTGGTTCTTCACCAAGCCGTTCCTGTTCGCGCTCAAGTGGATCTTCGGCCATGTCGGCAATTTCGGCATTTCCATCCTGATCCTCACCATCGTCGTCAAGCTTCTGTTCTTCCCGCTCGCCAACAAGAGCTACAAGAGCATGAGCCAGATGAAGAAGATGCAGCCTGAGATCGCGAAGCTCCGCGAGCGCTACGCCAGCGACAAGGCGGCGATGAACCAGGAGATGATGAAGCTCTACAAGAAGGAGAAGATCAATCCGGCCGCGGGTTGCCTGCCCATCTTGCTGCAGATTCCGGTGTTCTTCGCCCTTTACAAGGTCCTGTTCGTGGCCATCGAGATGCGCCACACGCCGTTCTTCGGCTGGATCCAGGATCTCTCGGCCAAGGATCCCACCTCGATCCTCAATCTCTTCGGCCTCTTGCCCTTCGCCGTGCCGGCGGCGGGATCGTTCTTCGATCTCCTCAACATCGGCATCTGGCCGCTGATCATGGGCGCCACGATGTGGCTCCAGCACCGCCTCAACCCGGCGCCGCCCGATCCCATCCAGGCCAAGGTGTTCGCCTGGATGCCGGTGATCTTCACCGTGATGCTGGCGAGCTTCCCGGCGGGCCTCGTCATCTACTGGGCGTGGAACAACGTGCTCTCGATCGGCCAGCAATGGCTGATCATGAAGAAGACCGGCGCCGTCGGCGTGCACGAAGACAAATCGGTGCCGCGCAACATCAAGGAGCTCGAGGCCCGCAAGGCCGCCAAGGCGGCGAAGACGGGGCCGGTGAAGTAGAGAGCAGAGGCGCGACGGGTAGTTTGCGTCCATCCTTCGAGGGCCGCCAATAGGCGGCCACCTCAGGATGAGGCGTCGCTTGTTCGAACATCTATAGCCTCATCCTGAGGTGCGGTCCTCTGGGACCGCCTCGAAGGATGGACGCAAACGTGGCGCGTTTCACCGGTCGGACAAATCATGGCGGCAGCGGCAAAAGAGGAGCGGGCGCGGATCGAGGCGGGCCGCGTGCTGTTCGCGCAGGAATGCAAGTTCCTGCTCGGCGTGGCGCGCGAAGACCAGTTGCCCGAGCGCACGCGGCCCGAAATCGGCTTCGCCGGGCGCTCCAATGTCGGGAAGTCCAGCCTCCTCAACGCACTCACCGGACGGAAAGGGCTGGCCCGCGTCTCGGGCACGCCCGGCGTCACGCGCCAGCTCAATTTCTTCGATCTCGCGGGCCGCGCCTATCTCGTCGATCTGCCCGGCTATGGCTACGCCCGGGCGGGGAAGCGCGAAGTGGCGGCGTGGAACGCCCTCATCCGCGCCTATCTCCACGGCCGCCCCAATCTCCGCCGCCTTTGCCTCCTGATCGACATGCGCCGCGGCGTTTCCGATCCCGACCGCGCCATCATGAAACTGCTCGACGTCGCCGCGCAGTCGTATCAGCTCGTGCTCACGAAGGCCGACAAAGTGCCGCCCCACGCCGTGCCGGCGGTGATCGAGGCGCTCGAATCCGAGATCGCCGGCCGCGGCGCCTGCCACCCCCACGTGCTGACGACCAGTGCCGAAACCGGCGCCGGCATTCCCGAATTGCGCGCCGCCCTGGCCGAGGTGATCGACGGCTGAGCGCGCGGGCGCCGGCCATTCGCACGGCAACCTTACGGGTAGCGCGCGCCGCGGCGCTCCATTAGGTTCCGCGATCGATACTGGGGAGTATCGTATGATCGCCGCCGCAACGATTCGCACCGACGCGCCGCGCCCCTGAGCATGGCGCTGCTCGAGGTCCGCGATCTCGTCAAGACGTTCCGGCGCGGCACGCGCGCGGTGACGGCGATCGATCGATTCTCGCTCGACGTCGAGGAGGGCGAGTTCGTCGCCATCGTCGGCCCCTCGGGTTGCGGCAAGAGCACGTTCCTCCACATCCTCGGCGGCTTCGAGACCTACGAGAGCGGCACGATGCTGCTCAACGCAGCACCCGTGAAAGGCCCGGGCCCGGACCGCGGCATGCTGTTCCAGGAGTTCGCGCTTTATCCCTGGCGCTCGGTGATCGGCAACGTCGGCTGGGCGCTCGAGGTGCAGGGCATGCCCAAGGCCCAGCGCCAAGCCACCGCCGAAAAATACCTGAAGCTCGTCGGCCTCTCGGCCTTCCGCGACGCCTATCCCGCCGAGCTTTCGGGGGGGATGAAGCAGCGCGTGGCGCTGGCGCGCGTGCTCGCCTTCGAGCCGCGCATCCTCTTGATGGACGAGCCCTTCGGGGCGCTCGACGCGCAAACGCGCGAGCTGATGCAGGAAGAGCTCAATGCCATCTGGCAGCAGACGCGCAACACGGTGCTGTTCGTCACGCACGACATCGACGAGGCGATCTATCTCGCCGATCGGGTCGCGGTGTTCACGGCCCGGCCCGGGAAGCTCAAGGACGAGATCAAGATCGACCTGCCGCGCCCGCGCGGCATCGAGATCAAGAAGAGCCCGGAATACGTCGCCTACCGCAACCGGGTGTGGGATTCGCTCCGCGCCGAAGTGCTGAAGGCGCGGGAGGAATTCCAATGAGCGCCGCCGCCTATTCGCGCGGCACGCGCGCCGCCCTGGGGCTCGTGCTGCCGCTGGCGGCATTGGCGGCGTGGGAGATCCGGGCGCGGCTCGGCGATGCGCCGAGTTATCTCGTGGCGCCGAGCGCGATCCTGGCGACGGTCTGGGAAATGATCGCCAGCGGCGAGCTCTGGAAGCACACGGGCGACAGCGTGTTCCGCGCGCTCGCGGGCTATGGCATCGGCGGCGCGTGCGGCATCGCCATGGGGCTGCTCGCCGGCATCGCGCGCCCGGTCGAGCGCTTCTACGACCCCATCGTCTCGCTCACCTACCCGGTGCCGAAAATCGTGGTGCTGCCGATCCTGATCGCGTGGCTGGGCTCCGGCGACGGCTCCAAGATCGCCGTCATCACCGCGGCGGTGTTCTATCCCACCTTCATCAACGCGCTCTACGGCGCCAAGGGCGTCAACAAGCTCTATGTGTGGAGCGCGCGCAACATGGGCGCCGGCGCCTTCACCGTGTTCCGCAAGGTGATCCTGCCGGCGGCGCTGCCGCAGGTGCTGACCGGGCTCCGCATCGGCCTGGCGCTCGCCTTCATCGTCATGGTCGCGGCGGAAATGGCGAACTCGCGCACCGGGCTCGGCCATCTCATCATCGCGGCCGAAGACAGCATGCGCTTCGATCTCATGTATGCCGCCATCCTCGCCATCGCCGTGATCGGTTTCGCCGGCGACCGTCTCCTCGTGGCGGCGCGCCGCCGCGTGCTGGCGGGGCAGACGCTGGGGAAGGAGGGCGCTCATGCTTAGCGCCGTCGGCCGTTTCGTATTGCGCTGGTATTCGGTGCCGCTGGTGCTCGCTGTGTGGGAGATCCTCGCGCGTACCGGCATCATCTCGAAGCGCCTGATGCCGAGCCTGGTCGAGATCGCGGCGGCCACTTGGGCGGCGCTGCTGGCCGGCGACTTGCAGTTCCATGCCGGCATCTCGCTGGGGCGCGCCTTCACCGGCTACGCGCTCGCGATCGTCTTCGGTGTTCTTCTCGGCGTCGCCATGGCGCGCTGGCGCCTGTTCGATGCGCTGTTCGAGCCGATCTTCAGCTTCGGCTACCCGGTGCCGAAGATCGCGCTCTATCCGGTGTTCATTTTCATCTTCGGGCTCGGCAGCCTCTCGAAGGTGATGCTGATCTTCCTCGAGTGCCTCTATCCCATCACCGTCAACGCGTTCTACGGCATGCGGCAGGTGGACCGCGCCCATGTCTGGGCGGCGCGCAACATGGGCGCCACGGAGCGCCAGATCTTCTGGCGCGTGCTGCTGCCGGGCGCCGCCCCCTCCATCTTCGCGGGGCTGCGCATCGCCTTGCCGATCGCGCTCATCGTCGTCATCATCACCGAGATGATCGGCGAAAGCCGCGGCCTCGGCTACTACATCACCTATGCCTCGGCCTCGTTCGAATACGCCATGGCCTTCGCCGGCGTGGCGGCGGTGGCCGCGATCGGGTTCACGCTGGATCGCGCGCTGGTCTGGGCGCGCAACCGCATCATCTTCTGGGAGCGCGGCGCCGCCTTCATCGGCGCGGCATAGAGCCTATCGAGCTGGAGTGTGTCGCACGCGGCTAAGCGTGAATCGGTCCTACGTCAAAACGAGGGAGAGCACCATGAAACTGAAGCACATCGCGCTCGCGGCGGCGGCCTTCGCCTTCGCGGCCCCGGCTTTCGCCGAGGCGGTCAAGATTCGCGTCGGCCACGGCGCCGCCGTGGAGGAGCAGCTCTGGCTGATGAAGGCCAAGCCCGACGTGACCCCCAACCAGGGCAAGGCCTACACGCTGGATTTCCAGCTGTTCCGCGGCACCGACCAGCGCTTCAAAGCGGTGGAGGCCAAGGAGCTCGACGTGTTCACGTCGAGCGGCAGCTCGGCCATCGTCGCCTTTTCGCAAGGGCTGAAATTCAAGGCGGTGGCGTCCGTGTCGATGGAGAGCAGCAAGGGCTTCGTCACGCAATACGTGGTGCTCGCCGATTCGCCGGTGAAGACGGTCGCCGACCTCAAAGGCAAGACCATCGGCAACAACGCCGCGCGTTCCTCGATCGAGCTCTGGGCGCGCATGGCGCTCGCCAAGCACGGGCTCAATCCTGACCGCGACGTGAGCTGGGCGATCGTGCCGTTTCCGGCGCAGGGCGAGGCGCTGCGCTCGAAGAAGCTCGACGTCGCCGCGCTGCCGCAGCCATTCGCCGCCGCCGAGATGGCCAAGGGCGGCGTGCGCACGCTGTTCACCTCGAAGGAGGGCATGCCGTTCGACGAAGAGCTGATCCTGCTGCTGGTCACCGAGGATTTCGCGGCCAAGCAGCCCGCGGCGCTCAAGGCCTTCATGGCCGATTTCGCGGCGGCGACGAAGTTCTACGTCGAGAAGCCCAAGGAGGCGAGAAAGGCCCTCGTCGATGCCAAGCTCGTGCGCGTGCCCGAAGCGCTCTATGTCGGCATGACCGACAATTACCGCAATCCCACGGCGCGCATCGACGTCGACGCGCTCAACAAGGCGCAAGACGTGATGATCGCGCAGGGACACCAGAAAACGAAGATCGATCCGGCGTCGTTCGTCGATATGAGCTGGCTGCCGAAATAGGCGTTCTCCGGCGCCGGCCCGGATCGACGTCGCCGGGCCAAGGCTCGCGCCGCGGTACATTTTCAGGACTGGTTCTGACCCGGCGCGCGTGCTCGGTTTCGGCGCGATTGACGCCCAAAGCCGGGCCGCCGGAGTGAGCCATGTCCCCAAGACTCGCGAAGATCGTTCGCCGATCGTCCGCCGGGATCGCCGTGCTGGCGCTCGGCGTCGCCGCGGTCGTCCTCGACGCGGCGCCGCGGCGCGAAGAACCTGTTCTCGGGCCGCTGGCGTTTCCGAGCAATTTTGCCGCCGGCGTCCTCTACGGCACCGTCGATCGCGCCGATCGCAACGAATTTCGTGAATTGTACGCGCCGGCCGCGGCGCTCGCGGCGATCAGAGCGGCAAGACCGCTGCCGCGCGGAACCGTGCTGACGATGGTGAATTACGCCGCGGAGCGCGATTGGTTGGGGAAGCCGATCACCGACGAACGCGGCCGCTTCATCAAGGGCGAGATGAACGCGATCCTGGTCATGGAGAAGCGCCGCGATGCGCCGGCGCACCGCCCTTCCGATGCTGGCGCGGCCAATTGGCGGTTTCAGATGTTCCGGCCGGACACGACAATCGAAGATCGCGCCAATCTGCGCGACTGCGCCGAATGCCACGAGAAGCGGCGGAGCCAGGATTACATTTTCACCGGCGACATGATGAAGGGGGGCCCGCCGGCGGTACGATAAAGCGCCGCCGAGTCATCGTACATCCGACAAGTGGGCGGGCGTTGCGCGGGCGGCATGCCGCAACTTCCGGCGGGCGCATTGCAAAGGGCCCGGCGCGGCGCGTATGTTGCCGCAGGCTGCGGCGTATAAGCGGCTGAAAAGATTGGAAACGCCCGAGATCGGAGCCTGGCTCAGCCGGGGCCGCACGGGCGTTTCTGTCCTTGAACGCACGTGAAGGAGCATGTTGTGACCACTCCCGGTCCCGTCGCGAGCCGTTTCGGGCTCGATACACTCGGCTTGAAGACCAACGGCAAGGAATTCTGGAACCTGGTTCCGGCCAGCCTCTACGAAGAGGCGCTGCGCCGCGGCGAGGGCCATGTGGCCGAAGGTGGCCCGCTGGTGGTGCTGACCGGCGAGCACACCGGCCGCTCGCCCAACGACAAGTTCATCGTCCGCGACGCCGCCAGCGAAAGCCAGGTGGATTGGGGCAACGTCAACCGCCCTTTCGCGCCCGAGACCTTCGAGCGCATGCACAAGAAGGTGCTGGCGCATCTCGGCGCGCGCGACGTGTTCGTCGCCGATTGCTACGGCGGCCACGATCCGCAGTATCGCCTGAGCGTCCGCGTCGTCACCGAGAACGCGTGGCACGCGCTGTTCGCGCGCACCATGTTCATCCGCGTGCCGTTCGCCGAGATGGCGGATTTCAAGCCGGATTTCACCATCCTCCACGCGCCCTCGCTGCTGGCCGATCCCAAGACCGACGGCACGCGCAGCGGCACCTTCATCCTGGTGGATTTCGCCAAGCGCCTCGTTTTGATCGGCGGCACCTCCTATGCCGGCGAGATCAAGAAATCGGTGTTCTCGATCCTCAACTTCCTGCTGCCGCCCAAGGGCGTGCTGCCGATGCATTGCTCGGCCAATATCGGCCCCAAGGGCGATACCGCGATTTTCTTCGGCCTCTCGGGCACCGGCAAAACCACGCTCTCGGCCGACAGCGCACGCACCCTCATCGGCGACGACGAGCATGGCTGGTCCGACAACGGCATCTTCAATTTCGAAGGCGGCTGCTACGCCAAGGTCATCAAGCTCTCGAAAGAGGCCGAGCCGGAGATCTACGCCACCACCAAGATGTTCGGCACGGTGCTCGAGAACACGGTGATGAACCCGGTCACGCGCCGCCTCGATCTCGACGATCAGCGCCACACCGAGAACACGCGTGCCTGCTATCCGGTCGAATACATCCCGAACATGGCGCTCGACGGGCGCGGCGGGCATCCGGTGAACGTCGTCATGCTCACGGCAGACGCGTTTGGCGTGCTGCCGCCGGTCTCGCAGCTGAGCGCCGATCAGGCGATGTATCACTTCCTCTCGGGCTACACGGCGCGCGTCGCCGGCACCGAGAAAGGCGTCAAGGAGCCGCAGGCGACGTTCTCGGCCTGCTTCGGCGGCCCGTTCATGGCGCGCCATCCCTCGGTCTACGCCAAGCTGCTCGGCGAGCGCATCGCGCGCCACGGCGCCAAGTGCTGGCTGGTCAACACCGGCTGGTCGGGCGGCGGCTACGGCGTCGGCGAGCGCATGAAGATCGCGCACACCCGCGCCATGATCCGCGCCATCCTCGACGGCAAGCTCGCGGCCTCGCCCTCCGCCAAGCATCCGAATTTCGGCATGCTGGTGCCCGAGGCCTGCCCAGACGTGCCCGCCGACGTGCTCAACCCCAAGAACACGTGGCGCGACAAGGCCGCCTACGATTCGGCGGCGCGCGAAGTGGCCAAGCGCTTCGAGACCAACTTCGCCAAGTTCGAATCCTACGTCGACGGCAAGGTGAAGGCGGCGGCGATCCGCGCGGCGGCGTAGTGCGGATTCGCGCTTAGAAGCACCAAGCCATGAGGCCGTTGTCGATCATCGCCTGAAAGGCGGGGAGCACGTAGCCGTGCCACACGCCTCCGGCGGCGGCGAGGACCGGATCGGCGAACGCCACGCCGACGCCCACACCCAGCACAGCCGCACCCGCCTCGAACAGGCGGCGGCGCGGCTTCGCCCGGCTTGGCGTGCCGGGCGTCTGGCGGTCGTCGTGCGGGGGCAGCGGTTCGCGCATGGGGGCAATCATGGTTTCGCCCATGAATATAGGCGCCGCGGGCCGCCCTCGCCAGGGCCGGCGTTAGCGGCGGATGGATCGCGAGAGTCGGGCCGGCGTGAAGGTGTCTTCGCGCACGCCGCGCGCCACCACTTTGCCCGAGGCGTCGAGCGCCCAAACCCGCATTTCGTAGTGGATGGCAACCTGCGCCGGGCAGGGTCCGCGATAGGCGGTGAGGGCGCCCGGCGCGATCACGCCGCTGGGATCGGCCGTCACCTCGCCGCCGCCGTGGCGGGCGAAGGCCGAGTCCTTGTCGACGAGCTCCACGCGGAAGCGCGCCGTGCCCGCAGGCGCATTGCGCACCACGATGCGCGGCGACGTGTTGGTGCAGGCCGGCACGTCTTTCCAGGAGAAGTCGACGCCGAGTTCGGGCAGTCGCCGGTCGTCGCCGCCCGGCGGCCCGGAGCCGGCACAGCCGCCAACGAGCGCCATCAGCGCCAGCGCGAAACCGGCGCGCAGCGAATTCGGCATCATCGAACGGTGCCTCGGGCCGAGGCGAAACCTAGTTGGTCGTGCTGCCCGGCGGCGGGTTGCCCGGCGCGGTTTCGGTGTCGTTCGATGGCGCGGGCTTGCGCTTCGACTTGGCGGCGACGACCTTCTTGGCCGACTTCTTCTTGGCCTTTAAGGCCTTCTTCTTCACGGTCTTCTTGACCGCATACTTCTTCGTTTTCTTGGACTTGACCGAGGTCTCGCCGGTCTTGGCGGCGTATTGCGCCGGCTGGGCCAGCGCGGTGGCCGCGCCGAACGCGGCCAGGGCCGCCGAGATCAATAGAATCTTAAGGATTCGCATAAGGTTAGCCCCCGTTGGGATGGTGGAATCGCTTCTACGCCTGGATTCGGCCGCATGCAAGCAGATTACGTAGAACTACGAGGCTGGTCCGGGCACCGTGCCCGCGAGCGCCACGGCGCGGTGCGCGTCGTCGAAGCGAAGGCGAACAGGGAAGCGGGGAGGCGGGGAGGAGGCAGATAAGGAATAGTCACAGAGACCCAGAGGCACTGAGAAGAAGAAAAGCATTGCGCGCCGTCGGTGCGCATGCCTTTCCCTTCTCACTCTCCTGCTCTGTGTCTCTGTGCCTCTGTGGCGACCTGGCCTTCTTTCTCCCCGCCCCCCGCCTCCCTGTTCCCCTGGCGGAGCCGCCGCGGCGCGGGTTTGCGCTAATGCGCCTCGGCCCAGTTGGCGCCGGTGCCGGCGTCGACCACGAGCGGCACGGATAGATCGAGCGCGGGCAGCGCCGCCTTCTCCATCACGGGCTTGAGCGCGGCCACGGTCGCGTCCACTTCGGCCGCCGGCGCCTCGAACAGCAGCTCGTCGTGCACCTGTAGCAGCATGCGCGCCTTGAGCTTCTTCCGGGCCAAGACTACGGGTATCCGAATCATCGCGCGCTTGATGATGTCGGCGGCGCCGCCCTGGAGCGGCGCGTTGATCGATTGACGCTCGGCGAAGCTGCGCTCGCCCGGGCGCTGGCCGGCGAAGCCGGTGATGTGGATGCGCCGGCCGAACGGCGTCACCACGAAGCCGTTGCGCTTGGCGAAATCCTTGGTGCGCTCCATGTAGGCGCGAATGCCGGGATAGCGCTCGAAATAGGCCTCGATGTAGGCGCCGGCCTCCTGCTTCGAGATGCCGAGCTGGTTCGCGAGGCCGAAGCTGCTCATGCCGTAGATGATGCCGAAATTGATCGTCTTGGCGCGGCGGCGCAAATTGGGGTCCATGCCTTTCAACGGCACGCCGAACACTTGGCTGGCCGTCAGCGCGTGGATGTCGACGCCCTCGCGGAACGCCTTCTTCAGCACCTCCATGTCGGCGACATGGGCGAGCAGGCGCAGCTCGATCTGCGAATAGTCGAGCGAGATGAGCGTCATGCCCTTGGCGGCCACGAAGGCGCGGCGGATCTTGCGGCCTTCCTCGGTGCGCACCGGGATGTTCTGCAAATTGGGATCGGTCGAGGAAAGCCGCCCGGTTTGCGCGCCGGTCATCGAGTAGGAGGTGTGCACGCGCTTGGTCGTGGGATTGATCTGCAGCACCAGCGCGTCGGCATAGGTGCTCTTGAGCTTCTGGAGCTGGCGCCAATCCAGCACCAGGCGCGGCAGCGGATGGAGCGGCGCCAGGCCCTCGAGCACGCTCGAATCCGTGCCGTAGGCGCCGGTCTTGCCTTTCTTGCCGCCCTCGAGCTGCAGCTTTTCGAACAGGATTTCGCCGAGCTGCTTGGGCGAACCGACGTTGAAGGGCGTGCCGGCGGATTTGTGGATATCGCCCTCGAGCTCGCCCATGCGCTTGGCGAAATCCTCGGACAGCGTCTTGAGCGCGGCGGGATCGACGGCGATGCCCGCGCGCTCCATCGCGGCGAGGATCGGCACCAGCGGCCGCTCCAGGGTTTCGTACACGGTCACCAGATGCTCGCCGACCAGGCGCGGCCTGAACGCCGTGTGGAAGCGCCACGTCACGTCGGCGTCTTCGGCCGCGTAATCGCGCGCGCGCTCGAGCGGCACTTCGGCGAAGCCGATCTGCGCCTTGCCGGTGCCGCACACTTGTTCATAAGTGATCGGCGTGTGCTTCAGGTGCCGCTCGGAAAGCTCGTCCATGCCGTGGCCGTTCTTGCCGGCATCGAGCACGAACGACATCAGCATGGTGTCGTCGTGGGGTGCGATCGAAACGCCGTAGCCGGCCAGAACCTGGGCGTCGTATTTGATGTTGTGGCCGATCTTGAGGACGGTGTCGTCTTCCAGGAGCGGCTTCAGCAGCGCGATCGCGCGCTCGCGCTTGATCTGCTTGATGGCGCCGTCGGTCCTGGGCGCCTCGAGCGCCAGCGCGCCTTGCGCACCGCCCGCCACATGGGCCACCGGCACGTAGCACGCCTCGTTGGGCCCGAGTGCCAGCGAGAAGCCGACGAGCTCGGCGCGCATCGCGTCGAGCGACGTGGTCTCGGTATCGAAGGCGACGATGCCGCGCTCGCCGGCGCGCGCGATCCAGGCCTGGAGCGCGGTTTCGTCCTGCACCAGCGCATAGGCGGCGCGGTCGATCTTCGGCGGATCGCCGGGCGCCGCTTTCGGCGCCGCGGGCTCGGCTTTGGCCGCCGGCGCGGCGGTTTCGGCCGGCGGCGCGGAAACAGCCGGCGCCGCGGCGATTTCGTCCGAGCTCGCCGGCGCCATGCCGAGCCGCGCGAGGATGCTCTTGAAATTGTTCTCGACGAGGAAGGGGCGGAGACGCTCCGGATCGGGCTGCTTCAGCGCCATCTGCTCGATCGGCATGGGCAGCGGCACGTCGGTCTTGAGCTCCACGAGCCGGCGCGAAATTCTTGCCGACTCCTCTTGTTCGGAGATCAAGTCGATCAGCGAGCCTTCCAATCGGTTGAGGAATCGAAATTCCAGGATGAGCTCACAAATTTGCTGTCCTTTGGCAGCCAACTCCTGAATCACTTCGGTATTCGCAACGTACTCGCCTTTGTCGTTTCTCTTTCCACCGGGAAGTTCGAGTTTTTCAAATAGAATCTTGCCAAGCTGCTTCTGCGATCCAATGCTGAATTTTTCGCCGGCGATTTTGTAGATTTGCGCTTCGACCTTGGCGCTATCTTTGGCAACTTCGGATTTCCACCCATCCTTGTTCTTGGTTTTCTGGAAAACTTTTTCGATGGTGTCATATCGCCGGATGATTCTCGCAGCGGGGTCGCCGCCTATGCCTTTTACCCCCGGAACGTTGTCGACCGAATCGCCGACGAGCGCCTGCACCTCCACCACCTTCTCGGGCCCCACGCCGAACTTCTCCATCACTTCCGCGGGGCCGATGTCGCGGTCCTTCATCGGGTCGTACATGCAGATCTTGACGCCGTCGGCGCCGGCGCCCACGAGCTGCATCAGATCCTTGTCGGAGGAGACGATCGTGACCGCGATGCCCTGCTTGGCCGCGGTGAAGGCATAGCTCGCGATGATGTCGTCGGCTTCGTACTGATCGAGCTCGATCGAGGGCAGGCCCATGGCGCGCGTGGCGTCGCGCACCATCGGGAATTGCGGCACCAGCTCCTCCGGGGCGTCGGGGCGGTGGGCCTTGTATTCGGGATAGATCGCGTTGCGGAACGTCTTCTCCGCGGCGTCGAAGATCACCGCGAGATAGTCCACGGCCTTGTCGTCCAGCGCCTTGTCGATCAGGCGCAGCAGCATGCTGGTGAAGCCAAAGACGGCGCCGGTCGGCGTTCCGTCGGGCCGCGTCATCGGCTTGCCGCCGCGCTGGATGGCGAAGAAGGCGCGGAAGATGTAGCCCGAGCCGTCCACGAGATAGAGATGCTTGGCGGGTTCTTTCGCGGCTGGTGAATTCGAGGCGGGGGGCATGGGTCGACCGCTATCGAGCGGCGCGCTTGGCGGCGCGGGTCGGCTTCGAGGAAGGGCCGGACCGCTTGCGCAACAGCGATCGCAGCGCGGCGTTCACGGCGCGCTCGTTGGGAAAGGCTTCGTGCAGATCCGGTTCGATCCGGACCACATTCGACTTCCGGCGCAGCAGTTTCGCGAACTTTCCGCGCTCCGCGCGCATGCCGGCAAAATCCTCAGGCCGGTACTCCGGACGAAGATCGTCATCCAATTCAGAAAATCCCTTTCTCTTCATAGATTCTCCGTTCCCGCGCCGTCGCCTTACGGGCGCTGATGAGTCGCACGTTCCGGCCTCGAAAGGTGAGCGCTACGACGAGTAGACGACCGCGCGATGAAATCCCAAAAGTGACGAAGCGATCTTCGCCCGATGAATGATCCGGATCGGGCAGGGTCGCCGCGAAGTCGTCGTCGAGCGCAGTCGCCGCTTCCTCGAATGATACACCGTGCTTTCGATAGTTCAATTCGGCTTTGCGTTCGTCCCACTCCAGGAACATATGGAAGGGACCTGCCGGTCAACTGCGCGCCAATTCCTTCCGCACGATCGCCGCGCCCTTCGCCAGCGCGTCGATCTTCTGCCAGGCGAGGTCCATGGCCATCGGCGCCATGCCGCAATTGGTGCAAGGAAAGAGGTGCTGGGCCGGCACGTGCTTCATCGCCGCGCGGATCGTGGCGGCCACCTGCTCGGGCGTCTCGGCAATGTCGTTGGCGACGTCGATGGCGCCCACCAGCACGTCCTTGCCCTTCAACAGGCCCAGCAGCTCGATCGGTACTTTGCTGTTGGCGCATTCGAGCGACACCTGGTCGATGCGGCTCTTGGCGAGCAGCGGGAACACGTCTTCGTATTGGCGCCACTGGCCGCCGAGCGTCTGCTTCCAGGCGAGGTTGGCGGGAATGCCGTAGCCATAGCAGATGTGCACCGCGGTCTTGCACTTGAGGCCCTTGGCCGCGCGCTCCAAGGCCGCGATGCCCCAATCGCGCACTTCCTCGGGAAACACGTTGAAGGCCGGCTCGTCGAACTGGATGGCGTCGGCGCCGCCCTTCTCGAGGTCGAGCGCCTCTTCGTTCAACGCCTCGGCGAAGGCGAAGGCCAGCTTCTCGCGGCTCTTGTAGTGGTCGTCGGCGAGCGTATCGACGATGGTCATGGGCCCGGGCAGGGTGAATTTGAGCTTCTTGTGGGTGTGCGCGCGGGCAAAGCGAATTTCCTCGCCGTGCACCGGCCGCGTGCGGCGGATCGCGGCTGTCACCGTCGGCGCCTCGGCCTTGTAGCGGTTGTTGCGGATGCCGATCACGCGCTTGTTGGCGAAATCCACGCCCGCGATCCCGACCAGGAAGCCATGCACGAAATGATGCCGCGACTGCTCGCCCTCGGTGACGATGTCGATGCCGGCATCCTCCTGGCGCTTCAGGCACGCCAGCACAGCGTCGCGCTTGCCTTCGGCGAGGACGGCACCCTCGAGGCGCCACGCCGGCCACAATTTTTGCGGCTCGGCGAGCCAGGAGGGCTTGGGCAGGCTGCCGGCGAGGGTGGTTTCGAGCATCGTTGCACTCCCTTTTGTCGTCGTCCTGGCTATTGCCGCCTATCCACGAACCGCGGCGCCTTCACGCTGCTCTCGAAATCGCGCGCCAGCGTGCCGAGCGGCAGCACTTCCACCTCGGGGCGCACTTCGAACACGCCTTTCACGGCTTCGGCCACCTGGCCGGGGATGGCCGCGGCGTCGGCGCCGCGCTTCACCTCGATCATGAGCTTCAGGATCTCGCGGTCGGCGTCGGTGGCCAGCTCCACCTTGAAGTCGTTGACCTCGGGCTGGCGGAACATGAAATCCTCGAACTCCGCGTGGTTCATGTTGACGCCGCGGATCTTGAAGAAGCCGGCGGTGCGGTGCGCGTGGCGCATCACGGGGAAGACCGAAAAGGGCCCGGTCAGGCTGGTTTCGTGGCGCATGGTCACGATATCGCCCGAGCTCCAGCGCAGGAACGGCGTCGCGTTGTTGATGAACAGCGGCGTGATCACCATCAGGCCTTCCCGGCCCTCGGGAACGGGGAGGCCGGTCTTCTCGTCGACCACCTCGAACACCGCCTGATCGGTCCACACATGGAAGCCCTCGTGCACGCGGCTGTCGCTGCCGAGGATACCGATCTCGGTCATGCCGAAGAGATCGTTCACCTCCGCGCCCCACATTCGCTCGAGCTTCTCGCGCTTGGCCTTCGACAATGCCTCGGCGCCAACAAGCACTTTGCGCACCGAGCCCGTGGCGAGGTCGATGCCCTTGGCCTCGGCGAGATTGGCGAGGTGAAGGCCGTAGCTTCCCATGCCCATCCACAGCGTGGGCTTCAGGCGCTGGATGAGCTCGAGCTGCACGTCGGAGGGCGTGCCGGCGCCGGAGCCCGCCCAGAGCACGCCGACGCCGGCCAAATTGGCCGACCGCGCCCAGAGCTGCCCCGCCGGATGCACGCCCATCGGGAACGAAACGTGGCAGACATCGCCCGGCACGGCGCCGGCGTTCACCCAGCAGCGCGCAAGCTGCAGGAACATGTGCTCCATGTCGGCGAAGCTGCGCGGATAGAAGAGCGGCACGCCGGTGGCGCCGCCCGAGCGCCAGAACTCGGCGATCTCGCCGGGCCCGGCGACGCAGAATTCCGCCATGAAACGCTCGGGCGGAATGTTCCGCAGCGCCTCCTTGTCGAGGATCGGAATCTTCGCCCATTGGGCCGGGTCGTCGAGCCGGTCGGCGCGCACGTGGTCGAGCTTGCCCTTGTAGAAAGCCGCCTTCTTCGCCTGCGCCAGCGCCACCGGCTTTCGCGCGCTCTGGATGCGCGCGATCTCGGCCTTGGACGCCGGCAGCTTCAGATCGAGCATCGTTCCTCCCGGCCCCTTTTTCTCGTTGGGCGCATTCTTTCACGCGCTTCTGGCCGTGCCAATTGCCGGCGCGGGATATTGGTGACGGAAGCCGTGGCCTAGCGTCCGGAAGGGACGACGAAGGCGGTGAGATCGCGCCGCATCCAGGCGTCGACGAGCGTGTGATAGCTTTCGTTCGCGAAATTTCGCGCCGCCGCCGTTCCAGCCGCCGCGATGCGGCCTTGCAGCACGCACGGCCTTCCTTGACGAAGCGTCCACGCGGGCACGTGCGCGCCTATGGCGGGATGCTGCCCGGCCCAGCCCTGCTCGATGGCGGACTTCGCGGCCCGCGCCGCCGCGCAATCGCCGAAGGCGAGCAGAATCAGCGTCGATGTGCGCTCGCCTTGGTCGAGATCGGCGAGAAGCAACGCGGAAAAGGCGATCTGATCGCCTTCTTTGGCCATGGAGGCGGCGGGCTCCGCAAGCAGCATCGCTTGCAAGAGCTGGCCGCCGTCGCGGTCGAGCGCCGCGAGCAGCGCCGCGACATCGGCGCGCGCCGCCAGCGCGCCTTCCGCTTTGGCGCGCCTGGCTTTCACGAGCGGTTCCGGTCCGAACGACTCGGCCAGTATCGGTAATTCCGGCAGCAGGAAGCTCGACCGGCCGAGTGTGCCGCCGAATGGGTCGTCGGGATCGACCTTGGCGACGTCGAAGGCGCGCGGCGCGCCGCGTCCCCAGATCGGCGCCGCGGCCGAGGGTGTTTCGCGAAATCCGTTCGCAGTCCACGTGGGCGTCAAGGACTCGAGCGTCACCGCAGGCGCCAGGCGGAAGAAGCGAACCGAATCCGGCGGCGGGCCGGCGGACGCAACGGCGTCGACGTCTCCGAGCGCGAAGCCGGCCTTGCCTTTCCAGGCGTCGGCACTTGCGAGCATCTCGCCGAAATAGGGAATGTGGACGCGGCGCGCGATGGGCATCAGGCCATCCAGGCCGCGTTTGCCCGTGATCGCCGCCGCAACGGCCAGGTCGAAGTAGTCGACCGCGCCCGCGTCGCGCGGTTCTGGCGCCGCCGGAACGAGTGCGAGGATCGCGCGCAAGCCGTCGCCGGTCGCGGCGCGGCTTGCGGGAAGGGCGGCGACGACGGCAAAGAATACGGCGCCGAGCGTTGCGGCGCGGAAGCGACCGGGCATGGGAGCCCCCGATGTGGCAGCCGGTGCCGAGCCTCCGTCAATCCACGGGTGCCCGCAAGCCCGCGTGTTCAGATCGCACGGCCGCGGCCTTCCCAATAGGGCTTGCGCAGCAGGTTCTTCTGCACCTTGCCGACGGCGGTCTTGGGCAGCGTGTCGACGAATTTCACCAGGCGCGGGCGCTTGTGGCGCGCGATCTTGCCGGCGACGAATTCGATCAACGCCTCGGCGGTCACCGCCCCGGCTTGGCCCTCGGCGAGCACCACGTGCGCGGCCGGCACTTCGCCCCAATGCGCGTCGGGAATGCCGAACACCGCGCACTCCTTCACCGCCGGATGCAGGAACAGCGCGTTCTCAATTTCCGCGGGATAGATGTTCTCGCCGCCGGCGATGATCATGTCCTTCGAGCGGTCGACGAGGAAGAGATAGCCCTCGCCGTCGCGATAGCCGACATCGCCGGTTTTCACCCAGCCGCCGGCGAGGAACGTGGCCGCGGTCTGGCCATCGTCGTTATGATAGCCCATGGCCGTGGTCGGCCCGCGAACCACGATCTCGCCGATATTCTCGGCGCCGAACGACGGGAAGGGCGCCCCGTCGGCGGCCAGTACGGCGACTTCGACGCCCTTGAACGGGATGCCGTTGCTCAAGGGCTTGTCGCGCGCGCGCTCGGGCGGGCGGTAGGCGATGGCGCCGCATTCGGACTGGCCGTAATGGTCGAGCATGCGCACCTTCGGGAGCGTCGCGAACACGCGTTCCAGCAGCGCCAGCGGCATCGGCGAGCCGCCGTAATTCAGCAGGCGCAGGCTCGCCACGCGCCCGGGCGCGAAGCCAGGGTCGTTGAGCAGCGCGTTGATCATGGTCGGCACCATGAAGCCCATGGTGGCGCGCTCGCGCTCGACGGCGGCGAGGAAGATCCCAGGCTCCCATTTCGGCAGCATCACGATGGTCGTGCCCGCGGCCATCGCGGGATAGAACCACGAGCAAAGCCCGGCCAGATGGAACATCGGCGAGCACAGCACGGCGGTGTCGCGGGGCGTGAGCTCGAAAGGCTCGGCCACGATCATCGCGATCAGCGAGCGCGCGCCGTGGCTGGCGACGACGCCCTTGGGGAATCCGGTCGTGCCGCCGGTGAAGGTGATGCAGAACGGCTCGGCGGGGTCGATCGCGACCGTGGGCGGCGTGTCGGCGGCGCCGGCATGGAACGCGTCCCAGCCGATCTCGCCGGCGGAAAATCCGCCCTCGGGCGATCCCAGCACGATCACGGTCTCGAGCGCGGGGCAGTGCGGGCGCGCCAGGCGAAGATTGGGCAGCAGCGCGGCTTCGGCGAACACCGCTTCCGCGCCGATCTTGGCGAGCACATGCGCGAGCTCGTCGGCCGTGTAGCGCACGGAAAGATGCGCCTGCAGCGTGCCGGCGCGCGCGGCGCCCATGTGGTAGACCGGATATTCGATCCGGTTGTGCGACAGCATCGCGACGATGTGGCCGCGCCCGAGCCCGGCGGCGATCAGCGCCTGGGCGAGGCGCGAGGCGGCGCGGTCGAGGCCGGCATAGGTGAGGCGCTGGTCGCCGAAGACGACGGCGTCGCGTTGCGGCCAGCGCGCGGCGGCGCGCGCCAGTAATTCGGCGGCGGGTAGGGCAGCGGGCGTGTCGCTCATACGGGCGCGATGCGGGCGAGTAGGTCCATGAGAAGGCGGCGTTCGGCGGCGGAAAGATTCCGTGCCAGCTCGGCCTCGTGGCGGGCGAGGCGCGGCTGCAGCGCCTTCAGGAACGCCTCGCCCTGGCGCGTCAGCTTGAGGGCGTGCGAGCGGCGGTCGACGGCCGAGGGCGTGCGGGCCACGAGGCTGCGGCCCTCGAGCATGTCGATCATGGCGACGAGGGTGGAGCGGTCGATGCCGAGCGCCTTGCCGAGCCGCGTCTGGTTGATGCCGGGGTTGGCCTCGCACATCAGCAGCACGCCCATCTGTCCGGGGCTGACGCGATCCTCGGCGAGGTGCGCGTTGAAGCTCTGGAAGGTGAACACGTCGGCGCGGCGGAGATAATAGCCGAGCAGGCCTTCGAGCCGGCCGCGCGCCGGCTCGGCATCGGCCGCCGGGCGCTCCTCGGGCTCGTCGCCGACTCGGCTGCGCGCGATCGCTTTTTCCATCATGATCCTCCTATAACATATGTTGCTTCGCATCTCAAATAATTGGTATAACGGATAATCAGTAACACGAACTAATAGCCGGGAGCGAGCCTTGAGTTTCCGCGTGGCGATCAAGGGGCGAAGCGAAAAGGTCGTGGCCGAGATGGGCGAAACCATCCTGGCGGCGGCGTTGCGCGCGGGCGTTCCCTATCCCTGCGGCTGCCGCTCGGGCAATTGCGGCGCCTGCAAGAGCACGCTGGCCGCGGGCGATATCGAAATGTCGCCCTATTCGGAATACGCGCTCTCCAAGGCCGAGCGCGAGCAGGGCCTGGTGCTCGCCTGCCGCGCGGTGCCGTGGTCGGATTGCGAGATCGCGTGGCTCGAGGCCGACGACGTCGCCATGCATCCCTTGCGCCAGCTCGATTGCGAGGTCGTCGCGGTCGAGCCCGCCACCCACGATATCCGCCGCGTGCGCCTGGCGATCCGCGCCGGCGGCCCGTTCGATTTCTCGGCCGGGCAATACGCGTCGGTCACTTTCGCGGGCCTGCCGCCGCGCGATTTTTCGATGGCCAACCGGCCGAGCGAAGCCGAGCTCGAATTTCACATCCGTCTCGTGCCTGGCGGCGCGGTCACGCCGTACGTCACCGAAAGGTTGGCGCCGGGCGCGCGCGTCCGCGTCGAAGGGCCGATGGGCAATGCCTTCTATCGCCCGCGCCACTCGGGGCCGATCCTGGCGCTGGCCGGCGGCTCGGGCCTGGCGCCGATCAAGAGCACGGTCGAAGAGGCGCTCGCCACCGGCGCCAAGCAGCCGATCCATCTTTACTTTGGTGTCCGCGCCGAGCGCGACCTCTATCTCGTCGATCATTTCCGAGCGCTGGAGGCCAAGCATCCGAATCTGAAATTCGTGCCGGTGCTGTCCGAGCCCGGCGGCGCCACGGCGCATCGCACCGGATTCCTCTCCGAGGCGGTCGGCAAGGATTTCCCGGACCTCGACGGCTACAAGGCCTATCTCGCGGGCCCGCCGATCATGGTCGAGACGTGCACCACGGTGCTGAAACACCGCGGCCTCGCGCGGCAGAACTGTCACGCCGACGCGTTCTACACCGAAGCCGACAAAGCCAAGCTGGAAAGCGCATGACGAAACCATTGCTCGACGGCCGGGTCGCCATCGTCACCGGCGCCGCGCGCGGCATCGGCCGCGCCATCGCCGAAGCCTTCGTACGCGAGGGTGCCAAGGTGGTGGTGGCCGACAACGGCACCTCCATCGGCGGCGAGGGCGCCGATCCCCGCGCCGCCGAAGACGCGGCCAAGGCCATGGGCGCCGCCGCCGTCGCCTTCTCCGAAAGCGTCGCGAGTCCCGGTGCGGCCAAGGCGCTGGTCGAGCTTGCCACGCGGCGCTGGGGCGGCATCGACATCGTCGTCAACAATGCCGCCATCATCCGCGACGCCTTCGTGTTCAAGGGCGAGCCGCGCGATTGGGATGCGGTGATCCACAACAACCTCAACGCCGCCTATTACCTCGTCAACGCCGCCACGCCCGCGATGCGCGAGCAGCACAAGGCCGGGCGCCCCAAGCCGGGCGAAGGCTACTCTTGGGGAAGAATCATTAATGTCGGCTCCACGGCGGGCTTCTACGGCAATTTCGGCCAGGCCGCCTACGGCGCCGCCAAGGCCGGCCTGTTCGCGCTGACGCGCATCACGGCGATGGAGATGGCGCGCTCCAACGTCACCGCGAATTTCGTCATTCCGTTCGCGCGCACGCGCGTCACCGATTCGATCAAGCCCGCCAACGACGCGCAGGCCGCCTACAAGGCGCGGGCGGTCAAGGTCTCCGCCGCCACGGTGGCCGATCTCATGCTGGCGCTCTGCTCCGATCTCGGCGCCAAGGTGAGCGGCCAGCTTCTGGGCGTGCGCGGGCGCGATCTGATGCTGTTCTCGCAGCCGCGGCCCGTGGTGCATGTCCCGATACCGGCCGGCGAATGGTCGCCGCGCCGCCTCGGCGCCGCCTTCGCCGCCGAACTCGCGCCGCTCTTGACCGATCTCACGACCGATCTCGAACACTTCAACACCGAACCGCTCGTGTGACGGAAGTGAACAGGGAGGCGGGGAGAAAATGAGATGAATCGGTTCGCGCGCAGCCGAATGCAGAAGAAACGAGAATCGCGCGCCCTTGTCGCGCGATCCTTCCTCCTTCTCCCCGCCTCCCCGCCTCCCTGTTCAATCCGCCTTCGCCGCGCAATGACCGCCGACAATGGAGTAGCCAGATGACCGAGATCCCCCAGATCGCCACCGCGGATGCGCTCCGGAGTGCGCCCGAGGAATTCCAGACCGCGTGCAAGAAGATCGTGATCAGCCACGCGATCAACGAGCTCTACGGCAGCCGCGTGTTCGACGAGCCGGCGGTGGCGATGGCGCGCACGCCCTACGAGAAATGGCTCGTCTGCCGCGTGGTGATGGAGGAATACGGGCACCATTGGCGCTTCTTCGAGCTCGGCCGCGAGATGGGCATCCCGGAAGAGAAGATGCTGCCCGAGAAGACCGGCAAGAAGCCGCTCAACATCTTCGCGATGCCGCTCGAAAGCTGGGAGCAGTTCTGCGTCATCAAGGCGATCGGCGATCTCGCCGAGATCCTGCAGGTGGAAGACCTCATCCACTGCACCTTCCTCCCCTTGCGCAATCTGGCGCGGATGACGATGCCGGAGGAGCGCTTCCACTCCGAATTCGGCATCGAGATGTGCGAAGACATCGTCGAGAAGGACGCATCGAAGAAGGCACTGCTGCAGCGCTACGTCAACCAGCTGTTTCCCGAGATGACCAAGTTCTTCGGCGGCGACGATTCGAAGAACAACGCCATCTACCGGAAATGGGGCATCAAGAAGCGCACCAACGAAGAAATGCGCACGGATTACATCCGGCGCGCGAAGGAGCTGGTCGAGGGACGGTTCGGCTTGAAGCTGCCGGCGGTGAACTGATCGAGGCGGCCAGCGACCGACGCGCGTCCGCCCTTCGAGGCCCGATCTCGTTCGCCGGGCGAACGAGATCGAGCACCTCAGGACGAGGCTGATTTTGCTTCGACAATGGATGCCTCATCCCGAGGCGCCCCAATTCATTCGCGGCGCGAATGAATTGGGGCCTCGAAGGATGCACGCGGGCGCGGCGCCGCGCCGGCAACACGGTCACAGCAGCGCGAACTGCTCGTCGATGGCGATCAGCGGCCAGCGGCCGGCGCCGAACAGGCGGAACTTGGCGGCAAAGGGATGCTCGGCCGGATCGGCGCCCGCGAGATGCACGAGCGTGTATTCGGCCGCGGCGCGGGCGGCGCCGCCGGCGGCGACGCGCAGCAGGGCCTCGCCGGCGTGGTCCGGGGCCGCGAAGCGCGTGCGCGCGGCGGCCATGGCGGCGTCGCTCGCGGCCAGGGTTGCGCGGTTGATGGCGTCGTGGACCTGGCGCTCGCCGAGCGCGGCGGCGGCGGCCTTGCGGAGCTCGGCTTCCGCCGCGCGTTCGGCGGCTTCCCAGGCGTCGTCCACCTCGCCGCGTTGCAGCAGCGCTTCCGCGGCGCCGAGATCGTGCAGCCACACCGCCACCATCTTGAGGCCGAGCTTTTTGAAATAGTCGGACGCCAGGCGGCGGTCGCTCTCGCGCGGCTTCGCCGCGATCTCGGCGAACCACGCGGTTTCGGCGAACTCGGCGGAAAGATCGGCGAGAATGAGGTCGGTCGGATTCATCGGCCCGCGCGGTTGCTACCGGCTCTTGCGTTACCGGATGGCGGGCACTTTGTCATGACCGCCCGCGAATGCGCGGGCCGGCCGTGAACCGGCTCAGTGCGGGCCCGAGACCGGTTCGTTGCCGCGCTGCTCGCGCCACAGGCCGAGCTTCTTGTGCACCGGCCGGTCGGAGAAACTGAACAGCACCGCGTCGGCATCGGCCTCGTGATAGTGCGGCAGCCACGAGGGCACGATGAACACGTCCTTGGGCTTCCACTCGAAGGCCTGGCCCGCGATCACCGTGCGGCCTTTGCCTTCCACCGGCGAATAAACCATGCCGTCGGTCGAGCGGTAGGGCACCGTCTTGAAGCCCTTGGGCAGCAGCTGCATGAAGGTGCCGATGGTCGGCATCGCGAAATCGCCCGTGGTCGGGTCGACGTATTGCACCTTCAAGCCGTGGCATTGGTCCCACTGCTCGTACTTGCGCATCTTCTCGAGCGCCTCGCGGGTCTTCGCATAGGGATAGTTGAAGATCGGCGAGCACTTGCCCTGCTTCTCCCAGCCGAGGGGTACGAGATTCTCGCCATACATGGTCGGCGAATAGTTCACCGGGCGCGACAACGGCTGTTCGTCCTTGGGGAAATGTTCGAGGAAGCTGGCGTCGAGCACGTTGACCAGCGGCACGTCGAGCCCGTCCATCCAGATCATCGGGCGGTCGCTCTCGTTGCCGTGGTCGTGCCAGGTCCAGGGCGGGGTGATGACGAAATCGCCCTCGGACATGATCGTCTTCTCGCCGTCCACGGCGGTGTAGGCGCCCTTGCCCTCGATGATGAAGCGCAGCGCGGAGGCGGCGTGGCGGTGCGCGGGCGCCACCTCGCCGGGCATGATCAGCTGCAGGCCGGCATAGAGCGAATGGGTGATGCGCGATTGGCCGCGCAGGCCCGGATTCTCGAGGATCAAAACGCGGCGCTCGGCTTCCTTGGCGGTGATGAGGCGGCCGGCCTCCATCACGTGCTGGCGTACCTCGTCGAAGCGCCAGATATGCGGCTTGGCCGGGCTCACCGGCTCCTTGGTCACGAGTCCGGCGAGCACTTCCCAGAGCGGGGTCATGCTCGACTTGTCGATGGTCTTGTAGAACGTCTCGCGTTCCGGCGTGCGGGCGGGCGTGTGGTCCATGACGCTCCTCCTCCGGGCCTCCTCATATGGGCGGCGCCGCTCCGGGCGCCTAGGCCGCGCCCCTGATTATCGAAGCGAGATTATCAGTATACGGATGATTTGTCACGCGCCCAGTTGAACCCCCTGGTTGCGCGGGGTGCATGGACCGCGTCCCGCTCAGTCGTTCGCCAGCACGAAGTTGCGCACCAGGGGATAGATCTGGTGCTGCCATTTACGGCCGCTGAACACGCCGTAATGCCCCGCGCCGGGCTGAAGATGGTGCCGGCGGCGCGATGGGCGGATGCCGCTGCACAAATCATGGGCAGCCAGGGTCTGGCCGACGGCGCAAATATCGTCACGCTCGCCTTCGACCGTGAGCAGCGCGGTCCGGCGGATCGCGGCCGGATTCACGCGCCGGCCGCGGAATTCCAGCGTGCCGGCGGCCAGGCGCGCCTCCTGGAAGATGAACTGCACGGTCTCTAGATAGAATTCCGCCGGCAGATCGAGCACGGCGAAATACTCGTCGTAGAAATTCTTGATCGCCTCCGCCTTGGCCATGTCGCCGGCGGCGAGGTGCTCGAACAAATCGATGTGCGCCTGCAGATGGCGGTCGAAATTCATGCTCATGAAGGCGGCGAGCTGGATGAAGCCGGGATAGACGCGGCGCGCTGCGCCCTTGAAGCCCCACGGCACGCGCGCGATGAGATTGCGCTCGAACCACTGGATCGGCTTTTCGGTGGCGAGCTTGTTGACGGCAGTGGGGTTCACGCGCGTGTCGATCGGCCCGGCCATCAAGGTCATGGAGCGCGGCGCCGCGCAGTGCTGCGTCTCGGCCATCAGCGCCGCCGCCACCAGCGTCTGGACGCAGGGCTGGCACACCGCGAAAATGTGCGCACCCGGGCCGATGGCATCGAGAAAGCCGATCAAATGCTCGACATATTCGTCGAATCCGAAACGCCCGGCGGAGGGCGAGACATCGCGCGCATTGTGCCAATCGGTGACGTAGACATCGTGCTCGGGCAGCAGGGTTTCGATCGTGTTGCGCAGCAGCGTCGCGAAATGGCCGGAGAGCGGCGCCACCAGCAGGATGCGCGGCTGGGGCAGCGGCGAGTCTTTGGCAAAGCGCAACAGCGTCGCGAACGGCGTCGCCGCCGCCGCTTCTTCGCGCACCGGCAGCCGCGCATTGCCGACGCGCGTTTCCGCGATGCCGAAGGCCGGGCGGTGATGGGTGAGCCGCGCGCGCGAGACGATCTCGTAGGCGGCGGCGAGATTGCCGAGGGCGCCGCCCGTCGCCGCGTGCCTCCCGGCCACGGCCGTCAGCGCCACTTGCGCCATCGCCCGCACGGGGTTCATGGCGTCGGATTGGAGCTGATAGGCGTAATAAAGCAACCGGGCCCGTTCGGCTCGATTATTGCAAGGGGGCATCACGACGAAACGCCGGATCGGGGTCCGGACGCGACGTCGCGAAACGGCGAAAGGCGCTCATGACGGCCACGCTCACGATCAGTAGCAAGAACTATTCCTCCTGGTCGCTCCGGGGCTGGTTACTGTGCCGCATGGCCGGGCTCGAGTTCCGCGAGGAGCTGATGCCGGCCGACGATCCCTCCACCCGGGCCGAGCTGCTGCTGCTGGCGCCGTCGTTCCTTGTGCCGTGTCTGATGATCGACGGCATGAAGGTGTGGGACACGCTCGCCATTGCCGAATTGCTGCACGAGATGAAGCCCGAAGCCGGCCTGCTGCCGGCCGAGCGCGCCGCCCGCGCCCATTGCCGCTCGATCTCGGGCGAAATGCATTCGGGCTTCGCCAATCTCCGCTCGGCGCTGCCCATGAATCTGAAGGCCCATTATCCCGGCTTCAAAGTGTGGGCCGGCGCCCAAGCCGATATCGACCGCGTCCTCGCGATCTGGGCCGAGTGCTTCGCCGCCTATGGCGGGCCCTATCTCTTCGGGACGGCGCCGTGCCTCGCCGACGCGATGTATGCGCCGGTCTGCACGCGCCTGCTCACCTACGGCGTTTCGCTCGACAAGCCCGCGGCCGATTATTGCCGGCGCATCGTCGCCTGGGCCCCCATGGCCGAATGGATCGCCGCCGCCAAGCTCGAGCCCGACGACATCGAGGAGCTGGAGGTGGAGTTCTAGGCGCGGCGCTTCTGCGTTCCGTGTGCTTTCCGACATCCGTCATTCCGACCGAGGGCCCACGCCACGGGCGAGGGCCTCGGTCGGAATGACGGAAAAGGCGCTAGGTGAAGTCGCGTTCTCAACTCCGCCCGATCAGCTTCAGCACATAGGGCAGTATCCGCGTCACGATCACGTCGATGCCCTTGGCGTTGGGATGGATGCCGTCGGGGAGATTGAGCTCGGGCTGGGCGGCGACGCCGTCGAGGAAGAAAGGATAGAGCGGCACGCCGTGCTTGGCCGCGAGCTCGGGATAGATTCCGTTGAATGCCTTGATGAAGTCCGGGCCCATATTGGGCGGCGCATACATGCCGGCCAGCAGCGCGGGCACACCCTTGGCCTTGAGCTTGGTGAGGATCGCGTCGAGGCTGGCGCGCGTTTCCTTGGGGTCGAGCCCGCGCATCCCGTCGTTGGCGCCGAGTTCCACGATGGCGAAATCGGGCTTGGGCTCGAGCGCCCAATCGAGCCGGACGAGGCCGCCCGCCGCCGTGTCGCCCGAAAGCCCGGCATTGATCACCCGCGCCTCGATGCCCTTGGCCTTGAGCGCGGCCTCCAGCTTGGCGGTGAAGCCTTCGTGGTTGGACAAGCCGTAGCCGGCGGTGAGGCTGTCGCCGAGCGCCAGGATAATGATGGGCTTCGGCGCCTCGGCGCCGACGGAGCCGGGCAGCAGGGCCGTTAACATCAATGTCAACGCGGCGAGGGTGCGGAGAAATCGCGCCGCGGCGAACCTATATGCCATGCTCGTGCCCCGATCTGCCGCTTGGTTGCTGCATTCCTAGGTGTAAGACGCCCTGCCGTAAATGATCCGTCTCCGCAACATCCATCTAACCCTCGCCAGCCTGGCGGGTCCCGTGCACATCCTGCGCGGGATCGACCTCGACGTGGCCGACGGCGAAACCGTCGCCGTGGTCGGGCCCTCGGGCTCGGGCAAATCCACCATGATGATGGTGATCGCGGGCCTGGAGCGCCCGAGTTTGGGCAACATCGAGGTGGCCGAAACCGATCTCGGCAAGCTCGGCGAGGATGGGCTGGCCCTCTTCCGCCGCGACCGGGTCGGCATCGTGTTCCAGAATTTCCACCTCGTGCCGACCATGACGGCGCACGAGAACGTGGCCATCCCGCTCGAATTCGCCGGGCGCGACGACGCCTTCGCCGCCGCCAGGCAGAGCCTCCAGGCCGTGGGCCTCGGCCACCGGCTCGATCACTACCCCGCGCAGCTCTCGGGCGGCGAGCAGCAGCGCGTGGCGCTGGCGCGCGCCACCGCCACCGGCCCGCGCCTCATCCTCGCCGACGAGCCCACCGGCAATCTCGACGGCGATACCGGCCAGCAGGTGATGGACCTGCTGTTCGCGCTGCGCGAGAAGCTCGGCACGACCCTCGTCCTCATCACCCACGATCGCAGTCTCGCCGCGCGCTGCGGCCGCATCGTGCGCATGGCCGACGGGAAGATAGCGGGCGATGCCGCAACCGCGCGGGTCGCAGAGGCGGCGCAGTGAAAGCGCTGGCGCTCGCTTTCTCGCTCGCGCGGCGCGATCTCCGCGGCGGCGTCAAGGGATTCCGCATCGTGCTCGCGTGCCTGGCGCTCGGCGTCGCCGCCATCGCCGGCATCGGCTCGCTGTCGCGCGCGATCGAAGACGGGCTGGCGCGCGATGCGAAGAAGCTGCTCGGCGGCGACATCGCCTTCACCATGGTGCACCGCCCGGCCGGCGCCGCGGAGTTGGCGTGGCTCGCCGCGCGCGGCACGGTCTCGACCGTCGCCGATCTCCGCGCCATGGCCTATGCCAAGCCCGGCAATGGCGGCGCCGATGCCCGGCCCGGGGGTGCCCAGCCCGGGCGCGACCGCCTGCTGGTAGAATTGAAGGGCGTCGACGGGCGCTATCCGCTCTATGGCGACGTCGCCGCCGGCGGCAAGGTGCTCGACGCGCCGGCGCTCGCGGCCCTGCTCGCCGAGCGCAACGGCCGCCATGGGGCGCTCGCGGATCCGCTGCTGCTGATACGCCTCGGTTTGAAGCGTGGCGACGTGCTCAAAATCGGGAGTATCGACATCGAGATCCGCGGCGAGCTCGAGCGCGAACCGGACCGCGCCACGCGGCTTTTCACCCTCGGCCCGCGCGTGCTCGTCACCGACGCGGCGCTGGCGGCGAGCGGCCTCATCCAGCCCGGCAGTCTCATCTATTATCAGCACCGGCTGAAAACGGCGCCGCAAGTCTCGGCCGGTGCCACCATCGCCGCCTCCAAGGCCGCGTTTCCCGACACCGGCTGGCGCATCCGAAGCACCGCCGAAGCCGCGCCCGGGCTCGAAACTTTCCTGACGCGGCTCACGCTTTACCTGACCCTGGTGGGGCTCACGGCGCTGCTGGTCGGCGGGCTCGGCATCGCGAGCGGCGTCAAGGCCTGGCTCGACGGGCGCACCGGCACGATCGCTACCTTGAAATGCTTGGGTGCGCCGGCGTCGCTGATCTTCCGCATCTATCTCATCGAGGTGCTGTTCCTGGCCGGCATCGCCATCGTCGCCGGGCTCGCCGCCGGCACCGGCCTGCCGATGCTGCTCTCGGGGCCGCTCGAAAGCCTGCTGCCGGTCAAGCTGCAAATGTCGATCTATCCGCTGCCGCTACTGCTGGCGGCGGCGTTCGGCGTCTTGACCGTGCTCGCCTTCTCGCTCTGGGCGCTGGGCGCCGCCCGCGAAGTTTCGCCGGCGCTGCTGTTCCGCAGCACGGTGGCGCCGGTCGAGGCGCGGCCGCGCCGGAGCTACCTGGTAGCCACCGCCATCTGCGCCGCGGCGCTGGCGGCGCTCGCCGTATTCTCCGCCGCGGATCGTTTCATGGCGGGGTTGTTCGTGGCCGCCGTGATCGGCACCTTCGCGCTGTTCCAGGGTGGCGCTGCGGTCATCGTGCGCGCCGCCCGGGCCGCTTCGCGCGGTCGCAACCGGCGCGCGGTGTTGCGCTTCGCGCTCGCCAATCTCCACCGGCCGGGCTCGCCGGTGTCGCGCATCGTGCTCTCGCTCGGCCTCGGCGCCACCGTGCTCGTGACGATCGCCTTGCTGGAATCCAATCTCGACCGCCAACTCCGCGAGCAATTGCCGGAACGCGCGCCGTCGTTCTATTTCATCGACATCCTCGCGCACCAGACGGCGGAATTCGACGCGGCGGTGAAATCGGTGCCGGAAGCCAACGGCCTCGAGCGCACGCCGATGCTGCGCGGGCGCATCTCGCGCATCAACGGCGTGCCGGTGGCCGAAGCCAACGTGGCCGCGAACGTACGCTGGGCGCTCGACAACGAGCGCGGGCTCACCTATGCGGCGCTGCCGCCGGCGGGCAGCGCGATCGAGGCAGGCAAGTGGTGGCCGGCGGATTACGCGGGCCCGCCGCTCATCTCGTTCGACGCCAATCTCGCGCAGGGCATGGGCCTGAAGCTCGGCGACACGCTCACCTTCAACATCCTCGGGCGCGAGGTGACGGCGACCATCGCCAATCTCCGCCGCATCCAGTGGCGCTCGCTCGGCATCAATTTCACGGTGATCTTCGCGCCCGGCACGCTCGAGGGTGCCCCGCAAAGCCACATCGCTTCGGTCCACGTGCCGCCCGCGGCGGAAACCCGGCTGCTGACGGCGGTCACCGACAAGCTCCCCAACGTCTCGGCGATCCGCGTGCGCGACGCGCTCGACCAGGCCGCGGACGTGTTCGAGCAGATCGGCTTCGCCGTGCGCGCCACCGCGATGGTGACGCTTGCGGCGGGATTGCTCGTGCTCGCGGGTGCTGTCGCCGCCGGGCACCGCCGCCGGGTCTACGACGCGGTCGTGTTCAAGGTGCTGGGCGCCACGCGCCGGCGCATCATGGGCGCCTTCCTCATCGAATACGGGCTCATCGGCCTCGCCACCGCGGTGTTCGCGGCGATCCTCGGCGCCGTGCTCGCCTGGGCGATCGTCACGCAAGTCATGAACGCGCCGTTCGCGTGGCTGCCGCAAACCGCGTTCGGCACCGCGCTCATCGCGGCCGCGATCGCGCTGACTTTCGGCTTCATCGGCACCTGGCGCGCCATGGGCCAAAAGGCGGCGCCGTTGCTGCGGAACGAGTGATCGCGCATTGCCGCGCGGCGCGCTCGCCGCGTCGTGGCGCATCCACCCTTCGAGGCGGTCCAAGCGGGCCGCGGCTCAGGGTGAGGCTCGTTTGTGTTGATTGAACAAGAAATGCCTCACCCTGAGGTGCCGCCGCACTTGCGGCGGCCTCGAGGGGTGGATGCATACGGTGCGTATCGCACGCCGCGCTTTCACCCCACCCGCACCGTTGCCATCATTCCCCCGGCTTGGTGTTCGAGCACGTGGCAGTGGAGCATCCAGTCGCCGGGATTGTCGGCGAGGAAGGCGATCTCCACGCGGTCGCGCGGATTCATCAGCACCGTGTCGCGCCACTCGGTGCGATCCACCTTGACGCCGTTGCGCGCGATCACCTGGAAGACATGGCCGTGGAGATGCATCGGATGGTGCCAGGCCGTGTCGTTCTCCATCGCGAAGATGTAGCTCTTCCCACGCTTCAAGGTTAGCAGCGGCTCGTGCGCATGGCCGGAGACGATCTTGCCGTTGATGGCCCAGGCCATGCGGTGCTGGCGCATGATCTCGATCATCGGCCGGCGCGCGCCGTCGTATTCGGCCTCGCGGAGCGAGCCCATCATGCCGCCGCCGAAGACGAGGCTGCGCCGCTCGGCCTCGGCGAGCTTGGGCCCAGGCAGGGGATTGGGCGCGAGTGCGATGGGCGTATCGGGCGGAGCGGCGCGCAGCGGCGCTTCCTCGCTGTATGCGATATCGATCAGGCGATAGGCCAGGCGCGGATAGAAATCGTCGATCACGCTCACGCGCTCGCCGGGCTTGCCGGTGCAATCAAGGATCAGATCGGCGCGCATGCCGGGACCGAGCACGAGGCGGTTGCCGGGCAGCGCATGCGGCACGATCGCGTGGCCGTCGGTCGCGATCAGGCGCGGCTCAAGAGCGCCGAAGCCGAGGCCGAAGATCCGCGCATTGGCGGTGTTGAGGAGGCGCAGGCGGATGCGTTCGCCGGCGCGCACGCGGAATTCCTCGGCCACGGTTCCGTTCACCGTCACCGTGTTGCCGAGCCGCCCGGCATGGCTCACGTCGAAGAAGGCGCCGAAATTCTCGGCGATCTTCGCTTCCGCCGTCAGCCGCCAATCGTCGACGACCCACAGCACGTCCCGATCCACGGCCGGCGGCGAATCCTCGTCGACGATGAGCGCGCCGTAGAGCCCGCGCTCGACCTGCTCGTGGCTTTCCCAGTGCGGGTGATACCAGAAGGTGCCGGAATCCTCGGCGCGGAACTCGTAATGGAACGTCTCGCCACGCTTCACCGGCGGCTGCGTCACATGCGGGACGCCGTCCATGGCGTTGGGGAGCCGGATGCCGTGCCAATGGATCGTGGTGGCGTCGGCTGCTTGGTTCTCGAGCGTGGCGCGGATCGTCGTGCCGCGCTTGACGCGTAGTAGCGGCCCCGGCACCGTGCCGTTGTAGGCCCACACCTCGGTTTCGGGATAGACACCGCCCGCGATGCGCGCCTTGGCGGGCGCGGCTGTCAAGCGCGTCTCGAAGATTTTGGCGCGCGCGGCCGGCGGCAAAACGAGGAGGGCACTCGCCGCGGCGCCGCCCGCGAGGAATTGCCGCCGCCCGAGTGCGGCGCGCGCGCTCATACCGGCGCCTTGTCCCAGGCCGGCGAAAGCCGCTTGATCCAGACTGTACCCACGATCTGTGCCGCGCTCATGCCGAGATGCGCCGTCATCGCCAGCCAAGCCGGCACCGCCGCGACGGGTATACACAGCACGGCCGCGCTGGCGACTTCCGCGAAGCTGATGTGCCGCTTGGCGAGCCGATGATGCAGCAAGTGCAGCGCCTGCACCACCAGGAGAATCAGATAGGTCGTCTCGGGCGTGAATGAGGGCATGGTCAAGCGCGTGGCGCCGGAAGCGCGTCGATGCGGGCTGCGCGCAGTTCGCCCAGCGCCTGCCGCACGATCTGGAACGAGGAATAGAGAAACAGCCCCGCCATCAGCGCGGCCACGGCGAGGTCGGGCCAGGCGGTGCCGGTGCCGAACACGCCGAGCGCGGCCAGCATCACGGCGACGTTGCCGATGGCGTCGTTGCGGCTGCAGAGCCACACCGAGCGGACGTTCGCGTCGCCGTCGCGGAAGCGATAGAGCAACAGCGCCGCCGTCACGTTCACGGCCAAGGCGGCAAAGCCCACGGCGCCCATGGTCAGCGGCTCGGGCACGCCCTGGGTGAACACGCGATAAAACGTGGCGCCGAGCACGTAGCTGCCCATCAGCGCCAAGCTCGCGCCTTTGAACAGCGCCGCGGTGGCCCGCCAGGCGGCGGGGCGGCCGATCATCCAGAGGGTGAGCCCATAGGTGGCGGCGTCGGCGGCGAAATCGAGCGCGTCGGCCTGGAGCGCCATCGAGCCGGAAAGCGCCCCCGCCACGATTTCGGCCGCGAACATCGCCACGTTCAGGAGGATGACGATCCAGAGGGTGCGGCGGTAGCGCGCCGAGGCGCCATCGAAGGCGCCGCCGTGGGCGTGATTGCCGCAATGAGCGCTCATGCGTCCCTACCCGTTGCAAGTGTGACGCAAGGAACATAGTTCCTACAGTCGTTGTAGGTTCAAGAGGCGCTCATGCGGCAAACCACCATCGGCACGCTCGCCGCCGCCACCGGCAGCAAGGTGCAGACCATCCGCTACTACGAGGCGATCGGCCTGCTGCCGCCCGCGGAACGCACCGCGGGCAATCAGCGCATCTACGGCACGGTGCACCGCGACCGGCTGGCATTCATCCGCCATGCACGGGCGCTCGGCTTTCCGCTCGACGCCATCCGCGAACTCCTGGCGCTCGGCGCCCGGCCCGAGCAATCCTGCGACCGCGCGGACCGCATCGCCACCGCGCATCTCGCTCGGGTCGAGCGCAAGATCGCCCAGCTCGAAGCGCTGCGCGGCGAACTGAAGCGCATGGTCGGGCGCTGCCGGCGCGCGCGCCGGCGCGGCGAGGCGCGCGTGGCCAACTGCCGCGTCATCGAGGCGCTGGCCGACGACAGCCACGCCCATTGCGCCACGGACCGGCACGGCGACCCCGTCCCCTTCGGGGCCGCCTGATGTCGGCGCTCGTTTACGTCGGCGCAGCGCTGGCCGAGATCGCCGGCTGTTTCAGCTTCTGGGCCTGGCTCCGGCTGGGCAAGCCGGTCTGGTGGCTGGTGCCGGGCATGGCCGCGCTGGCGCTGTTCGCCTATCTCCTCACCCTGGCCGAAGTCTCGGCCGCGGGGCGCGCCTATGCGGCCTATGGCGGCGTCTACATCGCGGCTTCCCTGGCTTGGCTATGGCTGGTGGAGGGCGTCCGCCCGGACCGCTGGGACGCGATTGGGGCCGCTCTTTGTCTCCTCGGCGCGGCGGTGATTCTGCTGGGCCCGCACGCCGGAGCGCCATGACGCAGACGATTCACCCTCGGATTTTACGTATTGGCAAGGCTCTTCGTGCGATTTCAGGGGCTTGCCGGAATGATTGCTTGTCCGGTTAGCCTTGATTTTGGCGGATTCAACCCCAAAATAGGCACTCGGGTTCAACCGAAACCGCAACAGAGGGTTTCACGATGGAATATCGCAATCAGCAAGGCGTCGTCATAGGGCGCGACCGCGCGGCGGTCAGTGTCGACGAAGGCCTGCGCCAGTACATGCTCAAGGTCTACAACTGGATGGGCCTGGGCCTGGCGCTCACAGGCGCCGTCGCCTTCGCGGTGATCAGCGTTCCGGGGTTGAAGGAGATCTTCTTCACCGAAATCCGGACCGCGCGCGGCCTCTACACCAGCCTGACGATCCCGGGCTGGATCGCGCTGTTCGCGCCCCTGGCGCTGGTGTTCTTCTTCTCGTTCCGGCTCCATGCCATGAAGGCCGCCACGGCCCAGATGATCTTCTGGTTCTACGCCGGCCTCATGGGTCTATCGCTGGCGCCGATCGTCTACGTCTACACGGCGTCGAGCGTCGCCACGGTGTTCTTCGTCTCCGCCGCCACCTTCGGCGCGATGAGCCTCTGGGGCTACACCACCAAGCGCGATCTCACGGGCATGGGTCACTTCCTGCTGATGGGCCTGATCGGCATCATCATCGCCTCGGTCGTGAACCTGTTCCTCAAGAGCTCGGGCATGCAGTTCGCGATCACGATCCTCGGCGTGCTGATCTTCACGGGCCTCACCGCCTACGACACGCAGAAGATCAAGAACGCATACGACGTCAACGACGACGGCGAGACGATGACCAAGAAGGGCATCCTCGGCGCCCTCAACCTCTACCTCGACTTCATCAACATCTTCGTCTTCCTGCTGCAGCTGCTCGGCGCCCGCAAGGACTGACCGAAACCGCAGCCGACGAAACCAGACGCCCGGAGCGGCAACGCTCCGGGCGTTTTCTTTTGCGCGCGCTCAGAGCCGCCGGAACAGCGCCAGGGCGAACCAGTCGGCGGCGTCGCTCCAGCGCTCGTCGAGGCGGAAGCCGTGCGCTTCCACGGCGGCTTGCATCTCGCCCGCGCGGAATTTCCGCGAGATCTCGGTGCGGATCGTCTCGCCGGCGTCGAAGCGCGCGGTGAAATCGAGGCGCTTCAGGCGCACGGCCTGCGCCTCGGCGCTGACCAGGTGCATCTCGATCTGCGACGAAACCGGATCGAAGAAGGCGCGGTGCGCGAACCGCGCCAGGTCGAAATCGCCGTCGAAGCGCCGGTTGAGATGGCGCAGCATGTTGAGGTTGAAGGCGGCGGTCACGCCCTGGGCGTCGTTGTAGGCGGCGTCGATGATGCCCGGCGTCTTCGCCAGGTCGAAACCCAGGAGAAATCCGTCGCCGGGCGCCAGCGCCGCAGCGACGCGGGTGAAAAACGCCGCGGTCTCCCCGGCGTCGAGGTTGCCGATGGTGCTGCCGAGAAACATCATCAGGCGGCGCGGCGCGCGGCGCGGCGGCAGTTCGGCCAGCGCCGCTTCGTAGGTGGCGACGAGGCCTTGCACCTCGAGGCGCGGGTAGGCGGCGGCGAGGGCGGCGGCACCCTCCTCGAGGGCGACGGCGCTCACGTCGATCGGCACGTAGCGCAGCGCCGCCTCGCGCGGCGCCTCGGCCAGCAGCGCCTCGATCACCAGGCGCGTCTTGCGGGCACTGCCCGCGCCGAGCTCGACGAGATCGGCGGCGCCCATGCGGCGCGCGAGCGCCGGCGCGCATTCGGCGAGAATGCGCTGCTCGGTGCGGGTCAGATAATATTCGGGCAGCGCCGTGATGCGGTCGAACAGGCGCGAGCCTTGCGTGTCGTAGAAATATTTGGGCGGCAGCGTCTTCGGCCGGGCGGCCAAGCCGCGGATCACGTCGTCGCCGTCGTTCACGGCCGCGGGGCCGGCGGCGTCTTCGGTGCGGACATCGATCGTGCGAACGTCGATCGGCGATTCGCGGCGGAGCGATTCCGCGCGTGAGTTCACGTCCATTCAGCACCTTCCCTTTTCATGTGTCGTCGGCGGCGCAACGGAAGCCGGCGAAGATCTGGCGTGTCTCGGGGTGGTACCAGTTGCGAAAGCTCGGCCGCAAAGCACAACCGCGTGTCGCCCAGCTGCCGCCGCGCAACACGCGGTGGCGTCCGTCGAACCAGGCTTCGGAATAGCCCGCATAGGGCCACGGTCGGAATCCGGGATAGGGCGCGAAGGCCGACGACGTCCATTCCCACGCATTGCCGAGCAGGTCCGAAATGCCGTCGCCGCTGAACGCCGCGCCGCCCCGGCCCGCTTCCGTGGTGCCGCCGTGGGCACCGCCGAAATTCACCGCGCCCGGGGTAACAACGGCGCCGCGCGCGGCATGTTCCCATTCGAATTCGTTCGGCAGGCGTGCACCCGCCCAGCGGCAATACGCCTCCGCTTCGTGGGCGCTGACTCCGCAGACGGGGTGATCGCCGCGCCCGCGCCAATGTTGCGGCCGCTCGATGCCCGCGTGCCGCCGCCACGCCCATCCCGCCTCGGACCAAAGCTCGGCGCGGCGATAGCCGCCGTCGGCCATGAAGGCCGCGAACGCGGCCTCGGTGACGGGATACCGGGCGAGGCGGAAAGGCGCAACCGCCACGCCGTGCGCCGGGCGCTCGTTGTCGAGCGCGGCGGGATCGTTGCTGCCGATCGTGGCCGTGCCGCCCGGCACGCGCACGAAATCGATGGCGCGCCGGTCGGGCGCCACCGCAGCACCCGGTTCGGCCGTGGCGAGGGCGTGGAGGAAGGTGGCGGTTTCCGCGTGCTGCGCTTCGTGCTGGAGCACGAAGCGCCACAGGCGCTCGTCGAGCGGGGTGGCGGAATCGGCCAGGCGCTTCAGGGTTTCGATCCGGACGGCGGCGAGGAAGCCCGCCGTTTCGGCGGCGTCGGGAATGCCGGTGCGCTCGGCCTTGCTCAGTCCGTCCACGGCGAAGGCGCGCGCCAGGGCGGGCGGGGTGGCGCCGCCGCCCAGCAGCCAGAGCGCCTCGGTGTAGGCGATGTGGCCGAGATGCCAGCCGAGCGGCGAGAATTCCGCGTGGAGCTGGCGGCGGAACAGCGCCGGGTCGATGCGGCGAAACAGGGCGAGCGTGGCGGCGCGGCAGGCCGCGAAGTCCGCGGCAAGCGCGCGGCGGACGCCATTGGGCGCGGACGCCGCGGCGCCCGCGCTCGCGCCGCCGGCGGCGTCAGCGCTTGCGCCAGACCGAGCGTCCATACGCGTCCTCGAGCAACATCACGCCGTTGCGCGTAACACCGCGATCGGTGAAGCCGCCAGCGCCGAGCATCGTCACCTCGTCGCCGACGATCCGCAATTCGACGGTGTAGAGGCTGCTCGTCGGCTTGCATCGTGCCGAGCGGATGTTGTTGCGCAGCGTGCCCCGAAAATGGCCGTCGGCGATGCGCTGGTCGAGCGTCATGGTCGCGAGGACCTGCGCAGGCCCGCAGCCGTCGCGGAAATCGATGCGCAGCGGGTCGAGCACCCACACGTCGCTGGCTTTGTCCTTCGGGTTCTCCTTTTTCTCGTCGGGAAGCGCGATGACGTCGGGCTCGGGCTCGAGCTTGAGGCCGCCGTCCGGCACGGGTGCCGGGCGCGGCATCGGGCTTAGATCGGGCGGCGGCCCGGATGACGGCGGCGGCGCGGGCATGCTCTGCGGCATATCCGGGCGCGCGGCGGGCGCGGGCGGCGGGGGCGTTGCCGGCGCGGCCGGGGATTCCGGCGCGGCGGGCGGCGGCGGCGGCGCGGCCGCCATTTGCGGCGGCTTGGCGGGCGGCGGCGGCGGAGTCGCCGCCGGCTCCGCGGGTTTCGTGGCCGTCGGCGCCGGCTTTTCGAGCGGCGCCGGGGGTGTCGGCAAGGCCTTGGCCGGCTCCGGGATCGCGGGCGGCGTCTTCGGCTCGGGAATCTCGGCTTCGGGCTTCTCGGCTTCGGCCTTTTCCTTCTCCTTGGGCGGCTCGGGCGGCTGCGTCACGATCTCGACCGGCAGCGGCGCTTTTTCCGGCGGGCTTTCCTTGCGGGCTTCGGCGCCGAATTGCGGCAAGCCCGCCACCAGAAGGATCGCCAGCAGTCCGTGCGCGCCGGCCGAGATCGCGGTGCCGCTCCATCGCCAGCGCCGCCAATGCCGCTCGGCGCGCGCCGCCTCGGCCGCGGCATCGGCGGGAAGTCCCGCTTGCGGCATGCCGAGGACGATGTCGTGCGCTGGTTTCATGCTACTCGGCGAGCGGGGGATTTTCGGCCTCGCGGCCAGTTGGGTCCGGATACAACGCGCCGGCGGGCAACGCGTCCACCGAGAACATTATTGGAACTTTGGGCGGCGTGCCAGCCAGCCCCGGCGGCCGTGGCTCCGCGAAAGATAGGGGCCGCCGCCTGGCCGGACCAGAGGGGGCGGCCGATTCCGGATCAAGGCCTTGTTAACCCATCCAGGGGCACTCTCAGCCCCCGGATTCAATTCCCCACGGCACGTCGGCTTCCTGCCGGCCGGCCAGAGGCTTGATTGCCAGTGCCCCTCGGCGACATCGCGCTCGTCCTTCGCGACGGCCAGAACCGTGAGCCCACGCGGCTCGAGCTGTTGCTGCGCGCCTTCCGCGCCAGCCGCACATCGGCGCTCGATTCCGCCGCCCAGGCCGAGCTTCGGGCCGAGGTGGTGCGCGGCCTGTTCATCCAGGCGCCGGGCCTGCTGGTCATCGAGATGGCGGTCGCGGTGTTCATCGCCGCCGTTTTCTGGCGCAGCGCGCCCACCGCCACGATCGTCGCCTGGGCCGCCCTCATCATCGCCGCCGCGATCGTGCGCTGGGTCCATTGCCGGCGCTATTTCGAGCGCACCCGCCCGGCCGCGGAAGCCAAGGCCTGGGGCCGCACCTTCGCCTTCGGCACGTTCCTCTCCGGTATGCTGTGGGGCATTGGCGGCATCGCGTTGTTCTCGCCCAACGACGGCGTGCTGCTGATCGTCCAGGTGTTCCTGGTCACCGGCCTCTCCGCGGCGGCGCTCACCGGCTACACCGCCTACCTGCCCGCGTTCTACGGCTTCGTGCTTCCGGCGGTGGTGCCGTTCGGCGTTTGCCTGGCGCTCGACGGCGCGCCCGCGCATCTCTTCACCGCCACCTTGCTCGCGGTGTGGATCTCGATCTTCGTCTATCTCGCGCAGGCCCTGAACGCGCACACGCTCGATCGCGTCATGCTGCTGCTCGGTAATGCGCGCATGGCCGATACGCTCAGGAAGGCGCGCGACGTCGCCGACGAGGCGAACCGCGCCAAGACCCGCTTCCTCGCCAATATGAGCCACGAGCTCCGTACGCCGCTCAACGCCATCATCGGCTTCTCCGACATCATGAAGAGCGAGATGTTCGGGCCGATCGTCCAGGGCAAGTACAAGATCTACGTTTCCGACATCAACCGCAGCGGCACGCACCTGCTGCAGCTCATCAACGACATCCTCGACGTCGCCAAGATCGAAGTCGGCGGCCAGCCGCTCAACGAATCGATCATCGACCTGACGGGCACGCTGAAACAGTGCGGCCAGCTCATGGACGCGCAGGCGCGCGCCGCCGGCGTGTCGCTTTCGGTCGATGCCTCGGCGCGGCTGCCGGGCCTGCGCGCCGACCCCACGCGCTTCCGCCAGATCGTCTTCAACCTGCTGTCCAACGCGGTGAAGTTCACGCCGGCGGGCGGCAAGGTCGTGCTCGCGGCCGGGATCGAGCCCGCGGGCGCGCTCCTGATCGAGGTGCGCGATACCGGCATCGGCATGAAGCCCGAAGACATTCCGCGCGCCATGGAACCGTTCGTGCAGCTCGATCACGGCGCGCCGCGCGGCGATCCCGGCACCGGCTTGGGCTTGGCGCTGGTGAAGACCCTGGTCGATGCCCATGGCGGCTCGATCGCGATCGCCAGCGAGCCGGGCAAGGGCACCACGGTGTCCGTGCGCCTGCCCCCCGAGCGCCTCGCCCCCGTCGCCCTCATCGCCGCCCCGCAGCGCAAGGTTGCGTAGCGACGGCTCTTCGGGCGTGTTGATCGGCACCGGCCCGATCCCTACATTTCATGGTATCCTGATTGAATCCGGTGCTGGCGCCCATGACTCGCCTTGAAAAGATCGAAGCGGATATCCGCGCGCTGACCGCTGAAGAGCGGTCGGCCCTCCGGTCTTGGTTCCAGTCCTATGAAGCGGACCTTTGGGACAAGCAGATCGAAGCCGATGCGGCGTCCGGAAAGCTCGATGGACTTGCCGAAACGGCAATGAGCGAGTACCGGAAGGGAAAGACGCCGCCGCTGTGAGGCACTTCGCCTCTTCGCAATTCTGGTTCTGCTACCGAAATCTACCGGCTCCAATCCGAACGCTCGCAGACAAGAATTTTGCTTTGCTCAATCAAGAACCGCGACACCCGTCGCTGCAACTGAAGAAGGTCGGGCGCTATTTTTCGGCACGGGTCGGCCTCGGTTATCGCGCGCTCGGCGTGGAAATACCCGATGGCATTCTTTGGTTCTGGATCGGCAATCACGCCGAGTACGAAAGGTTGATCGGCTGAGACTTCGTGGCCGATCGCCGCTAAACCTCCACGTCCATCCCGCCGCCGGCGGCGAGGCGGAAGCGGCCGCGGGTGACGGCGTTGGCCCAGCGCGCGGTCTTGGCGACGCCGCCGAAGGGAAAGAAGTGGAGGCCGGCGATGCCGTCGAGCGGCGCCGCCTCGGCGATGCCGCGGATGAGACCGTCGGGCGCGTTGTCCGAGACGAGCCGCATGAACCGATCGGCGCGGCCGGTCAGCGCACGGATCGAATTGGTGACGCCGCAGCGCATGGCGAAGCGGATCAAGGTCGTCACATTGGCCGGGCCGGCGAGGCCGAGGCGTACGGGAATTGCGATGCCCCCGACGCGGAGCGCCGCCAACCACGCCGTCACCGCCGCCGCGTCGAAGCAGAATTGCGTCACGATCCACGGCGCGAGGCCCTGCTCGGCGGCAAGCGCGAGCTTGGCGACGAGCGCCATACCGAGCGCTTCCTGCCCGATCTGCGGATGGCCCTCGGGGTAGCCGGCGAAGCCCACGCCCGTGAAGCGGTGCTTGGCGAGCAAGCCGGTGGCCAGCACCGCCTGGCTCGAGGGAAACGGTCCTGCGGCGCGCGAAGCATCGCCGCCGACGAGCAGCGCACGATCCACCCCGGCCTCGCCCGCGAAGCGCGCCAACAGATCGTCGAGCTGCGCTTCCGATTTCAAATGCCGCGCGCCGATATGCGGGATCGGGCGGAAGCCGCTGGCGGCGAGCGCCGCCGCGCACCGCACCTTGGCGCCGAGATCGTCGCCGGCGATGAAGTTGATGTAGACGTCGCTGCCCTTCTCGAGATGCGTCAGGCAGGCGTCGAGATCGCGCGCGCTGCGGCTCGAGACCTCGAGCGAGAAGCCCGCCACCAGCGCCGCGATGCGCGCCGCGGTGTCGGCCGGCGCCGCCGGCACGGGGCCGGGGAAGGCGGAACGCAGGGTCGCCATCGGCACCTCCTTCCGCGGCCCAAGAGCGAGCGCGGACGCGATCAATCGCGCTTGCGCGAGATGACGAAGGATTCGTCGTTGAACCAGAGCCCGCCATGCTTCTGCAGCACGTCGCGGGTGGCATCGAGATAGGCGCGGTCGCCGACCGTCGCCTCGAGCCGCTGGTCCTCGATCTGCGCCACGTAGATGGCCGCGTTCCAGGCCGCGAACAGGGTGGACGTGCCGATCGAGGAGCTGATCTCGCTCGGCAGCGTGTGCATGTCGTAGCGGAAGATCGAGCGCTCGTCGGCATAGGCGTTGAAGTTGAAGTCGCGCGCCAAAGCGCCGAGCTCGGTCTTGGTGGCCTTCAACAGCTCGTGCCGGTCGGCGGTGAACGGGTTCTCGCCCGGCCACACGCGCTGCACGATCTCGAGGCCCGGGTCGCGGCCGGCGGAATGGATCGCGATCATGCGCCCGCCCGGGGCCAGGCCGCGCGCCAGCGGCGCCAGAACTTTCTGCGCCTTGAACGGAATTGGGGCGCGGGCCCGGTAGGGCTGCGAGGCGATGACAAGATCGTATTCGGCGCGGCCCTGGCCGCGCTTCGGCATCACGCCGTCGAGCAGGAATTTGTGGTCGGCGCGGTGGATCACCAGCACCACCGGCTTGTCGTAGATCGGGTTGCCGGTCTTGGCGCTGGCGCGCGCCTTCCAGTTCTCGGCCAGGAAGGGCTGGAGCGCCGTGATCTGCTGCTCGAATTCGTGCGAGGTGTTGCCGGTCAGCGCCAGCTCGTGCCAGACGAGGCTGGTCGCAGCCGCCACCGAATTGGGCGTCAGCCACGGCGCCTCGGCGTAGTACATGTTGGTCATCACCAGCACGGTCGAGGGATGCTCGAAGAAACGGTCGGGCATCTTCTCGAGCGCCAGGCGCACGTCCTCGAGGCTGATCTCCTTGCCGACGATGTAGAACGGCATGGTCGCGTAGCGCGCGTGGAGGGCCCGCATCACGCGCGTCAGCACCGTGCCGTCGCCGACGCCGGCGTCGAACAGGCGTACCGCCGGCGGCCGCGGATGGATGTTGCCGATCTCGAGGCTCACCCGGTCGGCGATCATCCACTTCTCGGAACAGGTGTTGACGAACAGCAGGTATTTCTGCCGGTTGTCGAAGAAGCGGAAATTCTTGTCCTGCTCGCCGTCCGCCTCGGGCTTCTGCGGCGGATCGCCCGAGCCGGGCTTGGGCTGTGCGGGCGCGGGTGTGGCGGCCGGCGCGGCCGAAGCGCCGTTGGAGGACGCGGCGCGGCGCTCGAGGATCACGCTCGAGCCGTTGGTGCCGGGCGGGTGCGCGGTCATGAATCCCCGGATGCGGTTGGCGGTTTCGATCGTGATGCGGCCGCCGAAGCGGAGGCGGCTCACGAGCTTGCCGTCGTTGACGGCGCGCCGCCCGAAGGTGGATTCGGCGATGCGGGTCGAGCGGCAGTAATCGGAAATCTCACGCAGCAGGTCTTCGGCATTCATCGAGCCGTCTCCTCTCCTCGGGTTCATGCGCCCTTCTCGGCCGGCGGGGGCGAACCCGCGCCGCCAGGGGCGCTGCGAAGCGGCGCCATTCGACTATTGCGGGGCCGAGCGGTCAACCATAATACTGCCCAACAAATTGTTGGGCAGAAAGTTGGGCAAAATTATATAATCAATTATATTCAATGCATTAATCCTGGACGCTCCAGCCTCTAGCCCGGCCAAAGTCGCAAATTCACGCTAGATACCGATATGTCTAAATCCTATTTTGGGCTGATTGTGGGCGAAACCCGCTGAAGTGATCCCGCGTGATCAATGTCCTGGGCCAGTGTCGCGCCGGGCCACGGGAGGGCACGATGCGCACGTTGACGTTATGGATCGCTGGGCTGCTGTCGCTGATTGCGGCGCCGAGTTTCGCCCAGCAGGCGCCGCCGCGCGCCACCGCGATTTTCGCCGGCGGCTGCTTCTGGTGCATGGAGCCGCCGTTCGACAAGCTGCCCGGCGTGATCACCACCACGGCGGGTTACATCGGCGGCACCACGCCCAATCCCACTTATGGCCAGATCTCGCGCGGCAACACCGGCCACGCCGAGGCCGTCGCGCTCGTCTACGACCCCGCCAAAGTCTCCTACGCGCAATTGCTCGCCGTGTTCTGGCGCAACGTCGATCCGCACGATGCCGGCGGGCAGTTCTGCGACCGCGGCAGCCAATACCGCTCGGCGATTTTCGTGCTCGACGACGCGCAACGCCGCGCGGCCGAGGAATCGAAGCGCGCGCTCGCGGCCAGCGGCAAACTGAAGAAGCCCATCGTCACCGAGATCGCGGCGGCCGGGCGCTTCTATCCGGCGGAGGATTATCACCAGGACTATTACGTGAAGAATCCGCTGCGCTACAAATTCTACCGCTACAATTGCGGCCGCGATGCGCGGCTCTCGCGCGTGTGGGGCGACGAGGCGGGGAAGTAGGGCGCGCGCGCGGCCGTTCGCGTCGCGGGGACCGTGCCGATGCGCCCCTTGCGCACGCGGCAGCCCTGCAAGGGAAAGTTCCTGCCGCTACCGACGCCATAGTTGTTTGCTGGCCACTTTGGCGCCGTCGACGAGCGCTTCCAGCTTGGCCCAGGCGATCTGCGGGTGGACTCGCCAGCGAAAGCCGCAATCCGTCGCGGCAATGACGCGCTCTCGTCCGACGACGCCGGCGTATTTCGCAATCAGCTCGGCGATGTACTCGGAATGCTCGATGACGTTGGTGGCGTGGCAGATCATTCCCGGCATCAGGATCTTGTCGTCCGGAAGCTTCGCGTCTTTCCAGACTTTCCACTCGTGCCCGTGCCGCACATTGGCCGCTTCGAGTTGATAGGCCTGTGCGTTGATGCCGACGACGGCGTCGACGAGGTCCTCGAGCGGCGCGTCGTCCGTGTGCGGCGAGTTCTGCGACGACCAGCACATGTGATAGCGGACCATTTCGGGCGGAATGCCGCGAAGCGCGTGGTTGATCGCCGCGACCGCGAGCGCGCTCCACTTCTTGAAGGCCGCAAGACCTTCGGCCGGAACCTGAACGCGATATCGCCCGGGCAATGAAACGTCGTCGATCTGAATGAGAAACCCCGCATCGACGATCGCCCGATACTCCTCCCGCAGAACGTCCGCGATGGCGAAATAATACTCCTCGTCGCTCGTGTAATATTCGTTGATGTGCCGCGTGGCGAACATGCCCGGCGCCACCACGGGCATGAACACGTCCTTGACCGAAACACCCCTGAGTGCGGCCTTCAGGTTCCCGATGTCGCGCTCGACTTCTTGCGGCTTGTATTTCAGCGGCCCGACGACCGCGTAGATCGCGGGACGTTCGACCGCGGTGCCGATCGGCATGTACATCTGGATGACGCTCGGCGGCGTCGCGGCACCCTCGGGCGGCTCGGTGTCTGCGTAGAACTCGCGGAACTTCTCGCGCAGCGCCAGCGACGACATCACCGACTTCATCGCCGGATGAAGGAACTTGTTCGCGCTGACGGGCTCCTTCTCCGACTTCCGGACCGGCCGCTGCTCGATGCCCTCCATGCGATACTTCGCATAGCTGAAGAAATCGACCTTGCTGAGTTCGCCATCGTCGATGATGTCGATGCCGAGATCGACCTGCTTTCGCACGATCTCCCCGACGGCGGATCTGAGCCGCGCTTCGAACGCCGGCGCATCCACGGGCTCCCCCGACAGCTTCCGCCGGAACATCTCCTCCAAGTCCGGCGGGCGATGCAGGGAACCCGTATGGGTCGTGAGAATGCGCTCTCGGCTCGTTTGCATTTCAGCCCTCAATGTCGGGGGAGGGGCGCGAGACGCTGGCCGATGTCGGGAATCCGCGTCGTGTATCGCGCCGCGCCGCGAAGCTCGTTCCGGCGTTTCCCGAGAACCGCGCCGGCGAAATGCGCCTCACGGTCACGCGCCGCCGCATCCGTCGGATCCAAATTCAGAGCCGGTTCTGTTCGGGGCATTCCTGCCAGTACGGATCCTTGCTGCCCTTGACGATCGTTCCGCGGGTGATCATCTGCGGCTTGCCGTCCGCGCCGCGGGCGATCTCGGTCTTGTAGAAATCGATGATCGGCAGGCCGTTGACGTTGTATGGAAAATAGCCGCGGGAAGACGGATACGGCGTGTGCCGCAGGACCTTCATGAACGCGATCGGGTCGTCGAACTTTCCGTTCGCTTTCGCCAGCGCGGCCGCAAGCAAGCGCGGCCCGTCATAGGCTTGCGACGCGAACAGCGACGGAATGTGGCCATACTTCGCCACATAGTCCTTGACGAAGCGCTGGTTCACCTCGGCGGTGCTGTCCATCGGATAATTGCTGACCTGGAACGATCCGACCGCCATTTCGCCGACGACGGGAAGCGTTATGCCGTCGATGAGGAAGTGCGTGTAGAGCCTGATCTCTTTGCCGATGCCCGAGGCGCTCCATTGCTTCATGAAGGCGATGCCCATCGCCCCGGGTCCGAAATAGAACACGGCCTGCGGCTTCTCGGCACGCACCTTGGAGATTTCAGCCTGGAAGTCGGTCTCTCCCATCTTGAACAGCGTCTGGCCGACGACCTTGCCTTTGTAGGTGCTCGTGACGCCGGCGACGATGTCCTTGCCGCCCTGATAGTTCGGCACCATCACGTAGATCGAGGTAATGCCGTCGCCGTTCAGCAGGTCTCCGGCCGCCTGCGCCGTCTGTTCGCCGGTCCACGAGGTCGACACGAAATACGGTGTGCACTCCTTGCCGGCCATGATCGACGGGCCGGCTACCGTGCTGAGGATGATCCTCCTGTTGTCGATGAGCGGTTTTCGGACCGCCAGCAATATATTGGTCCACATGAAGCCGGCGGCGATGTGAATTCGCTCGCTCGAGATCAGCCGTTCGATCTCCTTGACCGCAACGTCCGGCTTTAGCTGATCGTCGGCATAGAACATGCGCGTCGGTACCCCGCCGATCTTGTCGCCGTCCTTCGCCCAGCCCTCGTGCTCGAGGCCAAGCTTCCAGCCGTTCACGGCGTGCTGGCCGATGATCGCCGCGCCGCCGGTCTGGGTCGCCATGAAGCCGATGCGCAGCTCTTGCGCTTCGGCGGACAGGGCGGCGGCCAGGGCCCCCATCGCGAACCAGCACGGGGCGGCAAGACGGCGGAACTTCATGGCGATCCTCCCTATGAGACGAGCGTTTGCGTTTCTGGGCGCGCGGCGGGCCGCGCCGGATTCAAGCGATCGAGGCGACCTCGCGATGGAGGGCGAGGATGCGCGGAACTTCGTCCGCGGTCCGACGGCCGAGGCCGCACGACGTGCCGACGCCGAAATCGGCGAGATGCTGGCGCGCGGCGTCGATGCGCCGTTTGGCGCCGGCGGCGCCGTCGGTCATGTGGACGAGGCCGAGATACACGCGGGTTCCGGCCTTCAGGCGGAAGTCGCGAAGCTTCGCGTAGTGCGCCGGTTCCGTCCAATGCCGCGGAATCGGCATGTGGACGTAGTCGAGCGGCCGCGTCAGGCGCGCGGCGACGGCGTTGGTGAAAGACGCCATCAGCCCGATATCCGGCTCCTTCCAATGCTTGTGCGAAATGTCGCCATAGCAGAGATGCAGGCCGAGCTCAGCCGCGCGCGGCACGCGTTCCATCAGCTCCAGGAGCTTGGTCACGATCGCTTCGCGCGGAATGTCGAGAAACACCGTGTTGTGGCCTTCCCACACGGCGATCTCCTCGGGCACGTCGAGTTGGATCGAAAGCTCGGCGTGGGGAATGACGGCGGCGATGCGGTCGATGTCCTCCAGAAGGCGTTTGCGATACGAGGGCTCCGCGAGGCGCTGCCCATCCGGCTCCATGAAAACGGCGAGCACGCCGAGCGGGGTCGGCAGCCCGACTTGGAAGCGCACGTCCTTGCCGATGCGGCCCGCGGCCTTGAGCCGCGTGAAGGTGCGGTAGGAGTCTATTGCGGCGTCGGCATAGCCGGTCGGCCCAAAATCCGGCGTGCCGGTGGCGCCGGGCCTGAGCTTCAGGATGCGCGGCGGAAACTCGCCGTTCGGCCCCCATTCCGATTGCGGACCGAGCGGCAGCATCTCGAACTGCGGCGCCTTGGCGAGCACCGGCACCTGCCAGGTGATGAATTTGGAGCGGGCGCCCGTCTCGCCGTCGGGCAGGCGGCGGATGGCGCCGCCGAGCGCGTCGGCCGCGGCAAGCATCACGGCTTCGGCGTTCTCGAGGGCGAGGCTGCCCACGAGCAACACGTCGCGCGCGATCTTGGCGTTCGCGTCCGGCATCCGGTTCCTCCCGCAGCCCGGCGTCTTGCGCACCGGTGCCGAAACACTAGAGCGGCGCCGCGCGGGAAGTCAAGAAAACGGATGAACCGATCTGTTTTTCAAGTGGGCGAATGGCTTGCGCGGCGCGGGGAAACGGCGCGCAGCAGCGCGCGTTCGAGATCGGCGAGGAACTTGCGGTTCGCGGCCGGTGTGGGATGCCACACCGAGGTGAGCGCCATGCCGCGCATCACCCATTTGCAGAGCTCGTACACGAACACCGCGTCGCGCTTGGAATAGCCCGCGCGCTGGAGCGCGCCTCGCCAGATGCCGCGATTGGTGCGGTGATATTCGGCCACGACCGGATGCAGCCCCTTCGCCAAGACGCGATCGGTACGCGCCGCGACGGCCGACTCCATCGCGGGCAGGAAGAACTCCTCGAAATAGAGCGCGTAGAGATCCTCGATCATCGCGCGCAGCACCGCGCGCGGCTTGGCGGCGCCGCGCGCGCGTTCGCCGCCGCTGCGGTTGCCGTGCTGCAGGAACTGCGCCACGGCAGCGATCACGAGATCGCTCTTGGTCGGAAAATGATGCACCCGCGCGCCGTTGGAAACGCCGGCGCGCCGCTGGATGTCGGTCACGCTCAGCCCCGCATAACCGCGCTCAACCATGAGATCGACCGTGGCCTGCGCGAGCTTCAGCCGGGTGTCGGCGCTGCGCTGTTGCGGCTTGCGACCCCGCTTCGAAGCGAATTTGGAAGCCGGGTGCGCCACCTCAGCTCCGCAGCTCCGCCCGATCGCGGAACAGCTCCAGCGCCTCGGGGTTGGCCAGCGCTTCCTTGTTCTTGACCGCGCGGCCGTGGACGACGTCGCGGACGGCGAGCTCGACGATCTTGCCGCTCTTGGTGCGGGGAATGTCGTTCACCTGCAGCACGCACGCCGGCACGTGGCGTGGCGTGGTGTTGGCGCGGATCTGCTTCTTGATCTTCTCGGCGAGCGCCGCGTCGAGCGTCTTGCCCTCGCGCAGGCGCACGAACAGCACCACGCGCACGTCGCCGTCCCAATCCTGGCCAATGACGAGCGATTCCACCACCTCGTCGAGCATCTCCACCTGGCGGTAGATTTCCGCGGTGCCGATGCGTACGCCGCCCGGGTTGAGCGTGGCGTCGGAGCGGCCGTAGATGACGAAGCCGCCGTGCGGCGTGATCTCCACCCAGTCGCCGTGCGCCCACACGTTCGGGTATTTGGCGTAGTAGGCGTTGAAGTATTTGCTGCCGTCGGGGTCGTTCCAGAAACCGAGCGGCATCGAGGGGAAGGGGCGCGTGCAGACGAGATCGCCCTTCTGGCCGCGCACGGGCTTGCCGTCGTCGTCGAAGGCGTCCACGGCCATGCCGAGATTGGCCGCCTGGATCTCGCCCTTCCACACGGGGCCCAGCGGATTGCCGCCGACGAGGCAGCCGATGAGATCGGTGCCGCCCGATACCGAGGCGAGGTGGAAATCCTTTTTCACCTTGGAATACACGTAGTCGAAGCCTTCGGGCAGCAACGGCGAGCCGGTGGAGCCCATGGCGCGCACGGTCGAGAGCTTGTGCGTGTCGATCGGCGCGAGCCCGGCCTTGTTGCAGGCGTCGATGAATTTCGCCGAGGTGCCGAACCACGTCATGCGCTCGGCATCGGCGAAATCGAACAAGATGTTGCCGCTCGGGTGGAAGGGCGAGCCGTCGTAAAGCAGCAGCGTCGCCTCCGAGGCGAGGCACGAGGCCAGCCAGTTCCACATCATCCAGCCGCAGGTCGTGAACCAGAAGACGCGGTCGCCCGGCTTGATGTCGCAATGCAGCGCCTGCTCGGAGAGATGCTTCAAGAGCGCGCCGCCGGCGCTATGCAAGATGCATTTGGGGGCGCCGGTCGTGCCCGACGAATAGAGGATGTAGAGCGGGTGGTGGAACGGCAGCGGCGTGTATTCCACCGGGCGCGGGGCGAAGGTCTTGAGATGATCGCCCCAGATCCGCGTGTCGCGGAGGTTGCGCGTGTCCGGGCGTTCGGCGGCATAGGGCACGAGGATCGTGCGCCTGACGCTCGGGAGATTGCGCTGCACCTCGGCGAGCTTCTCCAGCACCGAATGGGTCTTGCCGGCATAGTGGTAGCCGTCGGCGCTGATTAGGAAATGCGGCTCGATCTGGCCGAAGCGGTCGAGCACGCCCTGGATGCCGAAATCCGGCGAGCACGAGGTGAAGACGCCGCCGAGGCTGGTGGCCGCGAGCATGGCCACGATCGTCTCGGGCATGTTGGGCATGTAGGCGGCGACGCGGTCGCCGGGCCGCAAGCCCTCGGCGCGGAAGGCTTGCTGCAGGCGCGAGACCTCGTCGTTGAGCTGGCGCCAGCTCATGCGCTGGCGCGCCTTGTCTTCGCCCCAGAAGACGAGTGCGTCGCCGTCGTCGTTTCGCCGCAGCAGGTTCTCGGCGAAATTGAGCCTGGCGTCGGGAAAGAACTTGGCGCCCGGCATCTTCTCGCCGTCCACGAGCGCGCGCGTGCCGCGGGTCTCCGCCTTCACGCCGCAGAAATCCCAGACGCCGGTCCAGAACTTGTCGACATTGGCCACCGACCAGTGCCACAGCGAATCGTAATCGGTGGCATTGGCGCCGAAACGCTGCGCCACGAGTTCCATGAAGCGCTTGGCGTTGCTGGCATTGGCGCGCGCCTCTGACGGCGCCCAGAGCGGCCGTTCGGTCACGTCGTCTCTCCCTGGTTGAAGGCGAAATGTGCGTCGGAGAGGGCCGCGGGTGCAACCGGCCCCGACGACGCATGGTGCCCTCCCGCCGCCGTGCCGTGACAGCGGGCAGGCGCCCTTTTTATACTCGGCCAGCCATGGCCTCCTCCCAACCGCCGGCGCCGCCGCCGGCCCCGCGCCCCTCCAATGTCGCCGCCGGCGCCGGCTGGATGCTGTTGGCCTGCGCGTTCTTCGCCTGCATGACCGGCCTGGTGCGTCATGTCAGCGACAGCGGCATGCATCCCTGGGAAGTGGCGTTCTTCCGGAGCTTCTTCAGCCTGGTGGTGATGGCGCCCTGGATCCTCAAGGCGGGGATGGCCGGCTTGCGGACGGCGCGCCTGCCGCTCTACACGCTCCGCGCCTTCGTCGGCATGTCGAGCATGCTGTGCTGGTTCTGGAGCGTGGCGCTGCTGCCGATCACCGAGGCGACGGCGCTCGGCTTCACGGCGCCGTTCTTCACCACCATCCTGGCGGCGCTGGTGCTGCGCGAGGTGGTGCGCTTGCGGCGCTGGACGGCGGTGCTGGTGGGCTTCGTCGGCGCCATCGTCATCCTCCGGCCGGGCAGCAGCGAGATCGGCGCGCTGGGTGCCGCGGCGGCGCTGTTCGCGGCGGCCACCCAGGCCGCCTCCACCATCATGATCAAGACGCTCTCGCGCACCGAAAAGCCCAACGCCATCGTCGCCTATATGAGCATCTACTTGACGCCGATGTCGCTGGTGCCGGCGCTGTTCGTGTGGACATGGCCGAATGCGGAGCAGTTGGGCTGGCTCTTTCTCGTGGGCCTGGTCGGCACTCTGGCGCATCTCTGCTTCACGCGCGCCTTGAGCGTCGCCGACGCTTCCGCCGTGGTGCCGATCGATTTCGCGCGCCTGATTTTCGTGGCCATCATCGGCATCGTCGTCTTCCACCAGATCCCGAGCATTTGGACCTGGGCGGGTTCGGCCATCATCTTCGCGTCCGGTATCTACATCATCCGCCGCGAAGCCGTCGCCGCGCGGGAAGGCCGCGCCAAGGCGGCCGCCGCCATCGATCCGCCGGCGCCGGGGTAGTCGCGGCGCCGCGTGGTATTTTGGCGCCTCGCCAGCCGCCGCCGGCTCTGCTAAAGAGCCGCGCTTTCAACGATTCGAACAAGGCTTAGAGGAGGGGACTTCATGGACGTCAAAGGCCATAGCGCGATCGTCACCGGCGGGGGCTCGGGCCTCGGCGAGGCCACGGCGAAGATGCTCGCCAAGAAGGGCGCCAAGGTCGCGATCCTCGACATGAACATGAAGGGCGCCGAGCGCGTGGCCAAGGAGATCGGCGGCGTCGCGATCGAATGCAACGTCGCCGACGTCGCCAGCGCCGAGAAGGCGTTCGCAGCGGCGAAGGCCGCGGTCGGCGTGTCGCGCGTGCTCGTCAATTGCGCCGGCATCGGCAAGGGCGAATTGCTGGTGAAGAAGGACGGCACGCCGTCCGGCGTGGACCTCTTCCTGCAGACGGTGGCCGTGAACCTCTTCGGCACGTTCAACTGCATGCGCCTGGGTGCGGCCGAGATGACCAAGCTGCCGCCGCTGGCCGACGAGGAGCGCGGCGTGATCGTCAACACCACCTCGGTCGCCGCCTACGAGGGTCAGATCGGCCAGATCGCCTATGCCGCCTCCAAGGGCGGCGTGGTGGGGCTGACGCTGCCAGCGGCGCGCGAACTCGGCCGCCACGGCATCCGCGTGATGACGATAGCACCGGGCTACGTGCAGACGCCGCTGCTCGATGCTGTGCCGGAGGCGATGCGCACCTCGCTGTTCGCGAGCCAGGTGTTTCCCAACAAGCGCTTCGGCAAGCCCGAGGAATACGCGCATCTCTGCCTGGCCATCATCGAGAACCCGATGCTCAACGGCTCGGTCATCCGGTTGGACGCCGGCACGCGCATGCAGCCGAAGTAACCAGTAGGGAGAGCCGTCCCCATGCTCCAGCTTCGCCCGAACTGCGAATGCTGCGACCGCGATCTGCCGCCCGAATCGCGCGAAGCGGTGATCTGCTCGTTCGAATGCACCTTCTGCCGCGGCTGCGCTGAGACGGTGCTGGGCGGGCGCTGCCCGAATTGCGGCGGCGAGTTGGTGGCGCGGCCGGTACGGCCCCTGGAGAAACTCGCGAAATTCCCGGCCTCGACCGAGCGCAAAGTGAAGGCCGGCGGCTGCGCGAAGGCGGCCTGAGCCGCCTGCCGGGGGCGCCCGCTACTTCTTGCAGGCGTTGTCGATCGCGGCCAGGGCCTTGGCGAAGCCGTCGAGCGAGAAGCTGTCGACGATCTTGGGGCCGGTCGCCGGAATCTCGGTCGCGGTCGCGGTCTTGCCGCTCTTGAGCGCGGCCAGGATGTCGGCGTTTTCCTTGGTGCCCTCGCCGAATCCGGTGGTGCCGTCGGCGGCGAGTTTGAAGCGCTTGTCGCCGATGGCGAGTTCCACGTTCGAGCCCTTCTTCAAGGCGAAGCCCGCCTTCACCTGCACTTGGCCCCAGGCCTTGCGCTTCACGAAATGCGCGATCATGAGCGTGGCTTCGCCGCGCTTGGCCACCTTGCCCTCGGTCTTGGCGGGCAGGGTGGCGATGAAGCACACCGCGTCGGCGCCGGTGCCGGCCTGATGCGCCTCCCATTTGGCGAACCGGCCGAGGAATTTGTCGGCCGCCGCGGCCGGATGGGCGGCCACGGCGCAAGCCGCCGCGGCGAAGGCCAGGATCGTCACTCGCATCGTCAACCCCATAGCATTCCCTTCAAAATACGCGCGCCGGCGCTCCGGCGCCCCCGCCCTCAATCGCCGGCGCTCGGCCGGCCGCCGCGGAGATGCAGCCGGCGCTTTCGCTGCATCAGCGGCGGGCCGAAGGCCGGGGGCGGCGCCAGCTTGGCCGGCGGTCCCCCCGGCATCACCGGGCGCACGGCGAAGCGGCCGAGGCTCAGCTGCCGGTCATACATCACGATGGCACCGGCGATGCCGACATTGACGCAGAATTTGGTCGGGATCTTGACGATGTGGTCGCAGAGGCCCTGGATCGCGGGCGAAAGCGAGCCGCGCTCGGGGCCGAGAATGTAGGCCGCCGCGGCCGGGTGCCGGAAGCTCGGCAGATCCACCGCCTCGTCGAGCAGCTCCACGCCCACCAGCTTGCAGCCGACCGGCAGGCTCAACGCCGCCGCGTCGGCGAAATCGTAGAGCGGCATGTGGCCCCAGCTCTTGGAGGTGTCGGAGAGGCCGGCCTCGCGCTTGGAATAGACGGCGCCCACCGTGAAGGCGAAGGCCGCGCCGAAGGCGTGGGCGGTGCGGAACAAGGTGCCCGCATTCATCGCCTTCGAAAGCTGCTCCACGCCGATGCCGAAATAGCCGCGCATGGCCGAGTCTTGCCGCCGCCCGTGCCGCAACGCAAGTGCGTGCGAGAGACTAGCCGCGCGGCGCGCCTTGGGTTAGACGCTTAGCGGATGTCCGACGTGCTCAATCCCGTCCTGGTCGAAGTCACGCGCGGCGGCGTGGTCGAAAGCTTCCACCGCGGCGCGGCTTGCGTCTACGATTCCACCGGCGCGCGGGTGCTGGCCTGGGGCGACGTGGAAAAGCGGGTGTTCCCGCGCTCCACCGTGAAGCTGCTGCAGGCGGTGCCCTTCCTCGAAACCGGCGCGGCCGATATCTGCCAGGCCGGGTTCAACGAACTGGCGCTGGCGTGCGCCTCGCATGGCGGCGAGCGCGCCCATGTCGCGGTGGCGCGGGCGTGGATGGAGCGCATGGGCCTCGAGGAAGGCCACCTCGCCTGCGGCGCCCACGTCCCCTACGATTCCGAGGCGGCCAATGCGCTGGTGCGCGCCGGCGAGGCGCCCTCGGCGCTCCACAATAATTGCTCGGGCAAGCATCTCGCCATGCTGGCGACCGCCCTGGCCAGGGACGAATCGATCGCGGGCTATCACGAGCCCGATCATCCCGTGCAGCGCCGCGTGCGCGACACCATCGCGGAGCTGGCCGGCGAGGATCTCGCCCAAGCGCCGGTGGGCATCGACGGCTGCAGCATCCCCACCTACAGCCTGTCGCTGGCGGCGCTGGCGCGGGCGATGGCGCGGGTCGCCGATCCGCGCGGCTTGCGGGTGGCGCGCCAATCGGCGATCCGGCGGCTGCGCAACGCGGTGGCGCGCAATCCCTTCCTGGTGGCGGGCACCGGCCGCTTCTGCAGCGCCGTGATCGGCCGCAAGAGCACCGAGCTCTATGTGAAAACCGGCGCGGAAGGCGTGTTCGTGGCGGCGCTCTACGAACTGGGCGTGGGCGTGGCCCTCAAGATCGACGACGGCGCCAAGCGCGCGTCCGAAGTGGCGCTGGCCGCGATTCTCCGCTATCTCGAAGTGCTCGACGACGCGGATTGGGAAGGCTTGGCGGAGTATACGGCGCCGCGGATCCTGTCGCGCGCCGGATACGAGGCGGGCGAAATTCGTCCCGTGGCCGGCTGGCCGCACGGCCGGCCGCGCGGCGAGGTCGCCGCGGACGGGCCCGCGGCCGAGCCCGGAGGCGCGACGCCCGTGGACAACGCGGCCGGCGCCGCCGCACGCGCCGCCAACGGCGTCGAGGACGTGCCGGCGGAATAGCGTCTCGCCGCGGCGCCGATGGGGGCGCGGCGGCGGGCGGGGGGATGAGCGATGCGTATGCGCGCGGTGCTGTGCAAGTCGTGGGGCGGGCCCCGCGATCTCGTGGTCGATAGCATTCCGGTGCCCGAGCCCAAGGCGGGGCAGGTGCGCATCGCAGTGCAGGCCGCGGGTCTCAATTTCGCCGACACGCTGATGATCGCCGGCAAATACCAGGAGCGGCCGGATTTCCCGTTCGTGCCCGGCCTCGAGGCCGCGGGCGAGATCGACGCGGTGGGCAAGGGCGTCATCGGTATCAAGGAGGGCGACCGGGTGATGGCCGTCCTCGGCCACGGCGCCTTCGCCGAGCGCGCGCTGGCGCCGGCCGAGGCCGTGTTCCCGATTCCGAAGACCATGGACGTACAGCACGCGGCCGGCTTTCCGGTCGCCTACGGCACCTCGCACGTGGCGCTCCGCCACCGCGCGCAGTTGAAGGCCGGCGAAACCCTCATGGTCCACGGCGCCGCCGGTGGCGTCGGCCTCACCGCGGTGCAGATCGGCAAGATCCTCGGTGCCACGGTGATCGGCACGGCGCGCGGCGCCGAGAAGCTCAACGTCGCCAAGGCCAACGGCGCGCAGCACGTCATCGACTACGGCTCGGAAGACATCCGCGTCCGCACGCTCGAGCTCACCGACAAGCGCGGCGCCGACGTGATCTACGATCCCATCGGCGGCGACATATTCGATGCCTCGCTGCGCTGTGTCGCCTGGGAGGGGCGCATCCTCACCATCGGCTACGCCTCGGGGCGCATCCCGTCGGTCGCGGCCAACGTCCTGCTGGTCAAGAACGCCTCGGTCATCGGCTGCTATTGGGGCGCCTATTTGAAGCGCGATCCCTCGGTGATCCGCAAATCCTTCGAGGAGCTGATCGGCTGGTACGGCGACGGGCTCTTGGCGCCGCACGTCTCCAGCACCTTCCAGCTCGAAGAGGCGGCCGACGCGCTCGAAACCCTGCTCGAGCGCAAATCCACCGGCAAGGTCGTGCTCGTCACCGGCATCACCACCCTCTCCGCCGACAGCCGCCGCCGCACCGGCAGCCTCGCGAAGTAGCGCGCGGCCCAGAGAGGCGCAGTAATCCGCTCGCGTCCATCCTTCGAGGGCCGCCCAACCCTCCGACAAGAGCTCAGGGGGCGGCCACCTCAGAGCTTGTGAATCTTTCGCGCTTTCGACGTTTTTGGGTCTCGCAAGTCCTTGATATGACTCAGGTCAGGAATCGCGAGAATCGAAAGATTCACACGCTCTCAGGATGAGGCTGAATTGTTGCAGAAAATTCGGCCTCATCCTGAGGTGCCGCTGCTCTCGCAGCGGCCTCGAAGGATGGACGCAGGCGAGGTTCCCGGCGAATTCTCCGCTGCAAACGGATTCGCGGCGCGTCTCACGCGCCACTGTGAGCCGCATCACAGCGCCCGCGCGTGCGATCGCCTATTAGCTCCGCTCCGCAATCGGGAACGAAGCGATGCACCGGATACCGAAATTCAAGTTGTGGCTCGCTGGCGCGCTTGTCTGGGTGGCCGGCGTCGCCTTCGCCCTCTCGGCGCTCGCCGTGCGCTGAAGCGCTACCGCTTCTGCGTCCGCCAATAGCCGACGACGGTCTGCATGAAGTTGGGATTGTCGATCTGATTACGCCATGCGGCGGTAACGGCGCTGCTGCCGCTACCGGGCCGCTCGCCTTCCGGCAATCCGTGAAAGCGCATGCGGATCGGCATGGTGACGCCCTGGCCCATGGCGATGGCCTCGCCGGTGAGGAGCGTCGGCAGGAACTCGCTCAGGCCCACCGCCGTATCGGCCGAGGCGCCGGAGAGGAACTGGACGTCTTCGTTGTTCGAGAGCCGCATCGCGAACAGCGTGTTGCACTGGGAGATGAGGTCGGTCGAGAGCTTCGACGGACGCTGGCCGACGACGCCGAGCGAGATGCCGTATTTGCGGCCTTCCTTGGCGATGCGTGTCAGCCAGTTCTTGGCGATGCCGAAGCCGGGCTCGGGCACCTGGGCGCCGAAGCGGTGCGCCTCTTCGCACACCACGAGTATCGGGCACGCGCGGTTGCTCCAGGCGGCGAAGCTGTAGGCCATGCGGCAGAGCGCCGCCACCACCACGGGCAGCGCTTCCGAGGGAATGGCGGAAAGATCGACGATGCAGATCGGCCGCCCCTCGGCCGGAATGCGGAACAGCCGCGCCAGGATCGGCGCCATGCGGTCCCGCACCTGGACGCCGCCGAACATGAAGGCGAAGCGGCCGTCGTATTGGAGCGTGAGGATGCGCTGCTTGATGCGCCGGTAGGGCGGCAGATTCGCGGTGTTGTCGAGCTTGCCCATCGCATTGGCGAGGCGGGTGAGGAGGTCCGAGAGGCGATAGGGCACCGGCGTGTCGGTCGAATAAAGCTTCTCGTAGCCCTGCGTCGGGTTGCCGGAATAATCGTGCTTCGCGCCGACGACGATCTCGGCCAGGATTTCGGCCTCGGGGCTCGTGGCGTCCACCCCGGGCCCGAACATGATCTGCAGGAGCTCCTCGAAGTTCAGCATCCAGAACGGAAGCTCGAGATTCTCGGCGTTGACCACTTCGGCGCGCGGGCCGAAGGCGCGCGGATACTCGCCGTGCGGATCGAGCAGCAGGATGTGCGAATGCGGGTTCTGCGTCACGATCTGGCGCAGGATCACCGCCGCGGCGCAGGATTTGCCCGAGCCGGTGGTGCCGAGCACGGCGAAATGCTTGCCCAGGAGCTCGTCCACGAGCGCGTGGGCGAACACGGTGCGGTCGTGATGCAGCGTGCCGATCGAGATGTTGGCCGCGGCGGGCGGCGCGTAGACCTGCACGAGGTCTTCGCGCGTGGTGGCGTAAACGGCGTCGCCGAGCGCCGGAAAGGTCGAAACGCCGCGCCGGAACACGGGCGTGCGGCCGGGGGCGGGCGAGGCGGCCTCGCCGATCAGCATCAGCTCGACCACCTTCATCTCGGGGCCGGCATTGTCGCCCGACGCGGGCACGGGAATGCTCACGCCCGAAACGATGCCGTAGACCTGCGACTTGCCGATCGGCGTTTTGACCAGGCCGCCGATCTGGAGCGGCGCCACCTCGCCGTGCACGTCGCGCTCGAGCACGCACACGGCTTGGCAGCCGGCCACGGAAACGATCCGGCCGATGCGCTGGGCGTTGGATTTCAATCCGTCGAATCCGTCCATGGATGCTTTCTCCCGGCGCGCTAGGGCTGCGGCGCGGCGTTGGTGTCGGCGTCGTGTGCGGCGGACGGCACGATGTCGGCCGGCGAGGTGTCGCCCGGTCCCGTCTCGGCTGACGCGGTGTCCGCCGGTGCGTTGTCGGCCGGCGCGGCGGCCGCGAGGCGCCGGGCCGGAAAGGTGACGGTCGCCATCGTGCCGACGCCGACCTTGCTCTGGAGGACGAGCGTGCCGCCATGCATGCGCATCAGCGTGTCGACGAGCGTGAGGCCCAGGCCCGCGCCCTGCTGCTTGCGCGTCATCGCCTCACCGAGGCGCTCGAACGGCAGCACGATGCGCGCGAGTTCGCTTTCCTTCATGCCCACGCCGGTATCGACGACGCGCAGCGAAAGCTCGCGCTCGGGCGTGAGGGACGCCAGCACGTAGATGCGGCCGCCGGCGCGGGTGTACTTGATGGCGTTGCTCAGAAGGTTGGAGACGATCTGCTTGAACGCGCGCGCGTCGGCCGTGAGCCGCGGCAGGCCCGTGGGCATGCGCGCCTGGAGATAGAGCCCGGCCTGCGCCGCGCGGCCCTGGGCCAGGCGGAAGATGCCGGTGAGCGCTTCCGCGATGTCGATCTCGGTCTCGGCGATCGCGTAGGTGCCGGTCTCGATCTGCGAGAGGTCGAGCACGTCGTCGACGACGGCGAGCAGCTGGCGGCCGCTGTCGAGGATGTTCTTGGCGTAGTCGCGATAGACGGGCGGCATGGCGCCCTTCACTTCGCGCTCCATCATCTCGGCGAAGCCGATGATGGAGGAAAGCGGGGTGTGCAACTCGTGGCTCATATTGGCCAGGAACTCGCTCTTGGCGCGGCTCGCGGCGACGGCGTTGCGCGCCGATAGCTCGGCTTCCTTGCGCGCGGCCTCCAGCGCCACCTGCGACAGGCGCCGGTCCACGAGCGCGCCCATGCGCTGCGTATAGTGCGCGAGCAGCGAACCCTTGCGGTCGATCGAGGCGAAAACGAATGACATGGCAGCGGCGGCGTTCCGGGATTACGCGTCGTTACCAGTCAATAGAGGGTTGGGGTTAACAAAACATTTACCGGTCGGCGTGCGGGCGCCGACCGGACGGAAGCCGCCCTAATAGACGACGATGGCGGCCTGCCAGCGCGGCAGCAGGTCGCGCCAGGGCAGGCGCGCGGGGATCACGAGGAGGGGGTCGTTGACGTGCAGCACCGCCTCGGGCCCGCGCGCGCCCTGGACCCAGGTCATGCCGGTCAGCACCACCACGTGGCCGGAATAGGGCGAGTTGCGGACCGCGAGGATGATCGGGTGGCCGGCCCGGAGATTGCGATAGAGCGACATCGCGTCGGTGGGCGGGCTCAGCGACGACGAGCGCTGGCCGAAATTGCGGATCAGCTTCTGGATCTGGCCGAGACTGCCGGGCACGGTGCAGCGGTCGTAGTTCGGGCAGCAGTAGCTCGGATAGCGCCCGTGCACCATCGCCACCAGCGCGCATTGCGGCGGCGAGCGGCCCTTGCGCTTCACGATCACCTGCTGCGCCACCGCGGCCCAGCACCACACGTCGGTCTCTTGCGGGATGTTTCGGATGCCGAGATCGACCGGCGGCGGCACCTGGGCGCGCACGGTCGCGCCAAGGCCGGCCGCGAGCAGGGCCGCCAGCAACAGGCGCAAGAGCAAAGGGGCAGGGTGCCGCGTCATGCGCGCATACTTACGGAACCGCGCGGCCCGGCGTTGCCCGCGCTATTTCCTGCGCGCCTTGCCCTTGGCCGCCCCGCGCTTGGCGGTCCCGCGCTTGGCCACCGCGCGCCCGCCGCCGCCGGCCGATGCGGGCTTTGCGGCGCCGCCCTTGGCGGCCACGCATTCGATTTCCACCACCCAGGCCGGGTTCGCGAGCGCCGCCACCACCACCAAGGTGGAGGCCGGCGGTGCGACGTCGCCGAGCGCCCGGTCGCGGGCGCCGCGATAGACCGGGATGAGATCGGCGCGCGTCACGTAGGCGTTGAATTTCACCACGTCGGCGACGCCCATGCCGGCGGCGGCCAGCACGGCCTTCACGTTGGCCCAGGCCTGGTCGCATTGCGCCTCGTCGGTGGGCGCGGTGCTGCCGTCGGGCCGCGCGCCGATCTGGCCCGCGACATAGAGCAGCCGGGCGCCGGACGCGGTTTCCACGCCGTGGCTGTATTTTCCGGCGGGCGGATGCACGGTCGGGGGATTGTGGCGTTTGGTCATGTCGGTCTCCGCTGTCGTGGTTGCACGTCAGGCTTGGGCGGGCTTGGCCGGCCGCACGGCGATGAGCTGCACGCTCTTCATAGTCATCACCGTTTCGCCGTTCTGGTTCTTGACGACGTAGCTCACATTCACGTAGCCGCGGTTGCCCTTGGAGGAGAGCCGCGTGCCGGTCACCGCCAACTCGACCGAGATCGTGTCGCCGGGGCGCACCGGCTTTAGCCAGCGCAGTTCGTCAACCCCGGGCGAGCCGATCGAGCCGCCATAGAGGAAGCCGCTCTGCCACGTCATGCGGAAGGCGAGCGCCGCCACCTGCCAGCCGCTGGCGATCAGGCCGCCATAGAAGCCGGCCGTCGCCGCCACCGTGTCGACATGGATCGGCTGCGGATCGAAGCGCAGGCCGAACTCCACGATGTTGCCTTCGGTCAGCGTGATGCCCGGCGTGGCGTGCGTGTCGCCCGCGGCGAAATCCTCGAAATAGCGCGGCTTCACGCCCGGTTTCCGTTCTCGGCTTCGCTGCCGTCGCCGCCGCGGTCGCCACCCCCGGCCGGCGCCGCGAAGCGGCGCGCGGCCGCGGCGAAGGCGGCCAGGCGCGCGGCCACGCGGGCGTTGATGCTGCCCGCGGGATAAGCGCCCGTGCGATCGGCTTCGCCGGCCTGCGTGCCGGTCAGGATCTCGATGCCTTGGTCGATGGTCTCGACCGGATAGATGACGAAGCGGCCGGCGCGCACCGCCTCGACCACGTCGCGGCGCAGCATCAGGTTCACGGCGTTGGTGGCGGGGATGAGCACGCCCTCGCCGCCCGCGAAGCCGCGCGCCGCGCACACGTCGAAGAAGCCCTCGATCTTCTCGTTGACGCCGCCGATCGCCTGCACTTGGCCGAACTGGTTCACCGAGCCGGTCACGGCGAAGCCCTGCTTGATCGGCGCGTCGGCCAGCGCCGAGAGCAGCGCGTAGAGCTCGGCCGAAGAGGCGCTGTCGCCATCGACGCCGCCATAGGATTGCTCGAACACCAGGGTGGCAGAAAGCGCCAGCGGCGCGTCGGCGGCGAATTTCGCGCCGAGATAGCCGGCCAATATCAGCACGCCTTTGGAATGGAGCGGCCCGCCGAGCTCCACCCGGCGCTCGATGTCGACGACCTCGCCGCGACCCAGGCGCACCCGGGCGCTGATGCGCGAGGGCTTGCCGAAAGCGAAGCCGCCCATCTGCAGCACCGAGAGCCCGTTGACCTGCCCGGCTTTGGCGCCGGCGGTGTCGATCAGCACGTGGCCGCGCGTGATCTGCTCGTGCATCACCTCGCGGATGTGGTCGGCGCGGCGGAGGCGCGCGGCGATCGCCTGCTCGACATGGACGGCGTCGGCGTGCCGGGCGCCTTCCTCGCCCGCCCAGTAATCGGCCTCGCGCAGCCAATCGAGGATATAGGCGAAGCGCGAGGACAGGCGCTCGCGGTCGTCCACCATGCGCCCGCTGTGCTCGAAAATCCGCGCCACCGCCGCGGCGGTGAAGGGGCGGAGCTGCTCGCGCCGCACCAGCGTGGCGATGAGCCGCGCATAGCTCTTCGCGCTCTCGGGCGTGAACGCCATGCGGTCCGAAAGCTCGGCCTGCACCTTGAACAGCTCGAGGAATTCGGGGTCGTTGGCGCTCAAGAGGTAATAGAGCAGCGGCTCGCCGACCAGCACCACCTTCACCTCGAGCGGGATCGGCTCGGGCTCGAGGGTGGTGATCTGGGCGTAGCCCATGCGCTGCGCCAGCGATTCGATCCGGATCTGGTGCGAGAGCAGCGCGCGCTTCAGCTCCTCGTAGGCGAAGGGCTGCATCAGCAGCTTGCGGACGTCGATGATGAGATAGCCGCCGTTCGCCTTGTGGAGCGCGCCCGGCTTGATGAGCGTGAAGTCGGTCACGAGCTGGCCGAATTGCGCGGCGTGCTCGATGCGGCCGATCAGGCCGGGCGCCGAGGGCAAATCCTCGTAGACCACGGGTGCCCCGGCCGCTTCGCCGTTGTGGACGACGACGTTCACCTGGTAGCGGCGGAACGGCGCGGGGTCGTCGTCGGCCGAGCCTTCGGATTGCGGCTGCGCCGGCGCGCCGGACGCCTGCGCCGCCGCGGCCGCCGCCGCGCGCAGGAAGCGCGCCACGTTGTGGATGAGATCGTCGCGCACCGCGCCGAGATAGGCGACGACGTCGGGGAACGCCGCGAAATTGCCCTTGAGCGGCTCGATCGCGTGATCCACCACGCGCTGCGCGGCCTGCTGGTTGAGCGCGCGCAGCCGCTCCAGCGTTTCCTTCTGCCAGATCTGCGATTGGCGCAGCAATTCCTCGAGCCGCTCCTCCATCTCGCGGACATGCGCGCCGATCGCCTCGCGCTCAGCGTGCGCGAGCGCGTTGAACACCTCGGGCTCGATCGGCTTGCCGTGATGCATCGGAACGAAGGCGAAGCCGGTCGGCGCCTGCCCGAAGGCGAGGCCGCGCTTCTGCGCCTCCTCGCGGATCGTGGCGAAGCCCCGGTCGTGGCGGTCCTTGAGCTCGGTCTCGATGAGCTTGCGCCGGGCCTGATAATCCTCGGCGTCGAAGGCGGCCGGCAGCGCCACGCGGAGATCGTCCACGAGTTCGGCCATGGCGGCGCGAAAGGGCAGGCCCTGGCCGGGCGGCAGGCGCAGCGCCTTGGGTTTGTGCGCTTCGGCGAAGTTGAAGACGTAGCACCAGTCCGAGGGTTTGGGCTCTGCCGCCGCGGCGCGCTTCAGGAACTCGCCGATCAGCGTGTAGCGCCCGGCGCCCTGCGGCCCGAGAACGAAGATGTTGTAGCCCTGGCGGCGGATGTCGATGCCGAAGCGCATCGCCTCCACCGCGCGCGGCTGGCCCAGGATCTCCTCGATGTCGGGCAGCTCGTCGGTGGTGGCGAAGCCGAGCGTCGCCGGATCGCAGGCGCGAAACAGCTTGTCCGCCGGCAGCGGCGCGGGAATGACCATGATCAGGCGTTCCGCCGCTTCTTGGATTCGTCCGCCGCGGCCTCTTCGAGCGCTTCCATCTCCGCGTCGGAGAGGCCGAAATGGTGGCCGATCTCGTGCACGAGCGTGTTGCGCACGATGTCGCGGAGATCGAAGCCGGTGTCCTCCCAATAGGCGAGGATCGGCTGGCGGTAGAGGAAGATCATGTCCACCGGCGGCGCCACCTCGTTGACGCTGCGCTCGGTGAGCGCGATGCCCTGATAGAGGCCGAGGAGATCGTAGGGCGATTCGAAGCCCATTTCCTCCAGCACGTCGTCGTCAGGCCACTCGGCCACGCGGATGACGAGGCCGCCCAAATGCCGGCGAAAAGCCTCCGGCACCGCCGCCAGCGCCTCGCCGGCCATGGCGTCGAGGTCGTCGAGGGAGGGGTCGTCCTCGGGCGGTGTGTCCGCAGCGTAAAGCGGTTCGGCAGGGCGGGGCATGAACCGTTCATAGCGCGCGCGCCGGGCAAGGCCAAGCGAGCGCCCGGATGCCGGCCGAGCCCCGGCCGCATAGGCATTCCCACGGAATACCGCGTGGTAATTCCGCCACACCGGGGGTGGATTCGCCGCGCGACATACCGGCGCCCGGGGGGTGTCTAAATTCCGCCGGATTCCCTTCATAGCTCTGCAACCCCACTGCCCGGGGGGTACCGGGGCGGCGGGGCCGGACGAAGGCGTCCGGGCCGGATGGTCAGGATCCGGACATGCGCCAAGCCGGGAGGGAGCGGTGGTTGCGCGATTGGAGGGCAACGCCCGCCGGCAGATGCTGGCGGGTCTCAAAGGTTGGAAGGAAGAGGCGGGGCGGGACGCCATCTCGAAAGAGTTCCGATTCGCGGATTTTAACCAAGCGTTCGCCTTTATGACCCAGATTGCGCTCCAGGCCGAGCGGATGGATCACCATCCGGAATGGTCCAATGTCTACAACCGGGTTTCCGTGCTGCTGTCGACGCACGATTGCGGCGGCGTGAGCGAGCGCGACATCGAACTCGCCCGGTTCATCGACAAACTCGCAGCTTGAGGCGCTCCGGAACCCGACAATGAACAAGCTTTTCGCCGCCCTGCTTCTCACACCGCTCGCCGCCTTGGCCGGCCCGGCGCTGGCGCAAGACGAGCCCGCCGCGCGTCTCGCGGGCCGCACCGCGTCGATGCCGCCGCTCAGCAACCGCGCCATGCCGGCGGCCCCCACCATCCACCGGCTCTCGATCGGCCCGCTCTCCAACGGCTTCGTCGCGACGCCGGGAGAAGAGGCGACCACCACGCCGGCCGGCGTCCCGGGCACCTCCGATGCGCTCGCGCAGCGCGCCAAGCGCGGCGATGCCGAAGCCAATTACCGCCTGGGCCTGCGCTATCTCTCCGGCGAAGGCGCCACCCGCGATCTCGTCGAAGCCTTCGCCCGCATCCGCCTGGCGGCCGAAGCCGGCCATCCGCGCGCCGTCTCGTTATTCTACACCCTCGGCGCCAAGCTCACCGCCGAAGAGCATGGCCAGGCCTTCGAGCGCTCGCAGAAGCTGCGCCCGGTGAAGGACGCCGCGCGCCAATAGCCGGCCAGCGCGCCCGACCCCGGGCCCGCCCTGCGGCGCCGCACCCGTTTGCGGCGCGTGTCAACGCGGCCTATATCTCGCCCATGCAACCCGCCGCCGAAATCCTCGCGCCGGCCGCCCTCGCGGCGCCGGGCGCTCCGGCCGAAGCCGTTCCGGCGCTGCCCAGCCTGGCGGGGCTGACGCGCGCCCAATTGGCGGCCGTGGTCCAGGAACTCGGCGAGCCCGAATTCCGCGTCAAGCAGCTCTGGCACTGGATCTATCACCGCGGCGCCACCGATTTCGCCGCCATGACCAGCATCGCCAAGGGCCTGCGCCAGCGCCTGGCCGAACGCTACTCGCTCGCGCGGCCGGCCGCGGTGCATGCGTTGAAATCCATCGACGGCACGCGGAAATGGCTCTTGCGCTTTGCCGACGGCCGGGAAGCCGAGTGCGTGCACATTCCCGAGGAGGACCGCGGCACGGTCTGCGTCTCCTCCCAAGTCGGCTGCGCCCTCACCTGCAAATTCTGCCACACCGGCACGCAGCGCTTGGTGCGCAACCTCACGGCGGCCGAGATCGTCGGCCAGCTCTTGGTGGCGCGCGACGCGTTCGGCGAATGGCCGAGCCCGGCCGAGGATCGGCAAATCACCAACATCGTCATGATGGGCATGGGCGAGCCGCTCTACAATTACGACGAGGTGGCGGCGGCGCTGCGCGTCGCCATGGACGGCGAAGGCCTCGCCGTCTCGCGCCGCAAGATCACGCTCTCCACCGCCGGCGTGGTGCCGATGATCAAGCGCTGCGGCGAGGAGCTCGGCGTCAATCTCGCCATCTCACTGCACGCGGTCACCGACGAGCTCCGCGACGAGATCGTGCCGATCAACAAGAAATATCCGCTGAAGGAATTGCTCGCCGCCTGCCGCGAGTATCCGGGCGTCAACAATGCGCGCCGCATCACCTTCGAATACGTGATGCTGAAGGACGTCAACGACAGCCCTTCGGAAGCCAAGGAGCTGGTGCGGCTCCTGAAGGGCATTCCGGCCAAGGTGAACCTCATCCCGTTCAATCCCTGGCCCGGCGCAGCTTTCGAAACCTCCTCCGACGAGGCCGTCGAGCGCTTCGCCGGCATCGTCCACGAAGGCGGTTTGGTCGGCACCGTGCGCACGCCCCGCGGCCGCGACATCTTCGCCGCGTGCGGGCAGCTGAAGAGCGCGAGCGAACGTGTCCGCAACGCGAAGAGCGCGGCGGCCGCCTAGGGCCGCGTAGCGGTTGAGCTTGCGCGCGGCCCGGCTATAGTCCCGCCGCCCCAGCACCGGACCTTCCCCCATGTCGCTCGCCGTCGCGGTCCAGATGGACCCCATCCAAGGCATCAACATCGATGCCGACAGCACCTTCGTCCTGATGCTGGAGGCGCAGCGGCGCGGCCACGGGCTCTGGTACTACACGCCGAAGACGCTCTCGCTGCACGGCGGCCGCGTCGTCGCCAAGGCGCAGCGCGTCAAGGATATCCGCCGCAAGAAGGGCGATCACGTCGAGTTGGGGCCGCTGGAGCCGCTCGATCTTTCGATGATGGACGTGATCCTGCTGCGCCAGGACCCGCCCTTCGACATGGCCTACATCACCACCACGCATCTTCTGGAGCGCCTCCATCCGCGCACCTTGGTGGTCAACGATCCCGCCCATGTGCGGAACGCGCCCGAGAAGCTGTTCGTCACGCATTTCCAGGACCTGATGCCGCCCACGCTCATCACCGTGGATCGCGAGGAAGTGCTGGCGTTCCGGAAGAAGCACAAGGACATCGTCATCAAGCCGCTGTTCGGCAATGGCGGCTCGGGCGTGTTCCACTTGAAGCCCGACGACGAAAACCTCGGCTCGCTGCTCGAAGTGTTCACGCAGTTCTTCCGCGAGCCCATCATCGTCCAGCGCTACATCCCCGAGATACGGAAGGGCGACAAGCGCATCATCCTGGTCGACGGCAAGGCCGCGGGCGCCGTCTCGCGCATGCCGCAAGAGGGCGAGGCGCGCGCCAATTTCCACGCCGGCGGCGCCGCCCGGCAGGCCGAGCTCACGCCGCGCGAGCGCATGATCTGCGAGGCGATCGGGCCATCGCTCTCGGAGCGCGGGCTCATCTTCGTCGGCATCGACGTGATCGGCGACTATCTCACCGAGATCAACGTCACCTCGCCGACCGGCATCCAGGAGATCAACCGCCTGTCCGGCACCAAGATCGAAGGCGACATCTGGGACGCGATCGAGACGCGGCGGGGACGGAAATAGCGAGCGCGGCGCGCCATGACAAGCTGGGACCCGAATCAGTATCTCAAATTCGCCGATCACCGCCTCCGGCCCGCGCTCGACCTGCTGCAGCGCATTCCCGCCGCGGAGCCGGGCCACGTCGTCGATCTCGGCTGCGGCGCCGGCAACGTCGCCAAGCTCCTGGCCGAGCGCTGGCCCGAGGCCCGCGTCACCGGCATCGACAGCTCAATGCCGATGCTCGAGAAGGCGCGCGCGGCGGCGCCGAACATCGCCTTCATCCAGGCCGAGATGGACACGTGGCGTCCGTCCGCGCCCGTGGGCGTCCTCTACAGCAACGCCGCCCTCCATTGGCTCGACGGTCACGAGACGCTGTTTCCGCGTCTGATGCAGCAGGTGGCGCCGGGCGGCGCGCTGGCCGTGCAGATGCCGCGCAATCACCGAGCACCCTCGCACACGTCGATGGCCGAGGCCGTCGAAGCGGGCCCGTGGAGGGCGAAGCTCGCTGGGGTGCGCAGCATCCGCGCGGTGCACGATCCCGATGCGTATTACCGCATCCTGGCGCCGCACGCGGCGCGGCTCGACATCTGGGAATGCGAATACCTCCAGGTACTCGCGCGCACGCGCGACGGCGAAAATCCCGTGGTCGAGTGGACCAAGGGCACGGCGCTCCGGCCCTATCTCGACGCGCTCGACGATTCCGGCAGAAAGGGGTTCCTCGCGGCCTATACGGAGCGCATCGCCAAGGCGTATGCGCCCCAGCCCGACGGCAGCACCCTCTTTCCCTTCCGCCGCATCTTCATCGTCGCCGAGCGGTGAGAGGCGGCCTTCGAAGGATGGGCGAAGGCGAGGTTTCGCGACTGTGGGTTCACCCGACGCCGTCCTGCCCTAAAACAGCTCACCCTGTTTATCGAGATGGCGCGCGAGGAACGCCACCGGATCGGCGAAGAATTCGCTGTAGACCTGCCAGTGCGACGTGTCGGCAGGCGTGCCGCGCGCGACGCGGTCGCGTTCGAGTATCAGAACCTCCGCGCCGGGATAGGCCATGATCAGCGGCGAATGGGTGGCGAGGATATTCTGCGCGCGGCCGGATCGTTCCATCCGCCGGAGTATTTGCAGAAAACGGAGTTGGCGTTGGGGCGAAAGCGCCGCCTCGGGCTCGTCGAGGATGTAGATCCCCGTCTGGTTGAAGCGATGCTGGAACAGGGCGAGAAACGCCTCTCCGTGCGACTGCCGATGAAGCGAGACGCCGCCATAGCTGTCGATGATAGGCGGGCCCATTGCTGGCTCGGCATCGAGCCGGTCGATCTGCGAGGCGAGATTGAAGAAGCTCTCGGCGCGCAGGAAGAAACCGGTGCTCACTTTCGGCAGCCACGCAAGCCGCAAGTGCCGCGCCAGCGGCGGCGGCGCTTCGTCGGACGCGAAGTTCCGCGTGCCGCTCTGCATCGAGAATCCGCATTGCCCGGCGATCGCCTCCAACAGCGTCGACTTGCCGACGCCGTTCTCGCCGACGATGACCGTCACCGGGCGCGTGAACGAAATCTCGAATGCGGGATCGCGGAACAGCGGTATGTCGAACGGATGCACCGCGGGATCGGGCGATTGCTCGGCCCGCATCGACACGCGCTTGAGGAAAGGCGGAGGCAGGCGTGATCGCGCCGTCGGCATGGGGAGCGCTCGGAAGTCAGGGGAGGAATTGCCGATCCTACACGATCCGCCGCGGGCACGCGCGCCGGCGCGATATTGCTTTGCAGCACACCGGAATACGCGCTGGCCGCTTGCGCCGGGCGCGCTTGACCCTCGCCGGAAAAACCGTTTCCTCGCTTCCATGCTGGGCGCATCGCCACCGGTCCTCCGCGGCCGCTCCATCCGCCGCGCCGCCGGCGCGGTATCGGGCTGATCCGCGCCCGGCATGCTGCAATCGCCGCATTTCCTCCTCGTCGTCACCACCCTTTGCTGGGCGGGAAACATCACGCTCGGCAAGCTCGCCACGGACGGCTACGTGCCGCCCTTCGGCCTCGCCTTCGGGCGCTGGGTGATGGCCTTGGCGATCCTGCTGCCGTTCGCGTGGCCGGGCGTCCGGCGGGTCGTGCCGATGTTGAAGGGGCGCTGGCGCTTCGTGGTGCTGCTCGGCGTCCTCGGCGTCGGCTGCTACAACACGGCGCAATATTGGGGCCTGCAGCACACCAGCGCGCTCAACACCAGCGTCGTGCTCGCCTCGATGCCGGCCTTCATGTTCCTCGGCACCTGGCTCGCGGGCCAGGAGCGCGCGAATGCGTGGCAGCTCGCCGCGCTCGGCGCGGTCACGGCCGGGATCCTCATCGTCGCCTTCCAGGGCTCGTTCGCGCGCGCGCTGTCGCTCGAATTCAACATCGGCGATCTCGCCATCCTGTTCGGCGTCGCCACCTGGGTCGCGTATTCGGTGCTGATGCGGCGCCTGCCGAAGGGGCTCGATCCGCTCGGCCTGCTCGCGATCTTCATCGCCATCGGCCTCGTGCCGATCGCGCCCTTCTGGATCTGGGAGCTGGCGACGCGGCCGCTGCCCGCCGTCACCTGGGCGGGCGCCGGCATCGTCGTCTACGCCGCGCTCTTCCCGGCGCTGGTCGCTTATATCTGCTGGAACCGCGCGGTGGCGCTGGGTGGTGCCAATCTCGCCGGCATCATGAACAATCTCACCACCGTCTTCGCGGTGATCTTCGCCGTGCTGCTGCTCGGCGAAGCCTTCACCTGGTATCACGCCGCCGGCATCGCGCTGGTGTTCGCGGGCATTTATTGCGCCGCGATCCGCGGGCGGCGCGTGGCGGTGGCCTGAGCATCGCGCGCGGGTGCCAGCCGCTCGGCGGCGGGGTCGTGGGTCTTGAGCGCGGCTTGGGCGCGCGTGCGGCTGCCGACGGCGTAGCAATAGGCGCAGCCTTGGGCGCAAGTGTCGTAGGCACCGATGTCGCGCGATTCGGCGCAGAGGCAGCCCGGGCGGTTGCCCTTGGTACGCGCCGCGATCGCGCGCCCGACCACGTCCGAAAGCCGCGCCGCATCGATGCAGCGCGCGGCGTCGGCGCCGCTATCGCCCGCGAGCTGCGGCTGGGTGCAGAGCGTGAGGCGCATGCCGTTCTCGGCCGCGATGGCGCGCAGCGCGTCCACGAGCGCGCGCTTCTCGTCGGCGGGCGGATCGCGCCATTCGAGGCCCGCGCGGCCGAGGGCGGCGGCGAGGTTGCGCGCGGTCTTGCGGTAGGGCTCGACGAAGGAGATGACCGCCTCGTCGCTGGCGCCGCCGAGTGCTTTCGCGAGCCGGGCGAAATTCGCGCGATGCCAAGCGGGCGGCGTCGCCGCGGAAACCGCGATCGGATCGTAGCGCCACACCAGGGCGCGCGGACCGAATCTCGCCGCCAGCGCCCGCATCTGGGCGCACGCGGCTTCGGCGTCGAGCGTGCCCGGCTCGATGAGGCGCGGATAGGCGGTCGCCGTGAACTGCACCACGAACGGCACGCCCCGCGCCCGCACGTCGTCGAGCGCCGCCGCGAACGGCCCGGCATTCCGCGTCCAGAACACGAAGGCATCCACGTCGCCGGGCGCCAGGCTCACGCGGTAGTCGGCGCCGCCATAGGGGTTGGCGACGCGCACGAAGCCCGCGGCCAGGCGCCGGCGGAACCAGTCGGCGTAAAGCGCGGGAATGTCGGTGCGGTACGAGGCCGAGACGATCATGCGCCCATCTTAGCGCGTCCGGCAGGCGAGGGAGGGGCGCGCGAAACGCTTGCCCATCCGGCGCGGCATGGAGGACAATCGCCGATAGGGGGGAGAGGTGCTGCATCGGAAGGATCCCGCGTGCGACCGCTGAAGCGCGTTCTGATCGCCGACGACCACGCGCTGTTCCGCAAGGGGCTGCGCATGCTGCTGGCCGATTCGTTTCCGAAATCGGACATCCGCGACGTCGACAGCCTCGATCATGCGCTCGAGACGCTCTCGGGCGAGCCGGTCGATCTCGCCATCCTCGACCTCCGCATGCCGGGCATGAACGGCGCGGAAAGCTTGAAGGCCGTGCGCGAGGCCTATCCGCAAACCGCGCTGCTGGTGCTCTCGGGCTCGGAATCGCGCAACGACATGCTGGGCGCGCTCGGCGCCGGCGTGCACGGCTACGTGGTGAAGACCTCGCCCGACGGCGAGTTGCTCGCCGCGATCGATCGCATACGCCACGGCCAGGTTTACGTGCCGCCGCAGATGGCGGCGCCCCAAACGCCGCCAACGGGGCCGCCCGAACCGGCGCCGGCGCACGATCCGCCCATCGACTTCGAGGGCTTGACCCCGCGCCAGAAAGACGTGCTGCGCCTCCTCGCCAAGGGGCGCTCCAACAAGGAGATCGCGCGCGAGCTCGCGCTCGCCGAGGGCACGGTCAAGATCCACCTCGCCGCCGTGCTGCGCTTCCTCAAAGCCCGCAACCGCACCGAAGCCGCCGTGCTGGCCGCGGGGTTCAACATCTGAGGTGCGAGCCTCTCTCCCGCGAGGGCAAGGCGATCGCCAGTGGCTCGCACGTCCCCCGCTCCCCCAAGGGAGAGGGGGGCTCGTCCGCTCAGCCGCCGCCGCGGGCCTTCTCAAGGAGACGGATCGCGGTGCGGCGGAGCTGGGCGGCGTCCACGGGCTTCGATAGCCAGGCGTGGCCCGACGCTTCGAAGCGCAGGATCGCGTCGCTGTCGGTCGAGCCGGTGACGACGATCGCCGGCGGCACGCGCGGCATGCGGCGCGCGAGCAGCGCGATGAGATCGAGGCCGTCGAGCGTGTTGCCGAGGTTGTAGTCGATCAACAGCAGATCTGGCTGGAAGCCCTCGCGGTCGATGCGGTGCAAGGCTTCGCTGGGCGTGCCGGCGGCGGCCACCGTGCAGCCCCAATCGGCCAGCAGCCGCGTCATCGCCCCGCGCACCATCTCGTCGTCGTCGACGGCCAGCACCTTGGCGCCGGCGAGCGACGCGGAATCGGGCACCGCCGGCGCCGCGGCCGGCACGTGCCCGGCTTGCGCCGGGCGGCCGAGCGGCACCGTCACCGAGAAGCGGCTGCCGTGCCCCGGCACCGAGACGACGTCGATCACGAGCCCCAATAGCGCCGCCAGCCGGCGCACGATGGCGAGGCCGAGGCCCAGGCCTTCGGAGCCGGTATTGCGGCCCATGTTGAGGCGCCGGAATTCGTCGAAGACCGCGTCGATCTGCTCGTGCGGGATGCCGATGCCGCTATCGGTCACGTCGATGCGGAGCCGGTTGCCGCGCCGGCGGCAGCCCAACAGCACGCTGCCGTGCTCGGTGAACTTCACCGCATTGTGCAGCAGGTTGCGCAGGATCGTCTCGAGCAGCGCCGGATCGGTGCGCACCACGGCCGAAGACGGCACGAGGCGGAAGCGGATGTCCTTGGCGGCGGCCTGTGCGGCGAAGCCGGGGCGGAGCTGTCCGAACAGATCGGACACCGGAAAATCCTCCGGCGCCGGCGTCAGGGCGCCGGCATCGAGCTTCGAGATGTCGAGCAGCGCGCCGAACATGTGGCGCATCGATTCAACCGCGGTGCGCAGGTGCTCGACGATCTCGACCGTTTCCGGATCTTTGACGCGCCGGCCGAGGGCGCTGATGAACAGCGCCATGGCATGCAGCGGCTGGCGCAGATCGTGGCTCGCGGCGGCCAGGAACTCCGATTTGGCGCGCGTGGCCACCACCGCCTCCTGATGCGCACGGCTCAGCGCGTCCTGGGTGGCGCGCTCTTCGCTGATGTCGGCGGTGAAAGAGAATATCCCCCGCACCGTGCCGTCGGGGGCGCGGTCGGGCACCAGGAAGCCGCGGATCGTCCGCGTCCCGCCATGCTGGAACGGGATGGTTTCTTCGTAGACGTGGCGCTCGCCGGCCAGGCCGCAGCGGAGATGCGGCTCGAAGCGCCGGAAAGCCTCGGGCCCGGCAATCTCGAGCGGGGTCTTGCCGAGATAGGTTTCGGGGGCGACGCCGAACCAGTCGCGATAGGCGCGATTCAAAAAGCGGTAGCGCAAGCCGGAATCCATATAGGAGACCAGGCCCGGCATCGCGTCGGCCAGCAAGCTCATGAGCGTCAGATCGGCCGGCAAATTCCCATATTCCTAAATACTTATAGAGGGTCAGGCCCTTTTTTATTCCGTAGGGGTCAGATCATTTCTTTGGATGGCTTCGCTCAGCCCCCTGCCGCGATCACGGTGCGCAACAACTCGCGCAGCAGGTTCGGTTCCACCGGCTTGGGTAGGCAGACGACGCCGTCGGCGCTCAATTCTTTAGCGGGCACAGCCGCGGGGGTCGAGACGAGCAGAATGGTGGGAATCGCCCGCCGGGCGAGCCGGGCGAGGGCCACGGCTTCGTTCCGGCCGCCCGTGTTTCCGCCGCCCGTGCTCGGGCCGCCGCGGTCGTCGGCGACGATCGCGGCGAGCCGCCGTCCGGCACCCTCGGTGCGGCCGAAAATTTCGCCGGCGGAGACGTCCACCACCGATTCGTAGCCCGAGTCGTGCAACAGCAGCGCCATCCCAAAGGCGGTGAGCCGGTCGCGGTCGATGACGGCGACCATCGGCGTCGATGGCGATGTTTGCACGCGAGCCTCTCTTCCGCCGGAGCTTGAAGGCTCGGCGGCGGCGCGTCCATTCGGCCGCGCGGCTAGGCCGAACGGCCTAAGGCGCCCGGCGGAATTTCGCGGCATGGCCACAACCGCTACCACGGGCGCACCGCATTGGATCGAGGCTTGCCATGCTTGCACTGAAGAACGCCGTGCCGCCGCCGCCGTTCGCGACACTGCCGGTGCCCGACACGGTCTGGCCCGCCGTCGCCGTGGAAACGCTGGCGCCCGAAGGCGCGCTCTACCGCGAAGGCGATTCCGTGCGGCGCTGGTTTCGCCTGCTCGGCGGCACGGTGCGCATCGTGCGCGGTCTCGCCGACGGGCGGCGCCATGTCGCCGAGTTCGTCTTTCCCGGCCAGATCTTCGGCATCGAGCCCGGGCCGCGGCGCCTGTTCGCGGCCGAGGCCGTGGAGCCGGCGACTGTGCTGGCCTATCCCCTCGACGCCATCGAGCAGCGCATGGCGCAGGATCACCTCGCGCGCCGCGCCGTGCGCCAGCTCCTCGCCGAGCATCTCGTCGCCGCGCAGCTGCGCGCCGTCACGCTCGGCAGCTTCGACGGCGCCGAGCGCGTCGCCGGCTTTCTCGCCGCCATGGCCCGCCGCCACCCCACCGGGCGCATTGCCGTGCTCGCCATGAACCGCACCGACATCGCCGATCATCTCGGCCTCACCGTCGAAACGCTGAGCCGGCTCCTCACCGCACTCCGCCGCCGCGGCGCCATTCGCCTCGACGGCGCCAACCGCATCGAGATTTGCGATCGGCAACTTTTCGCGTCCGTGAATGCCGCCAGCGCGCCGCCGTTCCGCCGCTGCGCCTGAGCGCGGCCGCGGCGGCGGCGTGGACGGCCCGCCATCTTCCGCGCGCTTGAACGGCGCAATTTCCTGTGCGATGCTGGCGCCTGCCCAATTTACGATCTTTGGTTGTAGACCGGGTCGCGCCGATGTCGCCATTCGATCCCAAGAATCCGCCCGATTGGGTCAAGCGCATGCTCGAGCGCGCCGCCACGGCCAAGGGCGCGCACTTCCACGCAGAGTTGAATGAAGGGCAGGACGGGAGCGCGGCGATTTCGCTGGGGGCGGGCACCTATGTGGCGCCGCTGCCGGTCGGCTGGTCGCTGCACCCGGCGCGGCCTTACGAAGGGCGCCTCCGCATCAAAGAAGGCTACGACGTTTCCTACCGCATCGAGAGCTACGAGGATGCCGAAGCGGCACGGGGCGGTCCCGCCATTCTGTCCTACGTAAAAGAGCCCGAGTTCGAAGGCATTTCGAACACGCCGGCCGACGTCGTCAACGATTTCTTGATCTACATTCCGGGTCACGATCCAGCGGGAAAAGACATCGTCTGGAAATGCATCGAGCCGCTCGGCGGCACTCATGTGCGCGAACTGGTGCTGCGCTGCCCCTTGGTGTCCGCCGAATTGATCGAGCACCGCGAATCGATCGCGCGCGCCATCGGCGAATGGATGGGCCTCGGCCGTTTCGCGCCGGAACCGACGCCGCTCGACCGCATAGCGCATACGGCGACGCTGGAGCGTCGCAGCTTCCAGGGCAACGTCTTGATGCGCGTGCCGCGCGCGTGGAAAATCCAGACCGACAGCGAGAACGAAGGGCGCGAGCTCTTCGTCGGCGGAGACCCCGACGAGCGCGAGACGTTCTGGTTGATATCAGAAGCGTTGCAAATGCCCAGCGAGGAATTCGCGAAGGTCTTTGGCAGCGCAAGCGCCTCCGGCGTTTGGGATTGCATCGAGAAGGAAACCGAGAAGCATTGGCTGGCCAAAGCTCGCGAGACGCTGCCCGACGGCGATCTGCTTTTCGCCACATCGGCGATGGAAGAGGGGGACAGCGGCCCTTTCCGCCGGTTGGAATGGTATCGCTATGCCATTCGCGACGAATTCTTCGTTTGGACAGAGATATCCCTCGTAACCTTGGCCCGGCATCTCGACGATCCAGCGCAGAAGGAAACAGCGGCGCTGTTCGAGCGGGAGGTTCGCAATGCGATCCTCTCTCGACCGCCGCCGGAGTGCGACTAGCGTATCTCCAACCGGACTCATCCTTCGTGGCGGGCGCTTGCATTGCCGAGCCCTGGGCGCGGGTCCCGCCACGGCGGCAGCCATGCGCCCGCGCGCCGCGCCCTCTGCGCCTGAATCTTGGGGCCAAACCCTTGCACCTCTGGCCATTTCTCCCCATATGCCCGACCGGGATTGCGGTTCGGGGCGAGCTTCTCTAAGCCTCTGCCGCCGCTCCCAAATCTGGCCCGGGGCGGATGTTTCGGGCGGGGTGGCCGGCCGAAGCGCCGTGCGCCAAGCCTCTTTCGGGGGGCCGCGGCGGCGAGACGGGCGGCCGATGAATGCAGTCCATATGGGGGCCAGAGCCGGCGCCGGGGAAACCGGGCCGGGCGGGCCAGCCGGAAAGAGGTAGTTATGTCCAAAGTCATCGGCATCGACCTCGGCACGACGAATTCGTGCGTCGCGGTCATGGAGGGCGGCAAGCCCAAGGTCATTTTCAACGCCGAGGGTGCGAACACCACGCCCTCGATGGTCGCCTTCCTCCCGGACGGCGAACGCGTCACCGGCCAGGCCGCCAAGCGCCAGGCGGTGACCAATCCCGAAGCCACCTTCTACGCGGTCAAGCGCCTCATCGGCCGCCGCTTCGAGGATGCCGAGGTCAAGAAGGCGACGCAGCATTCGCCCTTCAAGATCGTGCGCGCCGACAATGGCGACGCCTGGGTGGAAGCCCGCGGCCAGAAATACGCGCCCTCGCAGATCAGCGGCTTCGTCCTCCAGAAGATGAAGGAAACCGCGGAAGCCTATCTCGGCGAGACGGTCACCAAGGCCGTCATCACCGTCCCCGCCTATTTCAACGACAGCCAGCGCCAAGCCACCAAGGACGCCGGCAAGATCGCCGGCCTGGAAGTGCTGCGCATCATCAACGAGCCCACTGCGGCGGCGCTCGCCTACGGCGTCGACAAGAAGAACCGCACCAAGCCCGAGATGAAGATCGCCGTGTACGATCTCGGTGGCGGCACCTTCGACATCTCCGTGCTCGAAGTCGCCGACGTGGACGGCGAGAGCCAGATCCACGTCATCTCCACCAACGGCGACACCTTCCTCGGCGGCGAGGATTTCGACGCCCGCATCATCGATTACCTGGCCGAAGAGTTCAAAAAGGAACAGGGCATCGATCTCCGCAAGGACAAGCTCGCTCGGCAGCGCCTCAAGGAGGCGGCCGAGAAGGCCAAGATCGAACTCTCCGCGGCGATGCAGACCGAGGTGAATCTGCCCTTCATCACCGCCGACGCCTCCGGGCCGAAGCACCTGATGATCAAGCTCACCCGCGCCAAGCTCGAATCGCTGGTCGACGATCTCATCCAGAAGACGATCGAGCCGTGCCGGCTCGCGTTGAAGGACGCCAGCTTGAAGGCCGCGGAAATCGACGAGGTCATCCTGGTCGGCGGCATGACGCGCATGCCGAAAGTGGTCGAGGCGGTGAAGCAGTTCTTCGGCAAGGAGCCGCACACCGGCGTCAATCCCGACGAGGTCGTGGCCGTGGGCGCCGCCATCCAGGGCGGCGTGCTGCAGGGCGACGTCAAGGACGTGCTGCTGGTCGACGTGACCCCGCTCTCGCTCGGCATCGAAACGCTGGGCGGCGTGTTCACGCGCCTCATCGACCGCAACACCACCATCCCCACCAAGAAGAGCCAGGTGTTCTCGACCGCCGAAGACGGCCAGGGTGCCGTCACCATCCGCGTCTTCCAGGGCGAGCGCGAGATGGCGGCCGACAACAAGATGCTCGGCCAGTTCGATCTCGTCGGCATTCCGCCGGCGCCGCGCGGCGTGCCGCAGATCGAGGTGACGTTCGACATCGACGCCAACGGCATCGTCTCGGTCACCGCCAAGGACCGCGCCACGGGCAAATCGCACCAGGTGCGGATCGAGGCCAAGTCCGGTCTTTCCAAGGACGAGATCGATCGCATGGTGAAGGACGCGGAAGCGCACGCGGCGGAAGACAAGCAGAAGCGCGAGCTGGTCGAGGCGCGCAATTCCGCCGATCAGGCGATACACACCACCGAGAAGGCGCTCAAGGACCACGGCGACAAGATCGGCGCCGAGGAGAAGAGCGCCATCGAGGCGGCCCTGGTCGAGGTCCGCACGGCCAAGGACGGCGAAGACGTCGCCGCGATCCAACAGAAGACCCAGGCCCTCCTCCAGGCGTCGATGAAGCTCGGCGAGGCCATGTACAAGGCCCAGCAGGAGAAAGAGGCGGCGGAAGCCAAGGGTCCGGGTCCGAATTCGGATTCGGATGCGGGACCGGGCGCCCCCGGCGCCGCCGGCGGCAAGGACGAGAAAGTCGTCGACGCCGACTTCGAAGAGGTCGACGAGAAGAACAAGAAAAAGTCGGCCTGAACTCCAATCATGGGACATGCGGGATCGGGTATCGCTGACGGATATCTGATCCCGCTTCCCTGTCCGGCATTTCCGCGATGAGCAAGCGCGACTTCTACGAAATCCTCGGGGTCGACCGCAAAGCCGACGAGGCGGCGGTCAAGAAGGCCTATCGCACCAAGGCCATGCAGTTCCACCCGGACCGCAATCCGGGCGACAAGACCGCCGAGCAGAAATTCAAAGAGGTGAACGAGGCCTTCGAGGTGTTGAAGGACGCGCAGAAGCGCGCGGCCTACGACCAGTTTGGCCATGCCGCCTTCGAGCAGGGTGCCGGCGGCCCTGGCGGCGTCCGCCCCGGCCCGGGAGGCGGCGAGTTCAATTTCGGCGGCGGCTTCGCCGACATCTTCGAGGACATTTTCGGCGACATCACCGGCCGCGGCCGGCGCCAGGGCCAGGGCCCGGCGCGCGGCCAGGACCTCCGCTACGATCTTGAGGTTACGCTCGAGGAGGCGTTCAAGGGCAAGAAGGCGACCGTGCGCGTGCCCACCGCCGTGCGCTGCGACGCCTGCCAGGGCAGCGGCGGCGAAAACGGCGCCAAACCCAAGACCTGCCCCACCTGCGCCGGGCGCGGGCGCGTGCGCGCCTCGCAAGGCTTCTTCACCATCGAGCGCACCTGCGCCGGCTGCCAGGGTACCGGGCAGACGATCGACAAGCCCTGCAAGAAATGCCACGGCGAAGGCCGGCTGGTGCACGAGAAGACGCTCGCGGTCAACGTGCCGCCGGGCGTCGACGAAGGCACCCGCATCCGCCTCGCCGGCGAGGGCGAGGCGGGCTTGCGCGGCGGCCCCCCGGGCGATCTCTACATCTTCGTCGCGATCGCGCCGCACGATATCTTCCAGCGCGACGGCGCCAACATCTATTGCGCGGTGCCGATCTCGATGGTCACGGCCGCGCTCGGCGGTGCGGTGGAAGTGCCGACGGTCGAAGGCACGCGCGCGCGCGTCTCGATCCCCACGGGCACCCAAACCGGCGAGCAGTTCCGCCTGCGCGGCAAGGGCATGACAAAGCTGCAGAGCACGCTGCGCGGCGACATGATCATCGAGGTCGCGGTCGAAACCCCCACCGCCCTCAACGCGCGCCAGAAGCAGATCCTCGAAGAGTTCAAGCTAGCCGGCGGCGAAGACGCCAGCCCCAAGGCCAAAGGCTTCTTCACCAAGGTGAAGGAGCTCTGGAGCGAATTGAAGGGGTAGGGTGAGAGCCGTCCCGTGATTCGCCGCGCTTCATTTGATGCATTTTCCGATTCGCCGCGCGATTTTGCCGGACAAGAAAGAGAACCGCGTCGCGGTTCAAGGGGATTCAATCGAACTTCCCCGCCAGCAACGCCCCGAATCCGCTGGGGCGGTCGGGGAGGGCGAGGAGACGCAGGCAGTGCCACACCACGGCCTGGTTGCTGGTGACGACGGGGATGCCGAGGCGGTCTTCGATCTCTTGCAGCACCGGCGCGATCATGATGCCGGCGCAGGAAACCAGCAGCGCGTCGAGGCCCCGCCCTGCGAACGGCGCCGCCCATTCGATCCAGCGCGCGGGCGGCAGCAGGCCCTGCTCCACCGGCGTGGCGCACGGCTCACCGCCGGTCATCGCCACGTCGAAGCCGTGCGCGGCGAGAAATCGCGTCTCGGCCTCGACGACGTCCGGCGTGTAAGGCGTGAGGAGTCCAAGGCGCCGCGCGCGCGTGGCGCCGAGCGCCGCCATGACAGCTTCGATCGTCGTCGTGGCGGGCACGCCCGTGGCCGCCGTGATGCGGCGGTTGATGATCTCGGGCCCCACGTCCATGCTCGCCGACGTGCAGTTGAAGAGGATGAGCTGCACCGCGGCATCGGTAAG
>Ga0268299_1000750_pt1 | contig 82926 bp, 85 predicted proteins | sample NOBtaG_FD_193484 | JGI IMG/M metagenome (GOLD analysis project Ga0268299, IMG submission 193484) | Activated sludge microbial communities from bioreactor in Nijmegen, Gelderland, Netherland - NOB reactor | ecosystem: Engineered > Bioreactor > Aerobic > Activated sludge | place: Netherlands... | reverse complement strand
TTCTAGCGTGGATATCGGCCTACCAGGTATCCATGTCGATGACCTCAGTGGCATCCCAGAGGTTTTTCAATTCGGCTTCGGCAATCGCTTTCTCACGATCCGCTTCCGTATCCTCACCGAATTTTCTCGGTGCTGTAGCGTCTTGCCCGGCGGCGGCGACCGGTTGTTCTTCAACCGGCTGACGGCGGCGGCGTTTGCTGGGATCCATATTGACCGGCATGAGACAGGCCTCCTTAAACTCGTCGACTAGGGGGATGCCGCCTTGTGTTCGGCACGCATGTCGTTCGCAGCTGCTCTACACTGTTGACGCGGCGGAGCGGAGAAGTCAAGAGCATCGGCGCCGTACGGTGTCTCCTCGAGCCCGGCGAGCAGGGCGACCGCCACAGTATCCGCATACCGTCGACCGCTGGAACTGAGGCGGACGACCTTCCCGTTGCATTCCAGGAGACCCTCGGCCACCAATGTGGCAATGCTGTCGGCCAATCCGGAAAAGGAGAGGGCCTCAGTCTCGTCCAATGCCACACCTTCCGTCAGGCGAAGCCCGAAGGTCAGGCGATCGCAGGCCTGGCGGGCGCGACTGAGCGGTTCGGATTCCGACACCGGAAGTTGGTTGCGTTGGAGAGAGGAATGGTACGCGGTCAGGTTGCTCACGTTCCCGAACCGTCGACCGCCGACGTAGGATTGGGCGCTCGGGCCCAGTCCCAGATAGTGGCCGCCGGTCCAGTGCAGTCGGTTGTGGCGACTGGCAAAACCGGGGAGGCAATAGTTCGCAATTTCGTAGCGCCGATAACCGGCTTCGGTGAGGGTCGTCTCGGCAAGGTCTTCCAACTCATTTTGACGCGACTCGTCCGGGGCGGGGACCATCCCTCGCCGGATGGCTGCCTGCAGAGCCGTGCCGTCCTCCACCGTCAGCGCATAGCAAGACAGGTGAGTGGGATTGAGGGCCAGGATCTCCTGGAGCGAGCGGTTCCAACTCTCCACCGTCTGTCCCGGTAAGCCGTACATGAGATCGAGATTGATATTCTCGAAGCCGGCATCCCGCGCAGTGGTCACGACCTGTCTGGTATTGAGCGGAGAGCCAGGGCGTCCGACTCGATCCAGTTCGATCTGGTTCATGGATTCGGCCCCGAGGCTGAGACGGGTGAAGCCGCCGCTTCGGAGTATCCGCACACTCTCCGCTGTCACGGATCCCGGATGCGCCTCAACGGTCACCTCGGCGTCCGATGCAAGACCAAAGGCGTCCACCGCCGCGGAGAGGATGCGCGTCAGTTGCAGCGCATCGAGGGTGGTCGGCGTCCCGCCACCGAAATAGATCGAGCCCAACGGGTGAGCCTCAAAGGGGGAGTCCTCGGCGTACAGACGCAGTTCCGTCAGCAATGAATCCACGAATGCTGCCGCGGCGCGCTGGTGGTGAATTTCCAGATAGAAGGCGCAGAAATGACAACGCTGATGACAGAAGGGGACGTGAATATAGAGCCCCTGATCGGTCGCCTGCCGCATGTCCGCTCGTTCAGTGAGAGCCGGCGGAAAAATCGCGCACCATGGCCACCTCGATTTCGTCGGTCGGCGAGAGCCCCCGATTTCGAACATGGGATTTCCAGGCCGGATAGTCCCGCAGCGTATCAAACAAATTCTTCATCAGTACCGGCTTGATCTGCGTCTCCCATTCTCGCAGCCACGCCCGCTCATCGTACGGGCCGTCGTAATCGTCGGGAAATTGCGCTTCCAGGCTGATACGAAACACAAACGATTTATCTTCTGACCACATTTGTGGGCTCCTGTCGGCTGGTAATTGCGAAGTGAATCGGACCTTACTTATAATGCCTCAACTTCCAAGGAGTACAGCCCCCATGCCCATCTTCGAATACGTCTGTCAGGAATGCAACCATCGCTTCGAGCTTCTCGTACAGGGGAGCACCGTGTCGGCCTGTCCATCCTGTAAGGCCACGGCGCTGCACAAACAGTTTTCAGCCTTCGGCGTCGGGGCGACCGGCGGGTGGCCGGTCACGTCCAATTCCGGTGGCGGGTGCGGGTCCTGTGGCGATCCGCGTGGTCCCGGCGCCTGTTCGATGAATTGACCAGGAAGCAGGTCGCCTCATGGAACAACCTGAAGACCAGATGCGCCGTGCAATCGGGACGGTGTTGCAATCGGATCCTCTGATCAAATTGCTGCAGGAAGTGCGGCTCGGTCGGATGAAAGCAACCGATCCTGGCTTGCGCGCCGTGACCGAATCATGGATGGCGGTCTATTCGCAGGTGTTGCAGGCGCAACCGGTACCGGCAGCCCTCTTGCCTCGCCTGGATCCGACCCCTCGGCTGCAGGTGTTAGTCGATGCCGGGGTGTTGTCCTGGGATGATCCGGGAACCGCCAGCCTGCGCGATGTGTTTCAACGCCTCTCGGCTCCTGCTGCGTGACCTGTATGCATCGTCGCGCCCTGTGGATGTTCCTTGCCACAGCCCTGCTCGTGCCGGCGGCAGTGCGAGCGGAGGGAGTTTCCGGCGTGCAGCCGTTGTATCGCGAGTTTTCCGCCGCGCTCGGCTCCCTCCCTGCTCACAGTCATCTGCTTCTTGAGCCTGGATCGATTGAACGGTTCCTCACGGCGCTGGATGGACATCCGCCCGACTGGGCCGCCGTCTACGGTCGAGGACATCATGATCCAGGCCACGATGAACGACTCTTCGCTCTAAACCGTGAACGTGACGCGAAACGAACAGGTAACAATGCCCTTCAGTGGGTGGTGGCCTTTGCCTGGCTGGGGGAACTTTCGCGTTTTGACCAGGAGGAGGGCGGCTTTCGCGTGGCGCTGGGGCCGAAGTTCATTCGGACCCGTTGGGGCGAGGTGCGGTTCAAGCATGAAGACCTCCCGGCGACACTGATTGCGCTGGCGGGTGCCGAAACGGCGCATCTCAGGGCGAGGCTTCAGCAGGAGGAACGGATCGACATCGAGGTGTTGATGGCGGGACGGCTGATTGAAGAGGAGTCGCTGGTCTATGACTTTTCGCATGAAGTTGAGGGAGAGGGCCTGATCATGCCGGTGGTGCGCGTCGACGCCCTGGCGTTCGTGTTGCGGGAACAGCCCGGCCAACAGCCGTGACGAGGCGTCTGGCTTGCACAGGGTCCATGGTTAGGGCATTTGCTTGAGGTGGGGGTAGGCCTGGTGCAGACAGGTATCGCACACAGCTTCTTTGACGTTGGAGCGTGCCTGACGACGGAGATAGTCTTCAATCCGTTGCCAATAGGTGCCGTCGCTGTTCACCCGTTTGCACTTGGCGCAAATGTGAATGGTGCCATGGCGTGTGGTGATGTGTTCGAACGCACGGTCGAGTTCCTTCGTTCGTTCGAGCAACTCCTGTTCACGGAGTTTTCTCGCATCGATTTCTTGTTTGAGACTGAGCGCGGTCGCGACACGTGCCAGTAACTCCGTGGGAATGACGGGCTTGCGGATGTAATCCGTCGCGCCTGCCGTATAGGCTGCCTGAATATCCTCGGCTGTTGTGTGCGCGGTTGTGATGATGATCGGCAGGGCCTGCAGCTGCTCTTCCAGCCGGATTTGTTGACAGGCTTCCAATCCGCTCATCTCCGGCATCTCAATGTCCATCAGCACGAGATCGATCACGGTTGCCGGTTTCACGCGCTTTCCCACCCCGAGCAAGTCCAGACCCTCCCGGGCGCTGCCGACCGGCAGGAGCGGTCCAAATCCGGCGCTCTGCAGAATCGTCTGGATCAGCTCCCGTTCTTCCTGAAAGTCGTCGATGATCAGAATGCTCATGGTTTCGCGTGGCTCCTTGACGCCGTTGGGAACATTTCATCTAGCGGGCTGTGGACCGGTCGGCCGGTTGCGTCATCGCTTGCACTGAGCGCGGAGTGCCGTCTCGCATCAACACACATCGCATCCCTCTAGGCTGCCTCTTCTGCTCGATCGAGGAGCAGCCCTAGCTCGGTGAGGGCCTCCCGGACCGAGGCCAGGTCGCGGGCCTTCGCCGCTTGTTCGAGATGCGCCCCGGCCAGACCGATCTCGGGAAATCCGTACGAGCCGGCCAGCCCCTTGATACGGTGGCCCATGGTCCGGAGGCTCTCAAAGTTCCCCTGGTCGACCGCGTCACGCATCTGTTTCATATCCTGGCGGCGTTGATCGAGGAAGAGCGGGCGTTGCCGCTGAATGGCCTCTTCGATGCGAGCAGTCATCTCCGCATATGAGAGGGCCTGCCTCGCCACGTCGGGTCTCGGATCTGCGGGACAATAGGTGTGTAACGTCGTGAAGAGCTGCTGCTTCGTCAGGGGTTTGGCCAGCAGCCCTGTACATCCGGCCGACCGGCTCTCCTCCTGAGCTTCGTCACATGAATGAGCCGTCAACGCCAGGATCGGGACAGGCACCCGTTGCTGAGCAGCCTCCCAGTCACGAATACAGCGCGTGGCGGTGAATCCGTCCATCACGGGCATCTGCTGATCGAGAAGTACCAGATCGAAGGGATGAGCCTTAAAGGCTGCCACAGCCTGCGCTCCATCGGACACCCCTTCGACTTGGTAGGGCATATCGCGAAGATACGACTGCACCAACAGGTGTGCTTCGTCGGAGTCGTCCGCCAACAGGATGCGAAACGTGACTCCATGCCTGCGTGTCGCGGATTGTGGGAGAGCGGCTGTCATGTCTGTCCTCGGGCGCACTCACAGTATAGCGGCTGAGGCCCGGGCGACCTAGAATCTCCTCAAATTGTGACAGGCGATGCGCTGGTTGATGAACTGGTGAAAGGAAGATGATTGCGCAGGAGCGATGCAGGACCGTTCTACCGGGCTGAGCGAGGTGGTCGCACCGTGATGAAACCGCCGGCCATCAGTAGCTGTCGCGCGCACAGCGAAAGCCGGTTCCGGAAGGGCGGCTGTCCATCGTGCCCCAATCGCGATCGGTGGCGCGTAAACTGATGGCCGGCTTGAGCCAGGACCCTCCACGCATCGCTTTGATGGCCCCGCGCCCCGGTCCCTGCGGGTCGGTCAGGGACGCCGACCGGTAGTGGTTGGGGTTGTACCAGTCCTGGACCCATTCGGCGGCATTACCCGCCATATCCATCGCTCCATAGGGACTGGCGCCGGATGGAAAGCTCCCGACCGGCAGCGTCAAAATCTCGCCCCTCACGCCCTTCTCTTTCGAAATCGCTGCGCCTTCCCCTCTGATCCAAAAGGCTTCCCATTGGGTACTATCGGCGAACTGGACGGTGCGTTGCGCCCAATAACTGGCGCTGTTGGCGTGATCGAAATTCCACTCATTGCCCCAGGGATAGGTTCGCCGGTCCGTTCCCCGCGCGGCCTTTTCCCATTCTGCCTCCGTCGGCAACCGTTTGCCGGCCCAGCGGCAGAAGGCCACGGCATCCAGCCAGCTGACATTGACGACTGGATGTTGTTCGATGCCCGACAGGGGACGGTTGTGGGCCCACAGGGTCAGGGCAGGAGCGGCATTGGCAGGAGCTTCGTAGCCGGTTTCCTGCACGAAGCGCGCATAGGCGGCATTGGTCACTTCGTATCGATCGATCCGGAAGGCGCTGAGGTAAACCAGGCGCAACGGTTGCTCGTCCGGGAGACCCCCCTCATCGGATGAGGCCCCCATCGTAAACTCACCGGCCGGAACCAGTACCATGTCGTCAGGCGTGCGCTCCGCCGAAGCGATGTCATGCCCTGCAGCGGGAAGGAGGCTGAGTATGGCGCAGAGGAGCAGGCGCTGAACGGCGTGGCGGGTGATCATGGTTTGACCAGTTTGCAGGCCTTGGCGACGGCGTCCCGATAGGCCATCCACAGCGTGAGTCCCCGGGAGACACAGGTAAGGACGGCATTCTGTTGCCGCCTGGTTTCCGCATAGCCGACGACCATGGCGTAGGCATCCTGGCGATGGCCGGCCTCTACTTTTTGATGCGCACGGATGAGGTCCATGGACTGCCGTGCGATCTTGTGGTGCCGGATGAGGGGATGGGCGTCGATATAGGCTTCGATCTCCGCCTCGCTTTTCGGCTTGGACGGTTTCTGAATCTCCTGACGATCCTTGATGCTGCCTTCGACAAACACCGCGAGCGCGGCGGCACCGACCACCCAGTCACGGCTGGCCGTGACCTTCTCCAGCCATCGTCGGTAGCGGGCGCCGGCGGGAAGCAGTCTGGCGGTTCGGAACAGGTCGCGGCTGAACCCGAGCCCCTGCATCATTTCGTTAAAGAGTTCCGGGTGCGATCGGCCGAACGAGAGTCCTCCGGTATCTTCCTCATAAATATTCTCGGCCAACATGCGCCGGACGTCCGGAGGCGGATTCTGGCCATGGACGCGTGCCAGCAGCACGGGGAAGTCCCGGACATAGACAAGGAACTCTTGCTGGTAGTGGAGTTTCAGTTGTGCCTTGGAGATCCCGGGCCCCATGATGATCGGCCAGGCCCAGTGGTGCTTACGATCCATGATGGAGAGCAGGCGCTCGATAAATTGTGCACGGCTCAATCGCTTCTGTGTCATGTCTTGCCTTCCTTCTTTCCCGCTGGCTACAATCAGGCCCGATCACATGAACCCGATTACCATTCAGAATTCAGACGACATCCTCAATTTCCTCGCCGAGATTTCGTTACGCGGCAAAGGGTTTACGACCGATTGCCTGCTGGATTATGTGCTCGACGAAGGATTCACGGAACCGATCTATCTGAATGCCTCCGGCGAAGACCCGGACGCGTTCTACAAGAATGAACCGCAAGCCTGGGCGATCTACCAGATTCGTGAGTGGAAGCGCGTCCTCACGGTGTCCGGCGGCCCTGGAAAAGAGCGGCGAGTGCAGATCACTGAAACCCCGTAGGTCGTCCCTCTGAATGCGATGCTTCGGGCTCGATTCGAGACCGCCTGCTCCCGGCAAACGATCGAGGTCCGACGAGGCTCCGCCGGAACGTTGATACCCACTCGTCTACGTATCTGTGAGTGTATTGACCATCCGAGTGAATTGCAACGAATCACGGACTGTTCGCAGCCCTGGTGAGCCGTTTCGCACCGTGCCTCACTCCCTGGTTGCGCGAAACAGCCACCCGGAGGCCCACTGTGACGCCACGACAGCAGCCTGGGAGAGCCGGCACCTTCGTCACGCTCTGTGAATCGGGAGATGTGGGTGAACTGGCGCTGATCAGAAGTCTGCTCGATGGGAACAGGATCCCCTACGCCGTCCAGCACGAACATGTCGGCGCGCTGTACCCCGGGGTGGCTCTGTTGGGCAGTCGGGTGATGGTTGACCCGCGAGACCGGCAGCGGGCCGAAATTCTGCTCAGTCGATTGGTGCTTCAGGTGCGGGAGGCAACGGGCGAGGCAGAGTGATGACCTGACCTGCAGGCGCGAGGCAGTCGGTTACGGGTGCCCCTTGGGTTTGACCGGCTCCGGATTGGTCGGGAGCGGCAGGCGCACATCCGACCCCGAGAAATGCCCGCCGATCAGCTTTCCTTCCTCAAAGTACAGATAGCGGTGTTTGACGACCGCCGGACTCTCCCAATCTTCGAAAATCCACTCTTCCTGTCGTAGCCCGTCCTTGGTGTGTGTAACGTTCATCGTGTTCGGGGATCCCCACGCATCGAGCACCTGCTTGCGGTCCATGCCGACCATCACGCGGTGGCTTTCAATATGTTTGGAGAAATCGGGGTCCAGCCAGCCGGGAACAAATCGGAAGGCAATGAGGGCCACCACAAACAGGACCAGGAATGTGTTGATAATCAACCGGACCGGCCGTTGCCGGATAAATGGCGTCGGTTCCTCCGCCGGGGGGAGGGCTGAAACGGGATTGGCCGAGGTCGTGTGATCGGTCACGGGGATCCTTCCGGTAACAAATGGGCGCTTTTCCAACTGCTCTTGCATGCTAAACAATCGTTTTTCTGTCCGTCAAGGGAGGGAGTGGCGCAGGGGCAGGGCCTTTTCGCCGTGAGAATCGATTTTGACCTGCTATGCTTAGTGGAGGAATGTGAGGACGGCGATGGCAGGACGGGGTGGAACATGGCAAGTAAGCTTGTTGTGGGCGATCCTCCTGGGGAGCCGGCTTATGACGGGTGAGGGCAGTTCTGCGGCAGCCGGGCCGCTCTATGTTTATACCGATGCCCAGGGGCAGCCGGTCCTGACCGACAATCTTGAGCAGGTGCCCGCCGCATACCGGGGTCGGGTGCGAACCATGACCGGTGCCGATGCGTCGGCAGCCCCGGCACCTGAACCGATTGCAGCGACCTCCGCCGTGCCCCATCCGGCTTCGAAGGGGGTCATCGGGGACCTGCTTGATGCAGTCGCCGGAAAACTGGGGCCGCGAGCCATCAAGGGGCTCACGCCCTATCAAACGGCTGTGACGATTGTGGCAGGCTCGGCCGCCGTGGTGCTCCTCCTCATGATCTTTCTCAGCGCCAACCCCGCGATTCGCATCCTCTGCAAGTTCCTTCTCGTGCTCGTCGCAGGTGCTGCGCTCTATCATGTGGTGGCGTTTGAGGCGCCGACGCTGGAGGCCGTTGCCGGACCTCCGCAACAGGGTTCAGGGCAAGCCGTGGAGAATGTGTTGGGGCGGCTGAGAAGCCAAACCGAGCAGAATTACCGCGCACAGGATGAACGGACAACACGCCAAATGGAGCCGGCCGAACAGCCGACCCCCTGACGGGTATTAGTCCGCATAGGTGGGCATCGGAATCTTTTTTGTCGCCGTAGCGGGTGGAGGTTGTTGCGCGAAGGCCCTGGAGTAGGGATTCAGGACCGGTTCGTGAGTATTACGCTGGCGAAGCTTGACGAGCGGCAGACTTTGGGTGCTGATCTCGAGGCGGTCGATCGGGGCTTTCAGCGTGAGCGGATCAGGCATGCCTTGGAGCGCGAACATCTGAAACGCGAGTGACCAATCGAGTGCGTCCTTCCCCTTCTCCCGGACGATGAACCTCGCCTCAGCCGACGGCTTGCCGGAAAAAAACAACAACATGATGTTTGAGCGGAAGACCGGCGCAGCCGCGTCGTCCGACGGTTTAAATTCTGGAACGAACAGCGGGACTTTGCTCAAGGCGACCGGTGGGGAGAACTCGATATCCACGAGCCGCACAAACAGGGGGCGCTGCTCGCTATGGTCGTTCGGATCGAAGGTGTAGCTGAACGAGTAGCGAACTTCTACTCCGTCCCGTTTAAACGTATAGACATCCTCGCCGTTCTCCGGCGAGGCGACTTTCTTGAAGTACTGGTCCCAATCGGCGATAGGGTAATAGGTAAAGACGCGCAAGGCCGATTTGCGGTCGCGCACCGCCTGCGGCAGCCCGAGTTTCTCGTGGAGCTGGGTTTGCGTGAGCCCGAGATAGCCGTCGTCAAAATAGGGCCCTGCCCAGACCAAGCCGGCTCCGGATCCCAGGACACAGATGCAGAAGAAGGAGCGCAACAGCAGGCGAGTGACTGTCTGAAACACCATAGGATGTACGCTCAGGATCGAGCCAGACAATGTCGGCATCCTATCGGCCAGGGTAGGCAATGTCAAGGCGCGGTCACGGTCATGGCTTGCTGAAAAAAGTCGGTTCCCGATATGATGCCCGCTCCATCGCGAGTCCCGGACGTCCGCGGCGCCTGCCAGACGTTTCGAGACAGAAAGACATAGGTAGTCATGCCGGTACATGAAGTAGCAGCCCTGCTCCGGGAGCGAATCCTGATCCTCGACGGTGCCATGGGCACCATGATCCAACGGTACAAGCTGGACGACGCCGCCTTTCGCGGGACACGATTTCAGCAGTGGACCAAGGATCTCAAGGGGCACAACGATCTCCTCAACGTCACGCAACCGGCCGTCATCGAGGCGATCCATCGCCAGTACCTCGAAGCAGGGGCGGACATCATTGAAACCAACACCTTCAATTCCCAGTCGGTGTCTCTCGCCGACTACGGGATGGAGGATCTGGGCTATGAGCTTTCGAAGGCCGGGGCTGAGTGTGCCCGGCGGGCCGTCGCTGCCGTCACCCGGGCGCAGCCCGCTCGACGGTGTTTCGTCGCCGGTGCCATCGGCCCGACCACGAAAACCTCCTCGATCTCCACCGATTCGAACGATGCCGCAGCCCGCGGCACGACCTTCCCGGAATTAGTGCGGGCCTATGCGGACCAGGTCCGCGGCCTATTGGACGGCGGCGTCGATCTGCTGCTGGTCGAGACGATTTTCGATACGCTCAACGCCAAGGCCGCGTTTTTTGCGATTCAGCAACTGTTTGCCGAAGGCGCCAGGCAGGTGCCGATCATGGCGTCGGTCACCTTCATTCAAGCCGGCAGCAATCGTGGATTTTCCGGCCAAACCGTCGAAGGGTTCTGGAATTCCATATCTCATGTGCCGCTCCTGAGTGTCGGGATGAATTGCGCGCTGGGGCCGAAGGAAATGCGGCCGCTCATCGAAGAGTTGTCGCAGCTCGCGCCCATTTATGTCAGTAGTCACCCGAACGCCGGATTGCCGAATCCGCTGCTGCCGACGGGGTTTCCCGAGACCCCGGAATCGTTGGCCCCGCAGTTGCGCGAGTGGGCGCAAAACGGATGGCTCAATATTGTGGGCGGCTGTTGCGGCACGACGCCGGACCACATTCGCACCATTGCGGGCGCGGTGCGCGGCGTCTCACCCAGACGGCCGGGCAGGGTGGAGCCGTATTTGCGGCTCAGTGGCCTGGAGGCGCTGACGGTTCGGCCGGAATCCAATTTTGTCAATGTCGGCGAGCGGACCAATATCACCGGGTCACCGGCATTTTCCAAGCTCATACTGGCAGGGGATTACGATAAGGCCCTGACGGTGGCGCGTCAGCAGGTTGAAGGCGGGGCGCAGGTCATCGATATCAATATGGATGAAGGCATGCTGGACTCCAAAGCCGCCATGCAGAAATTTCTGCGCCTGCTTGCTGCGGAGTCCGATGTCGCGCGTGTGCCCATCATGGTGGACAGTTCCAAGTGGGAGGTCATCGAAGAAGGCCTTCGCAACATGCAAGGGAAAGGCATCGTCAATTCCATCAGCCTGAAGGAAGGGGAGGCCAAGTTTCTGGAGCAGGCCCGACTCATCCGCCGGTATGGTGCGGCGATGGTCGTGATGGCGTTCGACGAGCGGGGCCAGGCCGATTCGCTGCCCCGACGCATCGAAATTTGCGAGCGCTCGTACCGCTTGTTGACCACGCAGGTCGACGTGCCGCCACAGGACATCATTTTCGATCCGAACATCCTCACGGTCGCGACCGGACTGGAGGAGCACAACAACTATGCGGTCGATTTCATTGAGGCGACCCGCTGGATCAAGCAGCATCTCCCGCTGGCCAAAGTGAGCGGCGGGGTCAGCAATATTTCGTTCTCGTTCCGCGGCAACAATGTCGTGCGTGAAGCGATGCATGCGGCGTTTCTCTACCATGCCATTCAGGCCGGGCTCGACATGGGAATCGTCAACGCCGGGCAATTGGCCGTGTACGAGGAAGTTCCCAAAGATCTGCTGACCCTGGTGGAAGACGTGCTGCTGAATCGCCGGCCGGATGCGACGGAGCGATTGGTGGTCTTCGCCGAAACGGTCAAGCAAAAGGGCAAGGCGGCGGTGAAGGACGATGAGTGGCGTTCAAGGCCGGTCGACGAACGGTTGGCCCACGCGCTGGTCAAAGGACTGACGGACTTTATCGATCAGGATGTGGAGGAGGCCCGGCAAAAATCCGCCCGCCCGCTCGATGTGATCGAAGGGCCGTTGATGGCGGGGATGAATATCGTCGGCGATCTGTTCGGCTCAGGAAAGATGTTCCTGCCCCAAGTCGTAAAAAGCGCGCGGGTGATGAAAAAAGCCGTCGCCTACCTCATGCCGTTCATGGAGGCTGAGAAGCAGCGTCTGGGCACGTCCCGCGCCAACGGCAAGGTGCTGCTCGCGACGGTGAAAGGCGATGTGCATGACATCGGCAAGAACATCGTCGGGGTGGTGTTGGGCTGCAACAACTATGAGGTGATCGACCTGGGGGTCATGGTCGCCTGCGAGACCATTCTTGCGACGGCTCGTGAACAGCAGGTGGATGTGATCGGTCTCAGCGGCTTGATCACACCCTCCTTGGATGAAATGGTGCACGTCGCCAAGGAGATGACGAGGCAAGGATTTACGGTGCCTCTGCTCATCGGCGGCGCCACGACCAGCAAAGCTCATACGGCCGTGAAGATCGCTCCATCCTATGGGAATGCGACGGTTCATGTCCTGGACGCGTCACGCGCGGTCGGTGTCGTGGGGAGTTTGATCAACGAGCAACAGCGGGCGGACTTCGCTGCGTCGGTTCGCGCCGACTATGACCGAATCCGGCAGGCCCACCAGGATCGGGGATCTAAGGCGCTGATCAGCCTGGAGGCCGCCCGAGCGCATCGCTTGCCGACCGAGTGGGCTGCGGCGGATCTGCCCGTGCCTTCATTCACCGGGGTGCGCCGAATCGATCGTATGTCGCTCCGGGAGCTGGTGCCCTTCATCGACTGGACCCCGTTCTTTCATACCTGGGAATTGCGCGGGCGGTATCCCGGCATTTTGGAGGACCCCACCGTCGGCCCCAAGGCCAAAGAGCTCCTTGCGGATGCCCACGCGCTGCTGGAGGAAATCATTCGCGGAGACCTGCTGACGGCTCGCGGCGTGTACGGGTTTTTCCCGGCGAACAGTGTCGGCGACGATATCGAACTCTACCGGGCCCCTGACCGGCGCGAGGTGGTGAGCACGTTCCACACGCTTCGGCAACAGACGGAGAAACCTGCGGATCAGTTCAATCTGGCGCTGGCCGATTATGTCGCCCCCAAAGATGCCGGTCGGACGGACTACGTCGGCGCCTTTGTCGTGACGGCAGGCATCGGTGTGGAAGCGCTGTGCGCGAAGTTCGACAAGGACCACGACGACTACAACTCCATCATGGTCAAGGCATTGGCGGACCGGTTAGCCGAAGCGTTCGCCGAATGGCTGCACAAACAGGTTCGGTCCGATTGGGGATACGGAAAGGCGGAATCGCTGACCAATGAGGACATGATCCGCGAGCGCTACCGGGGTATCCGTCCCGCACCCGGATATCCGGCTTGTCCGGATCATACCGAGAAGCGAATCCTATTCGACCTGCTGCAGGCGGAGTCGCAGTCGGGAGTGATCTTGACCGAGTCCTATGCCATGTTGCCGGCGGCCGCTGTGAGCGGTTGGTATTTTGCCCATCCACAGGCCAGGTATTTCGCGGTGGGCAAAATCAATCGAGACCAGGTCGAAGACTATGCGAAGCGGAAGCAGCTTCCCGTGGGCGAGGTGGAGCGCTGGTTGGCGCCGAATCTCAACTACGAGACATAAGTGCGAAGGGCCGATTGCAAATAGCAGATAGCGTATGGCGGACAGAAAGGGCGAGGAAAACTCCGGCCTCTGCGCCATCAGCTACCAGCCATACATTCTCTTATCCAATCAGTTCCTGACGGCTGCGAGGGGCGAGGGAAGGGCAGGAGAGGCAGATACGCCGGAGGCGACGCTCGCGAGCGCCGTTTTGATCCAGTGATACCGTTCTTCCGCCCAGGCATTGAACTCGTCAGAATTTTCGAACACCAGTTCCCAGGCTTTGGCGGCATCCAGCAATAACAGCTGGTGCGGCTGATTCTGCGCGGGGAAATACACCACCAAGACGGCGGATTTTCCGGTCAGGCTGATATCCGTGAATACGTGAATCATGGCCGCCTGCGGTATGGGAATGTCGCGCGTCGCCGCGGCGACAAGCGGTTGGTAGAGGCGGTGGAGCAGGTTCGTGGTGTCCTCATAGGGGCACGCGGTTCGCAGCAGCCGCGGATTGGGGCGGTCTCCAAAGAGATTATCGGTCAGGTAGGTGGCGGCTTCCCATGTCGGCATCATGCCGGATGAGGCGAGGTTCTCGCACAGATAGGCGATCCAGTTTCGTGTCGCGCGGCTCATCGGGCCTCCCCCTGGTCCTGTTCACCCAAACGCTGCCGGGAGGCGGCGAGCCAGCTCGGATCGGCAAATTGATCGTAGATGCGCTGGACATCGGGCATGGAGTCGAAAAAGATGTCGAGCAGAATGGGATCAAAATGTTTGCCCCGTTCTTTCAGCATGAGTTCCTTCGCGTGATCGAAGTCATAGGCGGGCTTGTACACCCGTTGTGTCGTGATCGCGTCGAAGTTGTCGGCGATGGCGGTAATCCGTCCCTCCAGTGGAATATCCTCCCCCTTCAGACCTCGCGGGTACCCGGTGCCGTCGTACCGTTCATGGTGTGTCCAGGCGATGACCGCGGCCACCTTCAGGAGTTCCGAGTCCGAGCCGGCCAGAATTCTGTAGCCGATTTCCGTGTGCTGGGTGATGACTTGGAATTCTTCCGGCGTGAATTTTCCGGGCTTCAGCAACACATGATCCGGCGTGCCGATCTTCCCGATGTCGTGCATGGGGCTCGCGGTCCGGATAAGGTCGCAGCGTTCGGGCGACAATCCGTACCGGCGCGCGAGCAGTTCACAGTAATGACTCATCCGTTGAATGTGTTGAGCCGTCGAACTGTCCCGGAATTCGGCGGCGATCGCCAGCCGTTGAATCGTTTCCTCGCGTGAGAGGCGGAGCTCCTTTTCGCTGCGCTCCAGCCATTCGAGGGCCTGCTGCAGAGCGATCGTCCTGGTCCGGACGACCTCTTCGAGATTCTCCCGGTGCATGGAGTTTTCGATTTCCAGCTTTCGTCGCCGGAGGGCGTTCGCCACGTTGATCAACACTTCATTCGCTTCAAACGGCTTGATGATGTAGCCGAAGGCACCCATATCGAGCGCGGCATTCGCGAGCACGGGGCTGTCGAGACCGGTGATCATGATGACGGCGGTGCTGGGATACTGGGTGAGGATGTGGCGAATGAGATCCATACCCGACTCGCCCGGCATGTTCACGTCGCAGAGCACCATGGCAAAGGAGCCATTCTCCATCCGTTGTCTGGCTTCGCGGGCCTCGCCGGCCAGTGTGACCTGGTAGCCGTGGGGCTGAAGCAAGTAGCCCAACAGGCGGCGAATGGGTTCTTCGTCGTCGACGATGAGAATGTTGCGGTTTTCGAGGATCGATTGCTGGGTGGCCACTTCGCTGACGTTCGGAATGCTCATAGACCTGGCTCGCTGGTTGAGGTAATCGGGAGGCGCTCCCGAAGGTGTCTGAGGGATAGCGTCTCTATCGGCTGTTGGGTCCTAAGTCTGAAGTGCGCGGGGGCACGTGTGAATTGTGCACCTTCCGTGCCACTGGAACCGTTTGCCGACTGGCCTGCCCGAGCACGCATAGGAAGCCGCGGAGGTGGCCAGTCTGGGCACACCTGCACCACGATCATCGCGACACTCGAAGAAGAGATGGTCACGGTGCTGTCAAATCTGACGGCGGTCGGCGTGGGACAGAAGCGAAATCCTCCCTTCTCGACACATGAAGTGGATTATACCGAGGCACTCTGTGAACGCCAGCCGAAACGCAGTTTGTGAACCTCGCCCGCATCGCACATCCTGCATTTGCTCTTTGTGGACCCGTTCACTATAATCCGCTCCTTTAGATCGACCGGCGATGAAGGAGTAAAACTGAATGGCTAGCGGGGCAGGGTTGGGGCGTATCGACGGACGACGGCGTGATCAAATTCGGCCTGTGAAGGTCACGCGCAATTTTACGAAACATGCCGAAGGTTCCGTCCTGATCGAGATGGGGGACACCAAGGTAATCTGTACCGCCTCGGTCGAGGAAAAGGTGCCCCCGTTTCTCAAGGGAAAAGGGACCGGTTGGGTGACCGCCGAATATGCCATGCTGCCGCGGGCCACGCACGACCGTTCGCCTCGGGAGTCGGTGAAGGGCAAACAAGGCGGCCGCACACTGGAGATTCAGCGGCTGGTCGGGCGGGCGCTGCGCGCGGTGATCGATACGAGCCGATTGGGGGAACGGACCATCTGGATCGATTGCGATGTCATCCAGGCCGACGGGGGAACCCGCACTGCCTCCATCACCGGAGCGTTCATCGCCCTCGCGGATGCCCTGTCTGTGCTCAAACGGCGCGAGTTGATCAAGGTCAATCCACTGACCGACTACCTGGCCGCCATCAGTATCGGCAAGGTCGGCGGGCATGTGATGGTGGATCTGGCCTATGAAGAGGACTCGAACGCTGAAGTCGACTTGAACCTGGTGATGACCGGCGCCGGGCAGTACGTAGAAGTTCAGGGGACGGCTGAAAAAACTCCGTTCAACAAGAAAGATATGGACGAATTCCTCGACCTTGGGTGGGGGGCGATCCGCGAGTTGGTGGATCTGCAGAAGTCGCTGATCGGTGCGCTGAGTTGACCATGCACATTGTGTTGGCGACCAAAAATCAACACAAGAAGCAGGAACTGGTCGCTTTGTTGCGTGGTCTGGACATCACGATTCGCACGCTCGATGACTTTCCTGAGGCCCCGGACGTGGTGGAAGACGGTGACACCTGCGAAGCCAACGCCATGAAAAAGGCCGTGGAAATGGCGCAGTACACGGGGCTCACGGCGGTGGCGGATGACACAGGGCTGGAAGTCGATGCCTTGGGCGGCCGCCCAGGCGTCTTTGCCGCCCGCTACGCGGGCGAACAGGCCACCTATGAGGACAATTGCCGGAAGTTATTGCTGGAATTGCAGGGTATTCCGGCAGATCGGCGAACTGGGCGCTTTGTGACCGTCGCGGCCATTGCGACGCCGGAAGGCAAGCGCCTGTCGGCGAAGGGCCTCTTGGAAGGCGTGATCGCCGAACAGCCTGCTGGTTCCCATGGTTTCGGGTATGATCCGGTATTTTGGCTGCCGGAATACGGTCAAACGCTGGCGCAACTGGCGCCGGAAGTCAAGAATCGCATCAGCCACCGTGCCCTCGCCTTCACCCAGGCGAGGACATTGTTGCAGCAGCTGATCGCCGAACAAAGCTCAGTCGGGGCGTAGCGCAGCTCGGTAGCGCGCCTGCTTTGGGAGCAGGATGTCGGAGGTTCAAATCCTCTCGCCCCGACCAACCCACTCGTCTCACATTCGCACTCTTCGCCCCGGCCACCAACAGCCTCGATCGCCTGTCGTGAAGGGGAAAGAGGCCATCGGTTGTCCCTTTCATGACCGTGAGGAACGTCTCCATGGCTGCATCCACGTTTGTGAGGCGGTCTGTGCCAACGGTGGACTTCTGGAATCCCGGGACGTCTTCTTGTATAAGGGAAGGCGGTGAAGTTGTAGCACGCGACGCGCGCCCGTAGCTCAGTCGGATAGAGCATCAGCCTTCTAAGCTGAGGGTCGTTGGTTCGATTCCAACCGGGCGCACCATAAAATCAATAGGTTGTGAAGCAGTCCCTCCAAGGTTCCTCAGACCACTCCCGGTTTTACTCCCGGTTCGCACTTCGGCCTGACTTTCTTGAGGCGAAGCAAACAAGCTGCCCTTGGCCACGGTCTCCTGCATGAAGCCGGGCGTCAGATGGCTGTATCTCGCCGTCGTTTTGATATCGCGGTGTCCTAAAAGCTGCTGCACGCCATAGAGACTCGCACCCGATAATACCCGCCGGGTGGCGGCCGTATGCCTCAGGGAATGCCAGCTTGCGCCAACGATTCCGGCTCGCCGTAACGCTGGGTCAAAGTACCATCTGACAAATGAGCGTGCGTCCAGGGGTTTGAGAGGGTCTTTCCCGGGAAATACGAAAGGGGACTTCGTGAATGAATCCCACCCGGAGAGTAGCGCACATACCCCGTCGGTCAATGGCACATAACGGCTTTTCGAACCTTTGGGCATCGGTAAGTTGAGAACCCGATTATCCATGTCGATCTGCGACCATCGGAGATTGAACTGTTCCGATCGCCGCAACCCCGTTTCAATTGCGAATGCGACCATTTCCCAAACTCGCGGCTCCATCAAGTGGCGGAGGCGAGCAATTTCGTCGTCTGTGAGAAACCGCGTCTTGATGGCCTCTGGAAAGAATTTCACGCCGCTCATCGGGTTGCGGTCAATCTTGCCGTCATTCACCGCCAACGTGAGGACATGCCTTAGATAGGAGAAATATCTATTGATAGTCGGTGGAGCCTTGCGCCGGGTTCCGTTAGCCTTCTTCAAGTCGTAACGTGCCTTCAGTTGTGCCTGAATCCGCCGTAGGTCTTCCGTAGAGATGTCCCGCAGGGTTCGATTCCCCAGCAACAGTGACCAAAAACGGCCATGCCGTCGTGAATTAGCCACGCTTCGATTCGAACAACCCTCAAGATGGCGAGTAATCCATGCTCGTAACGTGACCTGTTTTGTCTTCTTATACTTCTCTGGGAAGTACGTTTCTTCTCGCGCTTCGGCCTTGAGTCGACCATACAGCGCTTTCGCTTGGCTCTTGTTAGTGGCACGGAACCATTTTTCCCGGCCGTTCATTGTGAGCCGTACCCACCACTTCCCTGATCCCGCCGGCTTTTCGAGGATGCCTCTATCCTTTCCCGCTTTTCTTGCCACGGTGGCTCTCCTTTCGTTCCCCGCTCTTATTGGACTCGCGCCACTTTCTCGCTGCGACTCGGTTTTGGCAGCGCGGCTGACAGTATAGCTGGTCGCGTCGGATCGCGAAAAAGATCGTGGCGCACTCCGGACAGCGTCGAATGTAATCCCCCGTTTGGGCCAGGAGGTGGACAAATCGGTATTCAAACTCCTTCGCCTTGCGTTTCGCACTCACGATGACCGTCCCGGCCTCGTCAGAGCCCTCACCCGGCGACACCACGACCAGCGTCATCTGCGGAAACGTGAAAGTGGTGTAGCCTTCATGCCAATAGAGTTCCAAGTGCTCCAGGACGGTAGCCTGAATGTCCAGGGCTTCTTTGCGACTGGGTATCGTCTGATAGTTCTTCGCGTTCGGCACGCCTTCCACGCTCCAGCCACTCTCCGGGGCCACCATCCCGCCATACCGCTCCCCCGTCTCATCGACAAAGGCCGCGACCTCAAACGCCACTAGCGTCCATTCCGTGGGCGTCAAGGCCTCCAGGTCGGTCTGTAAAAACCGGAGCATCCACCCCACGGCGCCATCCGGCATCGTCTGGATACGCTCCATCGCCTTCTCATACTCCACTTGGAACTCATGCTCGGCTTGCTCCTGTGCGCTCATGCCTTCGGCTCCTTTTTCACCTGGACCCCTCCCTCAGTTCTTAATCCCAACACCACCGAAAAATGTGTCGTGCGAAAGGGCCGTTTCCACCGGAATGTGTTTGGCAAGTGTACCTCCGCCTTGCTAATGGGTGTCAAGAAGAATCACGGCTCAACAATATCAGCCGTGATCATTTTTGAACCATTCTTTCAAGGAGGTGTCCGATGGTCCCGAGTACACAATTGATCACTATTCGAGAAGCGGCCAACCGGTTAGGGCTCAAGGAAAGCACGATCAGGAAAGCCATCCTGAAACGGCAGATTGCCTATGTAAAGCCGTCGATCAGGGCGGTGCGGATTCCCATCGAAGAACTCGAACGGATTCTGGCTGCCGGTCTTCGTCCAGCCATTCCTCAAGCGGAGGGCGCTCGATGAGCCGCTGGAAGGAGTTCCGGCGGGAGCCCGTCGCCGGGGAATGGACCAGAAAGCAGAAACGGGGCTACCACCGGGTGCGATCCCTCCTCTGGTTCTGGGAATGCCACCAGTTCCAAGTCCTCTGGGTCACGCTCTCTACGGCAGAAGGCGGGGATGCGGAGAAGCTGACCTACCACCACAAGCAACTGCGTCAACGGATCGAACGCCAACTCGGCTTTCAGGGGTTGGAGTATTACCAGGTTCGCACGGAAGAAGGGCATGGCGTGCTCCATATCTTCTGGGCCTGGCGGGTGCCGGATGGGGAACGCGCCCGGCGCTTCTGGATCTCCCAGGAATGGCTCTCCTCACAATGGCAGGCCCTCCACGGGGCGCCGGTGGTCTGGATCAAGGCCTACCAGCCGAGCCATCGCTCTCGGAATCGTCTGAGCCGGTACGTCATCAGCCAGTATGTCCAAGATCAATGTGGCTACGTGAATATGTGCTGGTCCTGGAAGCGCTCGCTCGGCTTTCCCATCAGTCGGCTCTGGGAAGAGATGCGGCACCAATGGTCGACCAGGAACGCCTACCGACGGATCAGAGGCGAGATCGAAATCCCTCGGATCGTGTTCATAAAGACCTGGGAGGATCTGCTGTCGGGGCATCCCATTTGGTTCAGTGGCACCATTTTGCAATTGGTACTGGGAAAGGGGCTGGTCTATCAGGAGGTGTGAGAATGATCTGGCATCGATGCGATCTAAAGCTGCCGAGTCTATTTGGGCCGACCTGTTGCGGACGGGAAGCGACCACCTATGACCGGGCACGGAAAGCCTGGCTCTGTCCTGAGCATACGAAGGAACGACTCTGCGAGTTTTGCCAATTTGAACGGGCGTGGGTGCGGTTTTGTTATAGGGAGCATGACGTCACATGCGAAATCTGGCTCTGTATCGACTGTGCCGGGCTCACGGGGCGACGGTGACACGCTCTAATCAATTTCTCCCTGTCACCCGTCCATTATCCTTTACGGGTGAGAGGGAACGATGCTCCATCCTTGTGGAAGGCGGCGATGCGCTAGCTTGGCCGCCATTCCTGTATAGTGTGTCGCAAATCCAGCGATGTGCCGCTACGCAGTGATGGAAGGAGACCGTGATCATGATCAGACTGTATGCAGACGCTGTCTTCTCTGGTGATACCTTCTCTCCACGCTTGGCAGAATCTATCACGGGCCTCACGTTTTCCAGCAAAAATGAACCGGGTGAAATTGGACTTAACGGGCGGTATAAAGGTCTCCCGCATCCTTATGGAATGGCGATTCTTAAAGCCCCTTTTGATAGTGCTACAAAGACAACATCCCAGATGCCAGAGGAGTGGATAGCGGACGCTCTCACGCAGCATATAAAAGATATTCGTTCCTGCGGAGCAACGGAACTCCATGTGAATATTACGGTAGCGTGGAAGGGTCAGTGTAATTTTGGGTTCAGTGAGGAGTTCCTTTCAAAAATTGGACGGTTGAGTGTCCATGTAACCGTCTCATGCTATGAGGATTCTCACAATGAAACAGAATCTGCATTGTGACTATGCGCCAACCAGTCGGTTTTCCGATTTTTCGCCACAAACCTAGATAAGAGATACTGAAACAAATGGGACGATCATCAAAGCCGAACCTCCGCCCAACGAGACCGCCCGGCCGTTCCGGACCACTGGACCGGACGGCCGGGGGGATCGGGGGCGCAGCCCCCGCTTCACTTGATCTATATGGTCAAAGTAGAATGCACCTCTTCGAAAGCCCTTTTGAATGTAGCTATGGCACCCAAGGAGTTACGGTAGGTCATGGGAGATTACACGATCCTCAAAGTCGGCCCTACAGAGTTCAATTGGAAATATCTGATTCCAACGTTCCTGACATTTTTATTCGACAAAAGGGATTTTTTCTCTAGGCCGAGGCGTCTTCGCCCAACTACGGGATGGTATGAAGAAGTTGGGTACCGTACAACTTGCGGCAAGGCATTACAGAATCTTGATAGGCTCGGGTATGACCTTAGATTCTTTTCTGATGTTTATGACCAGTTTCATGATGAAATCGAAGAAGAGTTAAAGAGTAATTTAGAGGATGAAATTTACGAGAAGGCATCAGGACCAGGCAGAAAATCTAACGTGTCAAAGGCTGTTCGAACTCATATGCAGGCATACCCTGTTCAGAGTAGGCTTGACGATTTGAGGGATTTTATTGCTTTTCTTGAAACCATTCTTCTGAGGAAGGTAGGAAAACCACTATCCCTTCTAGTCTCAACAGCCAAGGGGAAACGTGAAATTAAACTGCCAGATTTTGAAAGTGGGAATTTGGCCGATCTTGAATTATTAGAGGGGTACTTTGTAGGTGAGGCTGTTAAGTTCCCTCCCTCCATCGTTAAGACTTCTATGCTTTTCCGTGAGACGTACTTCATTTCGTACCATGAAGTCCTATCCCTTATGTATACGCGGTTATTGTTGCAGGCTTGCCCTTCAAGTCTGAAGGTAACATTAGATCTTCACGATATTTGCTTCGCTGAAGACGAGGTAAAGGATATTGCTGCCGATCTGAAAAAGGAATTGACGCGAAAGGTTTTGCTCTATGGTAGGGCGTTCAAACATTTGGTCGACCAGGCAGAAGATTACCGAGACGAATTTATTAAAAGTAGGGCGAGATTACTATTGAGGCAACTTACCCAACCTGGAAATAGTAATGAAAGAGGAAACCTTCTTGAGGATCTGCTCAGCACAATTTTTACCCATGTGCCCGGGCTTGAGGTTGTAGAAAAACGGTATACCACAGGAGATGAGGAAATTGACCTGCTTCTAAAGAATGATGTTTCTAGACCCTTTTGGATAGCACTCTCGTCTCCGATGATTTTCGTTGAATGTAAGAACTGGAAAGACCCGGTAGGTGTGAAAGAACTTAGAGACTTCGAAATTAAAATCCAGAATCATCATCCGCTCGTTCGTGTAGGTCTCTTTATTGCTCCGAACGGCTTTTCTCGCGAGTGTGAATCCGAACTTAAGCGCAATAGTCGCGATAAATATTCTTTAGTCCCCATCACTCGCGAGGAATTGGAAAAGCTCGCGGTCGGCCCCCACAGGGCGCTGGATTGGTTGGAGAGAATTATCTGCAGTTTAGTCTGATTGACCGAAAAAGAATGGATCATTCCAAATTTGTCTGTTTGAAAAATGCTTGCGTGAGTCCAGGGAGGACACTCGCGTTCGTGGGTATCATCATATCGACTGACGAACAATAATAACCGCGAAGCATTCTCCAGATTTCTTTCCCTCGATGTGCCGCTTCATGACCCGCGCTATGCAGCGGGTCTAAGACCTGCCTTAATTCTCTTGGTTGCAGTGGCGAGATAACGTACAGTTTCAGGCCTGTTTCCGCAGCGTCGGCAATGATCTCATTGATGTGACGGTCCATAAACCCATATCCCACAACAACGAGAATTTGATTTGGCAGGTTTAGTACTTCCTTGAAAAGTTGCAGATACCATTGCAGCAGAGGTTCCTTGGCGATGCTACCGCTCTTCTCATGACCAATTACAAATGCATCACTATTATTTGCAGATTTCCATGCGTATGACCCATGCAGCTTTATATAGAGAAAATTTTGAAGCCCTGACCCTTTCTCCCAAAAATTCTCACGGAAAAATGCTATTCGTCTCGGTTCGGGCATCTTAATTTCTGGCGGCGTCTTCTCCTCAAATTTACCTGTGAACCAGTCGGGGTGGCCGAGGGCGGGTATTTGAAGCAAGCCGCCTTGGTTAGAGTATAAGCGTTCGACTAAAAGATCCTGGTTTAGAGTAAAGATAAAACCTCTATTACGCCCTGTTCCGGCGAAACGCCCGAGGAAATGACGTAGAGATTGAGCACACTGCCGCTTGTTAAGGAAGTTTGAGCGTATGGCTTCGTCTAGCTCGCTATATGCATTCTGCAATGCCAACGTAAAGTCTGTCTTTTCGGTTGACTGAAGGTCAGTCGAGGAAAGTACTTTGTCATAGACGCGCTCAAAGTTGAGGTCGTCTAGGAGAAGTCTGCGAAGAGGCTCTGACTCAGCAATGTGAGGCTGACTCAAGATGATTGACCACATTTCGGTGGCAAGATAACCACCAAACGGCTTAGAAAAGCCGGCACCAGTTAGTAGGACGGGGCTTTTGGATGAATAAAAAGTCGATGGCATATGGGTCACAATATTAAACTTGGGGGATTGCCCATTTCGGACACATGTACTTGAATGCGGTGACCTACCGCAAGGCCATCTGCATGGCCTCTAGAAAGGGAAACTCGAGAGGAAATTTGGTCACGGTTTTGGTCACGGTTCGGTCACGGTTTAGGCCACGATTAGAGGTATGCCTCAATCTCAGCTAGTCGCCATTATTATGCAGTTAAGTGTTTGTTCTATAAATTGAAAATATCCATCTGTCCTCCCTGATCACTATCAGTCTCTAGGGCGCTTTTTACGTCTTCGGATCCGAGGGTCGAAAAGCTGACGTGGGAAAACAGTGGGGCTCTATAGCGCTGCTCAGCGGGTATAATTGGGAATTTCTCACAGCGCAGAGCGCTGTAGTTTGTTATACCTCCCGTTAATCTCTCTTGCTCCTGAGTTTAATTTTTCCACCTATAAACTCTGCCCTTGGATTGAGATACTCATCGTTAACAATCCGATCATCGGGAATTTCTTGCAGAGCGCTTCTAATATCGTTCCGCTTCGTATCATTATGCCTTTGCGACACGCTGTCTCCATATTGAGTAAAGACAAATGCTGAGTATCCCTGAGCCCAGATCGCAATTAAATGATTGGGAGCTGGGAGGCCCCCTGCAACGGGTAACCAGGGTCCCCAGCCGTATAGCTTACTGATGTGTACCTTGCCTTCATCGGTGGTTTGAGTTCGAATCAAGTATCCCTTTCTGCAGCCGTAGTCATGAACGTGACAAGCAAGATATATAACCTGTGCATTAGGAATCGGTGTGTTCGAATGGGCGTCAATGACTTGGACATCCAGTTCGTGAGCTACTGGTAGTGGCCAGATGCATCCGCTCAAGCAGAGTGACATGATTGTGAGAAACAACTTGATAACCATCTATGCTATTGAATCCTAAACCGTGCCTCCTGTATTGGGCATCCAAATCTGATAATTCAAAAGCCAATATACGCAGCTCGAAGCTCCAGGCCGCTTCCATTCAGCTGCCATACTCCAATCAAAATCTGTTCTGAAAAGCGCGGTGAATAAGTGGTAATTCGAGTCGATTTCACTCCCGGTTTTACTCCCGGTTCACTCCCAGTTTTGCTCCCAATTGCCAGTCCAACCTAATCCTACTTAGTCCCACCTGCAAGGAAGATTTTCGCTTGGTTTAGCATTTGTTTAGGCGACACAATCACACTGAATCTTTATTGATATCAATGGCTTCCGGTGGGTCTTCTAAGCTGAGGGTCGCTGGTTCGATTCCAGCCGGGCGCACCAACATTCATCACACGCTGAAAAAGAAGGCGATGCGGTAATGAAGATTTGCCGGACTTTTTCAAGTGCTATACCCCGATGCATCGGCCCAAGCGCAAACCCACCTCGGACTAAAAAACGGGCCCCCGAATGGGAGGGCCTCATGCCGATTGGTATGCCTTTTCGTGACATTAGTCATAGCAAGTATCGCCAATCCCATTGAGGGCGACCACCCGGTCACCCTCGGTCTTGAACGGAAGTGTATCGGCGGGCGGAGTTGAATCGCGCGACGATTCAAGGTTAGATTCACCGGATCAATCTTGCATGAGACACCACACAACGCCGACTTGAAGGAACTGCAGACCGTGCCATCTGTTTCGGTTTTTTCAAGTAAAGGCCGCGTGTTCGTGGCCACTCACTTAACGGCAGAAGCCTGGGAGAAGCGGCATGTCAAACACCAGCGACATACATGGTGCTCAGCCTCATCCTGACTTACTGAGTATTTCCACCGTCACGGCTGTTGTGCCGGGAGAGCGCCCAATTGTGAGGTTATCTCAGACGCTATTCTTTCCAGAAGGACAATGCCGGACGGCTGATCGCGGATTGATCGGTCCTGCACAGGTGGTTCACGTGGTCCAGAACGGAGACGAGATCGACCACTATGTGGATACAGCCGACGCGCTTGTCGTGGGTCAGCAATACGCCGTTTCAATAGATGGACAATGGCGCTACGAACAAGCGGTGGCCCACTACCTCGCAGCGAAGATTTTTCACGATATTCTTCATAGAAGACCAGAAGATTGCCAATGAAGGCATCTATTCAAAACCTTCATGGTTCACTGCAAAGGCATATTTGGTATCGTTGGGTTGAGCCGCGTGCCAGTCAGTCAGCGCTTCGGGGTTCTTTTAGGCGATTGATTCGTACGTCGAGATCGTGGGACATCTTTTCCAGGACGGCGATTTGGGCATTCATGATCAGGGCAAACCCTCTGTTGTAAGTCTCCATGGCTTCCTCCTTTGAATGGACCTGCTCCAGCTGAGTATCCATGGAAACGGCGAATTTCTTCCCCGCGAAATACCATTCCTTTTCTTGCTCTTCGAACCACGTGTGGACCAGGAACCACGTCTCGCGTGTCCACTCCGCCTCTCCATCCTCCTCGTCCGGCTCAGTGAGCTTCATCACTTTCTCGATCAGCCGAAGTCATTTCGCGCACTGGGTGGCCAACTGAGCCTTCACCTCGAACAGCCTGGTACGTCCTGTCAGCGTCGCATGGATTTGGTCGCTCGTCTGAGCGTACTGATCCATAGCGGTCATGATGCCTTTTTCGTCGATATAGGTCGGGAGACTGTCCTGCCCGGAGGCACTCCCGACCGAGGACAAACCAAGTACCAGGATCATCGCATACCCTGCGCATGATGCCCGCAAGAGGGCTCTGACAAGGTGGCACAAATGCCATACCTGACGGCTTATTGAAGATGACCATTTGTGACTGATTGCCATCTGTTACCACCTTGGTTTAGAGGGACCGTTCCGCCGATCCTCTCTACCATGAGTAGGCAGGCAGAGGTAGGGTGACACAGACGCTTCCCCTCGTCCTTCCTCAAGATACATCTGCCAGCAATCGAGAGAACGCGAGGCTAGGCGGCTTTCAGGTCGTGGTCGCTGATCTTTTCCTTTTGAGCCGGGCAGGATTCGTGCTCGGAATCGATCAGGTGATTGACCAGGACCTTCAGCAAGGTCCAGATGATCGGAATGGCGAACAAGGTGGAGAACAGAATGAATTCGGGAGCAAGCATACTTCAAGTGTAGCGCGTCTTCTGCAGGTGGCAAGCAGGGGCGACCGACATCCGATTGCACATGCGGCGTGACCGCGATATCGATCAGATCCGCCCCCATTCCCTTGTTACACGTAAGCGTAATCCATGAGACATTTTCTCCTTGTTCTACGCGATGCCGGTCGTTATCCTCCACCTTGAGAAGCGCTCCCAGTAACACGTGTGCCCGCAGGGCCTTCTCCATTGAGGGGAGCCGGGCGCACTACCTTCCACCCTGTGCCTGACATGGCGTTGTTCGCGCGGTACCGAATCGTTCTCATCCTGCTCTGCGGCTGCCTGGCCCTCTACGCGCTGTTGGGGTTCGTCGTTGCGCCCTATGCGGTGCAGACCTACGTGATTCCCGCCCTGTCCGAACGATTGCGGCACCCCGTTCTGCTCGGCGATGTTCGCATCAATCCCTTTACCTTTTCCGTGGCGTTGACGGGATTCGAGATCCAGGAACCGGACCACACCCCGATGGTCGGGTTTCAGGAACTCTTTGTGGATTTCGAGGGCACCTCCCTCGTCCGTTCCGCTTATATTTTCGATGAGATTCGTGTGACGCTTCCGTTCGGGCTTGTGCACGTCCGCGCGGACGGCACATTGAACCTGCTGGGCCTTGCCCCTCCGGCATCCGACCAGCCGTCTTCACCGGTCGCGCCGGAAGAAGACAAGCAGAAGGCGCCGCTCCCGCCGGTCGAGATTCGTCTGCTCAGTATTCAACGGGGTGTGATCGAGTATCGGGACGATACCAAACAGCAACCGATCACGATCGACGTCGTGCCGATTGAAATTACGTTGCGCAATTTCGGGACGCGACGCGGGGGCGAGAACGCCTACGCCTTCTCAGCCGAATTCGCTGAGGGAGAAACGCTGGCTTGGGAGGGGACGCTCCACCTCGACCCGCTGGAATCGGATGGTCACCTCTCTCTGTCGCATGTCGACCTCACGACGTTCTGGCCCAGCCTCCGCGACCGGTTCCGGTTCGATATTCTGAGCGGGACGTTCCTGGTCGACGCGCGCTACCACTTCGATACCAGGCAGTTCCCGGTCAATCTGCTGGTGAACGACGCCAAGATTGAACTCGCCGATTTCCGGTTGTCTGCGGCGGGAAGCCGGGACCCGGTGCTGACGCTACCTGCATTGGGTGTCCACGGCATCCGCTTGGACCTTCCGAAGCGGGAACTGGGCGTTGGCCGGGTGGCCCTGGCCGGTGCGGACGTGCGGGCCTGGGTGGCTGAGGACGGGGTAGTGAACTTCAAGCCGCTGTTTGCTCCCGTGCCTGCGCCGGAGAAGGCGGCAGCACCAACGGAGACGCCCGCTCCTGCTGCAGGGGCGCCATGGACCGTCGAGGTGCAGGCCGTCGAAGTCGATCAGTCGAAGGTCGAGTTTGAAGATCGGACTCTTGCCACGCCTGCGCAACTGAGTATCGAAAATCTGCGGGCGACCGCCAAGGATCTGCATGTGCCGTTTCGAGGCTCGATTCCGGTGACGGCCGGTTTCACGCTCAATCAGCAGGGAACATTTGACGGACAAGGCAGCGTGCAACTCGACCCGCTGCAGGCATCGCTCTCTCTCAAGTTGGCGCATATCGGCCTGCGACCGTTCCAGCCCTATCTGGATCGCACCATGCAGGTCGATATCATGGACGGCGAATTGGAATTGGCCGGCGAGGTGGCCTATCGAGCCCGACCCGACTCTGAACCGATCTTGCGCTACACGGGCCAGGTGGGGGTGAACACACTGCATGTGGCTGAGCGGGTGTCGGGAAAGGAATTCCTGGGATGGACGGCCTTGGGACTGCAGAAGGTGGCGCTGGACGTCTCACCGACCAAGGTCAAGATCGGCGAAATCGCGCTCCGCGATCCGGCAATTCGGCTGGTGACGGAGAAAGACGGCTCGCTGAATCTGTCGCGGTTGATGCGCAAGACGGAACCGCAGCAAGCAGAGCCCACCCCGCCGCCGGCGGTTCCCGAGTCGCCCGCCAAGAAGACGGCTCCCACGCCGGTGGACATCGAGGTGGTGCGACTGTCGAAATTGTCGGCGACCTTTATCGACGAATCGATCGATCCGGTCGTGGCGACAGGCATTACCGATCTCAGCGGCACGATCAAAGGTTTGTCTTCCAAGCAGGTGGCCAAGGCTCAGGTGGCGCTGGCCGGTGAAGTGGACGACGTGGCGCCGATCAAGATCCAGGGCCAGATCAATCCGTTGAGTGAGGATGCCTACACCCATCTGACGTTTCTGTTCCAAGGGGTCGATCTCACGGCGGTCTCTCCCTATGCAGGGAAATATGTCGGCTACCCCATCACCAAGGGCAAACTGTCGCTCGATCTCATGTATCAGGTCTCGAAGAAGCAGCTGGTAGGGGAAAACAAGGTGCTGGTCGATCAGCTGACCTTCGGGGAAAAGACCGAGAGCCCGGATGCGACGAGTTTGCCGGTGCGCCTGGCCGTGGGGTTGCTCAAAGACCGGCGGGGCCGGATCGACATCGACTTGCCGGTGCGTGGAGACCTGAACGAACCCGATTTTCGCTATGGCCGGGTGGTGCTCAATGCATTGGTCAATCTGATTACCAAAGTGGCCACCTCGCCCTTTTCGGCGCTGGGTGGACTCGTGGGCGGCGGAGCGGAAGATTTGCAGTTCGTCGAGTTTGTTCCGGGAAACGAGGAGGTGGGAGAAGCGGAGCAACAGAAGATCGACTCCATCGCCAAAGCGCTTCAGGAGCGACCGGCGTTACGGGTTGATGTCACCGGGACTGCCGATCCCACACGCGACCGCGAGGCGTTGGCGATGCAGAAAATCTCGGCAGATGTGCAACGACGATTTACGCAGGGTGGAACCAAAAATCTCCAAGCGGTCCTCTCTCCCTCGCGCGAGTTCGAGTTGTTGAGCGATCTCTATGCGGAGAAACTAGGCAAGCAGCCCATGAAGAAGGAAGAACTGCCGGGTGGAACATCCGTCGAACGCGTGCTCACAGCCGACGAACTCCGGCAACAGTTGGTGCCGGCCATGGGTGTGGAGGAGGCGGAGTTGCGACTGTTGGCGCAAGGCCGTGCCAAAGCTATTCGGGAACGCTTGATCGAACAGGGCGGCTTACCGGAGGATCGGGTGTTTCTGGTGGAGGTGGAACTGGCCGCGTCCGAAGGCAAGCAGGTGCGGGCCCATCTCAATTTGACGGGCAGCTAGCCCTTCGGTTCAGGTGAGGATTTCGGTTGATAGCGCATCCGCGTGCCGTGAAGCAGCGAGAGCTCGATTTCGCTCGCGCTCAGTTCCGAGGGAAAGTAGGCGCCGGAGATTTTGGCTGCATTGATGCTGGCGCCTTCAAGATTCGCCTTGCGAAAATCGATGCCGCGAAGGTCGGCTTGCCGGAAATAACAGTCGGTAAAATCCAGACCATCGACGTCCAGCCCTCGTAGATCCAGCCCGCGAAGGTCGCAACGGGTCAGGTCCACTTTTTCGCCGGAGGCCCGTTTGACGTTGAATTCCTTGATGCACCCCTCGCGGAGCAAACGATACATGGCATCGTTCGAGAGGCGTAGTCCGGACGCGGGTGGTGGTGAGTGATCCATGCGAACTCCTTGGGCTCCTGGGCTACTTATCGGATGGAGGAGCGAAAACTTGAGTGAATGCGTCGTTGTGGGACATCCGGAGGAGTGTCCGGCTTCACCGGGGGTAGCTTCTGCTTGCACCGCACGCGTCAGACACGGTAACCTTAACCGAATTTTTCGGTCATAAGGCCGTACGATTCATACATTCGAACCGTTAGGGAAGGAGGACATCATGGGACTACGACTGGGCGACGACGCCCCGAATTTTACAGCGGAAACGACGGACGGGACGATCAATTTTCATGAGTGGCTCGGGGGCGGATGGGGGATCTTGTTCTCGCATCCCAAGGATTACACGCCGGTCTGCACGACCGAGTTGGGCTACATGGCCAGGATCAAAGGGGAGTTCGACAAGCGGGGCGTCAAGATACTCGCCATCAGCGTGGATCCGTTGGATTCACATCGCGGGTGGATGAAAGATATCAACGAAACGCAGAACTGCACCGTGGCCTATCCGATCATTGCCGATCCGGAAAAGAAGGTTGCCGACCTGTATGACATGATCCACCCGAATTCGTTGGACAGCATGACGGTTCGATCGGTGTTTGTGATCGGGCCGGACAAGAAGATCAAGCTGATGTTGACGTATCCGGCTTCCTGCGGAAGAAATTTCGATGAATTGCTGCGGGTGGTGGATTCACTTCAGCTGACCGCCAAATACAAGGTCGCGACTCCGGTGAACTGGAAAGACGGACAGGATTGCATCATCACGCCGGCCGTGAACGATGCGGAAGCCAAGACGCTTTTCCCGAAGGGGTTCAGGACCATCAAGCCCTATCTCCGCGTCACTCCGCAGCCCAACAAGTAACCGTTGCGGCGCTCCCGATGGACCAGCAGAGGAGCCGGCTTGCAGGCCGGCTCCTCCCAGGCTTGCCCATTCCCTCTCTCCTGCCGTTCACAGTCTGCAACCTCTTCCTGCGCCGGGATGCCCCTCGGTGTGACGCTGCCTGTTCGCTGGAGATGACGGCAGCGCCTGTCGATGGAGGTATCACACCAACAGCAGACCCGCCTGTTTGATGGTGTCCCAAGCGGCCGTCCCGGCAAAGCGCTCGAAGGCTCGAGCGCCGGAACTGGGGAACGACGCCCGAAGGTCGGCCAGGCGTGGATAGGTGCCATCCGCGGCAGACGACGGCGTTGACTCTCGGATGAGAGCGAGGAGCCACTCAGCCTGTGCCGGTGCCAGCATCAGTGAAAAATCTTCGGTGCGGGTCGGAAGGATGATTCTGCTTCGCGTGGTTCCCGCCGACAGAACGACGGGCCGACCGCCGATCCAGACACAACGGCGTTCAGCCGTGAGTGGAGTCGGGAATGGGGCTGCGAGGGATTGCGTGAGCCAGGTGCGGGCGACGCGGGGTGGTTTGACGCGATGTGAGAACCAGCGCTGTACCGGAAGGTCGAGGCCTGCCCGCTCGATATAGTTCAGGACCGCATTCCGAAGGCCTGCCCCGAGCCAGGGCGGGCAGGTGGCGCGGGAGTCGGCATGGCGAAGATCGTTTTCGGCAAACCCGGCAAACACGGGACCGAGAATGGTGAGGCCTTCGGCAGCCGGATTGAGCCCGATGGGGCTGTGCGCCGTGGCTGTGAATTTGTGCCAAAAGGCGGATTGCAAGAGGTTGCCGGCAAACAACTGACGCACGCGTTCCAATGAATCTACGGTGTCGGCAATGGTCTCACCGGGGCACCCGTACATCAGGTAGGCGTGGACGAGAATCCCGGCCTGCCGAAAGGCCGCCGCCACCCGCGCGGTCTGGTCGACGGTAATTCCTTTTTTCATTTGTTCGAGCAGACGGTCCGAGGCCGCCTCAAGGCCTGCAGTCAGCGCGATGCAACCGGATGCGGCCAGGAGTCGTGCCAGATCGGGAGAGAAGGCTTCCTCGAACCGAATGTTCCCCCACCAGGAGATAGTCTGGCCCGTCTCCAGCAACCGCAGCGCCAGTGCTTTTAAGGCAGCCGGAGGCGCGGCTTCGTCGACGAAGTGAAAGCCCCGTTGCCCGGTTTCGCGAATCAAGGTGTCGATCTGGCGGAGCAAGACGTCTGTGGGGGTCGTTTCGTAACGCGCAATGTAGTTCAGCCCGACATCGCAGAATGTGCATTGCTTCCAGTAACAGCCGTGGGCGACGGTGAGTTTATTCCAATGCCCTTCGGACCAGAGGCGGTGCATTGGGTTCAGGCTGTCGAGGATGGAGAGGTAGTCGCCCAACGGCAGGCCGGTATACGTCGGGGTGCCGAGTTCCTGCATGGGCACATCCGGCTCGGTGGTGCCGTCTTGAAACGACACCCGGCCGTCCAGCAGCATGAATGTCCGGCACAGTTTGCTGGGCGGGCGTGTGCCCGCCAGGAAGTCGAGGAGACACAGGAGCGGTCGCTCGCCGTCGTCGAGCGTCACGTAATCCACGTACCGGAACAATCGAGGATCCTGCAATCGCCGCAATTCCGTATTCACGTAGCCGCCGCCCAGCACGACCTTGGTGTCTGCCTGTCGGGTCTTGATGGCTTGCGCGATACGCAAGGCGCCGAATAGGTTGCCGGGGAAGGGCACGGTGAGGCCGACGAGATCGGGGGTGGTGCGGGCGAGGTGTGGCCCGAGTGCGTCGAGGAGCAATCCGTCGGTCAGGCTCAACGGTTGAGACAGGGCCGCCTCAATCCGGTCGAACGACGACGTCGCCTCCATGATCTGCTCGGCGTAACGATTCAGGAACAGATGGGGCGCGACGGTTTCGTGCAGCAGGTCCGTCAGGTCTTCGATGTAGAGGGTCGCCCGGTGGCGGGCTGCGTCGGTCGGGGAGCAGGCGTGTGGGGCTCCTCCAGGGCGTTGATCGGCGGCGAATCTGGGGCCTTCCGGCAGAAATCCCGGCCTCGCGAGGTGAGGCGCCAACATGGGATCTTTTCCCTGAAGAAAGGCCATGACCGGATCGATGGTAGCCAGGTAGGCGTCCTCAAGGGCGAGGATTTGTTGGACCTCTCCGGGCCAGGCCACATCCATGTGCTTGATGCGGTGAAACGCCTTTCCGAGTCCGGGGCGTGAAAAGAGACGCAGGATCATTTCGAGGCCGAGATCGGCCTGTTCCGCCTCATATCCCCGGGATCGCAGGAAGCCCGTTAAGTAGGCCGTGGCCGGGTAGGGTGTATTGAGTTGCGTGAGAGGTGGAATGACGAGGAGAATCCGCGGCTGAGCCATGGCTGGGACATACCACACTACATGCGGGGGCTGCCAGTCGCATCGAGGATGTCTCGGGAGATCGTGTCAGGCAGCGCGGATGGAGGACTGGACAAAATAGCCGGTCCATCGCTTGAGGTGAAAGTACTCCACGACTTTACTTGGCAGCTCCCCGCGTGTCATGCCGCGAAGAATTGTCAGTTCCGGTTGTGACTGGAGGTCCGCGGTGACCGGTTCTCCTGGCGGGCCATCCTCGTCGTAGAGGAGGACTAGAGGTTTCAACCGATACTTGAAGTTGATGTTGAGTACCTGGGCGAACCGTCCGTCTGAGAGGGAGAGGACGGTTCCGGGCGGATAGACTCCCAGGGTTTGGATCATGGCCACCAACACATCCGCGGCAAACATCTGCCTCTGGTACTTGTACATGGTCGAGAGTGCTTCAGCTGGCGAGAGGGCCTCCTCCGGGTAGAGGCTGTTGACCAGCGAGTCGTAGTGGTCGACGGCGCTCACGATTCTGGTGGGGAGGGAGATTTGGTCTCCCTTCAGTTTTTCGGGATAGCCCGAGCCGTCCAGCCGCTCATGGTGACTGCGGATGACGTCCAAGACTTCCTCCGGGATGTGAGGGAATTTTCGGAGCATCTCTACGCCCAGGTAGGGATGAAGCTGATACTTCACGTTTTCAGCTTCCGACCGGCGGGCGCGGGTTTGAAGAATATGTTTTGGAATGCGATGTTCTCCGATATCCAGCAGGAGCCCGGCCATCCCGATCATCTGTAGCGCCTCCTGGTCGATGTCGAACTGCTGAGCGACCAGCATGGAGAGGGTAGCGACATTCATGGCACGGATAGTCGATGCATTCTCCACATCTTCGGGGTCGAAGGCGCTGGCTACGGTACCGGCTGCTTCGGTGTTGGCGAGGAGGGTGTTGAGTCCGCCGATCATCGATTCCGCGCAACGGATTCCTTCCTCCGATCCGTTCGAGAGTTCCTTCATCATCTTCGAACCGGTTCCGAGCATCTCGCGGTAGGCCTCGGACGCCATCTGCGCCGACTGATGGTAATCGCCCTGCGTCGGTCGTTCCTGCTCGACTGGCGAAGTGGGTGGCTCGGTTGAGGATTCCGCATGGTGCTCTTCAGCGGCAGGCTCCTGTGCCGGCCGGCGATCGGCAATTGCTTCGATCGGTGTCCCTTCTCCATCCGTCTCGGGATCCGATTCCCTCGGGTAGACCAGGACGGTGCCCAACCCGAGACCCTTGATCGTGTTGATTTGGCTCTGCGAGGTCAGTTTGAACGAGCGTCGTGGAAAGGGGTGGCGAAACCAGGAGCAGTTCAGGTCGACATACATGCCCACGCGAAGGTACTCGGGACTGAGCTTCATGCTGTCGGATTTGTCGAGCTTCGTGGGTTCGCTGGGCGTTTTTGCGAGCGACATGACCTTCTCGTGCTCAGACCGATGGTTGCGACCTACGTAAGGACTTCAGGCTATGGCCTGTATCGGTGCCGGCCGTATGAAACTTGACGCAAATCGTGAGTCTTGCCGCTGCGATGGATTGTCATCAGATCAGCAGGGATGTGATCCGAGAGGAAGATGTCGGAGGAATCATGGGGTGACTGTGTCGAAATGCTGGCGAGGAATATCAATACATACAATTAGTTATGAGGTGATTATGCAGCGATTGTAGATGTATGGATTCAGGCGTCACCTGCGTTCGAGCAGGCGAAGAAATGTTCGACATGCGTTGCGTATGTGTGTGGGATCACGGCGTATGTCGCTGCCGAGAATGAAGACCACATCGGAGTCATACAGCGCCGTCATCTCCTGAATCCGTGAGGCGTTCATCCTCCCTGCGGCGGTTGGAAACGTACGGGCGAGCGTCCTCAGCTCGGTTCGACAGGCCTGTGCGATGCCGCGACAATCGGCTTGCGTGACAGGATAACCCACGCCGTATGTGGGGTAGATAGAAATGTCCGCACCGGCCAGGCGAGGCAGGAGTCCAAAGAGGACTGATGGGGCGATGCCGCTGTCCCGGCTCACGTAGTGACTTCCCAGAAAATCCGGGTGCAGGATCAGCGGTAGGGAGAGCGCCGCCAGGCCTGAGAGCGCGGCGACGGCATCGTAGCCTGTCAGTCCTGGGCAGATCAGGAGCGCCCCTGCTCCGAGCTGCTTTGCCTGAGCCGCCCGTTCGAGGAGGGTTGGCCAAGGCCCGGAGATGTGTGGCGCATACAGACAGGGCCGACCGGTTTTCTTCGATGCTGCAGCGATGACCTCAGCGCAACGCGCGACGCGCTCTTCGAATGGGCAGAACGGATGATCGCCGAGACTTTGATCATCTTTGATGAGGTCGACTCCGCCGAGGGCGAATTCATAGGCCAACTCCGCGAGTGCATCTGGGCTAAGACCGAGTGGCTTCAGGACCGTGCAGAGCAGCGGACGCGCAGAAACTTCAAGTTGTGCGCGAAGTCCATCGACGCCCAGCCGAGGGCCGGGTATCCGGGTGAGGGCCGCATCTGGAAGGATCAGATTGGCGAGGCGCACCCCTCCTTGCAAGCTCGCCATGCCGAAACTCATATGCAGGAGCGTACTCATGGTGCCATCGAGCAACTCCACCGGGAAGGTGAGCAAGGCGGCGTGCACTCCCTCGCCGACACCTTCGACATGCTCCACCCGGCCCAAGAGTTCATTCCTGATTGGCCCGTCGGGAATGACATGGTCCGCTGCCTCGACGGTCTGGTCGATACAGAGGAGATCGGCTCGTCGGCGCGCCTCGTCGGTTGATCCGTCAAGGTGATACTCGACTGCGAAGCGTTGTCCTGAGAACCGTAGCCGGTCAGCGGTCATGATGCCTCCTCCCGTTGCACTTCGGACGGACGAAAGGGTACCGTATCTGCGCGCGGGTGGGTAGTGCTGACTTGCCATGCGATGGACGACCCTGTCGGCAGGCAAGGAGTGAGGGATGCGACAACGGTTGCCAGTAGGAGGAGGGATTCCCCTCATTTTCTTGTTGTGGGGGCTGGTCGGTCTGCCGGCTGTCGGAGGATGGCAGGAGATTGTCCATGCGGCGTCCCGGCTGGTCGATCTGACGTACAGTTTCGACGAGACGACGCTGGTGTGGCCGCGCAATCCCCCGTTTCACCGTGACGGGAGCCAGAGGGGTGGAACGGCCGATGAGGCCTGGTACACGACCGGACAGGTGGCCCTGTCCGAACATGCCGGCACGTACATGGATGCGCCGATCCATTTCGCGCAGGGGCAGGTCGGGATCGACGGGATTCCGGTCGAGCAACTCATGGGCCCTGCCGTGGTGATCGATGTGCGTGCCTCGGTGTCGAAAGAGAGGGACTATCGGTTGTCTCTCACCGATCTGCATCGCTGGGAGGCGCAGTACGGAGTTATCCCGAATGGTGCCGTCGTCCTGATGTTCACTGGGTGGGGCGCCCATTGGCAGCATCGAGAGCAGTATTTCGGTAGTACGACGCCGGATGTGCCCACGACTCTGCATTTTCCGGGATTCTCAGAGGAAGCGGCGCGGTTCCTGGTGACAGAACGACACATTGCCGGCATCGGGATCGATACGCCAAGCATTGACTACGGTCCTTCGCAGGACTTCGTGGTGCACCGCATCGTCAATGGCGCCGGCCTGTACGGACTGGAAAACGTGGCGCGGCTGGATGAGCTTCCATCCTACGGCGCCACGCTGATCGCCCTGCCGATGAAAATCACCGGCGGCAGCGGGGCTCCGGTACGCATCCTTGGCATTCTGCCTGAATAACGTGCGCAGATGCCCACGTGGCTGTTCGCGCCCCTCGACAGTGCAAAACGATTGAGAGCCGGGCTGTGGTGGCGCTCGGTGAGGAACCAGATCGGTATGACATGGGAGGGTGCGTGGTCGCCCGATGAATGGCTATACACTGTACAGCGATTTTAATTGTCCCTTTTGTTACGCGTTGCATGAGCGGTTGCACGGGCTTGACGTCATGGACCAGATCGAGTGGCAGGGCGTGCAGCATGCCCCGTATCTGCCGGTGCCCATGATGACTTGGGGTGGGCACTTGGGCGTCGAATTGAAGCAGGAAGTCGAGATGGTCCGCCGTCTGGCGCCCGACCTGCCGATCATCGTGCCGACGGGAAAACCCAATACCGGCCGTGCAATTGCCTCCGCCGCTCGGGCGCTGCATCTGGATCGTTTGCGAGGGAGGCTGTTTGTGCGTGCGTTGTATCGACTGTTCTGGTGTGACGGCCAGGATCTGTCGGATCAAGAAGTCTTGCGGGAAGAGGCCGTCCGTCAAGGATTCACCGGGGATCAGTTGATCGAGAGTGCTGCTCCATCGGTGGAGCGACTTCTCACGAGGTGGAACGACCAGTGGGAGCAGACGGAGCACCAGGGGGTCCCGTTGCTCCAGCGTTCGGATGGGCAGATGCTGGTCGGACTGCTCCCCAGGGAAACCCTGCACATGTTTTTTGCCGGTACGTAGAATCGCGCTCCTGGTCGCTCCGCCGCCATCAGCAAGACTCCTGCAGCAAGTGCCGAATCAGTTTGTGGTCGATCATCCCCGTGGTATGAGTGGGTTGGTAGGCAGGCGCTTCCGTCCTGCCGTGCCGTTCACCTCACAGGAGTGATCCATGAAAACAACATCCTTGGCGCTGGCTGCCGGCATTCTCACCGTCCTGAGCATTCATGCCGCGGCCTCGACGACGTGGGCGACGGATGCCGCATCGACTGCGGCCAAGTCTCCGACGGTTTCTCCCGAGGCCACACAGGGTGAGGACAAGACAGAGTGGTATGTGAGTCTGTATGTGCAGGGGAGTCGTCCTCTGGACCGTCCGGTGCGGTTGCAGGAAGATCCCTTCGCAAATACCGACGTGCAAGGCGGGTTAGGGGGCGGATTGAAGGTTGGATTTTTTCCGGCCTTCACAGGGCGGTTCGTCGGGTTGGAAGCCGAACTGTCCGGCCTCGACGGCAAGGTCAACGCGCCCGCGGCGACGACCGGCGGGGTGACCAGAAGTGCAAATTTTCGGCTCCAATCCATCAATGCCATGGCGAATGTGCTGTTGCGTTATCCGGGCGAGGTCATTCAACCGTATATCGGAGTCGGAGCCGGCCTATCGGGAGGGTTCGCACGAGATTTGAATCTGCAACATAGCACTATCGGCGTGGTCCATGAGAATGCTGCGGACGGGGCGTTCGCCTATCAGTTCATCGGCGGGCTGCGCGCCAATGTCGGCGAACGACTCTTTCTCTTCACGGAGTACAAATATTTTGTGGCGAACTATCAATGGGAGAGTGAATTTCCGAACGGAGCCCGTGGTCCCTCCTTCACCCTGAACTCCCGGATGCATGTGATTGCAGGGGGGCTTGGGTTTCATTTCTAATCCGTCTTCCGAGTCCGTCTGGCGCGCCTTCCGTGACCGCCTCTGCCTCCTCTCGTTCTGCCAAGGTTTCTCCCGCAGGCAGAGCCGATGCTTCCGCCGCCACCTGCTTGCAGGGTGGCGCGCGCGAAGCATACAATACCCCCAGCAGGCAGCTCACTCCATGACCGGGAGGCATGCGCTGTGTTCTGGGATAGACGGCATTCTGCACAACAACCGGATCCTCTCTGTTCCTTCTGCGGAAAACCTCAGGCTTCTCTTCAGGCCCTGCTCCCCAGTCCTGAGCCACATACGTGCCGGTCATGCCGGACGTCTTCTCCGCTCTTGATCTGCGGGGAATGCATTCAACGCTGCTCCCAGTCGTTGAACCAGGGTAAGCATGGCGGCTCCCAGGAACCAACCGCCTCGATCCCCGTGGTCCTGCCCACACCACCAGAAATCAAAACCGCACTCGATGCGTATGTGATCGGGCAGGAGCATGCCAAGAAAGTGCTCTCCGTCGCGGTTCACAACCACTACAAACGCATCGCCAATCGAGAGCGCCTCAAACACGTCGATCTCCAGAAGGGCAACATTCTGATGATCGGGTCGACCGGGACCGGAAAAACACTGCTCTCGCAGACCTTGGCCCGCATTCTTCATGTGCCCTTTACCATCGCGGATGCTACGGCGCTGACGGAGGCCGGGTATGTGGGGGAGGACGTCGAAAACGTCGTGCTCAAACTGCTGCAGAGCTGTGACTATGATGTTGCGCGGGCAGAGACCGGCATTATTTATATCGATGAAATCGACAAGATCAGCCGCAAGTCCGAAAACCCATCCTTGACGCGCGATGTGTCCGGCGAGGGCGTGCAACAGGCGTTGCTGAAGCTTGTGGAGGGCACGATGTGCAATGTGCCTCCGAAGGGAGGCCGCAAACATCCGGAGCAGGACTACATTCGTGTGGATACGACGAACATCCTGTTCATCGCCGGCGGGGCGTTCGTCGGACTCGATCAACTCATCGCGCAACGGACGATGCCGAAGAGGTTGGGGTTCGGGGCGCTCACGTCAAGCCGAGAGATCGACGGCCATACCGAGATGCTGCGCCATGTGCAAGCTGAAGATTTACTGAAGTTCGGTCTCATTCCAGAATTCGTCGGCAGATTCCCCGTGTTGACCACCTTGGCCGACTTGGACGTGCCCGCGCTCATTCGAGTCTTGACCGAGCCCCGCAATGCGTTGGTGAAACAGTATCAGGCCCTGTTTGAGATTGAAGGCGTCGATTTGCAGTTTACCGACGCGGCGGTCAAGTCGATCGCTCGACGGGCGGCGGTGATGAAAACCGGGGCCAGAGCGCTCCGTACGATTCTGGAAGAAGTGATGTTGGATCTGATGTATGACGTCCCCGCATTAGCCGGCGTGAAATCCGTGGTCATCACGGAGGAAGTGATTGCCGGCACGCAACAAGCCCAACTCCTAACCTAGCAGGATGCGGGAAAAGTTCGCCGGCGGCGTTCTCGACCTCCGTGAAGCCCATCTAAGTCAGGATCCGTATCCGGGCTGTCACGAGAGACGAACGACGTTTCATGAACGACGGACGATGAGGACGGCCTGTTTGCGCATCCTGCACCGTGCCGGCCTTGCCGATTCCTCTTTCGAGCCGGAGCAGGGCGTCGATTTTCAATCTGGGCAGTCCTCTCCCGTTCCTTTGGTAAGCCGAGAGTCTTGGTGCGACTGCGTGCAGTCGGACTATGCGGCGTGCCTGGTTTGCTGATGGCGTGTCGTGGCCGCGTTGTGTGGAAGCGTGGACATCATTCGCCTCTTCTCCGATTCGCTTTCACCCGCCATGGACCAGGCGATCAGCCACACAAGCGCAATCATCGTCCCGAGACCAATGAGCTCGACCATAGGGCACCTCCGGCATGTGAAAAGTAGGTTCCTGTGACCCGCTTGCAAGCGTCTACGCAGCTTGGCGAGGGCTGGCCTTCGCGTGGGTGCCAGACTCTTTCCCCCCTTCGATGTTTCCGCCAGAGGTCTTGGGCGACCCGCTTCGGGCGGAATAGGCAATGTCGATGCACAGAAACAGCGTCGCCACCATCGCCAAGAGTCCTGTCACGATTCCCCAATACACTCCTGACATAGGTCACCAACTCGTCGCTATACAGCGCGAGTCCTTTTGTGTCGCGCCCGACCTGCCGATGTGATGCCGTGTGGCGTTTCGGCGGGGGCGTGGCGTTCTCACGGTGGATGATCCGGATGCAACGGCCAATGGAAGTTCACCAACAGACCAGGTCGCTCGAAACCTCGGTGCGGTCAGGTATTCGACAAGTGCCAACGGGGGCAAAGAGTATCCTGCCCCTCGCACCGCAGGCATCGATGCTTCGAGCACTGAGGCGCTGACGGATGTGTTCGTGAACGTGGACGATGTCTGCTCAATGGGGTGGTGAGTGCGATCAATGAATGGGACCAGGCCACTTGAAGAAGATAACCCGGCGCGAACGTTGGAAAGGGGAGCTGGGAGGAGGACGTGACACCCGCCCTGTCCGTCCCGCTGGATTTGTGCTCCACGGAAGAACATGACAGCCACCTCCTGAACGAGGCGGATCGGACATGAACGAGACTAAATCCTATGCTTCCTGTCATAACCAGTCAAGCATGTGAAGAGCGAGCATGGCTAGAGCGAGGCGCAGTCGATCTGCTTCCACGACGGTGAGTAACATGTGGCTGTGAACAGCCGCAATCTCGTCCGTTCGCCGGTGAATCCGACGTGCACCGGGGGAGTGGATTAGATCGTGTCTGGATTCAGGGACGTGCCGGGGCGCTCGGGCTTGGATGATTTGAAGCGCAAAGTCAGTTCCGGTTCTTCGCTCTCGGGCGAGAGGTTGAACGACCCTTCGGCGCTCAGATGTTCCTGCGAGCGTGATTTACCATGAGGGAAGAACCTCAGCTGGAATTCTCCCTTTCGTGGTCCCGTCGAGCCGTCGCCCGGGAACAGGCCGTTGACCTCGACATGTTCCCGCAATGCGGCGAGCGCGCGGTTGTACAGGTCGCACAGGATGCTCTCCGGCATCCTGCCGCTGCACGCGCTGCCATCGGTCGAACTGTGCGATGTGTCATTCGACGCAGCCTGACTATCCGTCACCGGGAAGCTGAAGGCCGTGAGGAGTGCAGTGACGAGGAGTAAGCGTCGCATGACCTCAATGTATCGTGAGGGGAAGGATCGGGTCAAGCCGCAGGTCGTCGACTAAAGGAAGGACGTGCCGGACTTGCCGGCCGGCATCAGCAGCGGGTGAGGAGCTTCTCGTTTCGATTCCATTGCGAGACGGTGCCGCTTGTGTCGGTCAGCTCCAGTTTATCCTGGGACAGGACACGGACCGACAGCGGAGGAGTTTTACCCTGGGCCACGACGAGACGGAAGCGGTCCTGTTCCCGTTCGAAGCGGCCGGTCTGCAAGGTCGCTTTGTAAAACTCGGACACGTTGGCTGCGGTGATCTTCCAGACAAATTCTTCCTGGCGATCGACGAATTTCGACGATCCTTCCCAGGTTCCTACCAGAGACGGTTCGACCGGCGGGAGCCGTTTGACGGCCAGCTTGTGTGGAACGGCTGCAAACGAGTTCCAGAGCAGAGGATCGAATTTGCTCGGCGCCTGATTCTTGGGGAGTTTATCCCACGTCACGCTCAAAATGCCGGTGGTGGAAAAGCGATCGGCGTTCGCCATCTGATAGGTTCCATGCAGAATCTCCGGATACGACTCGGCTTCCCACCGACCCCGGTCTGCGGTGACTATGCCCGGCATGACGATGGCGGTCGTCAGTGTCCAGCCATCGGGTTCGGTCAGGGTGAGGTGGCCCTTGCCGTACATCAGGCCCACGGGCATACATCCGTACCAATCACCGGCCCATTGCGAAGGGGGTCCCGTGGTTCCCGGTTCCGCGGCCGCGGAGGGCGTGCGCGTCGCGCCGCCGAGCCTTGTTGCTGCAACTTTGGCAAGATTCGTGACCGCCGCTTGCGGATTCGCCTGTTTCGGCGAAGTCAGTGAGAGCGTGACGAGCGCATCCGCCTTTAAGAACGTCAGCTGAATGTCGCCGATCGGTGAGCGGAGCGTAAAGGCGCCGTCGCCCACACCCGGGACCGGCTGATGACCGGCTTTCGCACGTTGATCGTGAAAGAGGCTCGTCTTGTCTCCGACAGGTCCGGAGTCCAGCTCGACGACCACGGTCTCCTGCGGATTTCGTTTGGCTTGGTAGAGACATTGCTGGTCATTTTGACGTGGACCTTGGGTGACGGGCGTGCCGATGGCGAGTTCCACGTCGGCTTCGGTGATGATGAGGCAGGCATTGAGGTTGTTCGAGAGCGCCTCATTCGAGGGTGAACATCCGAAAACCGTCGCTCCCAGAAAAAGGCCGCAACAGGTCCGGCATATCGTGGACGAAAGATTCATAGAGCAGCAAGTCTAGGAGCGTTTTGCCGAAAATTGCAAGTTGCGCAGGTGATCCAAGCCTGATCGACAGTCGATGTTGATGTTGAAGAGACGGCCCCTGTTGTTCACGACGGGATAAATTTCAAGGACAGGCCGTTGATGCAATACCGTAGTCCCGTGGGTCTGGGGCCGTCATTGAACACGTGGCCTTGATGCCCGCCGCAGCGCGCGCAGTGGACCTCGGTGCGAGTCATGAAGAATTTGCTGTCGGTTCGGGTCTCAACCACCTTCGGGTCGATCGGCTGCCAGAAACTGGGCCAGCCGGTGCCGCTGTCGAATTTATGTTCCGACGAATAGGCCGGGAGATCGCAGCCGGCGCAATGGTAAATGCCGGCCTGGTGATTCTCGTGCAAGGGGCTGGTAAACGCGCGCTCAGTGTCTTCATGGCGGAGAACTTGATAGGCGGCAGGGGACAGCAGTTTTTTCCACTCGTCGTCCGTCTTCGTGACTTTCACGATCGGTCCGATCTCTATGTGTGCTGACATCATGATCTCCTGGGCATGGGTGTGGAGTATGGGCATGACTGATCCCGGTACCTGCCACCTTACAGATGTCTTTACGGAAGGGCAAGGCGAACGGATGGGTCGCGGGCGCGGGAGGTTTCAAGTCCGTCAGCGTATCAGGGAGGGGAAACGAGGCCCCGGCTGTCGAGCCGGGGCTGTGCGGGTTACGAGGCGCTTGAGGTTGTCACTGGTTCAGGTCGTTCCGATGCGGAAGGGGAATCCTGATTGAATGCCGCCGGCAGTACCTCTTCGATCCGTTCGACCGGGAGAATCGTGAGTTCATCCCTGACTTCCTGCGGCACCTCCTTCAGGTCCTTCTCGTTCGCCTTGGGGAGGATGATCCGCTTGATACCGGCCCGATGGGCCGCCAGGACCTTCTCCTTGATGCCGCCGACCGGCAGCACCAGCCCCGTCAAGCTGATCTCGCCGGTCATGGCCGTATCGCTTCGCACCGGCTTGCCGACATAGGCCGACGCCAGCGCCGTGGCCATGGTGATTCCGGCCGACGGCCCATCTTTCGGGATGGCTCCGGACGGGACGTGGATATGCACGCCGTTCCGCTTGAAGCGCGAGATGTCCAGGCCCATGCTCTCGGCATGCGACCAGAGATAACTACGCGCGGCGCGAGCCGACTCCTGCATGACGTCCCCCAATTGTCCCGTCAGGGTCAGTTCGTGGCTGCCGGGCAACAGGGTCGTTTCGATATAGAGCACGTCTCCGCCTGTCGGTGTCCAGGCCAGTCCAGTCGCGACGCCTGCCGGCAGGTTTTTCCGTGCCTCTTCCGGCTGAAACCGTTCCTGGCCGAGCCATTCGTCCAGAAGCGTTTCAGTGATGTCGACCGGTGCAGCCGGCGCATCCGTCGGCCGATCGGCAAAGGCCACGGCAACCTTGCGGGTAATGCGGCCCAGCATTTGCTCCAACTGCCGGACTCCCGATTCCCTCGTATACCGGCTGATGATGTGGTCGAGCACCGCATCCGGTAACGCGACGTCTTCGGCTCGCAGCCCGGCTTCCTTCAGTCGTCTCGGCCAGAGATAGCGGAGCGCGATTTCGCGTTTCTCCCGCTCGCTGTAGCCGTTGACCCGGATGATCTCCATCCGGTCCAACAGAGGCTGGGTGAGTGTCTCCAGCGTGTTGGCTGTGGTGATGAAAAACACCTTCGACAAGTCAAACGGCAGATCGAGATAGTGGTCGCGGAACGTGTGGTTCTGCGCAGGGTCCAAAATCTCCAGCAACGCCGACGCAGGGTCACCGCGGAAATCCCGTCCCAGCTTGTCGACTTCGTCCAGCATAATGACCGGGTTATTGACTCCCGCTCGCCGGACCGCCTGGATGATACGGCCGGGCAGCGCGCCGACGTACGTGCGGCGATGCCCTCGCAGTTCCCCTTCGTCATGCAATCCGCCGAGACTGAAGCGCTCGAAAGTCCGCCCCATCGACTTGGCGATCGATTGCCCTAGGCTGGTCTTTCCCACGCCGGGAGGGCCGACCAGGCAGAGAATGGGGGCCTTGGCGGAGGGGTTCAACTTCAAGACCGCCAGATGCTCCACAATGCGCTCTTTGACTTCCTTGATGCCGTAGTGATCCTCATTCAGGACCTGTCGCACGTGTGCCAGGTCAAGCCCTTCCTCGGACGACTTGTTCCACGGCAGTTCCAGCACCAGTTCGAGATAACTCCGGATCACCTGATGTTCGGGTGACGCGCTGGGCGTCTTCGCCAGTCGGGTCAATTCTCGATCGGTTTCCTTGCGAACGTGCTCCGGAAGATCGGCCTCCTGAAGTTTTTTCCTCAGGGCTGCCACCTCGTCTTCTTCTCCGGTCACTTCGCCCAACTCCTGCTGGATCGTCTTCAGTTGCTCGCGCAGCAAGTACTCCCGCTGGGTTTTGCCCAGCTTCTCCTTGGCCTCGCTGGCGATTTTGTCGCGTAACTGGAGGATTTGAACTTCGCGTGAAAGCGCCGCATACAGCCCCCGCAGCAAGTCCGCCCGGGTGGAGGCTTCCAGCAATTGTTGCTCGCCGTCGAGCGTGAGATTCAGCAAAGAGGCGATCCGGTACGCCAGGGTCACCGGGTCCTCCTCGGTTCCCAGTGCGGCCACGGCTTCATGCACACCGGGAGTCTGAATCAATTTCGGCAGTTCCGTAATGATGTCCAGAATCGCCCGATGCAAGGCCTCGACCTCCGTGCTCCGTTCTGCCGGCGGAGGAAGTTGTTTCACCCGTGCTTGGAGGTAGGGATCCACCTGGTCGAGTTTCAGCAAAACGAACCGCTCCAGGCCTTGGATCAGGATGTTGTAGTGCCCTTCGGGCGCTCTGGCCGTTTGTTTGATGACGGCTTTGGTTCCGATCGAGTAGAGATCTTCCAATGCCGGGTGATCGGTTTGTGCGTCCCGTTGGGCCACGACGAGCAACGTCTTGTCTTCCGTCTTGAGCGCTGCCTCCACGGCAGCAATCGAACGGTCGCGCCCCACCGTCAGCGGCATCATCGTACCGGGAAACAGCACGGTCCGCTTCAAGGGGAGTATGGGAAGATGCGTGAGTATGGGCGTGTTGAGATCAGTCATGTCTCCCTCCAGGGTAACCGGAAGATCTTCGCGTCACAGCGGGAAGGGTTGCGGCACATCCGCTCTCACGCTGATCACCGTTCTTCTAGATAGCCACGGGGAGGGGTGAGTCAAGCGCCGATCGCTGAGAAGCGAGCGGATGATGCGAGCGAGCCGAATGAACAACAGCGGATTGCCGAACAGCCATTGCCGAAGAGTCGTGAGATGGAACTGTGGTTCGGTTGCGTGGGCATCGCCATGGGAGCAGTAGGCGGGCTAGCGATCGATGAAGAGGCTCCCGGCGTTCTCCAGGTACGTTCGCCGATTGAGCCGCTCCGGACGCGCCTCGGCCTTCGCGGAAGGCACGGAGGAATAGTCGTCGCGCCCTTCGAGGTCCAAAAACGCGCCGACACTCGTATCGGCGCCAAGCCCGAGCCCTCGGCTGACCGCATATTGATCCGCTCCGCCTTCCTCGATGAACAAGCCCCATCCTCCCAGGTCGGCCATGCCTAATCCCGTCGAGGCCGGCAGGTCGTAGAAGTCGCTGTCCGAGCCGCCATCGACGGCCAGCGCCACGCTGCCGTCCCAGGCGGTGCCGCCGTTGTAGAACGGACCTTTTGAACCATAGCGGTCTTTGCCCTGGTAGTCGATGGTCAGGCCCACTCCGAAATGGGCCGCACTGCCGTGGCCATACCGCGCCGCCTGATGCTCGTCGTCTCCCGCCAGATCGAGCGTAACGCCGACCCCGAAGAAATAGCCGTGTCCTTGGGAAAAGTTTGCGCTACGGTACCGATCTTGACCGGCCAGATCGATCAGGAGTCCCCAGCCGCCGGCCAGACTCTGTGCCCGTTGGGCCGGTTGTTTGCTCAAGATGCGAAGCCCCGACCCCGTTCCAAGCCCGAAACAATCGTATTGAAACGAAGGATCGTGCGGGCGCGTGTGCGGAGCCTCGCTCTCGTTGTACGCGCTGGGGTACCGTCCGCCGCACTCGTACGTATCGGTTCCCGCCACATCGATCAACGCTCCGACGCCCAGCGGGCCTCCAAACCCGAGCGCGTAGCCATGACTCGTATACCGGTCGTCGCCCGCACGGTCCACCAGAAGGCCGAATCCCCCGAAGGCCGCACCCTGAGTAAAGCGGCTACCGTCATAGACATCATGGCCGCCTCCGTCGTACAGGATGCCAAGCCCCGCAAGGCCGACTCCGCCGGAGCCGGGCGTCAAGCGATAGGTATCGTCGCCGCTGTGGTCGATCACGATGCCGATGCCCACACGTCCGGTGGCCAGCCCCAGCGCAGCCGGTTGATAGGTGTCGTTGCCGCTCAGGTCGATCACAAGACTGTTGCCGAGATCGCTATTCGGGCTGGCGCCGATGAGTCCACGGTAGCTGTCGTTGCCTCCCAGGTCGATGATCAGCGCCGCACCCCTGTCGAGGTTGTACGTATTGGGGCCGTATCCACCGATGACGAACAATCCATAGGACGTCTGTTGCACCAGCAGGAGATCCCCGGTGATGCCGGGGACACTCTGCGCGACCGGTTTCCGGTGCTGCAAGGCAATCTCCAGCTGTTGGAGAAACTTTCTGTTGCCGAGCCGGGCCAATCGTTGGGCGGCGGCGATCAGTGAGCCGTAATCGACCTGCTGCGTGAGCAAGGTGGCGAAGGTGACTGCCGCCTCCGCCTCCGCAAGGCGGGCCGGTGGCGTGATTTGCGGGGTGAACTGCTCCACGAGGGGTCGAGCCTGAGAAAACAGAAACTCCCGGTCCTGGGGAGACAGATGGCGTAAGGCCTGTTCACGGTCCTGATACGCCTGTTGGAGCTCGTCCGTCAGAAACGTGAGCAGTTCCTCGCTGACCAGGGTGACGGGAAACGTCAGCGGCGCGAAGGAGGCACCGGTGCGATCCATCCCGCCTTCCAGAATGTCGATGACGGCGGGCAGCCCTTCGACACCGGATTCGGCAGCGGTCGACGCGAACAGCCCGGCCTGTTCGAGTGCGGCAAGACCCTCCCAGGGATCCGCCAGCGCGCGCAGGACAAGGTCGCGTTTAAATTTCGCCGGCTTGTTGGATTGATCGGCCAGGGTTTTTCGCAGTGCGGGGAGGGCGACGTTGAGATTGTCCCGCAGTTCCGGTTCGACAAGATCTTTCAGTCGCGCCACCATCGCCAGCTGCTGCCGGTCGATCTGCCGGTCCGGCGCCGGCGTCACGGCGAACAGGGTAGAGAGTCGCGCACAGCCGCTCAAGAGGACCGAGAGCGCCAGGACCATCAGGAGTCCGAGCCGTCGATGCGAAGGTGTGGCCCGGCTTGGTTTCGAGCTGGCTGTCCGAATCGAATCGGACTGACGAGCAGCGGCCGGCCGGTCGCCGGATGGTAGAGCGGCGCCGATCACAGGTGCGCTCCGGACCTGTTCGTGTGCCGGTTACTCAAGGGAGGGACTATCAAGAGGAGGGAGGAGTCCCGCATCGCGCAGACAGTCGTCGGCCCAAGTGCGAATATCGTGTGCCGCCAGATAGGTCCGCATGCGATGCATGCGTTCCCGTCGCTCCTGCCGCGGCATTTCCAGTGCCTGGCGAATCGAGTCGGCCACACCCTCCGGGTCGTAGGGGTTGATGACCAAGGCGTCGGTCAGTTCTTCTGCTGCGCCGGCCATGTGGCTCACCAGTAACACGCCCTTCTCATCCACCTGGCTGGCGACATATTCCTTCGCCACCAGGTTCATGCCGTCGTAGACGGAACTGACGAGCGCCAGGTCCGCCATCCGGTAGTAGGCCGCCAGGGTGTCCATGCCGATCCGCCCTTCGCGGAACTCGATCGGCCGCCAGCGCGAGGCGAGCGAACTGCCGGGGTTGGAGACACTGCTGTAGCGCATGTTGATGTCGTTCACCGTCTCGCGGATCAGTTCACGATAACGTCGATAGGCTTCCACGTCTCCTCGGGTCGGCACCGCGATTTGAATAAAGGTGAACCGTCCCCGGTAGTGCGGGAACTGGTGAAAGAAGGCATCGATGGCCCACAAGCGTTTGAGCAATCCCTTTGTATAGTCGAGACGGTCGACGCCGAGCCCGATGCGCACATCCGGTTGAAAGACGTGAAGGTTGCGCAGGGCATCCATTGAACGGGTGACCTGAGGGGATTGGGCTCGCTCCGCCCACGTTTCAAAGCCGATGCTGATCGGTCGGGACACGGCCTTGGTCGCATGGCCCTTGTAGTCAAGACGGTGGTCGTCCGCGTGAAGGTCTGCACCCAGGAACTCTTTCGCACATTCGACAAAGCAATGGAGAAAATTTTGCGTCTGGAACATCAGCAGATCGCAGGTAAGCAGGGATTCCAACACTTCGCGTCGCTCCGGCAAAATGCGAAAGGCATCCGGGCCCGGCCAGGGGATATGCCAGAACATTGCCACCGGCTGTTTCGGCAGCGATGCTTTCACCATACCCGGGAGCAGCGCCAGGTGAAAATCGTGCACCCAGACGAACCCGGGTTTCGTCTGGAGTTCGCCCAACACCACTTCGGCGAAGCGGGCATTCATGGCCTGGTAGGCGTGCCAATAGGCTTTGCGGTAGTCGACGCGATCCAAGGTCAAGTGGCACAGGGGCCACAGCACCTGGTTTGCATAACCGTGATACCCGCCTTTGATCTCGCCCGGTTCCAGCCAGACGCGGCGCAGACGGTAGGTCGGCGCGTCCGGCGGGACTTCAACGGTCATATCCTGACCCACCACGTCGCGGTCGGCTTTGCCGCTGCCCCAGGCAATCCAGGTCCCGCCGAGGCGGCGCATCATGGGGTCGAGCGCGGAAACCAGCCCTCCGGAAGTCCGTTCCCAGATGAGATGGTTTTTGATCAGACGGTGTTCGTAGGGCTCACGATTCGAGACGAGGATGAGGCGTGCAAGGGAGAGGTCGCTTTCGCGCTGTGCCGCTTCGAGAGGAGCGTGAGACGTGTTCATGTGCCACCCTCATGTTCCCTGTGAGCTGGTATCAGCTGCGTCCTGACCATGGATTGAAAATAGGAGCCTTTCGCCCTCGTGTCAAGCGGCGAGGTGCCGGGAGCCCTCAGCCATTCGCTCTCTTCTTGCGGAGGCTGCCGGCCACCATGCGGAACTCGAAGAGACGGCATTCGATGGCGCCGTTGAAGAGGGGAATGCGCCGGGAAGGGGCCAGCCGCAGCTGCCCGGGAAGTTTCATGTCGGCGGTAAAAATCTGGACGGTCCAGTTGCAAAAATGTTGTTTCAGATGATCGCCGAATTGCGGATAGTAGGCCTTGAGCGATTCACTCTCCCCCATGCGGTGGCCATAGGGCGGGTTGGTGACCAGCAGGCCCGTATCGGCCGGCGCGGGGAGTTGCCGTGCATCGCCTTCCCGTAACGTCACGAGCTCGCTGCATCCGGCGATGGTCAAATTGGCTCCGATCGACGTCAGTGCCTGGGAGCTCACGTCGGCCGCATGGATCAGACCGGACGCGCCCGGCCTTTCAGCCGCCTTCAGTTCGGCGCGCAGCTGATCGGCCGTGCGGGGGTCATAGGACAACAGTTTCTCGAAGGCGAACCGGCGACCGATGCCGGGGGCGACCCGACGAGCCATTAACGCGGCTTCTACCACGAAGGTTCCGCTCCCGCACATGGGATCGTAGAGCAGGGTGTCCGGCGTCCATTTGGACAGCCGCAAGATTCCGGCTGCGAGATTTTCCCGAATCGGCGCCTCGCCGGCAGACTTCCGCCAGCCTCGCTTGAACAGCGGCTCGCCGGAGGTGTCCAGGTAGAAGGTGCACTGGGTACTGTCTAAGTACACGGCGATCAGCATGTCCGGGGCATGGGTATCTACCGACGGGCGTCTGCCCCGGGCGTACTGAAACCGGTCACACACCGCGTCCTTCACACGTAAGGTCACGAAGTCCAGACTCGTGAGCGGGCAACGGTGCGCGCTGACTTTCACCTTGATTCGCTGCTGCGGTGTGAACCAGTCCTGCCAGCGAATGGCGTGGGCCGCATCATACACATCGTGTTCGTCGCGATAACTGCATTCTGCGATGCGTAGGAGCACACGGCTGGCAATGCGGCTTTCGAGGTTCACGCGGTAGCAGAGGGTGAGGGGGCCGGCAAAGGCCACACCGCCTGCGGTCGGCTTGACGTCGGCTGCGCCCAGGTCCGTCAGCTCCTGGGCCAGGACCGGTTCAAGGCCGCGGGGGCAGGGTGTAAAAAAAGCGTGAAGTGTGTTATCCATTTCTGGCGTTCCGTCGTCCGAATCGAGGGGTTGCATGAAGTTTTGTAGTGAATGCGGGGCCGGCCTGTCGACACGAATTCCTCCGGGCGATAATCTGCCGCGGTTCGTCTGCGATACCTGCCAGGTCGTTCATTACGTCAATCCGAAACTCGTCGCCGGCTGTATTCCAGAATGGGAAGACAAGATCCTGCTCTGTCGCCGGGCAATCGAACCCCGCATCGGGCACTGGACCTTTCCCGCCGGCTTCATGGAAGTCGGAGAGAGCACCGAACAGGCGGCGATCCGCGAGACGTTCGAGGAAGCCCATGCCGACGTGGAAATCACGTCTCTGTATGCCGTGCTGAGCCTGCCCCGCATCAGCCAGGTGCACATGATATTTCGGGGTGTCCTGCATAAACCGGAGTTTAAACCCGGTACGGAAAGCTTGGATGTACGGCTGTTCGCGTTGGATGCGATTCCCTGGGACGACCTGGCCTTTCCCGTCATCCACGAGGCCCTCGAACGCTACGTGGCGGACGTAGCCCGCGGCGCCTTCTCCATGCATTTCGGCAGTGTCTTTCCCCGGATGAAATCGTAACCCGCATTCGTGAAGCGTGAATCGTGAAGCGTATCTCGCAAATTAAGAATAGTCTTTCACGAACGACGAGATACGAACGACGCTTCACAGGTCTTAATTGCTGCTGGGCATGATGAGCCCTAATTCCTCCGCCGGCGGATGCACGAAGGTGAATCCTTTGTCCTTCTGAAAGTCCACGGTCATTCCGTTTGTGCGGTGCACGCTCGCCCGATCCAGCGCCACGGTGAGGCCTTCAATGTGCTGCACCTCATCCTCTTCCTGCGCTGCAGGTTCCAGGGTGATCGAGAGGGACAGGCGTTGCGCATCCACGTCGCGTAACGCAATCCGTACGACCGGATCGTCCGGATGTTCCTCGATCAACTTGCGCAATCGTTCGATGGCGGTCCAGGTGAGATTCATCGTGGTCAGGCTGGTCTGGCCCGCTGCGTCGACGCTGCGTGCTGGATGTGGTGAATGTCTACAAGTTGTTCGGTCCGGTCGATCGAATAGAAAATCCGCCAGTCGCCCACCGCATATTTATGGATCCCGGGCAGGTCGGCAGCGACCGGCTCATGGCGCAGATTATCCACGTTGGAAGCCAGCCATTTCGTCTTGTCGAACAGACGTTGAGCCATGGCAGGATCCGCCACCCGCAGGTCGGTGATCACATCGGGCCGAAAGGCGAGGCGGTACCAGGGCATCTCACCACCGCAGGCCGAGCTGGTCGGCCACTTTGTCACCGGTGATGCGTTCCGTCGAAGCCAGGGATTGCTTCAGGCGATCACGAACCGACTCGCCGAGGGGTGCGCCGAGATCCGGGTCACCCAGCAAGGTGCGCAGGCGGTCATCGACCAGGCCCTGCACCAAGTCCTTCAATTGTGCCAATGTGAGCTGGGATAGGTTTGTCGACTGTTCGGCCATGGACTCCTCTCAGCGTGCAAAAGCATACGGGGCCGCTGTCAGGAATTGCAAGACAGGGGATGGAATCGTGAAGCGGATCTCGTGAAACGTATCTCGTCCGCCGGGTGTAGGCGAGCCACGTGATTTCTCTTCCAGAACAAGGTATTCTGCGCCCGCATAAGCTGGCGATCAATCAAAGGCACAGTTCCCATGTCTCTTCACCCTGATTTTCCAACCTCACCGTACGAGCCGCTCATCCCTTCCCAGCGGTGGTTCCCAGCCGACGAAGCGTTGAGAAGCACGGCCTATGAGAAACTGCTGCCGCCGTTGGTCGCCAAGGTGCGGGAGGAAGTCTTTGCTTGGCGAACCAACCGATACGCGGGCGCGTCGGCAACCTCAACCGCCTTACTCTGCCACTGGTTCGAGACCGAGCATCTGATTGAAAACACCGATGGATCGCCGTCACCCTTCCGTTACTACTTTGCCCAGCGCGAAGCAGTGGAGACGGTCATCTGGCTGTTCGAGGTCCGCCGCGCACGCGACAAGTACGACCTGCTCCGGTTCGATGCGTCCGGCGCGGTGTCGTCCGGCATGTTCGATGAAGACTGGCCGCGCTACGTGCTGAAGATGGCGACCGGAGCCGGAAAAACCAAGGTCCTCTCCCTGCTCATCGCCTGGAGCTTTTTTCATAAACTCTACGAAGCGGACTCGGCGCTGTCTCGCAACTTCCTCGTGATCGCGCCCAACATCATCGTCCTCGATCGGCTACGCGCGGACTTCGACGGTCTCCGGATCTTCTTCAATGATCCCATTCTGCCCGGCAACGGCCATGAGGGCCGTAACTGGCGGGACGACTTTCAGCTCACCCTGCATATCCAGGATGATGTGCGCGTCGTCCGAGAGACGGGCAATCTGTTCTTGACCAACATTCACCGCGTGTTCCTTGGCGATGTGGCCGATCCCTCGCTGGAAGACGACGATCTGCGCGACTACTTTCTCGCGCCCTTCGGCCCCAAGCCGGTCGGCAAGACCACCGATAGCCAGACCGACCTCGGCGAAATCGTCCGCGAGGTGGAGGAGCTGGCCGTCTTCAACGACGAAGCGCACCATATCCACGACCCGAAGATGGCCTGGTTCAAATCCATTCAGGACATTCATCACAAGATGCTGCAGAAGGACCGCCGTCTGGCCTTGCAAGTGGATGTGACCGCCACGCCGCGCCACAATAACGGCGCGATTTTCGTCCAAACCGTTTCCGACTATCCGCTCGTCGAGGCTATTCACCAAAACGTCGTCAAACATCCGGTCCTTCCCGATGCGGCCAGCCGCGCCAAACTGCAGGAGCGCAAAAGTGCCCGCTTCACGGAGAAGTACGCCGACTACCTCGCGCTGGGAATCGAAGAGTGGAAGAAAAGCGCCGCCGAACACCAACAGCTTGGTAAGAAGGCCGTGCTCTTCGTCATGGTGGACGACACTCGCAATTGCGACGACGTGGGGGCCTATCTCGAAAAAATCTGCCCTGAACTGCAGAGCGGAGTATTGGTGATCCACACTAAGAATAACGGCGAAATCTCCGAAGCCGCCTCGGGCAAGAAGAAGGAAGAGCTCGAACTGCTCCGCAAGCAGTCGAATGAGATCGATTCCTGGAAGTCGCCTTGCAAGGCCATCGTCTCGGTCTTGATGCTCAAGGAGGGGTGGGACGTGCGGAATGTCAGCGTCATCGTCGGCTTGCGGGAGTACAGCGCGGAAAGCAAAATCCTGCCGGAACAAACCCTCGGGCGCGGTCTCCGCCGGATGTACTTCGGCACGGATACCAAGGAAACCGTCTCGGTGATGGGCACTCCCGCCTTCATGGAGTTCGTCGAATCCATCCAAACCGAGGGCGTCAGCTTCGAGCAGGTGCCGATGGGCGGCGGCGCAACGCGACCGGATTCACTCATCGTCGAAGTGGACCGGGAGAACCCCGACAAGAACCTTGACGAGCTGGACATCCCGCTCCCCAAGCTCGGTCGCCGTTTCCAACGCGAGTTCAAGAACCTCGACGCGCTCGACGCGGCGGCTTTGGGCAACAAGCGACTGCCTCTCAAGCCGTTCACGCCGGAAGAGACGAGGGAAATCGTCTTCAAGACCATGCTCGACTCGGAGATTCACCACACGATCCAACTCGACGGCTCCGGGCCTGCCGACTTCCGCTCAGTCGTCGCCTTCTTCTCGCGCCAACTACTAAAAGATATGCGCCTCGTCGGCGGTTACGACGTGCTCTATGGGAAGGTCAAAACCTTCATGCGTGAGCATCTGTTTGCGGGGGAGCCGGTGAATCTCGAAGATCCGGTGGTGCTCCGCAATCTCTCCGAGCCGGAAGTGGGCAAGGTCCTGTACGATGCTTTCAAGACCGCCATCAACGGCCTGACGATTCGGGATAGCGGCACGACGCGGATCGAAGCCCGGATTCGATTGAAAGAGACGCGCCCCTTCCGCACGGAGCATCGCCCGTTCCTCACGGCGAAGAAGTCCCTTTTCACCAAGACCGTCGGCGAAGCCAACGCAAGCGGCTTCGAGCTGTCGTTCGCCGCCTTTCTGGAAACTGCCAAGGATGTGGCGGCGTTCGCCAAGAACTACCTGGCGGTCGGGTTCAAACTCGACTATGTGAGGGCCGACGGTGACCTGTCCAACTACACACCGGACTTTATCGTCCGCACCACCGACGGCACGGTCTGGATCGTGGAAACCAAGGGGCGTCAGGAATTGGATCTGCCGCAGAAAATGGCCCGGCTCAAACAATGGTGCGCCGACGCCACTGACGCCGAAGAAAACGGGCAGCGGTACGACTTTGCCTTTGTGGATCAACCAGGCTTCGAGAAACACCAGCCGGGTACCTTCGCCGCGCTCGCCGCCGGCTTCACGGAGTTCAAAAACAAATCATGATGACGCTCCGCCAACTCGCCGCTGAACCGCACACGTTGCCCACGCAGACGACGTGGTATCTGATTGATCTCGCCGAGGCCAAAGGTAAGCAGGAGTTATTCACCCGTCAGTCGCCGCCGAAGAAACCACGATCGTTTACGGTCTTGTTCCGCCCCCTCCTTCACCGACTCATGACCGCGCAGATTCGCGTCCACGATCTGGATCTGTCACTACTCCAACAGGATGCCCAAGCATCATGACCTCATTGACACAGGCCTATCTGGCCAAGTTGGTCGTTCCGCAGCGGATCATTACGATGATTCGCAAGCTGGGCGAACACAAGGGCAAACAGGAACTCTATAAGAAGCAGGCGCCGGAGATTCTCGAGAATCTCCGTCAGGTGGCCTTGATCCAGAGTACCGAGTCCTCCAACCGTATTGAAGGCATTGTCGCGGATGACAAGCGGCTGCGGGCCATTGTCGAAGAGAAAGTGCAACCTGCCAACCGTTCAGAATCAGAGATCGCCGGCTATCGGGATGTGCTCAATACGATCCACCAGAGTCATGCGGATATTCCCTTTGCCGAGCGTGTGGTCCTCCAGCTCCACCGCGACTTGATGAAATATGCCGGTGGTTATGGTGGCGTATGGAAGGCCACGCAGAACGAAATTACCGAGACGCTGCCGGGCGGAAAGACGCGTGTCCGGTTTACACCGGTCGCCCCGCATGTGACCGAGGAGTTCATGCGGACGTTGCATGGGCAATTCGCTAATGTGGAGCGGGCGCGAGAATTGGACCCGTTGCTCCTCATTCCCTTCTACGTGTTGGACTTCCTCTGCATTCATCCCTTTCTGGATGGCAATGGGCGGATGGCTCGCCTGCTTGCGTTGCTGTTGCTCTACCAGCACGGCTATGAGGTTGGACGGTATGTGAGTCTTGAGCGGATCATCGAGCAGTCGAAGCAGTCCTACTACGACACCCTGTATCAGTCATCACAGGGATGGCACGAGGGCCAGCATGACGTTCTGCCCTGGACGGAATACTTTCTAGGGACCCTTCTGGCGGCCTACGACGAATTCGAAAGCCGGTTTGGCACGATCAGCAGGGGGCATGGCAGCAAGACCGATATGATCCGCAATGCGGTAGACGGTTTCATCGCCGACTTCAGCATTACCGAGGTTGAAAAGGCCTGCCCTAAAGTCAGCCGAGACATGATTCGCCATGTGCTCGGCCAACTCCGGGAGGCCGGCATCATCATTCCGGTCGGGAAAGGCCGCGGGGCGAAATGGCGTAATGCTCAGCCGAAATGGGGTAATAAGTGAGGGGTTATTACCCTGTTTCTGACGGTTTTTACCGCATTATGCCCGAGGCATGGCGTGGAAATGGGTAGGACCCGATCAAATGGGTACTGGATTGGGTACTACCCTTAAAAGAGGGTAAGAGAGAAGGTAGTCACTAGATCCGGGAAAGAAGCAGGAATCACGGTATGGCACGACCACACGACAGCGAACGTTACGACCTCTCCGACGCTGAAAAGCGCGATCTCATCAAGCTCATCGAGCAGGGCAAGCCGCTGCCGGAGAAGTACCGGTTTCTGCTGTTTGCCGACAAGCGCGAGGTCGAACTGGTGTGGAACGGCAAATCCCGCGAGGTCTGCACCGCCGTACTGCCCTTTCAAACGCTGGAACACATCGACGAGCCGCGCAAGGAGCAGCGCGATCAGGGGGAACTCGGCTTCGACCTGGGCGGGCGGCAGGTCAAGGGTTGGACCAATAAACTTATCTGGGGCGATAACAAACTGATTCTCTCCTCTCTCAAAAGCGGCGCGCTGCGCCGTCAGATCGAGGAGGCCGGCGGCCTCAAGCTCATCTACATCGATCCGCCCTTCGACGTGGGCGCGGACTTCAGCATGGACATCGAGATCGGCGGCGAGACCTTCCACAAGGAGCCGAACCTTCTCGAACAAATCGCCTACCGCGACACCTGGGGGCGCGGCGCGGATTCCTTCATCGCCATGATCTACGAGCGGTTGATCTTGATGCGGGATTTGATGCACAGCGAGGGGAGCATCTATGTGCATTGCGATTGGCGGGTGAATTCATTTGTCCGAATCACAATGGATGAGATTTTTGGGAAAGACCGTCTCTTGAATCATATCGTCTGGAAACGAACACCATTTGCAGGAAGCAGTAAGGCCCGTGCGAATAAGTTTCCGATTAACCAAGACACAATCCTCAGTTACACACGCGGCGATAATTACCACTTCCATCAACAATACATCGACTACTCGGACGAATATGAGGAGCGCTTTAAATTCAAGGATGAGCGCGGATATTACCGAAAGACACTCCTTAAAACCTATTCAGCTGAAACCGCAGCGAGACTGAAAGCAGAAAGTCGATGGATTGATCCTGTGAAAGCTGGAGCTTACCCCTCTTACAAACAATACCTTCACGAATCGAAAGGCAAGCAAGTCGAAGACATTTGGACTGACATCAATCTCGCCAATCCCATGGCAATTGAGCGAGTAGACTATCCTACGCAGAAGCCTGAAGCACTTATCGAGCGCATTCTCAAAGCCAGCAGCAACGAAGGCGATTTGGTCGCGGACTTCTTCTGCGGCAGCGGCACGACGGCGGCCGTGGCCGAAAAGCTCGGGCGCAAATGGATCGCCACCGACCTCGGTAAGTTCGGTATTCACACGACGCGGAAACGACTCATTCAAGTGCAGCGCGAGTTAAAGGCCAACGGCAAACCCTTCCGCGCCTTCGAGGTGCTCAACCTGGGCCGTTACGAGCGCCAAGCCTACCTCAATGTCTCAGGTCGTCTCAGCGGGAAGAAGAAAGAAGAGGCGCTGGCGAAGAAGGAGACGGAGTTCCGCGAACTGATTCTGAAGGCCTACCGAGCCGAGCCGTTGCCCGATACGGGATTTTTCCATGGCAAGCAGAGCGGGCGTTTGGTCGTAGTCGGGCCGATCAACCTGCCGGTCGGGCGGCTGTTCATCGAAGAAGTCATCACGGAATGCCGCAAGCGCGGCGCCTCCCGTGTGGACGTGCTTGCCTTCGAGTTCGAGATGGGGCTGTTTCCTGCCGTGCTGGACGAAGCGAAACAGAAGGGCATCGATCTGGCGCCCAAGACGATCCCGCCGGAAGTCTTCGACAAACGCGCCGTCGAAAAAGGCCAAGTCCGATTTCACGACGTGGCCTACATCGAAGTGACGCCGCGCTTCGATAAGAAGGACAAGCTGGCGTTGTCGGTAGAACTGACGGACTTTTCCGTCTACTACTCGCAGGGGCTGGTGGACTCCATCGCCGCCGAGTTGAAGGAAGGCAAGAGCGAGGTAGTCTGCGAATCGGGCAAATTGCTGAAAATCAGCAAGGACAAGCAGGGGATCGTCACTCGCGAGGTGCTCACGAAGCAGTGGACCGACTGGGTGGACTACTGGGCGGTGGACTTCAACTATGAAAGCCGGAAAGAAATCATCAAGGTGTCCCGTGGCACCGGCCTTGGCGGCGTGCAGGGCTTTCTCCCGGGACAGGAACCGGCGCAACGCGACCTCGATCTTACGACCGACGACTTCGAGGAACGCTGGACCGGCGCCTACATCTTCGAGAACGAATGGCAGAGCTTCCGCACGCGCCAGAATCGCGACCTTGAGTTGAAGTCCGCCCCGCACCGCTACGAAAAGCCGGGCCGCTACATCGTCGCCGTGAAGGTCATCGATATCTTCGGCAACGACACCATGACGCTCATGCCTGTCACAATCGGGTAATTGGCCCAGGTGAGCAGCCTGTCATTACATTGATCCGAGCAGGTGGAGCGTTCACCCACTGCACTGCTCCCCGCCGGATGCCTCGCAGGAACAATCCAGACAACCGTGCACGGAACAGGTGCCGCAGGCCTGTTCGATCCGGCGACGAAGCGCGGCTCTGGCCCGATGCACGCGGACGGCGGCATTGTCGGCGGTGATGCCTGACTGTTCCGCCAGGTCCTTCAGTTTCCCTTCTTGCATGTCCACGATCCGCAGGGCGTCGCGATATTCGGGTTTGAGCGTGTCGAGCAGGCTCGAGACACAGTGGCAGATCTCCTGTCGCAGCTCCGCCTCCGGTTCCTGCACATCCGGAAACTCGCGTGCCCAGGCCTCCGTCACTCGCTCGGCGGTGGACCGCTGCCGGTAGTGATCGATCACGGCGTTGCGAAGCACCCGATAGAACCAGGCGACGACTTTTTCGTCCTGCACGTCGCCCCCACGCTCCAATCCACGGGTGAAGGCCGTCTGTAAAATATCTTCCGCCACGGCGCGAGATTCCACACGCCGTTCCAGGAAGGCCAGGAACTCACGGTGTCCCTTGACCAGTTGCGCAATGGCCTCCGGCGAGAGAGCTGTCGAGGTATGTGATTCAAGGCTCATGGGAGCAGCTTACCAAACTGTGCGCAGAACTGTAAGGTTTCCGGGAGGCATCCGTCAGCCCCTATGACGGCGCAATGACGCGTTGTCGTCACCAAGGAGTTTCACCATGGCTGCTAGTAAGACATCCACCTCGCAGAAGGTTTCCAAGACAGGCTGTTGCGGAACGTGCGACTGTGCCGCCTGTTCATGCGGGTGCCAGGCGAATGCCTGTCGCTGCGCGCCGATCAATTGCCAATGTGGTTGCCGCAAGCAAGCGTCCAAGCGGTAGATCGATTCTGTTCCGGCCCGCCGGTCTCCGGTGGGCCGGAACGTGGATTGTTGCTGACACATCCGTGTGCGCCGGCATTGTGAGGACCTCGCCACTCGCGTATCATGCACAACCATGCCGCTCTCGTGACGCCCGTCGGGGGCTCCTGTGCTGCACGATGTGCGGTGAACAGACAACCTTGAAACCCAGTGAGTCATGCGCTTTATCCACGCCGCGGATCTCCATATCGACAGCCCCTTGCGAGGCCTCGATCGCTATGACGGCGCGCCCGTTGCGCGGTTGCGAACGGCGACACGCACCGCGTTCGAGCGCCTGGTGGATCGGGCGTTGGCCGAGCAGGTGGATTTCGTGCTGTTCGCCGGGGACATCTACGACTGCGACTGGCAGGACTTCCACACGGGCCTTTTTTTTCGCGAGCAGCTGGCGCGCCTCGGACGGGCGGGCATTCGGGTGTTCATCGTTCAGGGCAATCATGATGCGCAGGGGGTGATCTCGAAGCAGTTGGTCCTGCCGCCGCATGTGAGGGTTTTCTCGTCTCGCACCGCCCAGACGATCAGACTCGACGACCTGTCGGTGGCGATTCACGGCCGCAGTTTCCCCGAGCGGGCGGTCGATGAAGACCTGGTCCCTTCCTATCCATCCCCCGTGCCGGGGTTCTTCAACATCGGTCTCTTGCACACGAGTCTGACGGGGCGCGCCGGGCACGATACCTATGCGCCGACGGACCTACCGACGTTGATCAACAAAGGCTACGACTACTGGGCTCTGGGGCATGTGCACGCGCGGGAACTGTTGTGTGAGCGGCCGCGTATTCTGTTTCCCGGCAACCTGCAGGGCCGCCATGCGAAGGAAACCGGCGCGAAAGGCGGTGAGCTGGTGACGGTGGAGGCCGGGCGCATCGAGAGCGAGTTCCTGGCGCTGGATGTCGTTCGTTGGAGTCAGGTGGTTGTCCCGCTCGATGGGCTTCACCGGCTCGACGCATTGGGCGAGGCCTTTCGACGGGCGCTCGACCCGGTGCTCGCGGGCGCCAAGGATCGCCTGCATGCGGTGCGCGTGACCTTGGCCGGATCGACGGAGTTGCACAGGCTGGAGGCGGCGCAGCCCGGCACGTTGGCTGCCGCCATGTATGGCGCGGCGCAGGATATCGGCGAGGCGGAAATTTGGATCGAACAGGTGCGGTTGGAACTCGCCACGCCCCTGGATCGCAGCAGGGCCGCAGACCGTCAGGATGCCGTGGGTGAGCTGGTCCGGCTCGTGGATTCGATTGCCGGGGACGAGGCGGAGCTGCTCCGGTTGGCACAGGACGAACTCGGTGATCTGCTCGGCGCTCTCCCGCAGGAAGTGGCGGCCGGCGATGTGCCACGGCTCGACGACCCGATGGAAATGAGGTCCCTCCTGATGGATGCCGAGGCTACGGTCTTGGCGCGTCTGACCGATTCCGGTGCGGACCGATGAAACTGCTCAAGCTGCTGCTCCAGGCCTTCGGCCCCTTCACGGCCAAGACGGTGGATTTCTCGACCGGTCCTGCCGATCTCCACCTGATGTACGGCCCTAACGAAGCGGGTAAATCGTCGGCGTTACGCGCCATGGTGGATCTGCGATTCGGCATTCCGCTGCGCAGCCCCGATGATTTTGTTCATGCGGCGGGCGACCTGCGCATCGGCGGGATCTTTCTCACGCAAGCCGGCGAACGAGTCGGGTTTGTGCGACGCAAGGGCAAGGGGGCCACTCTCTCGCGGCTCGATGTCGAGACGGAGCAACCGGACGCGGCTCTTCCTATGGTGGCTGCGTATGAACTGGAATTGACCGGCGGGATGGAACGGGGGGAATTCGAGTCCATGTTCGGTCTCAACCATGCCCGGCTACGCGAAGGCGGCCAGGTCCTGTTGCTCGGCGAGGGTGATGTGGGGGCGGCCCTGTTCGAAGCCAGCGCGGGAACGGGCGGGATCGCGACCTTGTTGGATTCGTTGGAGGGCGATGCGAAGAAACTGTACAGTTCGCATGGCCGGGCGCAGAACGCGGTGGTCAACGAGGCGCGGCGTCGGCTCGATGAGCAGCGGCAGATCTGGAGGGACGCGCAGACCAGGCCGGCGGAATGGCAGAGCGTCAATCGCGCGCATGAGGCTGCAGTGGCGGCGTTGGCGGACGTCACAGGCAGGCTGGAGACGTTGCGTCGCCGTGAACATGAGCTGACCGAACTCCGTACGGTCGAACCCTTGTTGCGGGAGCATGCGGCCGTCTCGGCGCTCGCGGCTTCGCTGACCGGTACTCCTGATTTGCCCGAGCAGGCGAGGGAGGAACGGCTGGCGGCGGTACAGGCGCTGGACCATGCGCAACGCAGCCTGCGAGAAGCGGAGGCAGAGGAGGAACGATGTGCGCTGGCGTTGAAGGGGTTGGTCGTGGAGCCGCTGCTGATCGAACATGCAGGGGCGATCGAACGATTGGTGACCTCGGTGGCTGCGGCTGCTGCTCATCGGACTGAGGTGCAACAGAGTACCGCGGTGATCACGGCGCTGGAGAACGACCTTGCGCTATCCGCTGCGCGCCTGGCCCCTGGGCAGGCATTGCGGCAATTGCTGGAAGCCGTGCCTGCTGCCGCCGATCGACTTGTATTGGACGATCACCTGGCGCAGGTGAGTCGATTGAGCGATCGGCTTGAGGATCACCGGCAACGTGCCGCCCGGCTTGATGAGGCGATGCAGGTGGATCGGGAGGTCTCCGCACCGATGGGTGATCCTGCTGAAAGAGTGCGCCTCACGGCTGCCGTTCGCGGTGCGCAGGCCTTGGGTGACGTGGTTCGGCGAACTGGCGAATTGGAACGGCAACTCCGCGACCTTGAAACGACTCTGGAACAGGCGTTGTCCGATGTCGGCCTCGCGTCCGATCGTGCGCTGCGGTCCACACAACCGTTGTTGGACGCGCAAATCGCCCAGACCAGGAAAGACCTGGCCGACTCGGATGAACAGATGCGCACGTTGCTGGAGGAACAGAAACGGTTGGAGCGCGACCTGGAAAACCAACGACTGCGACTGAGGCAACTGGCCGCAGATGGAGAGGTGGTGACGTCGGAGACGTTGCGCCAGGCTCGTGTCAGACGTGACGAAACCTGGGCGGCCATCCGGCGCGCCTACATCGAGCGAGTGCAGGATCGGGATCAACTGGCGCTGGGATTCGATACCACCAGGATCGTTCCGGAGGCCTTCGAGGGGGCGATAGGCGAAGCGGATCGGCAGGCCGATCTGCTGCGCACGGATGCGAAACGCGCGGCCGGTCTTGAAGAGTGTGCGGGGCGGATCGACCTGATGGAAACGCGCCGGATAGACATCGAACATCAGATCGCCACGCTGACGAAGGGCCGTGAAGACATTCTGATTGCCTGGGCCGGCCGGTTACACAGCGCGGGGCTCCCGAACCTGGCTCCTGAACCATTGCGGGAATGGCAGGGGCGGCGTCTCGATGCGTTACGTCTGGCTGAACGCGTCGGCTCGCTCCGGGCTGATCGCGAGCGACTGCGCGAGGACACGAACGAGGCGGTCTCAACGCTCAAGAAGACGCTGGCTGAGCTGCGGCATCCGGTCGGCGACCTGACGGCGAATATTGTACAAGCCCTGCCTGTGCTGATCGAGGAGGCGTTGCGGTGGGAGCGGGAGGCGGTGGAAGCGGACGCGGCAAGAAGTGCCAGGCATGAGGCGGCGGAGGCCCGGAGGAACGAATGTGAACAGGTGAAGCGGTCGATGACCGAGATCGAGCGCAGGTTACAGCAGCGCCAAGCGGCGTTGCGGGAGTGGCATGTTCGGCTCTTTCTCTCGTCCGAGCCGGTGCCGGATGCCGTCAAGGTGCGGCTGGATGAATTGGATAATCTGGCTCGCCAAGCTGCGGCCTTGAGCGAATCGCGGCAACGGCAGGCGCAGGCGCAAGTCATTCTCGATGATCTGGTTGTGCACGCGCAGCAGGTGGCGGCTTTGCTGGGGGAACCGGTTCCACAGGCCGTCGACGACTTTGTGGATCGTTTGCGCGCCAGGTTGATGGCGGCGAGGGCCACTGAGCAGGAACGCGGCACCCTTCTTCGAGATCAACGAAAGGCCGTCGATCAGCGACGGCGTGCGGCATCCGAACAGGCGGCGCAGCAGGCGACCTTGGCGAGGCTGTGCGCCGCTGCCGGCGTCAGCGGTATCGAGTTGTTGCCCCAATCTGAAGAGGCGGCGCTCCGCAAGCGCGAAGTCAGTCGGGCGCTGGCTCAAGTGCAGCACCAGCTCGCCGCAGCCTCTTTACGCTCAGAGGAAGAACTGCGCCGCGATTTGGCTGGTCGTGACGCGTTGATCATCGAGAGTGAGCGGGAGCGATGCCGTGCCGACATCAAGACCGCTGAGGAGTCGCAATCGACCGCTCGTCGCGCGGAGGAGCAGACTCGCCGCGCGTTGGAGGCCATCGATTCGTCTGATCGAGCCGCATTGGCGAGGGAAGCGATGGAAGCCGCCGCGGCCCGGTACCGGGCGGCTCTGAGACCCTGGGCCAGATTGAAACTGGCTCGCGCACTGCTCCAAGCAGCCCTGCGCCGGTTTCGCGAACGGGCACAGGCCCCCATGATGACCCACGCGTCCACCTATTTTTCGCTGATGACGGGTGGAGATTATGAACGGGTGATCACCGATGAGAGCGGGGCCACACCGCTGTTGTGCGCGGTGCGGGCCGGTGGCGCGCGTGTCACCATCGATGAAATGAGCGAGGGGACGGCGGATCAACTGTATCTTGCCTTGAGACTGGCGGCGCTGGATCTCAGACGGGCGGCGCACCCGCCGATGCCGCTGGTCCTCGATGACGCGCTCATGACCTCGGATGACCGGCGGGCAGGGCATATTCTGCGTGCCTTGGCGCGGTTCGCGGAACACGGTCAGGTGTTGGTCTTTACACACCATCGGCATTTGTTTGATGTGGCTCGCGAGGCGATCGGGGAGCAGGCGTTTGTCGGGCATACGGTGTAATCGCGACAGTGCTGCAGGGAAGGAGTCTGTATGCAACGGCTGAAAGACAAAATCGCCGTCGTCACCGGAAGCAGCAGCGGCATCGGCAAGGCGATTGCCTTACGTTTCGCGCAAGAAGGGGCTACGGTCGTGGTGGCGGCGCGGCGGTTGCCCAAATGTGAAGAGGCCGTCGCGCAGATCACCGCAGCCGGCGGGAGGGCCATGGCGCTGCAAACCGATGTGGCCGAAGAATCCCAGGTTGAGCGCCTGGTGACCGAAACCGCTCGTCGGTATGGTCGGCTGGATATCCTCGTGAACAACGCCGGAATCTTCGGCGGCCGGCGAATTGTAGATACTACCACCGATGAGTTCGATGAGGTGATGCGGACCAATGTGCGCGGTACCTTCTTCTGTTGTCGCGCGGGATTTTCCCAGATGAAACAACAGGGAGGCGGCACGATCATCAACATGGCGAGTGTGGCCGGGGTGCAGGCCTGGAGGGGAACCGGGACCTACGGCGCGTCCAAACATGCGATCATGGCGCTGACGAAGTCCCTGGCGGACGAAGGCCGGGAGTACCGCATCAAGGTGAGTGCCATTTGTCCGGGGGGCGTGGCGGACGAGTTAGTGGATGCGACGAGGCAAGCACGGGCAGAGAGCGAAAAAATCGATCCCTTCGATATTGCCGAAACGGCGCTCTACCTGGCCTGCCTTGGGCCGCAGGCGGTCGTGCACCAGATCGTGGTGGATCGGCTGGGGGCCGACTGGTAGTAGGCTGTCGGCGCGTCATGCGTCAGACGCGCCTCGCGTCGCTCTTTTCTGCAGACGAGTGACGCGCGACGTTGCACGACTGCCGGACGACGAGGAGCGGGTCGCTAGCCCGGACTATTGATGAATGCCGTCGCGAGGCGTTCGAGACAGAAGCCCGCCGAGGCTGCTCGCACGTAAGGCCGACGCAGGCGTACTTACAGTCCGTCGAGGAGGCCGAACGAGAACAGTCTCGCCGGGCGACAGGATCGGACGCCGGAGCAGGGATTCATGAATGGTCCGGGCTAGACCACCTTGACGACCGAGTGCAGTGGCTTCTGTTCGTGGAACATGAGCGGCGGGCCGAGCGGCAGGACGGCGCGGCCGGTGAAGGCCAGCGTCAGGCTGCCGACGGCATGGTAGAACGCCATCAGGCCCACAATGATGTGTCCCCACCCAGGCAGGAGTTCGCTGATGAAATCCAGCCGGGCGAATACGGTGGCAAGGAACGTGAGGGTGATGACGACGTGGAGGGCGCTGAGCGTGAGGTTTCGATAGGCGGTGAGAAAGACCATGACCCCGGAAAAGACGGCGTAGACCAGATTGATGGGGAGGTAAAGCACGGCGTCGAAATGAAACGTGCTGCTCGCGCTCACGAGTTTGACGGTGCAGAGCGTGACCCAAAGGAACCCATACATCGTCAAGGCAGTGCCGCCCAATTGTTCGTTGTAGCGAATATCGGTAATGCCGGCTAAGACTTGCACCACCCCGCCGAACATCAAGGCGATGACGAGCGCGCCGACCATGTTCTTCTGTTGAATCCATCCTAACTGCGCCACCCCGAGGGTCAGCGCGCCCACCGCCAGACCGAATAGGCCGATTGCCAGCACGTCTATGCGCCGAGTTTGATTTTCTGCGTTCATGTCGCCGTTCCTCTTGAGTGGTCGATGGGACTCGATTGACCTAGGGTTATCGCTAGGGACGAGCCAAGAATGCAAGAGCAGTGCAAAAAAGGCAAGGGAAAATCCTAGGGAGGGCAGGAGAAAAGAACTGGTAGGGAAGACCTATGCCTTGTCGGGAGTGGTCGGAGGGAGCTTAGGGCTAGCGGAGTCGAGGAACGTTTTCAGCCGAGCGGTCTGCAACGGCAGGAGAGAGAGAAACTGTATGCCGCAGACAGTTCCGCGGCTCCAGCGCACGGCTGCCAGATCCACGAGGATCGGCATCTCGTTCGGTGAAACGATCAGCCTCATCGAAAGGTAAGTGTTGACGGGCAGTTCCTGTTGCGTCTCGACCCGGCAGCCTTCCGCCGAGAGATCGAGCAATCGCCCCTCGCCGGCGGTGATTGAGCTTGCGGACAGAGCCACCCGGTAGTGAACCAACATGGGCATGGGGACGTCGATATCCTTGCTGTGATCGCTAGCCGGGTTACGCCGTGACACCGGATACCCCCGCGACAACAATAATCGCGCGGAAGCGGCACCAACAGCGGAGCCCTGTCGCGTGACGCTGTTGGGAGAGGCGAGGAGTCTATGCGGGCGGTGATTGTTCCTTCCAGCAGAATGGCATACCACGTTGGCCTTGGCAGGTGCGATCAGGATAATGTCCCCGACCATTCGGCGTTGGGGAAATCCCTAGGTCGCGTCCATCCGGATGACCTACTGGCATCTACTGCCGTGTGGGAACAACTCGCTACAAGACAATTGGTTACGTGGGATCATCACTCCCTCTTCGATGGTGATCCTGTCAGCCCGCTAGCTTGGCCGGGTTTTCTCCGCTTGACTACGCTGCTCCTGCGGCAGAAGCTAAGAGAACCCCTGGAGGTCATCATAAAGCCGGGGTGATCCCTTCCCTCACGCCTCGTCATGTCCTCCACCAGGGTCAGGTAGGGGCGCTCTCCTGCTGGATGTCGGAGGGCGTCGTTGTTTCACCGGTCCACAGGGAGGTGTTGTGATGAAAGCCTCAGTACTCATATACATAGGAGCCTTGAGTCTGGTTCTGGCCGCAGCGCCGGTTTTTGCAAACCCGGCTATGCTGCCGCAACATCCGGGTTATCCGATGGGAAAGGCAACCGACCCGGTCAACGGACAGCCGCTCGCGAACGATCCCGGACGCGCGAATGCGACCGGGTCTTCGGCGCTGACCGGGGCCGCCGCGTTTGATGAACGACACGTGACGCAAAACTTGTCGAGCAACGACCAGAACCTCCGGGTGTTGGAGAAACCAGGCGCCGGTTTATTGCCGAAAGTGCAAGGGCCGAACATCGTCATCGATCCGCCGGTGAAGGAGGCGACCAAGGTTCAGGCATCGCCCCAGTAGGAGAATCGTTGCGTTTGAGCGCTGTGAGGTGCCGCAACGCATGGTCCCGGGTGGCGAGCACCTGCCATGCCTTGCGGTCACCTCCGGCCGCCCGCCCGGCGTTTGATTTTCAGCCTCCCGCCTCTTAGAATGCCGCCACTCATCGCGTACCGGTATGCCTACACACACTCGCGCGTCCAAATCAGCCTCGCGGCGCAAGAAGTCGACTTCGAAGTCCTCCGTTTCGCTCCCGCGCGGGCAGAAGCAGCGATTTCAGAACCGGTTGTTGAAATGGTACAAGGAGCACGGCCGCGACCTGCCCTGGCGGAGAACCTCCGATCCCTACCACATCCTGGTCTCGGAGGTGATGCTTCAGCAGACGCAGGTTGACCGCGTCATCCCCAAATACCATGAATTCCTGGAACGGTACCCGTCCTTTGCCGAGTTGGCCGACGCGCCGGTGGCCGAGGTGAAGCAGACCTGGTACCCGTTGGGTTACAACATTCGCCCGGAACGGCTGCACAGTATCGCCCGTGAAACGGTCGCTCGTTACGGGGGACAGTTGCCCAGTGATGCGGATGAGCTGTTGTCCTTCAAGGGCATCGGTCGATATACGGCCGGCGCAATCCGCTCCTTTGCCTTCAACGAAGATGCGCCGATTCTCGATACGAACGTGATACGTGTGCTCCATCGGGTGTTCATTGCCGAAGGAGACCCGAAAGGGCAGAAATCGGCGCTCTGGGAACTCTCCGAGGCGCTGATTCCTCGCGGTAAGGGGTATGACTTCAATCAAGCGATCATGGATTTCGGCGCCACGGTGTGCACCGCTCGAAATCCCTATTGTCTGCTCTGTCCGATGAAGACGTTCTGCAAGACCTATCCCTTCGAGGAGCAGAAGTGAGAAGGGAAATGGTCGTGCTTGATGTTCAATTCTTAATGCTCAATGCGCCAGGGAAAATTCATTGACCATTAAGCATTGTTAACCGAACAGTATCGGGCCACTACTCCATGGAAGTCATCGAGGTCGCAGCAGGGATCATCGCTCATGAGGGACGCTACCTGATCGCGCGCCGAAAGGCGGGCTCGCATCTTGGCGGGTTGTGGGAATTCCCCGGCGGAAAACGGGAGGCGGGCGAAACGCTGGAGGAATGTCTGCATCGTGAACTTCGGGAGGAGCTGAACATTCGCATCGGGGCTCCGACTCCCTTTCGAATCGTCAGACATGAGTATCCCGAGAAAGTGGTGGAACTGCATTTCTTTTGTTGTCGGATCGAAACCGGGACGGCGGTGGCCCTGGACTGTGCGGAAGTCCGCTGGGTCTACCCATATGAAATGGGGGCGTTCGAGTTTCCTCCGGCCGATCAACCCGTGATCGCTGCGCTTCGGGAAGAGAGGGTGTAGTCCCCATGAAGGTCGTGCTCGATATTGAAACGGTCCAGGCGCCCAAGGACGAATGGGCGCGGATCGCCGGACGTCGGCTGACCTCCGGTGAGGCGGCCTATGATCAAACCGGCGGGGATCTCTTTGCGGTCGGGGAGGCGCAGGCCCAACAACGCCTCGAAGATGAACTCTACGAAAAGTCCTCCTTCGACGGAACGTTCAGCAAAATCGTCTGTATCGGGCTTCTGGAGTTTTCCGACAATCTGGAGCCGCGTGGCGCCACGTCGTGGTATGGGGGCAACGAGCAGGAGCTTTTGCGGCGCTTCTGGAGCCACCTGGCGCAACTGCGTCCCTCGCTGTTTATTACCCACAACGGTCTCAACTTCGACCTGCCGTTCATTAAAAAGCGATCGATCATCCATCAGGTGAAACCGAGCATGGAGATCAATCTGGCCAAGTTTCGGGCCGAGCCGGTCTATGACACCATGGCGATCTGGAGCAATTGGGACAATCGCGGGTGGGTCAAGCTGGATGTGTTGGCCCGGGCGCTGAATGTGGAAAGCAAGTCCGGAAGCGGATCGCAGGTGGCGCAGATGTGGGCAGAGGGGCAGGGGCGAGAAATCGCCCTCTATTGTCTGCAAGATACCTATGTGACGTATGGCTGCTATTGCCGGATGAATTTCCGGCAGCCGATCTCGCGCGAGGTGGTGCTGTTGAGGCCGGAGTTGATCGATGTGGGGTGAGCGGCCCCGGCCGGGTCAGCGGATGAGTTCGGCCTTGTTCCGGTTCTCCCGTCGGGGCTGCGTCTGCTGAGTACTCTTCACGGCTCGCAGTTCCTTGTCCTTCGTTTCCAACTGGACCCGCATCGATTCTAAATCCCGTCGTAGGGCGTTGATCTTGGCGTCCTTGCGGGCCATGGCGTCCCGCACTTCCTGCAGCTCCTGCAGGGTTTCGGTCATTCGATCATCTCCAACCGGCGGTACGTTGGCCGCGACTGTTGCCTCTGGCACTGCCGGCGTGGCAGGTCGAGGGCTCATCGGCCGTTCCTCAGGAAGCACCGCCGCCATCGCCGGTGCGGCCATTGCCTGAGCTGGTTTGACCGCTGATGCGACTGCCTCCTTGGTCTGGGCCGGAGATCGATCGACGTTCTTGGCAAACAGGCTATAGTCGATGGCCAACGACTTCAGCTGCTGTTTCCCCTGGACTGTGGCAGGCATGGCCTGCTCGATTCGGCCGGCGGAGGCCGGGGCCATACTCACGACGCGCGCCGGACGGCCGTTGCCGAACCATGTTGAATCAACTTTCTGGAGTGTGCCCTGGTGCTCGGTGATGGTGAGGTATAACCGGTCGCTGTGAACGTAAAGGGTGCCCGCGGTGGGTTCAACGCCTGACCCTGCCGATGAGGATAGCCGGAAAGCGACCACGTATTCGGGTTGCGCTTGGGACAACGCTTGGGCTAGCAGGGGAGCAAGATATCGCACGTCCTCATCGCTGAACACTGTCATCGGCTTGCTGCCATCCACGGGCAGATTCGAGAGATCGGTCGGTGCCTCGGAAATCACAACAGCCCGCAGGATGTCCTGCAGGCTGTCGATCTCCAGAGAACTGGGGTGGGAGGCTTCAAACTCCCAATCGGCGACTTCTTCCAGCCGGACGGATGCCTGAGGTTGCCTAGTCTGTTGCTGGACGGAGGCGGTTGTTGTTGAGCAGCCGACGGCCATCGCTCCCAGGAAGGTCAACCCGATGATTGCGGAATGCATGGTGGCTGTCAGGGGGGAGCGGGAGCCGTAGGTCAGCATAACGGTCTTCCTTCTCGGCTGGTTGCTGTGGTCAGGAACAGGGGCGGTGCGACCTCATCGTGAAGTCGAGAGCAGACGGATCGGCCTTACCAGATACCCAGCCCCATCATCACGACGCCAAGGGCCATCCACCCGAAGACCCCGACGGCGATAATCGTTTCAAGGCTGATCCCCCTAGGGGATTCTTCTGCATGGGTCTTGGCGATCTCTTTCTTCATGGCGGGACGTCCTCTGGCCGGATCGGTGATTGTTCTATTCTCTTGCTGTTGGTCGCCAGAGTGGACCAAGCAAGGCCTATGCCCTGATTCCATGGACTTACGAGGCGTGAGTTTTCGACCCTCGGGAGTCGATCACTACGATGATGGCTGTGAATGTTGCGCGACGCGATGCAGTGGGGACTGCCGTCTAAGCTATTGAAGTTTCAGGGTGGCAACAGGGCTCCATATGCCGGGAGGTCTTCGTGGGACCGCTCACGTCGACAACACCAGGAGAACATGCGATGCGGATTCCGGTTGTCAGTCTGACGCGGACGGGTGTCTAAAAATTGGCAATGATTGTTCAGGAGTGGGCAACAAGGTCCTCTGCGATCTGCACTGTGTGCCCGGTTGACCGCTAGCGCGCGGCAGCGGGCGGCGGCGAGGTGAACCGGTAATGAATCGAGCGGGCGACGCAGGAGGCATTCACGAGAGGGTCGCACCGGCCTCACGCCGTCCCATGAGCACAGCGGCGCTTCCATCCAGAATGGTGATCGGTTGGATGCTGCCGAGTGGCGCCGACGCATCCTCCTTGTTCCAAATGACGTACACTCCGGTATCGGTGCGCCCCATCCATCGGTCGGCAGAGCGTTTCGAGTCTCCTTCCACCATTACCGGAAGTGTCTGCCCGATCAGGTCACGGTTCAGTCGCGCGGTGATCGGGCGTTGCAGGTCGACCAGCCGGCTGACCCGTTCACCTTTCACGGTTTCCGGCACATTGTCCGGAAATTTGCGCGCCGCAATGGTGTTCTTGCGTTCCGAATACTTGAACACATAGGCGGAGTGATACTGCACCTCCTCGACCGCGCGATAGGTCTCCAGGAATTCTGCTTCGGTCTCCGAGCAGAACCCGCAGATAATGTCGGTGGTCAGGGCGATGCCGGGGTGTTTGCGCCTGATCGTCGCGGCCAGATCCAGGTATTCCTTCCGGCTGTAGGTGCGATTCATAAGTTCCAGGATCCGATCGTTGCCGGACTGCAACGGCAGGTGAATGTGTTTACAGATGTTCGGATGACCGGCAACGGCATCCAGCAGGGCCGGGGGAAAATCCTTCGGGTGCGGGGAGGTAAATCGCACCCGCTGCACTCCCGGCACCTCGGCGACGGCCAAAATAAGCCGGGCGAAGTCCCAGTCGTCGCAGTGATACGAGTTTACGTTTTGCCCGAGCAGCGTAATCTGGCTATGGCCGGATGCCACCGACGCTTCCACCTCCCGCAGAATCCCCTCGGGGTTGCGCGAACGTTCACGGCCTCTCGTGTAGGGAACCACACAAAAACTGCAAAAGTTATCGCAGCCTCGCATGATGGCGATCCAGGCGTTCACACCGCCGTCTCGCTCCGGCAGGATGTCGTCGTATGTTTCATACTCCGACAGGTCCACGGCCAACCCACGGCGCGTCAACTGATCTTCTTCCGAGGTTAAGGCCTTCGTCAGCAACCCAGGGAGTTGCCGGTATCCGTCCGGTCCCACTAACACGTCTACGAGGGGCTGCTTTTCGGTGAGCTCTTCCTTCAGGTTTTGCGCCATGCAGCCAAGCACACCCACGACCAGCGGGCGCTGCGCCTTGACCGCCTTCAGCTCCGCCAGGTGTCCGTAGACCTTATTATGGGCGTTCTCACGAATGGCGCAGGTGTTCATGAGCATGACGTCGGCGCGTTCCCGGTCCTCGGTAAATTCGAAACCGGCTGTGCGTAGCAAGGTCCGGACGAGTTCCGAGTCGTACTCGTTCATCTGGCAACCAAACGTTTCGATATGGACTGTATGGGGTTTGTTCGGTTGAGTCATAACAATGGCCTGCGTGAGTGGACGGCGGATGGATCGGCGAGGTGGCCGTAAGCCAGCCCATCCATCACTCCGGTAATGGTGACGTTGTGGATGGAGCCTGCTGCAGCCGCGTCGGTCGGGACAGCGACGCGAGTGAAATCTCCCGTCGTGCCGGTACGAAAGCCGTCACGAGCACCCTGTTCAAACAGCACGGACTCGGTGCGGCCGATGTGCCGTTGGTAAAAGGCCAGTGCCTTCCTACGGGACAATTCCGCCAGCCCCTTGCTGCGCTGCCGGATCACGGCGGGTTGAACGTGGTCCTTCAGTCGCGCGGCCGGCGTTCCGGGCCGGGATGAGTAGCTGAACACGTGGCAATAGGAGAATGGAAGGCGTTCGACAGTCCGTAGGCTGTTGGCAAACGCCCGTTCGTCTTCACCGGGGAATCCGACCATGAGGTCTGTGCCCAGTCCGAGGTCAGGCATGAGCGAGAAGGCTTGGCCGATCAGGTCCTCATACTCACGGACGGTATACCGTCGATTCATCGCCTGCAGGATGTCGTCATCGCCGCTTTGCAGAGGGATATGCAGATAGCGGCAGAGTTTCGTCGAGACCGCCATGTGCCGGAGCAACTCTGCAGAGACTGTTGTCGGCTCGATGGAGGAAATCCTGACCCGGTTGACTTCCGGGATGGTCTCAATCTCACGAATAAGGTCGACCAATTCCATCCCATTATAGGAGTAGCGGCCGATGTTCACGCCGGTCAGGACCAGTTCCTGGTAGCCGTGGCCGGCCAGTTCGCCCGCTTCCCGCAGCACATCCCCGGCCACCCGGCTGCGCTCGCGCCCCCGCGCGAAGGGAATCAGGCAAAAACTGCACATGAAATCGCAGCCGTCCTGGATTTTGAGCAGCGCCCTGGTCGAGTCGGAATAGGCGGTGCCGGGGAGGACAAAATCTTCGCGATCGATCGTCCGGCTGTGGCGGAGCTCCGGTGCTGCCTGCTTCCTCAGTTTGTCCGGGGCCGGAAGATACTCGGGTAGATTCATCTTGTATTGCGTGCCGACGATCAGGTCGATACCCGGCACGGATTGCAGTTGCGCGGCTCCGGTCTGGGCGTAACAGCCGGTGACGGCCACGAACGCGTTGGGCGAGTGGCGCAGAGTCTTACGGATCGCATAGCGGCAGTCTTTTTCCGCATGCTCCGTAACCGAACAGGTATTCAGGACGAGGAGGTCCGTTTCCTTGCCGAACTCGACCAGACGGTACCCTTGACGTGTCAGGGTATCGGCTAACATGGCGGTTTCCGACTGGCTGAGACGGCAGCCCAATGTATGGAGTGACGCGCGCGGCATGCTGCTGGACATCGTAGGCGATTATAAGAGGGTGGGTGTTCGATCAGCAAGCTGAGGGACGTGTGAAAATATGAGGTCTGCGCTTGAACCGGTCGGCTTGAACAGGCTATAGGTGGGTGGTAGCATGATCGAGATGTCCACGCCTGAGTCTTGGCCGGATGTTGGAGTTATGACGAACCACCGCCTTGCCGCCGTCCTGTTTGTTGTCATCCTCTGTGTGTTTCAGCCTGTCCGCGGATGGTCCATGGATCCGCTCCCGTTGGAGCCCGATCTCAATAGCCGTCTCGAAGAAGTCTATGACCATGAAACGAGGCTGTTCATCATGCTCTTTTCGTTGCATGGTGATGGCAAGGTCGACTATGTGACGGGGCGGTTGGTGCAGGAATACACGCGGAGCAACTACGGGAATCCGGTCTACTACACCGAACAGTATCCGCTCTTTTACTGGTGGAACCACACCATGTTCAACGATCCCGACCAGGATGGGGTCAACGGGAACGAACAGGTCTACCAGGAAAACATCGAATTCGACGTCGCTCGCTACAAGCCCTGTTTGTTCAACGGCCAGCCTTGCTAGCTCAGGCTGCGCAGAAAGGCCGCCAGCGGCGTTCTCGGTCGCTCTTGAGGCGTAAAAGGCAAAACGTGAAACGCGAACCTGATGAGCCTGGCGTGCTTACCGCACCTCTTCCTCCTTAGTTAATCACCTCGTACAGTATTGTTTGGCATACCGGCCTCTCCTCACCTCGCTCGATCATTCAAATACCAGCACCTGACAAGGCGCGCGGTGCAGCACCGCATGGGAGACGCTCCCCAAGACGAACCGGGTGATGCCTTGCCTCGCATGTGATCCCACCAGAATCAGATCGACCCGCAGCCGTTCCGCCTCATGAAGAATCATGGTCAGAGGCACGCCAAGCAGGCTTGTCGAACGAGTCGTATATCCGAGCGCGCGTAACTTCGCTGCCACATCCTCGATGAAGTCCCGGGCATGACCAAGGGCCTGTGCTTCCAGTTGTTCCGCGACCGTATCGTCCACAGGCCAGGGCGGGCGGGTCGGCGGGAGCACGGTGAGCAGGTTCACGTTGACTGGCTCGTGAAAGGGTTGTTTGGCGAGAAACCGCACTGCCGCTTCGGCGTCCGAGATCCCTTGCAGCGGGAGCAGCACCTCTTTCAAGGCGCGCAGAGAACCCTGCAGGATGAGTTTCGCACAGGGAGCCATGCTCAGGACCCGGTGTGACACGCTTCCGAAGAATCGTTCCTTCACCGGTCCCAGGCCTCTCGCTCCCATGACAATCAGGTCAATGTGACGTGATTCTGCCGCGGACACGATATGTTCCGCCGGCGATCCGACCTCCAGAATTTTCGTCACCGGCCCGCTGTGGAGCGGGAGGAGTGACTGTACTCGCGTCAGCAGCTGCTCGCCGTCTTCCTTCATGCTGCGTTCCAACTGGGCATAGAGTTCCTGTGCGACCTCCGGCATCATCATAGGGTAGGCCGGTTTCGGCGCGTCCACGACATGCAGGAGCGTGAGGTCGTCGGCGCGGCGGAGATATTTGAGGGCGCGAACGCCCTCGTAGGAATGGTCCGATCCATCGACTGCCAGCAGGGTCTTCATGAGGAGCTCCTTTACGCTGATGATGCTGGACGAAGGTATTGCTGAAACCAATGCCCGGCTTCTCGGGCTACTTGTTCGAGCGTTCCCGGTTCTTCGAACAGATGACTAGCACCCGGGATGATCGTGAGCTGTTTCGTGCAGGTGAGCTGCGCGAGCGCCTCCTGATTCATGTCGATGACGGGGCCGTCATCCCCGCCGACCAGCAGCAACGTGGGTGCGCTGACTTGTCTGAGGTATGGACCCGCCAGGTCCGGTCGCCCGCCACGTGACACCACGGCGCCCACGGCTTGGGGTCTCCGCGCCGCTGCCTGTAACGCTGCCGCGGCTCCCGTGCTCGCCCCGAAATATCCCGCCCTCAGCCCACTGGTCGAACGATGCGTGGCTAACCAGGTCTGGGCGAGCAGCAGGCGGTTCGCCAGCAGATCGATATTGAACACTTTTCGTCGGTCGTCCGACTCGTCGGGCGTGAGCAGATCCAGCAACAGGGTGGCAAAGCCACCGGTTTCCAGGACTCGGGCTACGTATTGATTGCGCGGGCTGAAACGGCCGCTTCCGCTACCGTGCGCAAAAGCCACGACCCCTGTCGTCTGGTCGGGAATTCTCAGAATGCCATCGAGGCTGACCCCGTCGCCGGTGATCGTGATCTGATACACGCTGTCCTGGTGCATGGGTGAACCGCTGGTCTCGTGCGAATGGGACGACCGCTCAATGACAGTCCGTCGGGCAGAAAAAAATCAGATAGACCGCGACTGCGGCGCCGATCAAAACCGCTCCCAGCAACAGCCACTGTGTTCGCGACATGGTGTCATCCTCTGACCAGCTGTCTGAGCAAGACAAATGCCATCACAGGCCTGCGTCGGGAATCCGATGCTTCTGTCAGCATAAGGGCAGGCGGCCGTGACTGTCGTCGATTCAGCGGAACAGGCAACGTCCCTGAGCCTGTCCCATCCGGCAGCAACATTCAGAACTCTGTGGCGTTGTGCTACAGCGTGCAAATGTCCGCTGTAGCAGGACACCACCGGCAGACATCAGACGGGGACGGGAATCGGAGCGTCACCCATGAAACGCAAGCATTCTCGAAGGATTCCCCCCAGCGTCCGCGCTCCAGCAATGGCATTGGCCTTGCTGATGTCTAGGCAGGACGTCCGTCTTGGAGGTGTAATGGCCGATCGGCTTTTCACAAAAATTCTGGTCCCCGTGGATTTCTCCCCCTGTTCCGAGGAAGCCTTCCGGATTGCCCTGGCGTTTGCCAAGTCGTATCAAGCAGAGGTGTTGCTGTTGCACGTCGTCGATACGAAGAGTCTCGATGCCCTGAATCGACTCGGATTAGCCCCGGCCTCGGAGGCGGCCAAGCAGAAGAAGCAACTGCACCATGTTGCCCGCCTGAATGCCAGGCAATTGCTGGCCTGGGACGACACGAAGGGTGTGGCGGTCAGGCGGTTGCTGGCCGATGGTGCTCCGTTCGAAGAAATTGCCAGGACGGCGCGGGTGGAAGGGGTGGATCTGGTCGTCATGGGCAGTTACGGGGGGGCGCTGGGGGGAGTCGACAAGATTTTTTTCGGCAGCACTGCGGAGAAAGTGGTTCGGACGGCCGGATGTCCGGTGCTCACGGTGCCGATGCCGATCAAACGGGGTAAGGTGCGGGTGGCGAAAAGCTCGTAGGCGACACATATCTCAGAAGGAGGCAGCGTTATGGGTGCGATGTGGGGTAGAACGGTGCGGAGTGCGCAACGGATCCTGTTGGCGGCCGGGTTTGTGCTTGCGCTCTGTTCGCAGGGGGGTGCCCAGGCGGAGCAACGGATCGAAGTGAGTATCAAGAATTTTGCGTTCGTGACCAAACAGGTCCCGCTCCGTTTGGGGGTGCCGACGGTGATCGCTATCACGAATGAAGATGAGGAGCGGCACGATTTCGGGTCCAGCATGTTTGACGGCATTCCGACACGTGTGACGTCGGGCGGGGTCGTTTCCTACGGGAAGGGTATCAGCGGGGTGTTCCTGGATGCCAAAAAGGAGGCGGTGATCCGTTTTAACATGGAACGCCCCGGTCGCCATGAATTCCGCTGTTCGATTCATCAGCACATGAAGGGCGAACTGCTCCTCCTGAATGTGGAGGCGGTCTAACCCATGACGGCCTTGATCAAGCGAGTCCTGTTCGCGACGGATTTTTCGGCTTGTGCCGACCGTGCCCTCGGTTATGCCCTGGCCTTGGCGAGGGTCTGGAAGGCGGAACTCACGGTGATGACCGTGCTCGAACTGTATCCGGGAATGGATCCGGACTATACCGTCAACAAGATGTACCTGGATCATTTGCGGGACGAAGCAAAACGCCAGCTGGCCTCTCTGGAGACCAGGGTCAAGGCGGCTGGTCACTCGATCACGACCCGCATCGAAACCGGTATCCCGAGCCAATGCGTGCAAGCCGTAGCGGAGGAGATTGGTGCCGACCTGCTGGTGGTCGGGACGCATGGGCGAACCGGGCTCGATCACGTGCTCGTGGGCAGCACGGCGGAGCGGGTGGTGCGCATCGCGCCTTGCCCGGTGCTCGCGGTGAAGGCCGACAAGGACGCGGCCCAGGCCGCTTCGGTTCCGACGATCAAGCGGATCGTGGTTCCGATCGATCTCTCGACCTGTTCGCTGGATGCGCTGGAGTATGCCGTGCAGTTTGCGAGGCCGCTTGGGGCGTCCATTACGATTCTCCACGCCATGGAACCGGTCGCATACGGGTTGGATTTCAGTCTGACACACGCGAAGGAATGGAAGGAGCAGCGCGCCTATCTGGAAAAGCGGCTGACGGTGCTCACCGCCTGTCTGACCGCCCTTGGCATTCAGACCGACCATGCGCTGAAACCTGGGTTGCCGGCCGACTCGATCACGTCGTACGTGACCGCGCAGGGGTACGACCTGATGATCATGGGCACACACGGGAGGCGCGGCCTCTCCCATGTCCTGGTCGGGAGTATTGCCGGCGCGATGTTACGGCATGCGCCCTGTCCGGTCCTTACCGTCCGCCGGCTCAAGGTCGGCCCGGAGTATCAACGTGTCGTTCCGCTGGGCGAGTCATCATGACTCGACCTGTCGTAAAGGAGTCCCCCCATGAAACCCAACGCGAAGAAGCGGTCAGCGGTGAAAGCGAAGCCTGCAGCTGCGGCCCGTCCTGTCGGACCACCGATCGAGCTGCCAGATGGCATGTGGGAGCGGATTTCGCAGAAAGCCTACGAACTCTGGAAGGAGCGGGGCTACCGCGAAGGCAACGCTCTACAGGATTGGCTGGATGCGGAGGCAGCCGTCATGGAGGAAATTCATGAAGCTCGCGAATGAGCGGGTTGCCGCGCGCTCGGTTCCGATCGTCAAGGAATTGGATGGTCTGTTGGCGCGGCTGGACCGCCTCTCCATGGCGCCGGGGTTCGAGCCGCAGCGCCGACTCGCTTTCATGCGCGCCTTGCAGGTCTATGCTGAGCTAGGGACTCAATCGCCCTTGTCGCCGCTACCGGAAGAGGTCGAGCTGGCCGATCTGTTGTTGTTCGCAGATTTTTATCCTGAAGATGGCCAATTGACGCTGATCGAGCAGTTGCGCGACGTCATCACCGAACATATCCCCGAGGAAGAGCGCGTCTGGCTCGATCCGCTCAAACATTCCTATATCGACCTGGTTGAGGTGTTGCCGAGTCAGTCCGGGGCCCAGCGGCGTCCATTGCGTTCCATCGGCAACGGGCGAGTCTATGAGATACCGGCCGAGAGCCTGGACCGCACCATCGAATCGGGGCAGGTGCTGCTGACCCGCCTGATTCGCGAGCCCGGGGATCCGGAAAGCCCTCTAGCGGTCCTGGCTGGCCCGCTCCTCCTGTTGTCGGCCCAGGATGCGCGGGCGCTGTATGAGCAGACGGCGGACGAGCGCCGGGAGATGGAGGTCGTCGGCGGCTCTTTCGAACTCGGGGACTGGCCGGAATTCGCGAAGCGCTTCGGCCATCTGTTGCTGAGAAATTTTGCCCGGATGCGTTTCGCGGCGTTGGTCCAGGCGGTGAGCGAGATTCGCTATCGGACCCCGGATGGGTTGCCGCATCTCTATGTTATCGCGCTGTACGAACATCATGAATTCACCTTCATCGCCGGGGGAATGGGCGACTTGGAAGGGTGGGCGGAGGAGGCGCCCTTGCCAGCGACGGCAACGACTGGTTCCAAGAAACTTCGTCGGTTTGTTTCACGCGCGAAGGGGGACGTCTCGGCAGCGGCGGCTCAGGCACGGGTGACGGTCACGGCCACCGAGCTCTATGTAGAGTGCGACTCACGTGAGCGGTTGGACGGCATCAAACACAGCCTGGCGGCCACCTTCGGGTTTTCGCTGCACTTCCGTGGAGAGATCGCCCAACCTCCGGTCCGCCAGGTGACGAAGGAGGAGTTGTCGAATCAGGAACCGTTGACCGTGGTGGTGAGTCGCGAGGAAGACCGGGCGCTGCTGAATGGCTTCTTGGAAACGGTGTATCTCGAATGGGCGGACCGTGAATCGCCGGTGCTCGGTGGTGAGACGCCTCGGCATGTCGCCAGGACGCCGGCTGGACGAGCCAGGGTCGCTGAGCTGATCGATGAGATGGAACGGTGCGATATCGGGCTGTTGCGCAACGGGGTGGCGGCGTTCGACTACAGCAAGCTGCGAGCGCACGTGGGACTTTGCTGATGTGAGGCGTGAAACGCAACTCGATAGGTTGACAGATGGTCTATGTTCCATGCCCAATGTTCAATTGAACATTGAGCACTGAGCATTGAACCTTCCGGCCGGTATTCCGCCCGGGAAGAGGGCAACGATGCATGGGCAACTGAACGACATCCTGAACCAGGTGCGGAGCCAACCGCCCAACATGTTGCAGTCCCTCCTTGCCCTGCAGGAACAGCTTGGACATGTGTCGGCCGACATGGTGCCGCTCATCGCGAAACGTCTTGGTGTCACCAGTGCTGAGGTGGCAGGAGTTCTGTCCTATTACCCGGATCTGCGCCCCTCGGCCCCCGGGCGACACGTGATTCGGGTTTGTATGGGGGAGTCCTGTTACGCCAACGGCTGCGGGCGGGTGCTGCGCGAATTGCAGGAACGTTTACGGGCCGATATCCATGAGACGATGCCGGGAGGACGGTTCACGCTCGATACCATGTCCTGTGCTGGGAATTGCGCGGTGTCCCCCACAGTCATCATCGACGATGACCTCTACGGTCGCGTCCTGCCGTCGCAGTTGGACGGCATGTTGGAGCGGTACAGGTAGTCGAGGGCGTACAGGCGTGCGGGGCTTCAGGCCTGTAGACAGGGGGCATCCTTTCCCACTGTCCGGACAATCTGCTGAGAACCATGGCCACAAGGCTCTACCTTTCCAACGATACCTCAGCCCGCGCTGCCGGTGCCGCTGCGCTGGCCGAGGCCTGGTCCGATCGTACCGATGTTCAGCTGATCCGGACGTCGTCGCGTGGGGCCTTCTACCTTGAACCGCTGGTGGAGCGTGACGGTCCCGACGGACGGATCGCCTGGTTCAATGTCTCTCCTCAGGACTTGCCCGCCATTCTGTCCGGTACAGGTGGAACAGCCGTGCACACGATCCCCTTCCTTGCCCAGCAGGCGAGATATACATTTGCCAACTTCGGTGAGACTGAGCCCCTGTCTCTGGATGAATACCAGGCTCGCGGTGGATTGTCCGGGTTGGAAGCGGCGTTTCGCCTGACGCCCGATGCCATTATTGAGGAGCTTCGAGTGTCGCAGTTGCGCGGGCGAGGCGGCGCGGCATTTCCGGTCTGGAACAAGTGGAAGGTCGCTCAGCAGGCGAAGGGAGCGCAGAAATATGTGGTGGCCAACGCGGACGAAGGTGATGCCGGAACTTACTGCGACCGGATGATTCTGGAAGGCGATCCGTTCCGTCTGCTGGAAGGGATGTTGATCTGCGCCCGCGCCATCGGGGCCGGCCGGGGCTACGTATATTGCCGACAAGAATATCCTGCCGCGTCGGCGACGTTGCGCGCCGCCATTCACAAGGCCGATGAGGCGGGGTTGCTGGAATTGAACGGGGAACCGTTTCCCATCGAAGTGATCGAGGGCGCGGGTTCTTACGTGTGCGGAGAAGAGACGGCGCTGCTCGAATCGCTTGAAGGGAAGCGAGGGGTGGTTCGCGCGAGG
>Ga0268299_1000749_pt1 | contig 82943 bp, 68 predicted proteins | sample NOBtaG_FD_193484 | JGI IMG/M metagenome (GOLD analysis project Ga0268299, IMG submission 193484) | Activated sludge microbial communities from bioreactor in Nijmegen, Gelderland, Netherland - NOB reactor | ecosystem: Engineered > Bioreactor > Aerobic > Activated sludge | place: Netherlands... | reverse complement strand
AACGACGACCGCCAGCGGGCGTCCGCCACCCCGGCCGACATCGAGCGGAATCGATGGCCGGCTTCAATCGGAATCAGGTGGCCGACATCAATCGGAATGCCCGGCCGAATTCATCGGAATCCGCAAAAAGACTGGCGTCCCCTACGAAAGCGGACGGCGACCAATTGGACAGGCGGTAATTTGGTTCAACAAGTGCAGGCCTTGTTGGCTTTTCTTCATCTCGAACCTCTCCCCGGTGTACTACTAAAGCGTACCCCCAATTCGAGGACGTCAAGAAGAGCCCCGCAATGTCCACCGCCAAGCCGACAGGCATTCGCTACCTCTACCGCCAACGCCGCATGTACTGGGCTCGCTTCGGAGTGCCCAGGGACGTCCGAGAGACGTTCGACGGCAAAGGGGAGCACTGGGAGAACCTCCACACCGATCACCTCAGGACGGCTGAGGCCCGCGTCCATCGCGCCGCCAGCGATTTCCACTCAAGGGTCCGCGAGGCCCGAGGCCGCTCAGATGCCACGGTGCAAGATGCCCTCCACTGGCGCAAGGTCATCGACGACATGCGCGGGGATGGCGGGCCGGATGAGGACCTGTCAGACGTAGGCGTGGATAGTGCCGTCGCCCATGCGGCCAACAGGTACGTCAAGGGTGGCTACAAGGTCGTCCAGTGGGCCGCGATGCTGCACTACGAGGGTGACGAGGGCGACGCCCTGATCGACCTCGGCGGACCCAAGGCAAAAGCCTTCGTGGACGTGGCCATCGCTGGCAAGCGTCCCCTCGCGCCATTCGTTGCCCCCTGGGCGGCCGTTCGCGCCACCGAGGTTGAGCCCAAGACTGCCTCCATGGACAAGGCGTGGGTCTCAAGCTTCGTCGAGGCTTTCCCGCTCGCCAGCGACGTCAAGAAGGCTGCAGTGGCGGAGTGGATCACCAAGCGGCGCGGCGAAGTCTCCGCGGCGACAGTCCAGCGCGGGGTGTCCGGCATTCGATCGTTCTGGGCGTACCTTCAGACCCGTGGTGAGGTGTCCGCCGACCTTGCCCCGTTCTCCGGTCACACGTTCAAGGAGCGCCGCAAGGGACGCGCGGAGAAGCGGCGAGTTGCCTTCAAGCCGGAGGAAGTGGTTGCACTCTACAAGGCGGCCCTTGACGCTGAGGACCCGCAGCTCGCCGACCTGATCGCCCTTGCGGCCTATACTGGGGCACGGCGAGAGGAGATTTGCGTCCTCAAGATCGCGGACGTTGCGGACGGCTGGTTGTCGATCCGGGGGGCCAAGACCGATGCGGGCGACCGGGACGTTCCGATCCACAAGGCAATAGCCCCCGTGCTCAAGCGGCTGATCGGTAAGCGCAAGGTCGGATACGTGTTCGACGGTTTGGACGAGGACAAGTACGGCAACAGGGGCGATGCGCTGGGCAAGCGGTTCACGCGCCTCAAGCAGAAGCTCGGCCACGGGGGGACAAAGACCCTTCACTCCGTCCGCCACACCGTACAGCAACTCCTCAGGGCGGCCGGAGAACATCCCGACGTCGTGAGTGATGTCTTGGGACACAGTGTGACGACGGTCACAGGAGGCATCTATGGGAGCCCCGAGGCTCGCCGTATGCTGCTGCCTGCTGCCTTGGAGAGGCTGCGATATCCCAAGCCGCTCTGACCCTCCCCTCCGCGCTCACTCTTCGCGCACTTCGCTCGTGCCAGCGGCCTGCCATGAGGCATCCAAGGGCCCCCTGCCCACGTAGTAGCGATGGTTCTCGTCGCGCATCACCTGCCCGGCGAGCTGCTCCTCGATCCCCAACGAGACCAGATATGCACGACGATCTTCCTGCCAGCGCTCCCAATCGAACTTGAACGCGAGGACCTCGGCTTCCCTTGCGAGGAGCGGCCGAAGCCTCTCAAGCTGCTCTGTCGTGTAGAACGCTCTCGGATCGCGCTCATGCTTCCGGCTGTTGCATGACGTACAAAGGACCACGATGTTGCCGGGCACGAGGTGTCCGCCCAAGCTGATCGGAACGTGGTGATCCCTGTCTAGGCCTCGCCAGAAGGGTACGTGCTCCATTCCCTGGTACGTCTCCAGTTTTCCCGGTCGGCTGCACTTGAAGCAACGATGCTCGAACAGGGCGAACAGCTTGTTCCGGTAGTGATTCTCGATGACGGGTGCCCTGTAGAGCTTGGCCCACAGCGACTTGTCTCGACCTCGTATGGTCTTGACGTCAGAGTCTGACAAAGACAGGGGTCCACCGAAGGCCTGATCGATGTGAGCAAGCACCTCACCCGTCTCGAAGTCCGACACCTGTTGCACGCTTCCAAGATCGATGGTGCGGCGGTCGGACGTGCCCACGACGCAGAAGCTCGCTTGCCCCGCACCCTCCGGGCGGACGTCGAAGCAGACGACGCGCCCCCCAGTGTGCTCGATTGCGTATGTTTTCGCGTAGCCCACCGACCACCCTACGGGCTTTTCCCCAAGCCATGGTGGTAGGTTGTCTTCGGGAATGCAACCGGCCAAGGGTTTCTACGATGCGAGCCCGTGCAAGGAATAGTCTGACCCGTGCGGTCAAGCTCCTAGAGGCGGCCGACGAAGTCTCAGTGCGCTATGCCTGCCTTGAGCTGCGGATGTGTATCGAGTTTCTCATCTTCGACCGCGCTCAGGGTTACGTGCAGTACCTCGATGACGACGTCTCCACCAAGTGGACGCCGAGGCAGGTCCTGACGGAGCTACTCAACGCAGACCCTCATGCAGACGAGACCGTCGCGGTCGCCATTGCCGCAGAGGTAGAACCCGGGAAGCCTACTGGCGACTGGAAGCAGCTCGGCGAGGACCGGCGCTTCAAGCTCAAGTGGGCCAACTCGAACTGGAATGCGCTTGGTAGCTACCTCCACGCGCCTACCCTACAGCAGCTCAAGGATGGGCCACCTTCCCACGAGGAGATGAGCAAGAAGGCCCGCGCGATTGCCGACCATTTGACCCACGTCCTCGCAGCCCCGATCCACAATGTAGTCGGCGGGGGAATTTTCGTTGTTCAATGCCGCGAGTGCGACAAGGTAACGAAGCGTCTCGCGGATGGCGTGAGAAGGCAGGGCAGCTTCGTCTGTAGAAATCCTGCCTGTCGTGCGGTCTATGACGTCGTGGAGAACGGTGCCGAGGCAAGGTTTCGCTTGCGCATGGTCGACGTCACCTGCCCCAAGTGTGACGCGGTCGCCCCCTTCAAGGCTCATGACGTCGTCCCCGGACGCACACTCGTCTGCGACGGATGCAGGGCGAAGCTCAGAGTCATCGAGGGCATCGGCGTCGACCTTCACGACCCCACCGACATCAAGCGGAATGCCCGGCCGAATTCATCGGAATCCGCACCCCACGCAGGAATAAACGAAGCCGACCCAGTCGACCTGTTGACCGAACACTGCGAGAGCCCATCCCCTATCCGGCATTCTCGCTCTACCCCCCGCCGCCCCTAGGCCCCGCCCCATGCAGCCCCATGCAGCTCGCCATCGGCAGGCACAGCGAGAGCCCCGACGATCGCTCGCCGAGGCCCTCAACGCTGTCTCGTGGATCGCCCCAGGCCCGCCCGCTACGCCGCAGCCGCAAGCTCCGCCTGTCTCGGCGTCCTCACCAGCACCTCACCTCCGTGCCGCGTCCAAGTGCAGCCATCGTGAGCGGCGAACGTCTCGCCGTCTGCCAGGTCCTTCCCCACTGGCGGCACCGCAGCGGCGTCGAGGCGCGCCACCCAAAGCTCTCCGCCGTCCGGGTAGGTGATCAGGTCGAATAGCGCCCTAGGTCCCAGGGTCACGCTGAGGTAGTCAGCAGCCGCGGGGACTGCTGCCCCGTTCGCCATGGTGATCGCCATCACGCCAGTCTCGTTGATTGTCATGGTGGCCATGTTGGCCCTCCTCAGGTTGAAGCGGCGTGCTTGCCGCGGGTGAGAGGGGCCAGCGCGATCCTTCCCGCACGTGGAGCGATCGGCTACCTCGCGAGAAGTAGTCGGCAGCGGTTCTCCGGACAAGCATCAACCTAAGGGGGTGAGTCCGGATGTCGCAGGTACAAGCGCCCTCGGATGGATGTAACAGTCCGCGTAACGGTAGTTGCGCCGTACGTTACAGGCAGGAGAGACCGCGATGGCTGGCGAGAAGTACGTGTCCTACGTCCGGGTCAGCACGAGCCGGCAGGGCCGCAGCGGCCTAGGCCGCCAGGCTCAGCGTGACGCCGTGGCGACCCATCTCCGCAACGTCGGGGGCCGCTTGCTGGCCGAATACGTCGAGGTAGAGAGCGGCAAGAAGGACAATCGCCCGGAGTTGCAGCGAGCCTTGCAGCGGACGAAGGTCAGCGGTGCCCGCCTGATCATAGCCAAGATGGACCGGCTCTCGCGCCGCGCCGCCTTCCTCCTCCAACTTCGTGACAGTGGCGTCCGCTTCGTCGCGGCGGACAACCCCGAGGCCGATGAGACGATGGTCGGCATCATGGCAGTGATCGCCCAACGGGAACTCAAGATGATCAGCCAGCGCACCAAGGATGCCTTGGCAGCGAAACGCAAGCGCCTCGCCAAGGAAGGCAGGAGGCTGGGCAATCCCAACGGCGCAGCGGCCCTGCGGAAGGCGAACAAGGGGAATCGTGCGGCGCTCGCTCAGATCGCCGAAAACGCCGATGCGAGAGCCGAGGCCTACCGCGATACGCTCGCCGATGTGGACCCCTCGGGCAGCCTGTCGCTCCGTGAGGTGGCCGCGGAGCTGAACCGTAGGGAGATCGAAGCGCCACGGGGTGGGGAGTGGTTCCCGGCTACAGTCGCTCGGCTGCGGGAGCGTCTCGCCGCGTAGCTCTCGCCCTCGCCTCATCAGCGGCGCAGAATACGACCGGTGGGAGACCGTCCGATGAGCAGATCGTACAAGCTGGGAAGCGAGTTCCCTCGCGAAGGCTTCGTTCAGAAATCGATCGAGGCCTTCTTCGTTCAGCGGGGGTTCACATTGGAACCCCGCAAGTTTGCCGGCATAGACCTTCTTTGCGCTCACCCCACCACTGGCGAGCGATGGCATGTCGAGGCGAAGGGCGTCACCTCTCAAACGGGCTTGGATTTCCGTACATGCATCGGGCAACTGGTGATCCGCATGAGCGATCAGTCGGTTCGCCATGCTATCGCGATTCCAAACGATCCGAGCTTCTCGGCGCTCATCGGACAGGTTAGCCCCTGGGTGGTCGAGCGACTTGGTTTGCATTGGCTGATCGTGGATCAGGGCGGGGCGGTCAAGGTGGTTGAGCCCCCTCATCTCCAGCACGCGGAGCGATCCGACACCCGAAACCGCTGAGGATTCGATCCTAGACTCGTACAGCCACATCGGGCCTCGTCTGGACCGATCGGCCAGCCGGGGGCGAGATCGAGTCCTACGAGTCCCGCAGGGCCTCCCAGGGCCATCCTAGCGCTACCGCGAGGGCGCGGCTTGCGGGGTCGGCTGTCGGAGTGGCCCGAGGGGGACCGGGCGGAGGTGGCCCAGATCACCGGAAGGCTCACTCACTCGGAGCATCCTGCCGCCGTCAGTCTTGATCAGCTCCGAACAGCACCAGCGCTACGGCTGCGGGAGCGATAGACCCGGCCCTATGCTGCCGTACCCACAGAACACAACCCGCTGACTTCTGAGACGTCGCTTCTGGCAGGAATTCGACCCCCGTCCAGCCGTGCTTGCGTGCTTCTGTCTTGAACCAAGTGCGAACGGTTGCCGAGACGTTGGTGGCCTTTTTCCCTGTCGATTGCTTGTAGAGGCCCAAAACCCGCTCCGCTGTGCACATCACAGCAGGATTGTCAGGTGACCGTCGTCCTGATTGTGGAAACAGTAGCGATCTTCCCATCGTTGTCCCCCGTTGTCTTCGCAGGATAGCCAACGCACCGTGAGGTTGAACACTAGGGAAAGGCAAGTGGGTGCTGACGCCGGTCAGGATGGTTCCCCAGACGTTCATCGTGCAGCTGTCGAGTGGTCGCATCGAGTGGCAAAGCCCGGCTAACGACGGCTGTCGACGATCCTCAGGAGATGGTTTGCGAACAGCACGATCTCGATTGCTTCCGCCGGGTCGGTCAGTCCGACCTCACGATGCGAATGGGGGTTCTTGAACGAGCCGAGAGCACCGGCGAACAGTTCCATGCGTGCTACCTGTTCTCCGCCATCCGCGTCGACATCCGTCAGTGGACCAGCCAAGCCGCGCTTGTCGTCATATGGTTGGAAGGTTGCCCTCATCAACTTCACCCCGACCAACTCGGCGGGCACCTTGTCCTGAACAGCGGCGCGAACAGCGATCTCGACGCTCTTCATCGCCTGGAAGGCGGCAACATCGAACTCACCTCGGACGAATGCCATCCAGACCTTGTCCGCCAGTGCGCGATGCAAAGCGTCCTTCGGTAGCCGTCGACCGACTTCATACCGAGCGAACTCTTGCTCGCTCTCGAACCGCCTAGCTCGCCGACTGAGCACACGCCAGCCACTTCCGCTGTTGTCCACGGGGATTACTAGCCCCTGCACCTCAAGCCAAACCCACGCCTCTGTGATAGCCTGGATGACCTGATCTCGCTTCTCCTGGGGGTACGCCGGCCGCGGGTTAGGATCGCCGTACCGTGCGCCAGGATGGGGGAAAAGTTCATCGCTCGCGAATTGCTGTTTGTGAAGCTGCCGCTGATTGCCAAGCGACGAGGTGTCCAAGTGCTTGCGAGCAAGGAACAGCAGCTTGGCCCCCAACTCCTCAGGCTCCAGAGCCAACAGCGCGTCGACGTCGGGAATTGCCTCCACCAACTGTCGCATCTCGCCTCCTCCCCTCATCGAGGGTACCGTTACCCTACCCCGAAATCGTACCCCAAAATAGCAGCAGAACCAGGAGTGGCCTAACAAGCCTCCTGTTCAACAGGGTCAACGTTTTATTGCGTTTTCTCTTAGTCCTGTCGAGAGCTGGCGTCCCCTACGGGATTCGAACCCGTGTCGCCGCCGTGAAAGGGCGGTGTCCTAGGCCTCTAGACGAAGGGGACGAGGTCGCAGGAGCGCGAGCATGTAGCGGCTGGAAGGGGCCAAATCAAGCCAGGACGGAGCCCGTCCCGGCCGCCGCGTCGTCGATCTGCAAGCGAACCGATTCGCGGCCGCCGAAGCGGTCGATGCGCAAGGCGCCGGCGACATGCAGGATGGGCCGCGTCGGATCGAGCAGGGCCGGGCCGAGGGCGGTCTGGCCGGCACGGAAAGCGATCGCCTCGACCTTTCCCCTCCCCGCGCCGACCAGGCTGCAGCGGACGTGGCCGTCGCCGACCGGCTGGGCATAGCTCACGCGCACGCCGGTGAAGGCGAAACGGGGCAGAGCATTGCCGGCGCCGAATGGTCCTGCCTGCTCGATCATCGCGACCAGCTCGGTCGTCGCAGCGGCTGGCGCCAGGGCCGCATCGATGCCGAGCTCGCGGATCGCCGGCGCCGAGCCGAGCTGCGGCGCGATCCGCTGCTCGAGAAACTCGGCGAAGGCAGGCACCGCGCCGCGCGCCACCGTGACGCCGGCCGCCATGGCGTGCCCGCCGCCATTCAAGAGCAGGCCGGATTGCCGGGCGGCGATCACCGCAGCGCCAAGATCGACGCCCCGCACGGAGCGGCCGGATCCCTTGCCGATCTGCTCCGCCCCCGCCTGCTCGTCGGACATGCCGATCACGAAGGCCGGACGGCCGTAGCGCTCGACGAGGCGGCTGGCGACGATGCCGATCACGCCGACGTGCCAGCCTTCGCTTTCGACCACGAGGGCCGACGGCAAGCCTTTGCGCTCGGGTCCGTACAAGCCTTCGATGCGGGCGATCGCTTGCTCGAGGACGTCGCGCTCGATCGCCCGCCGCGCAGCGTTGAGCTCGTCGAGCCGCACCGCCAGGGCAGCCACCTCGTGCGGATCGTCGCTCGACAGCAGCCGCGCGCCGAGCGCCGCCTCCCCGACACGGCCGCCGGCATTGACCCGCGGCCCCAGCAGGAAGCCGAGGTGATAGGCTCCGGGCGGCTCGCGCAGGCGAGCGATGTCCGCCAGCGCCGCCAGGCCCGCATTGCCGCGCTGCGCCATAACGGCGAGGCCGTGGCGCACCAGGGCGCGATTGACGCCGGTCAGCGGAACGACGTCGCACACCGTGCCCAGCGCCACGAGGTCGAGCCACTGCCGGAGGTCGGGCTCGCGCCGCCCGGTCGCGCCCGCCGCCTCGTACCAGCCAGACTGGCGCAGCGCCCGGTTGACGCCGACGGCGAGCAGGAAGGCCACGCCGACGGCGGCGAGCTGCTTGTGCGGGCTCGCGTCGTCGAGCCGGTTGGGATCGACCACGGCCACCGCTTCGGGCAGCGCGAGCTCCGCCATATGATGGTCGATGACGATCAGGTCGAGGCCGGCGCGGCGCGCCTCGGCGATCGGCTCGAAGGCGGTCACGCCGCAGTCGACCGTGACCACCACGGACGCCCCATCCGCCTTGAGCTTGAGCAACGCCGGCGCGTTCGGGCCGTAGCCTTCCTTGCGGCGGTCCGGGATGTAGACGTCGACGGTGCCGCCGACGCTGCGGAAGAAGCGCAGCAGCAGCGCCGCCGACGTCGCTCCGTCGACGTCATAGTCGCCGAACACGACGATGCGCTCGCCGGCGCGGATCGCCCGCACGAGACGCTCGACGGCGGCATCCATGTCGACGAGGTGCGACGGATCGGGCAGGAACTTGCGCAGCGTCGGCTCGAGGAAATCGGGCACTGCCTCCAGCCCGACATCGCGTGCGGCGAGCAGGCGGCAGATCGGATCGGGCAGCCCGTGGCGCTGGGACATCGCCAGGGCCATGCGCTCGTCGGCCAGCCGCGCGGCCCAACGGCGGCCGGTCAGCGATCGCTCGACGCCGAGAAAGGCCGACCGCTCAAGGCGGATGTCCATGGTCATTCCCCACCATAGCCGAAGCCGCTGTGGACACCTCACGGCGGGCCGCGACGAACGGTGCCAGGTCTCGATGGTTTTCCTCCCCAGCTTCGCTGGGGAGGTGTCGCCGTCACACGGCGACGGAGGGGTCAGAGGCCCGAGATTCGAGGCTCATGACCCCTCCGTCCGCGAAGACGCGGACACCTCCCCAGCGAAGCTGGGAGGACAACCGAAAAGTTGGCGCCACGGGAGCGGCGCGCTCCCGGCGAAGAGCCTGACTACCGGCTCCGCAGCACGGCGATGTCGAGGCGCCGTTCGATGGCGCCGCCGAACTGCAGGGTGAGCGGCGCGCTCTCTGCAACCTCGAGCAGCACGCTGAGCCGGACGCCGGGGCAATCGCGGCGGCGGGTCGAGGCGAGGATGGGCAGGCGGCGGTCGTACAACACGGCATCGATCCAGGCGTCGCCCGACAAGGTCACCTGGTAACGGCCGGCCGAGACCCGTTCCAGGGTGACGATGCCGCCCAGCCCGTCGTCGCGGCCGCGCTCCGGCGGCACCAGGTAGACGACCTTGCTGACCGGCTTGAGGAGCAGCGTGAACACGCCCTCCTTGGGCAGCGCCAGCTCGCTTTCGAGCGTGGCCATGAAGCCGTCGCCGAACCACTGGCGCTCGCGCTCGACCGACCAGGCGAAGCGCCGGCAGCCGTCCTCCGCCGCGGCTCGACCGGCGATGCCGCTCGCAGCGCAGACAAACAGGATGCCGGCAGTCAGGGCAGCCCGCATCCCTCCATCATGATCAGGCCCAGCTCGGCAGGCCAGTCTTGATCGAGAAATTGTGATGGGCAGTAATCCAGCGCACGGTACCGGTCTTCGAGCGCATCACGATCGAATGCGTCTCGGCACCGTTGTGGAAGCGGCGCACGCCCTTCAGCATCGACCCCGACGTGACGCCGGTCGCCGCGAACATCACGTCGCCCTTGGCCATCTCGAGCATCGAGTACTTGCGATTGAGGTCGGTGATGCCGAGACGGCGCGCCCGCCCCTTCTCGTCGTCGTTGCGGAACAGCAGGCGGCCCTGGATCTGGCCGCCGATGGCGCGCAGCGCCGCCGCCGCCAGCACGCCCTCCGGCGCACCGCCCGAGCCCATGTAGATGTCGATGCCGGAGTCGCCGGTCGAGGTGGCGATGACGCCCGACACGTCGCCGTCGCCGATCAGCATGATGCGGGCGCCTGCCTCGCGCACCTTGGCGATCAGCTCGGCATGACGCGGCCGGTCGAGGATGCAGACCACGAGATCGGCGATGTCGACTTTCTTGGCTTTGGCAAGATCGGCGAGATTCTGCTGCGGCGTCTTGTCGAGATCGACGATGCCCTCGGGCAGGCCGCCGCCGACCGCGATTTTGTCCATGTAAACATCGGGCGCGTTGAGGAAGCCGCCGTGCTCGGCCATGGCGATCACGGCCAGCGCGTTGGGCAGGCCCTTGGCCGTGATGGTCGTGCCCTCCAGCGGATCGAGCGCAATGTCGATCCTGGGCATGCCGGCCTGCGCCAGCCCGACCTTCTCGCCGATGAACAGCATCGGCGCCTCGTCGCGCTCGCCTTCGCCGATCACCACCGTGCCGTCGATCGACAGCGAGTTGAGGGTCGTGCGCATGGCGTCGACCGCCGCCTGGTCGGCCTTCTTCTCGTCGCCGCGTCCCATCAGCTTGGATGCGGCGAGAGCCGCCGCCTCGGTCACCCGCACCACCTCGAGCGCGAGATTGCGGTCGAGCTTAACGTCGTTGGCCATCGTCTCCTCCGTCGGCGCCTCTTTAGCGTTGGCAGGACGCCGTGCAAAAACTCAAAACGCCTCGATCCTGATGACGCAAGGCTCCTCGGCCACCGCCTTCAGCCTGGCGATGCCCGCCAGCGCCCGCCGCATGGCCGCCTCGCTGGTCTCGTGCGTGGTCAGCACCACCGGCACCTCGCCGGACTGAGACCGGCCGCGCTGCAGCATCGACTCCAGCGAGATGCGCTCCTTGGCCAGTGCGCCCGACACGCCGGCGATCACGCCCGGCCTGTCCTGCACCATCAGGCGCATGTAGTAGGCGCCCTCGTGGCGCTCCATCGGCGAGACCTTCTTGTCGGCCAGGCGCGCCGCCGGCACGACAAAAGCCGGCATCTCGCGGCCGCGCGCGACATCGACCAGGTCGGCGACGACGGCGGAAGCGGTCGGCCCCTGCCCGGCGCCGCGTCCCTGGAACATCGTCGTGCCGACAAAATCGCCTTCGACGACGACGGCGTTGAACACGCCCTCGATATGGGCGATCGGCGCGCTGAGCGGCACCATGCAGGGATGCACCCGCTGCTCGATGCCGTGGCTGGTCTCGCGGGCGAGCCCCAGCAGCTTGATGCGGAAGCCGAGCTCCTCGGCGAACTGGATGTCGCTCGCGCTGACCCGGCGGATGCCCTCGACGTGCACGCCGGCGAAATTGACCTTGGCGCCGAACGCCGCGCCGGTCAGCACGGCGAGCTTGTGCGCCGCATCGACGCCGTCGACGTCGAAGCTGGGATCGGCCTCGGCGTAGCCCGCCGCCTGCGCCTCTGCCAGCACGACGTCGAAGTCACGGCCGGTCTCGCGCATGGTCGTGAGGATGTAGTTGCAGGTGCCGTTGAGGATGCCGTAGAGGCGCTGGACCCGGTTGCCGACGAGGCCCTCGCGCAGCGCCTTGATGATCGGGATGCCGCCGGCCACCGCCGCCTCGAAGGCGAGCATGCGCCCCTTGGCTTCGGCCATCGCGGCGATCTCGGCACCGTGCATGGCGAGCAGCGCCTTGTTGGCGGTGACGACGTGCTTGCCCGAGCCGAGGGCCTTCTGCACCAGCCGGCGCGCCACGCCGCCCGAGCCGCCGATCAGCTCGACGACGACGTCGATGTCGTCCGCTGTGGCGAGCGACAGCGGATCGCTTTCCCAGCGCACGCCGGTCAGGTCGATGTCGCGCTTCTTCGCCTTGCGGCGGGCGCTGACGGCGACCAGCCGCAACGGCCGCCCGCCGCGCACGGAGAGCAGCCTGCCGTGCTCGGCCAGCAGCTTGACGACGCCGGAGCCAACTGTGCCGAGCCCGGCGATGCCGATTCTGAGAGGTGCCTTCATTATCGCCTGATACGACAGGTTGCGGCTAAGCGCGAGCCTTGATCGGCGTGATGTTGTCCCCCACGCCGCGCAGGTAGAGATCGATGGCGCGGCCCGGATCCACCATCACTTGGCGGATGTTGCGGATTGCCTGGCGAATCCGGTGCTTGTTCTCGACCAGCGCGATGCGGACATGGGCGTCGCCGTGCTCGCCGAACCCGATCCCGGGCGAGACCGCCACATTGGCCTGCGTCAGCAGCAGCTTGGAGAAGGCGAGCGAGCCCAGCTCGCCGAAGGCCTCCGGGATAGGCGCCCAGGCGAACATGCTGGCCGACGGCGTGGGCAGCGTCCAGCCGGCCGCCGCCAAGCCTTCGATCAGCACGTCGCGCCGTTCCTGATAGGTGTTGCGCGCCTCGGCGATGCAATCCTGCGGGCCGTTCAGGGCGGCGGTCGCGGCGACCTGGATCGGCGTGAAGGCGCCGTAGTCGAGATACGACTTGATGCGCGTCAGGGCCTGGATCAGCGTCTTGTTGCCGGCGGCGAAGCCGATGCGCCAGCCGGCCATCGAGTAGGTCTTGCTCATCGACGTGAACTCGACGGCGATCTCGCGCGCGCCCGGCACCTGCAGCACCGACGGCGGCGGCACGCCGTCGAAGTAGATCTCGGCATAGGCGAGATCGCTCAGGATCCAGATGCCCTGGCGTTTGCAGAAATCGACGATCGCGGCATAGAAATCGAGGTCGACCACCTGGGCCGTCGGGTTCGACGGATAGTTGAGGACCAGAGCGATCGGCTTGGGCACGGTGTGGCGCACCGCGCGCTCGAGCGCCGGCAGGAATTCCTCGAGCGACGTGCTGCCCGGCACCGGGATGTGGCGCACCGAGCCGCCGGCGATGATGAAGCCGTAGGGATGGATCGGGTAGCTGGGGTTGGGCACCAGCACGATATCGCCCGGCGAGGTGATGGCCTGCGCCAGGTTGGCGAGCCCCTCCTTGGAACCCAGCGTGACGATGATCTCGCTCTCGGCGTCGAGCTCTACTCCGAAGCGCCGGGCATAGTAGGCGGCCTGCGCCTTGCGCAGCCCGGGGATGCCGCGCGAGGCCGAGTAGCCGTGGGCGCGCGGGTTGCCGGCAGCCTCGGCGAGCTTGGCGACGATGTGCGGGGCGGTCGGCAGGTCGGGATTGCCCATGCCGAGATCGATCACGTCCTGCCCGGCGCCCCGCGCGCGGGCCTTCATGGCGTTCACCTCGGCGAAGACGTAGGGGGGCAGACGCTTGAGACGGTGAAACTCCGAATCGTCCATTGTCGTTGTCCTTGGGCCTAGAGCTCGACGGTGATGTCGGCCCGTCGATTGGCGGCGACGCCGCGGGGGTTCGTGGGATCGTACATCGGCTCGGCATCGGAAGCCGCCTCGGCGACGATGCGATCTCGCGGGACGCCGAGACGAATCAGCTGGCTTGCGATCGCGAGCGCGCGCCGCCGCGCCACGTCCATGTTGCCTTGCGCCAACGCAGCAACCGACGAGCCGTAGGCATCCTCGGCGGCGTGCGCCACGATGCGCACCCTTCCCCCGTTGCCGCGCTGGATCTCGGCGACCTTCTGCAGGATCGCCATGTCGTTGGCGGTGAGGTCCGACGACATCTGCGCAAACTGGATGACCGCCACCCGCCTTGCGCCAACATAGGGCCGGGTCGTCGCCGCCACCGACGATTGCGGAGACGCGGCAGCGACCTCGACCGCCGGGCGCGCGCCGGGCGGCGTCCAGCCCGGCGGCGGCACAAAGGCGGCATTCGGATTGCCCGGCGCGCGTGTCGGCGCGGTTACGGGCGGTGGAGCGGCCGGCGGCGCCGGCGCGGCGGCAACCTGCGGCGGTGCAGGCGCCTGTGCAGAGGGGGGACTCCAGCCCGGCGGCGGCACGAAGGCCTGGTTGGCATCGGCCCGCGGCGTCTGGGCTCGACGCACAGGGGCAGGCGCCGGTGCCGGCGCAGGCTGCGCAGCCGCCGGCGCCGGTTGCCCCGGCGGCGTCCAGTCGGCCGGCGGGACGAAAGCCTTGTTCGGGTCGGCGGCGCGCGAGGTCGCCGCGACCTGGTTGGGCAGCCGCGTCTCGGGCGCCGTAACGGCCGGAGAAGGTGGCCCCGGTGGTGGCGGCGCAGGCGCAGCCGCGGCAACCTGTTGGCCCGGAGGGGTCCAGCCGGGCGGCGGCACGAACGCCTTGTTGGCATCGGCCTGCCGTGCGCGTGCCGGCGCAGGCGGCGGTGCGGGCTCTGTGGCAACCGCCGGCGGCGGTGGTGGTGGCGGCGCAACCTGTGGCGCCGGCGTTGCAACGGCTTGCTGCCCTGGCGGAGCCCAGCCCGGGGGTGGCACGAACGCCTTGTTGGCGTCGGCCTGCCGTGCGCGTGCCGGCAGAGGTGGCGGCGGGGGCTCTGCGGCAACCGCCGGCGGGGCTGGCGGCGGCGCAGCCTGTGGTGCCTGCGCCGCAACGGCTTGCTGCCCCGGCGGGGTCCAGCCCGGCGGCGGCACGAACGCCTTGTTGGCGTCTCCCGATCGCGGCCGAGCAGCCGGCTCCGGCGGCGCGGTCGCAGCAGGCCGCGACGACGTGCTCTCCATCGCCTGGCTCGGCGGCGCCACTGCAGGAGCGGCGGCCGCAACCTCTGTGGGCGGAGCGGGCTGTCCCGGCGCCGCCCAGCCGGGCGGTGGCACGAACGCCTTGTTGGGATCGGTCGCGCTGGATTGCCGTGCCGCCGGCGCAGGCGGAGCCGGCGGCACAGCCGGTGCGGGTGCTTCCGCAGCGGTGGAAGGTGCGGCCTGCCCGGGAGGAGACCAACCCGGCGGCGGCACGAACGCCTTGTTGACGTCGCCGCGCGCCGCGGCCGGCGGGGCCGTTGTGGCGACCTGCGGCGGCGGAGGCGGTGCGGGCGCCGGAGCCGGCTGCGGCTCGACGCGTGGCGGTGGCACGCTCTCGGCGACGGGCGGCGGCGCTGGCGGCGGCGACGGTTCGCTCCTGGCTGGCGGCTCAGGCGCCATGCTCGCGCGAATCACCGCCGGCGGAGTGTCCGCGCTCGCCACGGCCGGCGTCGCGACCGCGGAATGACCCGGCGGCGTCCAGCCTGCCGGCGGCACGAACGCCTTGTTGGGATCGCCGGATGGCGCGGTAGCTGGCGGCGCCGGCGCGGCTGGCGGCGGGCTGGCCGGCGGCGCTGCCGCATCCGGTTGCGGGGTGGGCGGCGGAGCCGCTGGCGGCATGGCCGGTGGTGCCGGCTCGGGAGCTGGAGCTGGAGCCGGCGCCGCCGGTGCTCTCGCCGGAGCCGGCGTGGGCTCAGGCTGCGCCGCCGGACGCGGGGCCGGCATGGAGCCGTCGCGACCCAGCTGCGCTCCCGCGGGACGTCCGGGCAACGATCCCGCCGCCGCCGGAGGCTTCGGCGGCGGCGGCTCGTTGGCCCTGGCTTCCTTCTCGGCTGCTTCGCGCGCCTGCCGCTCCTCGCGTGCCTTGGCATCGCGCTCGGCGGCTTCTTTCTCGGCAGCTTCCTTCTGTGCCTTCTGGCCACCCTTCGCCTCGACAAGCGAGCCGATACGCGGCTGGCGGGTCTCGTCGGTGGCGGCAATTCCTTGCTCGTAGGCCCGGCCGCCATTGCCCGACGGCAGCGCGTTCGCACCCTGGATCTGGCGATCCGCGCCCGGCCGCGCCTTCTGGCTGGTTACCGGAGAGCCGCCGAACCAGCCGCAGCCGGTCAGCAGCGCCAAAGCGGAGACGCTGAGCAGGCCGCGCAGAATGCGACCGCTGCTGATCCCGTCCACGTGTCGCCGCATCGTCGTCACTCGTTGCCCTCGCCCTTAAACCCCACGCGTGCTTCGGTGTAGCGAAGTCCGAGAGGAAGTTTGACCCGTCTGTTGTCGCAGCCTACCTATGACGTCGGAGAGGCGGCCTGGGAAGACGGGTTCCGTGCTGGCCGCCAATTCGTGAAAGTATCGCAAGAAACGCCCCAAAGGCAATGATTCAGAAGGGGAAACGAATGTCGGAGACGTCAAGCCCCAACGTCATTCCAGAGTTGACGTCGGCCGAATCCGAAAAGCTGCAGGCGGCGTTCCGGGACATCGCGCAGCGCAGCCAGAAGCTCCTGGAAACCTTTGCCGAGCGGCAAAAGGCCGACGGGCCGCAGCCGGCCGATCCGCTGCGCCTCACCCAGACGTTCATGGACTTCACGGCGAAGCTGCTGGCCGACCCCAACCGGCTCGTGCAGGCCCAGATCGAGCTCTGGCAGCAATACATGCAGCTGTGGCAGGTGACGGCGCAGCGCATGATGGGCCAGCAGGTCGCCCCGCTCGTCGAGCCGGCCAAGGGCGACAAGCGGTTCAGCGATCCCGCGTGGAAGGACGAGGTCGTCTTCGACTACCTCAAGCAGAGCTACCTGCTGACCTCGCGCTGGCTGCAGGACAACGTCAAGCAGGTCGAGGGGCTCGACGACAAGACGGCGAAGAAGGTCGATTTCTACACCCGCCAGTTCATCGACGCCCTGTCGCCATCCAACTTCGCGCTGACCAACCCGCAGGTGGTCAAGGCGACGGTCGAGAGCAAGGGCGAGAACCTGCTGAAGGGCCTGCAGAACCTGCTGACCGATCTCGAACGCGGCAAGGGCAAGCTCGCCATCCGGCAGACCGACATGGACGCGTTCAAGGTCGGCGGGAACGTCGCCACCTCGCCCGGCAAGGTGGTGTTCCAGAACGAGCTGATCCAGCTGCTGCAGTACGCACCGGCGACCGAAGAGGTCCATGCCATGCCGCTGCTGATCGTGCCGCCGTGGATCAACAAGTTCTACATCCTCGACCTCAAGCCGGAGAACTCGTTCATCAAGTGGGCGACCGAGCAGGGTTACACGGTGTTCGTCATCTCCTGGGTCAATCCCGACGAGCGCCTGACCAAGCTGGTGTTCGAGGATTACATGAGGCTCGGGCCTCTCGCCGCCCTGGATGCCATCGAGAAGGCGACCGGCGAGAGGAAGGTCTCGGCGATCGGCTACTGCATCGGCGGCACGTTGATGGCGGCGACGCTCGCCTGGATGGCGGCGCGCGGCGACGACCGCATCGCCGCCTGCACGTTCTTCACCGCCCAGGTCGATTTCTCCGAGCCGGGCGAGCTCGGCGTCTTCATCGACGAGGACCAGCTCGCGAGCCTCGAGGCCACGATGAGCAAGAAGGGCTATCTCGAAGGCAGCGAGATGGCGACGACCTTCAACATGCTGCGCGCCAACGATCTCATCTGGTCGTTCGTGGTCAACAACTACCTGATGGGCAAGGACCCCTTCCCGTTCGACCTGCTGTTCTGGAATGCCGACGCCACGCGCATGCCGGCGGCCATGCACAGCTACTACCTGCGCAACATGTACCAGAAGAACCTGCTGGTGCAGCCGGGAGCCCTGACGCTCGACGGCGTGCCGATCGACCTGCGCAAGATCGGCATCCCGGTCTACCTGCAGGCCGGCAAGGAGGATCACATCGCGCCGGCCAAGTCGGTCTACAAGGCGACGCAGATCTTCTCCGGCCCGGTGCGCTTCATGCTGGCCGGCTCCGGCCACATCGCCGGCGTCGTCAACCCGCCGCGCAACAGGAAGTACCAGCACTGGCTGAACGAGACGCAGCACAACCCGCCGACCCTCGAGGAATGGCGCGCCGGCGCGCAGGAGTTCCCGGGCTCGTGGTGGCACGATTGGGACAAGTGGCTGTCGGCCAAGTCGGGCCCGAAGGTCCCCGCACGCGTGCCCGGCGCCGGCGGCCTGCCGGCAATCGAGGACGCGCCCGGCAGCTACGTCAAGGTGCGCACGATCGAGTGAACGCAGCGGCCCGCTCGCCCCATCCCTCTCCCGTCGCTCTCGCGCGCGAGCCCCCTGGCACGCCGACATGCACCACGATCCCGCCCGAATCGCGGCGGTACCCGCCGCGCCCGGCATCCGATCGGCGCGCGTCGCAATGCGGGCGTGGCGTCAGTGCGAATGCCGCGGCACGCCCTTGGTCTGGACGATGCGCTGGTAGTTCACCGCGAAGTCCAGGCAGGCGCCGCTGGCCAGCTGACCGACGAACTTGCGCTGCAGCTCCTGCCACGGGGTCTGGCTCTCCTTGACATGCGGCTTCCAGGCCGCCCGGCGGCTCGCGAGCTCGTCGTCGCCGATCAGGATGTCGGCCCGCCGCCTGCCGATATCGACCCTGACCTTGTCGCCGGTGCGCAGCAGCGCGAGGCCGCCGCCGACGGCGGCTTCGGGCGAGGCATTGAGAATCGACGGGCTCGCCGAGGTCCCGCTCTGCCGGCCGTCGCCGACGCACGGCAGCAGCACCACACCGCCCTTCACCAGGCGATCGGGCGGCAGCATGTTCACCACCTCGGCGGCGCCGGGATAGCCCACCGGCCCGACGTTCCGGATGAACAGGATGCTGCTCTCGTCGATCGGCAGGCTCGGGTCGTTGATGCGATGGTGGTAATCCTCCGGGCCCTCGAACACGATCGCCGTGCCTTCGAAAGCGTCCGCGTCGCCGGGCCGCTCGAGGTACTTCCTGCGGAACTCCTCGGAGATCACCGACGTCTTCATGATCGCCGAGTCGAACAGGTTGCCCGACAGCACGGCGAAGCCGGCCTGGCCGAGCATCGGCTTGTCGTAGGGCTTGATCACGTCGCCATCGGCCGGCTTGGCCGAGGCGAGGTTCTCCGCCATGGTCTTGCCGGAGACGGTGAGCGCATCGCCGTGGATCTTCTTCCTGGCGAGCAGCTCGCGCATCACGCTCGGCACGCCGCCGGCGCGATGGAATGCCTCGCCGAGATACTTGCCGGCCGGCATGCAGTTCACCAGCAGAGGGATGTCGTAGCCGATCCTGTCCCAGTCGGCGTTGTGGAGGTCCACGCCGATGTGGCGGGCGATCGCGTTCACGTGCGGCGGGCAGTTGGTCGAGGCACCGAGGGCGCTCGCCGCGACGATGGCGTTCTCGAACGCCTTGCGCGTCAGGATGTCCGACGGCTTCAGGTCCTCCCACACCATGTCGACGATGCGCTTGCCGGTCTCGTAGGCGATCTGGCCGCGCTCGCGATAGGGGCCGGGAATGGCGGCGCAGCCGGTCAGCGACAGACCCAGTGCCTCGGCCATGCTGTTCATCGACAGCGCCGTGCCCATGGTGTTGCAATGGCCGACGCTCGGCGCGCTCGACGCCACCATCTCGAGAAACTGCTTGAGATCGATGCGGCCGGCCGCCAGTTCCTGGCGGGCGTGCCAGACGACGGTGCCGGAGCCGGCCAGGCCGCCGGCGTAGTGGCCGTCCAGCATCGGCCCGCCGGACAGCACGATCGCCGGGATGTTGACGGTCGCTGCGCCCATGATCATCGCCGGCGTGGTCTTGTCGCAGCCCGTGGTCAGGACGACGCCGTCGAAGAAGTAGCCGAACAGGCTCTCGACCAGGCTGAGATAGGCGAGGTTGCGATCGAGCGCGGCGGTCGGCCGCTTCCCGGTCTCCTGGATCGGATGGACCGGGAACTCGATCGGGATGCCGCCGGCGTCGCGGATGCCGTCGCGCACGCGTTTGGCAAGCTCTAGGTGATGGCGGTTGCACGGCGACAGGTCGCTGCCGGTCTGTGCGATTCCGATGATCGGCCGGTTGCTGTGCAGCTCGGCCAGGGTGAGACCGAAGTTCATGTAGCGCTCGAGATAGAGCGCCGCCATCGTCGGGTCGCCGGGTGCGTCGAACCAGTCGCGGCTGCGCAGCCGGCGCTTGCCGTCATCCTTGCCGTTGCCGCCCTTCTTCGTGGCCATGCCATCCCTCCTCGCTCGTTGGGCGCACCGTGGGAGAAGGTGTCCCGGAAGTCCAGCGCCGAGCTTGAGCGTCCATGCTCGCCATGGGAAACCGTTTGGTCATGCCGTCCTCCCCTGCCCTGATCAGCCTCGGCGAGCCGATGATCGAGTTCAATCGTCCGCGCCACGGCGACGGGCGGACCTGGTTGCAGGGCTTCGGTGGGGACACCTCGAACGCGGCGATTGCGGCGGCGCGGCAGGGCGCATCCGCCGGCTATCTCACCAGCCTCGGCGAGGACTGGATGGGCCAGGCGTTTCTCGACCTGTGGCGCGCCGAAGGCGTCGACGCCACGCAGGTGCGGCGCCATCCGACGGCACCGACCGGCGTCTACTTCGTCACCCATGGCGACAGCGGCCACCGTTTCGACTTCCTGCGCAAGGGATCGGCTGCCTCGCTGATGGAGGCCCGCGATCTCCCGGTCGACTACGTTGCCGGTGCGCGGATCCTGCATTTGTCGGCAATCAGCCAGGCGATCAGCGCGGCCGCCCGGCGAACCTGCGAGGCCGCGATCGATGCCGCCCGGCACGCCGGCGCCCGGGTGTCGTACGACACGAACCTCCGCCTGCGGCTGTGGGACATCGGCGAGGCGAGGCGCACCATCGAGGCGACGGTCGCGCGCTGCGACATCCTGCTGCCCAGCCTCGACGATTCGCGCGAGCTCACCGGCCTTCGGGAGGCCGACGCGATCGTCGATCACTATCTCGCCCGGGGACCGTCGCTGGTGGCGCTGAAGATGGGCCGCGAGGGCGCGCTGATCGCGACCCGGGACCAGCGGTGCGCGATCGGCCCGCATCCTGTCGAGGCGATCGATGCCACGGGCGCCGGCGACACGTTCGATGGGGCGTTCCTGGCACGCCTGCTGGCCGGCGACGATCCGTTCGCCGCCGGCCGCTATGCCAACGTCGCGGCAGCGCTGAAGACGCGCGGCTATGGAGCCGTCGCGCCTATTCCGCGGGCGGCCGAAGTCCGGGCTGAAATGGCCCGCGCATGGGACGCGGCACCAGCGCCTTCAGGAAGCGGCCGAGCACCGTGACCTGCTGACCGATCCAGCCGCGGCCGTTGTCGGCATCCACCACCGGATCGTCGACGCCGGTCGGCCGATTCTTGCCGTCGTAGATCGCCGTGCCGAACAGCATGTCCCAGATAGGGAACACCGGCGCGAAATTGTGGTCGTGGATGTGCCGTTCCGCAGGGCTGGCCAGCGCATGGTGCAGCCGATGGAACCGCGGCCCGACGATCAGACGCTCGCCGATGCGGCCGAAGCTCACGTCGACGTTGGCGTGCGACCAGCTCTCGATCAGGCGGCCGATCATCAGGATCAGGATGTAGTCGTCCGGCTGGACCCCGACGAACTGCGAGAACACCGCCAGCGCCAGGGTCATCAGCAGGTCGTCGACGACGTGGTTTCGGTCGTCGTTCCACACCGTCACCTGGCGCTGGCTGTGGTGCAGGCTGTGCAGGGCCCACCACCAGGAGAACCCGTGCTGGGCGCGATGCAGCCAGTAGGCGGCGAAGTCGTAGAGCACGAAGTAGAGCAGGAAGGAGGCGAGCGCGTTGTCGTGGAGCCACGGCACGATCTGCTCGAGGCGCGGCGGCGCATAGCCCAGCGCGCGGACGACATACTCGATCTCGTTGGTGATCGGGTAGCTCACCGCGAACACCGCGAGCGGCACGATGCCGAGCTTGTTCAGGATCGTGTAGGTCCGGTCGACCGCCGCCAGGTTATCGTTGGGTACCCTCTCGAGCGGCCAGCGCTTCTCGAAGAAGCGCATGCCGAGGGCGATCACCAGGATCTGCACCACGCCCAGCATCACGATCTCGACCGCCTTGAAGCCCGGCTCGTACCACTCCATCAGCTCGAAGCGGAACAACACCGGCACGACGAAGGTCTCGAAGATCCAGGTCTGGCAAGTCACCCAGATGTCGATGAGGTCGCGCATCGGCGCGCCGCCTACTTCTTCGCGCCCGTGCTCGAGACGGCGCGGACGGGCGGCGTCGCGGCGGGCGGTGCTGGAGCGTTCAGCATCATCACGCCGTGCGGCGACTTGCCGACCGGGATCGACGTCACGACCTTCATCTGGGCGAGATCGACGACGGCGATGCGGCGCAGGAAGCGCTGGGTCACCCACAGCTCCTTGCCGTCGGGCGTGAGGTCCATGCAGTCAGGGCCGCCCGGAACCTTGATCGTGCCGACGACCTTCATCTCGTGGGTGTCGAGAAGCGAGACCGTATTCTCCACGCGGTTGCTCAGGAACCAGTGGCGGCCATCGCCCTTGGGCCAGAAATTGTGCGCGCCCCGCCCGGTCTTCAGGCTCGTCGTGACCTTGCCGTCCTTGGGATCGAGGACGACGACGTTGTCCTGGCCGGTGAGCGCCACGAGCAGGCGGTTGTTGTCGGGCAGCATGATGATGCCCGCGGGCGCCTTGCCGACCGTGACGTTCCACTTGATCGCCTGCGTCTCGAGATCGAACGCCGCCACCCGACCGGTCTCCTGCAGGGTGACGAACACCGTCTTCGACTCGGCGTCGAAGACGAGATGGCTCGGCAGCCCGTCGATGAACACCCGGTTGACCAGCTTGAAGCTGTCGGCGTGATAGAAGTCGACATGGTCGAGGCGATAGGCCGTCGTCACCAGCCACTTGCCGTCGGGGCTGAAACCGAGATGGTAGGGATCGACGATATCGCGCACGACACGCCGCTTCTCCCCGGTCTGGGCATCGAGGATCAGCAGCTCGTTGGTCACCGTCGAGCCGATCACCACTTCCTTGCCGTCGGGGCTGAAGACAAGGTGATGCGGCTCGCGCCCGACCGGCAGGCGGAGCCGCTCCGTGCGCGTGCTGCGGCTGAGAACGCTGTACGACGCCTCGTCGGAGTTCAGCACCAGAACGGTGTCGGCGCGAGCGGCGCCGACAGCCAGCACGAGCAGCGAGGCGACAACAGCCAGTCTATTCATCGTGGCTTCTCATAATCTTAAGCCCACATCTTGAAGCATCTTCTAGGACAAGGCCAGACCCGTTTGGGGCGCGGCGCTGCGGCCGCGAGCCGCTCCCCGTGGCCAGGCACCGCCGGCCACGACACCCAGCCGTGCCACCGGCGGGCCGCACGGCAACCCGCCCAGGCAGCTCCGCGTGTCACACGCTCCAGCCGCCGTCGATCACGTTCACCGTGCCGGTCGTGAAGGCCGCCTCGTCGCTCGCCAGATACACCGCCAGGGCGGCGATTTCCTCGGCCGACCCGAACCGTCCGGTCGGCTGGCGCTGCAGGAAGAACTGGCGGGCGTCGGGCCCGCCGCCCAGGGCCGAGATGCGCTCGTCGAGCGACGGGGTCTGCACCGTGCCCGGGCAGATGGCGTTGCAGCGAACGCCCTTGCTCACGTAGTCGACGGCGACCGACTTGGTGAGACCGATCACGGCGGCCTTGGTCGTGCCGTAGATGCAGCGCAGCGCCGCGCCTTTCACCGACGAGGCAGCCGACGACATGTTGACGATCGAGCCGCCGCCCTTGGCCAGCATGCCGGGCAGGAATGCCCGGATCGTCCAGAACATGCTGCGCACGTTGAGGTCGAAGGCGAACTGCCATTCCTCGTCGCTGGCATCGAGCACGCTGCCGTGATGGACGAAGCCGGCGCAGTTGAACAGCACGTCGATCGCACCGGTCTGCCGGGCCAGGGCGCCGATTGCCGCGTTGTCGAGGACGTCGAGGCGATGCGCCTGCACGCCCCTCGTCCCGGAGAGGCCGGCGAGCTTGCCGGCGTCGATGTCGGTTGCCCACACCGTGGCGCCTTCGCGGGCGAAGGCGCGGGCCGTCGCCGCTCCGATCCCCTGCCCCGCCGCGGTGACGACGCACACCTTGCCCTCAAGTCGCATGTGACTGCCTCCGATATTGCACGAGCTGGTAACCCAGGACGGGCAGGCTCAGCGCGAGGCTGACGAGCACCGGCGTCAGCCCCGGCGCCATTGCCGGCACCGCCGCGGCCGCGATCCACAGGCGCTCCCAGCGCGACAGACGCACCAGCAGGTAGGCCGACAGGGCCGCCCCCAGGAACGTTATGCTGACGAGGCACCCCGCGAACGCGGTGGTGAAATCGAACCAGCTGAACCCGGGCGCGACGATCAGCAGCGAGGGCGAGAAGACGAAGACGAACGGCACCAGCGCCTTGGCGATGGCGAGCCGGAAGGCGGTGTTGCCGGTCTTGAAGGGATCGGCACCGGCCATGCTGGCGGCGGCGTAGGCGGCGACGGCGACGGGCGGCGTCACGTCGGCCAGCACGCCATAGTAGAAGACGAAGAAGTGGGCCACGATCGGCGCCACGCCCAGCAGGCCGAGCGCCGGCGCGGCGATCGTCACCATGATGATGTACGTCGCGGTCGTCGGCACGCCGCAGCCCATCAGGATGCAGACCAGCCCCGTCATGACCAGGGTGAAGAACTTCACCAGCGTCACCTTGTCGAACGGCAGCCAGGCCTCGACGAGCGCCGTCATATCGCCGGCGACGCTGACAATGATGGTGGCGAACTTGAGCGCCGTCCCGGTGAGCGTGACGACGCCGATGATGATGCCGATCGCCGCGGCTGCCGCGCCGACCGCCAGGGCATATTTGGCACCGACGGTGAAGGCGTCCATCAGCTCCCGCCAATGCAGGGCCGGCGCCGGGTTGAGCCGCCACAGCGCGACGCAGAGCAGCACGAACAGGCCGAAGGCGATCTCGGCAAACCAGTCCTCGAGGACGGGCGGCAGGATGGAGCGGCCGAACACCATCACAAGGGCCCAGGCGACGACGAGGCCGATCTCCACGATCGGCAGGCGCGGCCGCGTCGAGCGGATCAGCCCGATGACGATGCAAAGGCTGATGCCCCAGAATGCCGCCAGGTAAGGCGTCGAGCCGTCGAAGATCTTCCAGATCAGGGCGACGAGCGGGATCAGCGTCACCCAGTCCTGCCGCATCACGCTCTTCCAATCGGGCATCTCGTCGGGCGTCAGGCCGCGCAGGCCGACCCGCTTGGCCTCGAAATGGACCTGGATGAAGACGCCGAAGAAATGCATGAGCGCCGGCACGATCGCGGCGACGATGATGGTCTGGTAGGGCAGCTCCAGGAACTCGACCATGAGGAAGGCGGCCGCGCCCATCACCGGCGGCGTGATCTGCCCCCCCGTGCTGGCCGTGGCCTCGACCCCGGCGGCGAAGGTCGGCCGGTAGCCCAGCCGCTTCATCATGGGAATCGTGAGCGAACCCACGGTCACCGCATTGGCGACCGACGACCCCGAGATCATCCCGAACAGCGCCGAGCCGAAGATCGCGACCTTGGCCGGCCCGCCGGCGAACCGCCCGGCCACCGCCATCGCCAACGCGAGGAACAGCCGGCCGAGGCCGATCCGCATGGCGACCACGCCGAACAGGACGAAATGGAAGACATAGGTCGCCACCACGCCGATCGGGATGCCGTAGATGCCCTGGCTGGTGAGGTAGAGATGATCGGCGAGTTGCGACCAGGTCGTGCCGGGATGCACCAGCATGCCCGGCATCCACGGCCCGGCGAAGGCGTAGGCCATGAAGCCCAGGGTGATGAACACCAGGGGCCAGCCCATGGTCCGCCGGGTCGCCTCGATCACCACCACGACCAGCGTGGTGCCCATCACCACGTCTATCGGGTCGGGATTGCCGGTCTTGAAGGCGATATCGTGAAAGATCGCCGGCAGGTAGAGCGACGACGCGACGGCCGCAGCGAACAGCAGCCAGTCGTAGAGAGGCACGCCGCCCGGGCGCAGCACGCCGGCGGCGGCCCTGGCAGCCACCTTGCGGTCGGCTCCAAACACCAGAAAGACCAGCCCGAGGACGAGCGCAAGATGGATGCCGCGGTGGGTCTGCTCGCGCAGCAGCCCGAACCCCGCCGTGTAGAAATGGAACAGGGAGAGCGCCAGCAGCAGGCCGGCGACTATCCAGGTGCCGCTGACGCCAAGCGGCCGGAATCGCATCTCCGAATCGAGCTCGCGCTCGAGCTCGGCCGACTTGGCATGATCGACTTGAAGGCTCAATTCAGCCTACTTGATGAGCCCCTTCTCCTTGTAGAACTTTTCCGCCCCCGCGTGCAGCGGGATGCCGAGTCCCTGGATGGCGGTCTCGAACCTTATGGCGCGGCCCTTGGCATGGCCGGAATCGAGAAGCTTGCGGGTGTTGGGGTTCCACAGCGCGGCGGTGACGTTGTAGATCAGCGTGTCCGGCTGCTTGCTGGAAGTCGCCCAGATGGCGTTGACGCTGACCGTCTTCACGCCGGCGACGTTCTTGTAGGCGCCGTCCGGAATCTCATCGATGGCGAAGAAGCTGTACTGCTTCACCAGCCCCTCGGCCTCCGGCCCATCGATCGGCACCAGCTCGATGCCGGTCGTCGCCGCCAGCTCGGCGATGGCCCCCTGGGGCCAGCCGGAGACGCTGAAGAAGGCGTCGAGGGCGCCATCCTTGAGCTTGTCGGCGGCCTGCTGCGGCTTGAGATACTCCGCCTTGATCTCCTTCTCCGTCATGCCGTAGGCGGCGAGGATCAGGCGGGCGTCGACCAGCGTTCCCGAACCGGGCTCGTCGAGCGACATGCGCTTGCCCTTGAGATCCCTGATCGACTTGATCCCGGATCCCTTGCGGGCCACCAGGTGGAAGCTCTCCGGGTACAGGTTGGCAATGGCGCGCAGCACCTCGACCTTGGGGCGCCCTTCGTAGATGCCGCTGCCGTTGTAGGCCCAGTAGGCGACGTCGGACTGCGTGAAGCCCGACTGCATGCTGCCGCTCGAGATGGCATTGACGTTGGCGACCGATCCATTGGATGCCACCGCCGTCGCGACCAGGCCGGGCACCCCGCACGAGCCGCCCTCGGCGCACGAGCGCGAGCCCGGTGGATTGGAGATCGCATTGGCGATCAGGCCGCCGATCGGAAAGTAGGTCCCTGCCGTCCCGCCGGTACCGATGCGAAAGAAGGTGATGTCCTGCGCCGACGCAGGAAGCCCCGCGACGGATGCTGCTCCCAGCCCGGCCAGCAGGGCGCCCCTGCGAGTGATGGTCATGTGCCGTCTCCCTGACATGTGTCATTTAACCGCGTCCGGCCGGTGCTCGCAACGACAGCGGTCAATTGACCCCGATAGCCCTGCTCATGGTCGGCCCGATCTCGGCGTGGATCACCATGTCGGCGTCGTCGTCCTGATCGGTCGCCTCTCGGTTGACGATCACCAGCTTAGCCCCCCTCCGTTTGGCGATACGGGGAAATCCTGCCGCCGGATAGACCACCAGCGAGCTGCCCAGGACGATGAACAGGTCGCAGCCCATGGTCTCGTCCTGGGCTCGTGCCATCTGGATCTCGGGCATCGCCTGGCCGAACGAGATGGTCGCCGTCTTCACGATGCCGTCGCACTTGATGCAGATCGGCAGCTTGCCCGATCCGAGAAAAGCCGTCCTGATCGGGTCGAGCTCGTAGCGGTGGCCGCAATCCAGGCAGCTCGCGTAGGTCGAGTTGCCGTGCAGCTCGATGACCTTCGAATCCGGCACGCCGGAGCGCTGATGCAGGCCGTCGACGTTCTGGGTGATGATGGCGCTCATGCGACCCTGCTCGACCAGCCTGGCGAGAGCGCGATGGCCCGCATTGGGCTCGGCCTTGAGCATAGTCTCGTCGGTCGCGAACTTGCGACGCCAGGACTCGCGGCGCATCTCGTCCGACGCCATGAAATCGTCGAAGTAGATCGGCTTGTAGCGCGTCCAGATGCCGCCGGGGGAACGAAAGTCCGGGATGCCCGACTCGGTCGATATCCCGGCGCCGGTGAACGCGACGATGCGCTTGGCCGATCCGATCATCTCGCGCAGTTGCTCGACCTGATCCATTGCCCCTCCTCCCCGCCCTATGGTGCCGGCATCGCCGGATTATGCGCCGCGCAGCCCGGGTATGTCCTGCCCTCGCTCCTGACCTCGACGACGTAGGCGAACAACGACCCCGACTGGTTGTCGATGCAGCGCCGCTCGTCGATCGTGACCAGCAGGTCCGTGCCGTCGGCGCTGGCGTACTCGAGACCGCCGCCCGACTTCTGCGGGCCGACATGCGGCACCCGCTGGGTCGACAGGCCGCCCAGCACGCTCATCACCATGTCGCGCGAGGTCACCTCGAGGCGCCACGACGGCTCGTTGCCGCTCGCGATCCATTCCCGCTGGTCGAAGCGCTCGCGGCACCCTGCCGTCTCCACCGCCGCCCGGCGCAGCTCCACGACGCCGATTCCCGTGTTGATGCCGGTCTCGCGGACGCCGTAGACCTCGACGAACATGGGCCTTCCTTCCTGGCCGGCCGTCAGCTCGCGCAAGGCCCTCGTCAAATCCTGACCCCGGGTGCGGTCCTCCAGCGCCAGCGGCGCACCATCGCACGGCATGAACTGAAGCCGCCCGCCGAGGTCGCGCACCAGCCCGCGCAGCCGGGTGGCTGTGCCGGGCCTGGCCGGCTCGGCGGCGCGCGGCGGCGCCTGCGGGGTCAGTGCCATGGTCGGCTGGGACGGCGGCTGCTGCGTCGTCGAGTGCTGGAGCTGAGGCACCGGCGCTCCCGCTCCCCCACGACCAACCGGCGGCGTCGGCGCCGCACGCGTCGCCAGCGCCGGCAGAGCATAGAAGAACAGCGGCCGCTCGCCGCGATCGAGCAGGCAGACGAACTGGGTCTCGAGCGGAGCCCGGTTGCGATAGGTCAACCGGCCGCGCAGGGTCAGGGCGGCAGCGACCGGCTGCGATCCCGCCTTGCCGTCGAAGCGCTCCAGGGCCGGCGGCGGGTGGTCGATCGCCGTGACACGGTCGACCGACGGATCGAGCTGGCGGTACTGGCTCTCGCCGAAGGCGGTGCATTGCTGCGCGAGATCGCTGCGGGCGAGCGCGGGCGCGGCAACCGAGCAGAGGAGCGCGAGGAGTATCGGCAGGCCTGGGCGCATGACGCCCCTAGGATAGCCAGCGCTTGCGTCTCTTGTAATGCTTGGTGTCGCGGTAGGATTTGCGCGCCCCGCCTTCGTTCAGGCCGAGGTAGAATTCCTTGATGTCGGAGTTGTCGCGCAGCTTGTCGGCCGGCCCTTCGAGGACGATGCGCCCGTTCTCCATGACATAGCCGTGATCGGCCACGCCGAGCGCCATGGTGGCGTTCTGCTCGACCAGCAGCACCGACAGCTTCTCCTGCTTTACCAGCCGATCGACGATGCCGAAGATCTCCTCCACCAGCATCGGCGCCAGGCCCAATGACGGCTCGTCGAGCAGCACCACCTTGGGCTGGCTCATCAGGGCCCGGCCGATTGCCAGCATCTGCTGCTCGCCACCCGACAGGTAGCCCGAGACCTGGGCCCGCCGCTCGCGCAAGCGGGGAAAATAGGAGTAGACGAGCTCGATACCCTGCTTGACCGCGTGACTTCCCTGCACGTGCCCGCCGGCGATCAGGTTCTCCTCCGTGGTCAGGTTCTCGAAAACGCGACGCCCCTCGAAAACCTGGACGAGCCCGAGCCTGGTGACGTCGTGGGCGCGCATGCCGTCGATGCGACGGTCGCGCAGCTGGACGCTCCCCTTGGTGACCTCGCCGCGCTCGCTGCGCAGAACGCCCGAGATGGCCTTCAGGGTCGTGGTCTTGCCGGCTCCGTTGGCGCCCAGCAGGGTCGTGATCGCTCCTTCGCCGACCTCGATCGACACTCCCTTGAGGACGAGGATGACACGGTCGTACACGACCTCGATGTTGTTGATTGCCAGCATCAGGCCTCTCTGGTGGTCATGGCTTTCATCGCTGGGAGCGCGCCACTCCGATAGCGCTCCTGTTCCCGCTCGCAGATCCCATGAGCGCCACAGGAGTGGCGCGCTCCCAGCGGTGACGCACCTCTCCAGCGAGCCGGAGAGGTGCGTGAGTTTCTCACGACTTCGAGGCTTCCGCCGCGAGGTGCTTCAGGATGAGCGGCCGATAGGCCTGGAACCACTCCTTGGTCCTGACCAGCTTGCCGCCCTTGACCGTCCAGATCTCGACCCAGCCGCCGCCCTCGTGGTCGGCCTGGGTAATTTCCATCGGCGGGACGAGACCGCCCAGGGTGAAGCCCTTGACCGCCTCCATGCCCTTCTTGACTTCCTCCGAGGTGGGCGTGGCGCCGCCCTTGGCCTTGATGGCGTTGCGAAGGGCCTCGACATGCAGCGCCGCAGTCAGCACGCCGCGATTGTAAAGCACCGTGGAGTCCATCTCCTTCGGCGGCTGCTTGCCCTGTGCCTTGTACATCGCCTCGATGTCCTTGATCACCGGGAAGTCCTTGCCGACGCCGGCGAACTGGATGGTGTTGTAGCCTTCGGCCACGCCCATGCCGCCGGCTGCGATGATGTCGGCCTCGGAGCTCGCCCACACCAGGCCAACCACCTTGCTGAGCGGGAAGCCCTTGCCTTTCAGCTCCTTGATCGAGACCGACGGTGCCCGCCCGAACAGGTGGGAGATGATGAAGTCCGGCTTGAACCGCCCGGTGATGTCGAGGATCTGGGCACCCATCTCGAGGCCGGGTGCCGGGACGGCGAAGGTGCGCATCTCGAAGCCCTCTTCCTTGGCAAGGTCCTCGAGGATGGCCAGCGGCTCCTTGCCGGCCGGGTTGTCGTAGAAGATGTAGGCGATCTTCTTGCCCTTGAGGCTGCCGCCCAGCCGCTCCTTGGCAAGAGCGACCGCCGCCGCGCCCTGCGACCAGTAGCTCGCGGCAATGGGGAACGTGTAGGGATAGCGCTTGCCATCGGCCGCGGCGGCGGTGCCGAAGCCGGGCGATGTGCCGAGGATCTTGTCCTCCTCGAGCTTCTTGTTGAGCGCCGCGGTCTGGGGTGTGCCGTAGATGCCCTCCAGAACCGCGCCCTCCTTCTTGAAGCGCTCGTGCGCCTCGATGGCGGGCGGCACCTTGTACTCGTTGTCGATCTCGAGGACCTTGATCTTGTGACCCTCGACGCCGCCCTTGCTGTTCACCAGGGCGATGTAATCCTGGTAGCCTGGGCAGAGCACCGTGCCCACGTTCGCAGTCGGCCCGGTGCGGTCGCATTGCAGGCCGAAAACGACTTCCTTCTGGGCGAAGGCCTGGCCCGCGCCCAGCGCCAGGGTGGCGGTCGTTGCCGCCAAACCCAGCCAACTCCTAACGAACCTCCTCATGGGTTCCTCCCTTTTTTGTAGCAACGCCCCGCCCTAGTACGAGAAGGGCCAAACCCGGAAATAGCTCCGGATATTCCTCCACAGTCGGTTGAGCCCTTCGGGCTCGACGATCAAGAAGAAGATGATCAACGCGCCGAACACCCCCAGCCGCAGGCCCGATATGACATTGGCCATCTCCGCTGCGGTGAAGAACAGCGATCCGACGTTTTCCATGAAAATGCGGATCACGATGGGCAGCAATGTGACGAAAATGGCCCCGAGGATCGACCCCAGGACCGAGCCCAGACCGCCGATGATGATCATGGCAAGGTAATCGATCGATACGATGAGCTGGAACTGCTCGTAGTTGGCAATGCCGAAGTAGTAGGTGTAGAGCACGCCGCAGACACCGGCGTAAAACGACGAGATGGCAAATGCCAATAGCTTGTAGCGGTAGATGTTGATGCCGATGATCTCGGCCGCGATGTCCTGGTCACGCACCGCCACGAAGGCCCGCCCGATGCGGCTGCGCACCAGGTTCAGCGTCGCCACGATGGCGATCACCGCGAAGAACAGCAGGAAAAAATAGAGCTTGCCCTGGCTGTTGAAAGCGAAGCCCAGCAGCGTCGGCCGATCGACCTCGATCGAGGCCTGCGCGCCGCCCGAGATTGCCGGTACACGGTTGATGGTCCATTCGATGATCAGCTGGCCAGCCAGCGTGGCGATTGCCAGGTACAGGCCCTTGATACGCAGGCTCGGCATTCCGACCACGACGCCGATCAACGCCGCCATCAGGCCGCCGGCCGGCAAGGTCAGCCAGAACGGTAGGTCGAGCTTCACTGCCAGGTTGGCCGCGGTATAGGCGCCGACCGACATGAAGGCGCCGTGGCCGATCGAGATCTGCCCGGTGTAGCCCACCAGGATGTTGAGGCCGAGCGCACCGACGATGGCGATGAAAATCAGGTTCAGGATCGACAGATAGTACTCGTGCACGAGTAGCGGCACGATCAGCACGAAGATCACGGCGAACGCGATCATCGTCCACTTGGCGATCGGCAGCGGATAGAGCGCCATGTCGGCGCCGTAGCTCGTCTTGAACACTCCGGATTCGCGATGGAACATGGGACTACACGCGCTCGATCTGCCGTCTGCCGAAAATGCCGTACGGCCTGATCATGAGAACCAGGATCATGAGCACGTAGGGCGCGAAGTCCTTGGTGCCGCCGCCGACGAAGGGATCGAGGTAGCCGGCCGCCAGGCTCTCGACGATACCGATGATCAGCCCGCCGATCAGCGCGCCGCCGATCGAATCCAGACCACCCAGGATCACAACCGGGAAAACCTTGAGCCCGACCAGGGCCAACTGCACGTCGACGCCCAGCATGCTGCCCCAGACGATGCCGCCCAGCGCCGAGACGATGCCCGCCATCGCCCAGGCGAGCGCGAAGTAGCGCTCGACATTGATGCCCATCGCCTGAGCGACCTGCTGGTTGTCGGCCACGGCGCGCATGGCGACGCCCATCCGGCTCTTCTTGAAGAACCAGCTGAAGGCGAGGAAAAACATGATGGCCACCACAGCGCCCAGCACCTGGATCGGCGGCAGCGTCGCGAGCCCGATCGAGATCGGCTCGTCGCCGATCGGCAGCGGCAGGGCCCGCGTCTCGATGCCGAGGACAAGCGGCCCCCATCCTCGCAGCAGGGCAGCGACGCCGATGGTGGCCATGATGACGGCCACCACCGGCCGACCAAGCAGCGGCCGCAGCACGACCTTCTCCAGGCCGAAGCCGAAGCCGATCATCACCAGCAAGACTGCAACGACCGCTGCGATCAGCGGCGCCTCGGCGCCCAGCACGACCACCACGACCATGCCGGCCAGCATGACGAACTCGCCCTGGGCGAAATTGATTGCGTCCGTCGCCTTGTAGACCAGCACGAATCCCAGGGCGATCAGCGAGTACATCAGCCCGATCGATGCGCCGCTCAGTACGAGGGCGAAGGCAAACTCGAGTTCGTCAGACATTGGCAACCCTCAAGAGCGTCTGGCACACCATAACTCTCATGCTGAGGAGCGAGCACAGCGAGCGTCTCGAAGCATGGGCAACAGGCACCGTCGTTGGTTCCCTTCCCTGGAGACAACGCGCGACGCGCGGCTGATCAGAATTGGGATTTCTTTGTTCCAGGCAGGTCACGCTGCCCTCCTGGCGGGTTCTGCCTTGCCCTCGCCGTGGATGGCGATGGTCGAGCTCAGGGTCGACTTGCGGCCGTCCTCGAAGGTGATCTCCATGGTGACATCGACCGACGAAGCGCCGTTGTAGAATGCCTCGATCACGTTGGCGTACTTCTCGGCAACGAAGCGGCGGCGCACCTTGCGGGTGCGCGTCATCTCGGCATCGTCGGCGTCGAGTTCCTTGTTGAGCAGCAGGTAGCGCCGCACCTGCTGCACGTCCGGCAGGGTGGCGTTCGCCTTGGCGATCTCCTGCCCGATCAGCGCAGCCACCTCGGGCTTGCGGCTGAGGTCCATGAAGCTGGTGTAGGTGAGCCCCTGCTTCTCGGCCCACGTGCCGACCGTCTGCATGTCGATGGCGATCATCGTGACGACGAACGGCCGCTGGTCGCCGAACGCGACCGCCTCGCGGATGAACGGGCTGAACTTCAGCTTGTTCTCGATGAACTGCGGCGCGAAGGCAGAGCCGTCGGTCAGCTTGCCGACATCCTTGGCGCGGTCGATGATCACGAGGTGGCCCTGCTTGTCGAAGAAGCCGGCATCGCCAGTCTTCAGCCAACCCTCGCTCGTCACCGTCTCGCGGGTCACGTCGTCCTGCTTGAAATAACCCCTGAACACGTTTGGTCCCTTCAGCAGGACCTCGCCCCGGTCGTCGATCTTGATGTCGACCTTGGGGATCGGCCTGCCCACCGTGTTGGGATTGGCTTCCGTATCGGCCTGGCAGGCGATCAGCGCCGAGGCCTCGGTGGCGCCGTAGACCTGCTTGAGGTTGATCCCGAAGGAACGGAAGAAGCGATAGGTGTCGGGCCCGAGGGGGGCGCCGCCGGTGTAGCACCAGCGCGCGCGGCGCAGGCCGAGCTGATCGCGCACCGGGCCGTAGACCAGCACCTCGCCGAGGGCGAGGCCGAGGCGCTCGCCGAGCGACAGACTCTTCCCGTCGGTCTGCTTCAGCTCGCAGCGCTCGGCGAGATTGCGGAAATGCTGGAAGATCAGGCGTTTGGTCGGGGAGGCGTCGCTTCCCTTGATCTGCATCAGGGTAAGCATGTTCTCCCAGATGCGCGGCGGAGCCAGCATGGCGTCGGGGCCCAGCTCGCGCAGGTCGCGCTGCACCGTCTCGGGGCTTTCGGGGCAATTGGCCGTCAGTCGCGCCACCAGCGCCATTCCCAGCGAGAAGGCGGCATCGCCGACCCAGGCCATTGGCAGGTAGGACAGCCAGTTATCGCCGGCCTTGACGTCATTCACCTCGGTGAAGGCCTCGGCTGTCGCGATCATGTTGCGATGGCTGAGCATCACACCCTTTGGGCTGCCCGTCGTGCCCGAGGTGTAGGCGATCATCGCCAGGTCGTCCGCCCCGCCCTTGGCCACCTCGGCGTCGTAGAATCCGGGGTTGGCCTGGCCGAACTTTCGGCCTTCCTCGAGGACGCTCTGGAAGGAGCGCAGGGCGGGATCGTCGTAGAACGACAGCCCTCGTGGGTCGTCGTAGATGATCCAGCGCAGGTGCGGCAGCCGATCCTTGAGCGACAATGCCTTGTCGACCTGTTCCTGATCCTCGGCGACGATGATCGAGGTCTCGGCGTGGTTGAGCACGTAAACCAGTTCCGAGGCGATCGAGTCCTGGTAAACTGGCACCGAGATGCCGCCCAGCGCCTGGGCCGCCAGCTGGGCGAAATAAAGCTGGGGCCGATTATCGCCCACGACCGAGAGCTTGTCGTCGCGCCGAAATCCGAGCGACGCCAGACCGAGGGCGAGATCGCGCACGTTGTCGCGGTACGCCTGCCAAGTAAAGGTCTGCCAGACACCGCGCGACTTCTCGCGGATGCCGGCACCCTTGGGATCCTGCTCGGCATTGCGCTGCAGGAGCTTCGGCATCGTCGATGTCGCCGAATTGTCGACAAGGCTCATGCGCGCCCTCCTCCCTTGCTCGTGCCCAGATAGGCCTGGACGACCGCCGGATCGCGCTGCACCTCCTCGGGCGTACCGGCCGCGATGCGCCGGCCCCGGTCGAGCACCACGACATGATCGGAGATGTCCATGACAACACCCATGTCGTGCTCGATCAGCACCACGGTGACGCCCCTCTCCTGGTTCACGTCCAGGATGTAGCGCGCCATGTCCTCCTTCTCGTCCTGATTCATGCCGCCCATCGGCTCGTCGAGCAGCAGCACCTTGGGCTCGAGGGCCAGCGCGCGGCCAAGCTCGACCCGCTTGCGCAGGCCGTAGGCGAGCGCCGCGGTCTGCTGCTTGCGGAGGTCCTGAAGCTTCAGGAAGTCGATGATCTCCTCGACCGCCTCGCGATGGGCGATGTCCTCCTTCTGGGCCATCCCCCAATAGATCACGCTCGCCAGCACGCCCGACTTCATGCGCACGTGGCGGCCGAGCATGAGGTTGTCGAGCACGGTCAGTCCGCTGAACAGGGCGATGTTCTGGAACGTCCGGGCGATCCCGAGAGCGGCGATGTCGCTCGGCTTCTTCTGGGTGATGTCCAGCCCTTCCAGGACGACGCGTCCTGTATCGGGCTTGTAGAAGCCCGAGATCATGTTCAGGAGGGAAGTCTTGCCCGCGCCATTGGGGCCGATGATCGAGACGATACCGCCCTTCGGCACTTCGAGAGCGACATCCTGCACGGCCACGACGCCACCGAAACGCTTGGATACGCCTTCGACCACGAGTTGATTGTCGCCCCGTTGCGCCGGTACGCGCTGGGCGGACGACCCCACCATGAACCCTCCCTGAAACAACCCTGCATTTCTTTTACTTGCCAACATCATGCAGGCTCCGGTGGGCGAACGCAACAAATCTGCCTACACTCGGACGCTGTCGCCCGGGAGCGTTCACATGCCACGCCACATCGTTTGCCTGACTTTCGACCACGACCATCTCTCCGGACTGATTGCACGCGGACTGACAACGCCCACCGCCATATCGCGTGGCGAATACGACGTGGTGGTCATCCCCCGGCTGATGGCGCTCCTGGAACGCTACGGCATCAAGGCGACCTTCTTCACGCCAGGGCACACGATCGACAGCACGCCCGAGGCGGTGATGCCCTATGTCGAGGCCGGGCACGAGCTCGCCCACCACGGCTGGACCCACCGCCTCCCGGTCACCATGTCGCGCGAGGAGGAGGAAGAGGAGATCGTCCGCGGCAACGAGTCGATCAAGCGCATCAGCGGGCGCACCGCACGCGGCTACCGCTCGCCGGCCTGGGACCTGTCGCCCAACTCGATCGAGCTGCTGCTGAAGCACGGCATCCAGTACGACAGCTCGATGATGGGCCACGACTACGACTGCTACTTCGCCCGACAGGGCGACGTAGCCGAGCTGATGAAGCCGTTCGTGCGCGGCCGCGAGACGCGCCTGGTCGAGATGCCGATCAGCTGGTCGCTCGACGACTATCCGCACTTCGAGTACATGCGCAACCCGAACGGATCGATCCAGGCCGGGCTGATGAACGCCACCAACGTGCTGGAGAATTTCGTCGACGACTTCACCTACATGACCCGGGTGGCGCCCGACTTCGGCATCCTCACCTATACCTTCCATCCTCACGTGATCGGCCGCGGCCATCGCATGATGATGCTCGAGCGCCTGATCCAGAAGTTGATGGAAGGCGGCGCCGTCTTCATGCCGATGGAGGACGCCATGCACGAATGGCTGGCCCACCGGGAGGCGAGTCAGAAGCGCGCCGCCGAGTGACGGCGGCGTTTGACCGTCGTCCATCCTGACGGGCAGCGAGCGGCACGCACCGATGAGGATGTGGCTGCAATCCTGCGTCCGCATCTTCCGCAGTGGCGCCTGTTCTCGCCGGTTCTGCGTCCGCATGACGAGGCTTGGTCCGTACTCATGAGTGAGTGAGACCCCGCAGGGCAGGCGCTGGCGGTCTGGAAGAGCATGAGAGATTCGGTGTGAAATCTTGCGTCATTTGCGTCATTGCGTCATTTCCGCGCGCGTTCAACGACTTGGACGTGACGCAACACGTGTCGGCGTGCCCGATCCCCGTCAGCCGTCGCCTTTGCGTCATCCAATGCACTCATCATCCTCCCAGGTTCATGCCCCCCGCTACGGCGAGAGGGTGGCCAAGGGGTTGCAGGTGATGCATGAAGTCGAGACTTAGGTGGCGACTGCGGCGCAGCACTGCACCTCGACCAGCAGGCCGCTCATCATCAGGGCGGAAACACCGATGACGGCGCTGGCATAGGTCGGGTGCTTGAGGATCTTCGCGCGAGTCGCGACGTAGCCCTGACCGTTGCGGCCGAGATCGACGACGAAACTCGTCATCTGCAGGATCCGGTCGAGGCCGGAACCGCCAGAGGCGAGGATACGCTCGATGTTGGCGTAGGTCTGGATGGTCTGGGCCCCGATGTCGGCGCCGATCACCTGACCCGCGGCATCGAGGGACGCGACACCCGACAGATACAGAACATCGCCATGGCGAACGCAGTTGGTGAAGCCGAACTGCTCGTAGGGAAACACGCCGGGTACTGGGACGACGACCGGAGTCATGTCGAGAATGGTCCTACAGCCCGATGACTCTCTGGATACACCGCGGACCCGCCGCGCTCTCGACTCCGCCTTACCGCCGCTGACCCAGGAACATCATCAGGAACTGGAACAGGTTGACGAAGTCGAGGTAGAGGCTGAGCGCGCCGAAGATCGCCACCTTCTCCGCCACCTCGCTGCCCCAGGCCTCGGCGTACTGCTGCTTGATCTTCTGGGTGTCGTAGGCGATCAGGCCCGAGAAGATCAGCACGCCCGCGACCGAAATGATGAAGCTCATCGGGCCCGACGGCCAGAACATGTTGAGCAGGCTGGCGAGGATGAGGCCGATCAGGCCCATGAACAGGAACTTGCCGAAGGCCGACAGGTCGCGCTTGGTGGTGTAGCCGTAGAGGCTGAGCGCCCCGAACGCCGCGGCGGTGACGAAGAACGTCCGCGCGACCGACGCACCGGTATAGCGGAAGAGCAGCAGCGACAGGCTGACGCCCATCAGAGCGGTGACCGCCCAGTAGACCGCCTGCACCGCGCCGACGCTCATCGTGGCGGCACGCATGGAGGTCAGGAGCAGCAAGCCGAGCGGCGCGAAGATCGCGACCCAGCCCAGCACGTTCAGGCCGACGACCTGGCCTCCCTGGATCTCGAAGAACAGGCTCGCGAGTTCGACCGAGCTGAACAGGCCGAAGGCCACGATTCCCGACAGCGCCAGACCCGACGCCATATAGTTGTAAACCCGCACCATGTGGGCGCGCAGGCCCGCATCGAACGACGCCTGGTCGGCAGCCGTGCCGGCCCGATTGACGGTATCGAAATTGGGAGTCGCCATCTGGATTCCAGCCTCCTTGATTAATGTCGGGTCAGCCGCGCAAGCAATCGCCAGAGCCGGGAGTTTTTGGTGTAGCGGCCCCCTCTGCGGGCGCAAGGCCTGCGCGCGTCGCAGTGCACACAATGGGCGCCCTGATCGCATACTGCAAGCGGCCTTGCTCGGCCAAGCCTGAACCTAACCCAGCTGAAGCTTCAGAGAAGCCCCGACAGGCCGACGGTGGCACCATCGCTGCAAATCTCCTACACTGTCGATGCCTGAGAGCGGCCATCCACGCGTCGATCGGCGTTAAGTCCCGCTTAGTGCGTTCACGATCGAGTTTCGGTCATATCGTTCAAGAGACATCCCGTTTGCCGGCGCAAATTTGTCCGGCCCGATGTCGTCGCTTACGCGTGCCCCACATCTCGCATCGATAAAGCAACATGCGTATCAGGGAGGAACAACATGGCTCGTGTCTCGCGTCGCAAGTTCCTGAAGTCCTCGGGCGCCGGCGCCCTCGCTGCCAAGGCCGGCGGCATGGCCGGAATTCTCGCCGCCAGCAAGGCTCCCGCCTATGCCCAGACATCGACGCTGCACTGGCTGAAGTGGAACGACTTCGTACCGGCCGGCGATCAGATCCTGCGTCAGTCCATGCTGGCGGAGGCCGAAAAGGCGCTGGGTTTCAAGATCAACATGGAGACGATCGGCCTCAATGACCTGCAGCCGCGAGCGACCGCGGCGATCCAGGCCCAGGGCGGGGCAGACATCATCATGATCTTCGACAACAAGGCGCAGCTCTATGCCGACAGCTGCGCCGACGTGTCGGCAGTATGCGAGGCGATCGGCTCTGCGCAGGGCGGCTACTACGACCTCGCCAAGGCCAACACACACGACGGCACCAAGTGGATTGCCGTCCCGTACTGCATCATCGGCGCCATGGTCGCCTACCGCAAGTCGTGGTTCGACGAGGTCGGCGTCACCAAGTTCCCCGAGACCTGGGAGGAGTACAGGGAAGCCGGCAAGAAGCTCAAGGCCAAGGGCCGGCCTCTGGGACAGAGCCTCGGCCACACGGTGGGCGATGCGCCGGCGTTCTCTTATCCCTTCCTGTGGTCGTGGGGAGGACGCGAGGTCGAAGCCGATGGCAAGACCGTCAACCTCAATACCAAGGAGACCATCGAGTCGGTGAAGTTCCTGACGGCGTTCTGGAAGGAAGCGCACGACGATGGCGGCCTGGCCTGGGACGACTCCAACAACAACCGCGCCTTCCTGTCCGGCACGATCAGCGCCACGCTCAACGGCGCGTCGATCTACATCGAATCGTTGCGCAAGCCCGACCAGTACAAGACCGACAAGGGCGCGCAGATGAAATCCGACATCCAGCACGCGCCCCTGCCCAAAGGGCCCGCCGGCCAGTTCGGCGTGCATCCCTTCCAGTGCATGATGGTGATGCGCTACTCGAAGAACCAGAAGCAGGCGATGGAATTCCTGAAGTGGTTCCACTCGGCCGACGTCTACGACAAGTGGTTCAACGTGCAGAAGGGCTTTGCCACCGGTCCGACCAAGCAATGGGAGAACCACAAGATGTGGCAAGAGGATCCCGTGATGGCCCCCTACCGCGTGGCGCCGCGACTCGGCCGTGTGTACGGCTATGCGGGACCAGCGGGAAAGAAGGCCGCCGAGGTGCTCTCCAAGTACATCATCGTCGACATGTACGCCAAAGCCGTCCAGGGCATGCCCGCCGAGGACGCAGTGAAGTGGGCCGAGGGCGAGGTGCGCAAGGTCTATGGGTGAGGCCCCCTCACCTCTCGCGCAGCGCCTCGTGCTGGTAGCGCAGCAGCGGGGACAGGAGGTAGGTCAGGATGCGGCGTGAGCCGGTCTTGATCTCGACCGTGACGGCCATGCCGGGCGACAGCTTCACCATCCGGTCGTCGATCTGCATCTGCGTCGCGTCGAGCGAGATGCGGGCGCTGTAGTTCAGCTCCTGGCCCTTGGGCTCGCTGGTATCGTCGTGGGTTCCCGGATTGCGATCGTCGGCGCGGTCCTGGCGGCGGTCGCGGATGATGGCGTCCTGCGACACGCTCAGCACCTCGCCGTGCAGCAGGCCGTAGCGGGTGAAGTTGAAGGTGTCGACCTTGATCTCGGCCGGCTGCCCGGGCTGGACGAAGCCGATGTCGCGATTGGGTACCATCGCCTCGATCTCGAGCCGGCTGTCGCTCGGCACGACGACCAGCAGCGCCTGCGCCGGCGTGACGACGCCGCCGACCGTATGAATGGCGAGTTGCTGCACGATGCCGTCCACCGGGGCCGCCAGCACCTGCAGCTTCGTCTTCTGCTCGGCCTTGATCAGCTCCTGGGCGAGGCCGAGCGCCTTCTGCTCGGCCTTGGCGAGTTCGTCGGCCAGCGTGCGCCGGAACTCGGCCTCCGCCTGGCGTCGCGTCTCGCGGATCGCCGCCACGGCCGCCTCGTCCTCCAGCAGGCTGCTCTTCCGGACGATGAGCTCCTTCTGGTGCTCGAGCAGGAGCTGCAGCGTCTCCAGGTAGACGATCTTGGAGCCGAGGTCCTTCTCCACCAGGGCGCGGCGCATGTCGACGCGCTGCTGGATCACCGGGATCACCGTCTCGAGCTTCTGGATGGTGGCCACCGTCGTGGCGAGCTCGGCCTCCTTCTGGGCGTGCTGGCGGTCGAGCGAGGCCAGCTTAGCCCGTTGCTCGCCGACCTGGCTCAGCAGCAGCTGGCGCTGGACGTCGATCAGGGTCGCGTTGGCCTGGGCCGGCGGCGAGAAATCCGCCAGAGGATCGTCCGCCCCGGCCAGCGCCGCGCGCAAGCGGGCAATGCTCGTCTGCTCGGCCAGGAGATCGCTGTAGAGGCGATCCCGGTCGGCGGCATTCGCGGTCGGATCGAGCTCGATCAGCACGTCGCCCGCCTTCACGGCCTGCCCGTCCTGCACCCGGATCGCGCGCACGACGCCGGTCTCGAACGGCTGGATGACCTTGATGCGGCTGCTCGGCATGACTTTGCCGGTGGCCGACGCCACGATGTCGATCGTGCCCCACCACGCCCAGGCCAGCGCCGCGCAGAACAGGGCGACGAGGGTGAGCCCCGTGGCACGCCCGATCGGCGACGGCGGCGTCTCGACGATCTCGAGAGCGGCCGGCAGGAAGGCCAGCTCCTCGCCGCGCCGCCGCACGGGCTGGGCTTTGTTGGGCTTGGGCGCCAACTTTTGCCTCTCCTCCCCAGCTTCGCCGGGGAGGTGTCGCCGCCTGCCCTGAGCGAAGCCGAAGGGTCTTACGGCGACGGAGGGGTCAGAGGCCACGGTCCCGCTGCTCATGACCCCTCCTTCCGCGATTGCGCGGACACCTCCCCAGCGAAGCTGGGGAGGAGAACCGACTTTGGCAGGGCTGCCCTCGGGACTGATCGGCGCGACCGGCATGGCGGCTTCAGCGGACATGGATACCTGCCTGCAAGCGATACAAAGAGGCGTAACGGCCGCCGGTCGCGATCAGGGCGTCGTGCGTGCCCTCCTCGACCACGCGGCCGCCGTCGAGGGTGACGATGCGGTCGAGGCCGCGAACCGTCGAAAGCCTGTGGGCGATCACGAGGACCGTGCGGCCCTTGACGATCTGGCGCATGTTTTCCTGGATGATGCGCTCGCTCTCGTAATCCAGCGCGCTGGTCGCCTCGTCGAAGATCAGGATGCGCGGATCACCGACCAGGGCGCGCGCGATCGCGATGCGCTGGCGCTGGCCGCCCGACAAGGTCGAGCCGCGCTCGCCTACGATGGTGTCGTAGCCCTCGGGTAGCTCGAGGATGAAATCGTGGGCGCCGGCGAGCTGTGCCGCCGCCACGATGCGCTCCATCGGCATCGCCGGATCGGCCAGCGCGATGTTGTCGCGCACCGAGCGGTTGAACAGCGTGCTCTCCTGCAGCACGACGCCTATCTGGCGGCGCAGCCAGGCGGGGTCGGCCATCGCCAGATCCATGCCGTCGATCAGCACGCGACCGCTCTCCGGCACGTAGAGGCGCTGCACCAGCTTGGCGAAGGTGCTCTTGCCCGAGCCGGAGGGCCCTACGATGCCAACCGTCTGACCGGCCGGGATCTCGAAGCTCACGTCGTTCAGGATTTGCTTGCCGTCGAGCCGGTAGCGGAAGCCGACGCGGTCGAACCTGATGCTGCCGCGGATGGCCGGCAGGCGGCTGCGGCCAACCGCATAGGTCGGCTCGGCGGCGGTGTTCAGGATGTCGCCCAGGCGCTGGATCGAGAGCCGCGCCTGGTGGAAGTCCTGCCACAGCTGGGCCAGGCGCAGCACCGGCGCGCTGACCCGCGAGGCCAGCAGGTTGAAGGCGATCAGCTCGCCGACCGACAGGCTGCCGTCGATCACCAGCTTGGCGCCGAAATAGAGAACCGCGGCGGTGACGACCTTGCTGACGGCCTGCACGACCTGGCTCGTGGTGTTGCCGAGGCTCAGCACACGGAAGCTGGCGCCGACATAGCCGGCGAGCTGCTCCTCCCAGCGCCGTTGCATCTGCGGCTCGACCGCCATCGCCTTCAGCGTCTCGATGCCCGTCACGCTCTCGACCAGGAACGCCTGGTTCTCGGCGCCGCGCTGGAACTTCTCGTCGAGCCGCCGGCGGAACAGCGGCGTCACCGCTGCCGAAATCGCCACGTAGACCGGCAGCGAGGCGAGCACGATCCAGGTCAGTGTCGGCGCGTAGAGGAACATCACTGCCAGGAACACCGAGGTGAAGAACAGGTCGATCAGCAGCGTGAGCGCCGAGCTGGTCAAGAAATTGCGGATGTTCTCGAGCTCGCGCACGCGCGCCACCGAATCGCCGACCCGCCGCGCCTGGAAGTAGGCCATCGGCAAGGCCAGCAGGTGATGGAACAGGCGCGCGCCCAGCTCGACGTCGATGCGGTTGGTCGTGTGGGAGAACAGATAGGTGCGCAGGATGCCCAGCACGGTCTCGAACAGCGAGATCGCCAGCAGGCCGATCACCAGGACATCGAGCGTGCTGAGCGAGCGGTGCACCAGCACCTTGTCGATCACCACCTGGAAGAATAGTGGCGAGACCAGGGCGAACACCTGCAGGAAGAACGAGGCGACCAGCACCTCGCCGAGCAGCCACCGGTACTTGTGAATCGCGCCCAGGAACCAGGTGACGTCGAAGCGGCGGGCGGCATCACCCAGTCCGCTGCGGCGGGTCATCGAGATCAGCCCGCCGTCCCAGACCGCGACGAACTCGTCGCGCGTCATCAGTGCCGGCTTCGCCGTTTGCGGCGACTGGACCAGGATCTGGTCCTCGGACGCCTTGGCGACGACCATGAAGCCGCCATCGCGGAGGGACGCGATGGCGGGCAGCGGCGTGCGCGCGAGCCTGGACCATTGGGTCCGCCAGGCCCGAGCCTTCAGGCCGAGATCCCGGGCGCAGCGGAGCATCTCCGCTGCGCCGATCTTGTCCGCGCCCAGGCGGTGCCTGAGCTGCCGCCGATCGGCTGCCACGTCCTTCAGGCGCAGCAGCGTCACGAGGGCCTCGAGTCCCGGATCTGCCGGGATGGCGGTTGAGGTGCTCATCGGCGTACTCCGGGACCCGAGCCTCAGCGATCAGGCCTGGGGCTGCGCCAGCAGCTGCGGCATGTGCGCGGCCAGCTCGGTCAGCGGGATGGCCGTCTGGCCCTGCCCCGCCGGCACGAAGCTCGACGCCATGAACTGGCCCATCAGGGACTGGAGGACGACGTTGTCGCCCGGGCCGCCGTCGAGCACGTCCAGCCCGCCATTGCCGATCAGCACGTCGTCACCCTCGCCGCCCGACAGCACGTCGTTGCTGGGGCTGCCGATGAGGATGTCGTTGCCGGTGCCGCCGTTGGCCGTGAGCAGCATGCCCGAGAGACCCGACGCCTCGATGACATCGTCGCCGCTGAGGCCGTTGATCACGATGCGATCGTTCGCAGCCTCGAAGCCGGTAATCGTCACCTCGGCAGCCAGGCCGAAGATCTTGATCACGCCGTTGTCGTTGGTGATCACGATCACGTCGTCGCCGGTTGTAGCATTGATGACGATGGTGTCCGCCTGACCGTCGCCCAGGCTACCGCCCAGTGTGCCCGACAGGTTGACCGTGACCGAGGTCACGTCCGTGCCACTGAGGTCATGGACGTTGATGATGTCGGCGCCGCCCAGCGCATTGAAGGAAATCTTCTCGACGCCGTTCAGGTCCATGACGACGTTGGCGACGTTGCGGGTGAACAACGCGCGCCCGCCGTTGGCGAAGACGTCGATGATCTCGGCGGCATTGGCACCGTTGAACAGCAGGGTGTCGCTGCCGGCCTGGCCTTCGACGACGTCGTTGTCGTCGCCCGGGTTCCAGACGAACGCGTCGTCGCCGGCGCCCATCAGGGCGGTGTCGTTGCCGTCGCCGCCATTGAAGAGGTCGCCCCCTTCGCTGCCGATCAACAGGTCCTTGCCGAGACCGCCGTTCAGCGTGAGCTGGATGCCGTCGGCTTCCAGGCTTTGGGCATTGATGACGTCGTCGCCGCCCAGCCCATTGACCGTCAGCCGGTCGTTCGCGACCTCCTGCGAGAACACATTCACCGTGGCCTGCAGGCCGCTGACCGCGATGCCTCCGGAGTCGCCCGAGACGAAGATGGTGTCGACGCCATTCGTGCCATTGACGGTGACGCTGTCCGCCGCGACGTCGCCGCCGCCGTTGGGGCCTCGCAGGTCGACGTCGACCCTGGTCACGTCGGTGCCGCTGAGGTCACCGACGACGACGTTGTCCGCTCCACCGAGCGCACGGAACTCTATGCGCTCCATGTCGTTGAGGTCCATCGTGACGTTCGCGACGTTGCGCAGGAACAGGGCGCGGCCGCCGTTGGCCACGATCTCGATGTTCTCGGCGGCGTTGGAGCCGAAGAACAGCATCAGGTCGTTGCCGTCGCCGCCCTCGAGCGTGTCGTTGCCGTCGCCCGGATCCCATTGGAACACGTCGTCGCCGGCACCCAGGAAGGCCGTGTCGTTGCCGTTATCGCCGAAGACGAAGTCGTTGCCCTCGCCGCCGATCAGGATGTCGGCACCCTGGCTGCCCAGGATGGTGTCGTTGCCGGTGCCTCCGTCGATGGTGAGCCCGATCACGCCGGCCGGCATGGTGGTCGCGGTGATCCCGTCATTGCCGTCGCCGGCATTGATGACCAGGCGATCGTTGGCGCCTTCCGTGTTGGTGAGATTGACCCGCGCCGAGAGGCCCAACACCGCAACCGAGCTGCCGGAACCGAAGATGTCGATGATGTCGGCGCCGTTGGTGCCCGCGACGATGATCGTGTCGGCCGCGGCATCGCCGGCGGTCCCGCCGATCGTGCCGGAGAGATCGACATTGACCTCGGTGAGGTCGGTGCCGGTCAGGTCGTTGATCCTGACGGAGTCGATACCGCCAAGCGCCTTGAGATCGAGACGCTCGACGTCGTCGAGGTCCATGACGATGTTGCCGAGGTTGCGGGTGAACCGCAGGCGCCCGCCGTTCGCTGAGGCCTCGAAGACCTCCGCGCCGGCGCTGCCGTTGAACAGCATCCTGTCGGTCCCGGCCCCGCCTTCGACCACGTCGCTGCCGTCGCCCGGATCCCATTGGAATACGTCGTCGCCAGCACCCAGGAACACCGCATCGTTGCCCTGCTGGCCGTCGATGAAGTCGTTGCCCTCGCCGCCCAGCAGCGTGTCGGCGCCGTTGCTGCCCAGGATGGTGTCGTTGCCGGCGCCGCCATCGACGGTGACGCTGATCAGCGCGGCGAGGTTGCCGGTGGCGCTGAAGCTGTCATTGCCGCCGTTCATGTTGACCACGAGCTTCTCGGTCGTGCCGATATCGAGGAAGAACGGCGCGGGATTGAGCCGGTCGAAGCGCACGCGCGTGCCGTTGGCGGTGGCCGTGAAGACCTCGTCGCCATTGCCCCCGTTGACCTCGGCGGTATCGGTGCCGGCGCCGCCCTCGAACAGGTCGGTGTCGTCGCCCGGGTTCCAGATCATGCGGTCGTTGCCGGCCTCGCCGAACACCTGGTCGTCGGCATCGCCGCCGGTCAGGACATCGTCGCCGGCGCCGCCGAACAGGAAGTCGACACCACCCTTGCCCAGCAGGGTGTCGTTGTCGGCCTGCCCGAACAGCATGTCGGCGCCTGAGCCGCCGGTGAGGACGTCGTTCCCGGTGCCGCCGAAGATGTTTGCGGCGGGAAGCGCGCCGTTGGCTTCGTTCAGCGTGATGACGTCGTTGCCGCCCTGGCCGAACAGCTGCATCCGCGCCGTGTTGGCGACCGTGGCCGTGCCACCGAAAATCGTAACGGCGCCGCCGTTGACGAGGAGGAGACCAGCCGCGTTGCGGCTGATGGTGATGCTGTTCTCGAGGTCGTCGCCGAACACCGACAGAAGGCCGGCGCCCGGGGTGAAGCTAGCCTTGATAGCCATGGTCCTGTTCCTTTCAGAAACGCCGCCCATGTGAGATGTGCGGATGGACCATGCTTAGACGTGGCTCCCACGGCCGGCTTGAAGCCGCACTTCAGCCGACGTTGATTTTTCCTTGAGAAGGTCTGCATTTTTTGTACGTGCGGCGAGGATCAGCTTCTGTTACCGCCCCGTGCACAAAAGCCACAGTTGGACGACAAACGCGCACAACAGTCGCGATCTGCCACGACTTGGTCGCTTTCGCGCAAAATGGTTCGCCAGGAAGCGGGGACAGCAGGGTGCAGTTTATCTTTTCCGATCATGTACTTGACACGAACCGGCGCGAGCTGCGGCGCGGCGCCGAGGACATTGCGGTAGAGCCGCAGGTGCTGGACCTGCTGATTTGCCTCGTCGAGAACCGCGACCGCGTCGTCACGAAGGACGATCTCATCGCCTTGGTCTGGGGCGGCCGCATCGTCTCCGATGCGACCTTGACCAGCCGCGTTCATGCCGCCCGCAAGGCGGTGGGCGACAATGGCCAGGGCCAGAAGCTGATTCGCACGATTTCCCGCAAGGGATTGCGTTTTATCGGCGACGTGCAAGCGGAGGTCCCGTGCCACCGCGCCGCAGCAACGATCGATGATCGACGGCCATCGGGCGAGATCAGCCTGCCGAGCGGTGCACCGCACGCGGAAGGGCCTGCCATCGCCGTCCTGCCCTTCACCAACATGTCCAGCGACCAGAACGAGGATTACTTCTCGGACGGCATCAGCGAGGACATCATCACGGCTCTCTCCAAGTTGCGCCGCTTCCCGCTGATCGCGCGCAATTCATCCTTTCTCTACAAGGGCAGGACCGTCCCGTTGAAGCAGGTCGCCGAGGAGCTCGGCGTTTCCTATATCGTCCAGGGCAGCGTCCGCCGGCGCGGAGATTGCGTTCGCATCACCGCGCAGCTCAGCAGCGCATTCAACGGCAGCCAGGTCTGGGCAGAGCGCTACGACCGTCATCTGGCCGACGTCTTCGCTGTCCAGGACGAGATCACGGAGGCAATCGTCTCGGCGATCGAGCCGCAGATCTACGCCGCCGAGAACTTCCGCACTCTGCACAAGCCACCGGACCGGCTGGATGCTTGGGACCTGCTGATGCGCGCGACGTCCCACTACTGGCGACTGACCCGTGAAGACAATGCCGTCGCGCTGGCGTTGCTGGAGAAGGCGATTCTGCTGGATCCCTTGTACGGTCGGGCACTCGGCCTGCTCGCCACGACCCATCTCTTCAATGCCTCCATGGGATGGGCGGACAGGACGATCGTCGGGCCGGTCGCGGAGCGAGCGGCGCTCGCTGCGATCCGGGCCGATGGCGACGATCCCTGGGCGCACCATGCCCTGGGCTGCATTCATCTGTTCGCCCGCCGGTTCGACGAATGCCTGGCCGAGTTCCAGCATGCGCTGAGGCTCAACCCGAATTTCTGCCTGGCCCAAGGCTACTACGGCCTGGCGCTGGCCTTCTGCGGCCGCTGGAAGGAAGGCGAGGAAGCCGCCCACCGGGCGCTGCGGCTAAGCCCGCACGATCCGTTCTCGGCGCTGTACTACGGCGTCGCCTCCTACACGCAGTTCGTGGGCCGCAACTACGACGAAGCGATGCAGCTGGCCCGCAAGGCAATCCGCTTGCATCCCGACTTCATCGGCGGCTACCGAGGCCTCACCTCGGCGGCGGGAATGTCGGGACAGTCGGAGATCGCAGCGGGCGCGCTGCAGGAGCTGCGCCGCGTGCAGCCGAACATCTCACTGCAGTGGGTCGGGAACCAGGTACCGATTCGCGACGATGCCGAGCGCGCGCATTATGTAGAGGGCTTCCGTCGCGCCGGTCTGGACTAGGGCGCGTGCCCGTCAACCGGGCGACACTTGATGGAGGCGGGCATTCGGCCGATGCTGCCGGCGAGTGCGGCATTCCGGAGTGCTGCACGCGCCGCCTTGCCCTGTGGGTCGAGAATCGAGGAGCCAGATCATGAGCGCTGCCGTGTCGCGGATTCCTGCCCAGACCATGAAGATCGAGAAGGTCAAGGAGCACATCGGTGCCATTGTCACGGGTATCGACCTTGCGTACCCCCTCGATGGCGCAACGCAAAAGCAGCTCTACGATGCTGTCGTCGAGAATGTGGTCCTCGTGATTCGCGGGCAGGAGCACCTCACCCCAGGCCAGTTGCAAGCCGCGGGAGAACTGTTCGGCGAGCTGATGGAGGACCAGAACCGGCGCTACCTGGTCGACGGATTCCCGTTGATCAGCGTGCTCGACAACCGTCACCTGGACAGCAAGGGGCAGCCGGCAAAGGTCGGCGCCAACTCCACGTGGCACACCGACCACACCAATCAGGAACTGCCGCCAAAGTTCACCATGCTGTATGCGGTGGCCGTGCCGGACAGGGGCGGTGCCACATCGGTCTGCAACGCGCGTGCCGGCTACGAGGCGCTTCCAGACGACGTAAAGCTGAAGATTGCCGACGCCAAGACCGAGAACACGCTGATCAGCAGCGCGCGGATGAAGACTGGCAATCCGGATATCGTGAAGGCCCAGCTCGCGGCGACAAGGCCGCCAACGGTTCATCCCCTGGTCCGCACGCACCCCGAGACTGGCACCAAGGCCGTGTGGTTTCACAAGGCCAAGACCGAGACGGTCACCGGGATGACACCCGAGGAAACCCAGGATTTCCTGCAGGATCTGACCGACATGATCACGCAGCCGCAGTTCTGCTACTCGCACGAGTACAGGAAGGGCGACCTGCTGATCATCGACGACCGCGCATCGCTGCACAAGGCCGGTTTCGACTACGATCACAGCCAGCATCGCCGCCTCTATCGGATGCTGGTGCGGGGCGACCGTCCGTACTGAGGACACCCCGTCTCGGCAGGGAGGTCGCGGCATGGCTCAGGGCGAGGCGCTCTGCCTCGCGACCCGAATCGCCCGGCAGATCGTCACCATCTTGCCGATGGCGTGATCGACGAAGGCCGAGACCGAACTCTCGATGTCGGCCGCACCTGGCGACCGTGCCGCGATGATCGCGCGCGCCAGGATGCGCGAGGATTGGAGGGCTGCGTCGCGATTGGCCGCGATGGCGCGATGCAGCGAGCCGTCGGCCTGCGCGGCCGCCAGCGCCGGCTCGAGGCGGGCAAGGAACGCCGGCGCGTGAGCCAGATGGCGATACATGCTCGCAAGGATAAGCGGCCGCTCCGAATCGCCGAAGCGATTGAGGCGCAGGACGCATTGCCAGGTTTCGGGCGCGACGTCGGCTTCCGAAGCGAGTGCCGGCAAGGTGACGTCCGGCGTCGCGAGGCGCGGACCGGCTTGCGGCGAACCCTGTCCTGCCCCCTCCCCCCGCAGCCAGGCCACAAGCGCGCCGAGCGAGAACAGGTTCACCGTGTTCGAATGATCGTAGCTCGCCAGCACGGCGTCCACGCTGGCCGGCGCGTCGCCGCCGAGCGGCGCCAGCACAGGCAGGGCCATGGCTTGCCGGAACCCGATGACGGACTGATCGACCATGCCCTGCTGGTAGAGAGGCCTCACGGCGGCCCACGCCCACGGCAAGGCCCCGTCCATCGTTGCCAGGTGCCGCCACACGAGATTGACCACCCGTACGCCCACCGTCGCGCGGATATCGGCAAACAGCTCGGCCGTCTCGCCGCGCGCCTCCGCCTCGGCGATCGCCGGGAAGCGATCGCTCACTCGGCGGCCTGCTTGGACTCCTGCCCCAGCACGGTGAAGAACGAGGCCGATTTCGGTTGCTTCGGCAACTCGACCATCCCCTCGGTCAGGCGAGCGAAGCGGGCTTCCTTGCCGCGCACGATGCGCCCCTCGTTGGGGCTCGGCATCGGGTTGCGCGCGATCGGGACGGCATCGGCGGCCGTGTAGACGCAAATATAGAGGCCGCGTGCCTTGTCGGCGCCGTTGGCGGCCGAGCCGTGCAGGAGCTTGGTGTGCATCAGGCAGACGCTGCCCGCTTTGCCGAGGCACGGCACCGACTGGGCCAGCGCCTGCTTCTCCGCATCGGCCGCCACACCGCCGGTGAACCGCTCGCCGTCGAAGAGCGACAGCATCGGCCCCTTGTGCGATCCCGGCACCACGGTGAGGCAGCCATTGCTCTCGTCGATGTCGTCGAGGAACAGCAGCGCCGTCACGATGTCGGAGTTGGTGTGCGGCGTATAGGCGAAGTCCTGGTGGTAGGCGACCTCGGTCCTGGCGCCGGAGAGCTTCAGGTTGATCTTGCAATGATGGAACTTGACGTCCGGCCCGATCAGGTCTGCCACCATGTCGACCGTGCGCGCGTCCAGCATGACCTCGAGATAGGCGTCGGAAATGTCCGACGGGTTGTTGATGCGCCGCAGCGCCGGCTTCAAGGCGCTGTGCTCGGACCCCATGTCGAAGCGCGGCCGGCCGTCGATCGTCGGCGGGCCGAACGGCTGCGCATGCGCCCGGCTCTGCTCGACCCAGGAGTCGATCTCGGCCCTGAGCGCCGCGAGCTGTGCCGGCGTCACGGCATCCTCGACCATGAGATAGCCGTCGCGCCAGAAGGCATCGATCTGTTCGCGGCTGAGGATGGGCATAGGCAACTCTCCTGGCGGGGCCGGCTATTCTGAGCAGTGCGCCCGCACCGTGCAAAGACTAAGTGCTCCGAACTGCAGGATTGTCGCGCGTCTCAAGATTGTGCCTCGGGCATTGACCCGCCTAAAAGTCGAGTCACCTCGCTCTTGAGATGCGGCAAATCGTGGACAGCTTCGCAGGCGCGAGCCTTGCAGCCGTTGGGTTGCTTCACTTCACCGTCCCTTGAACTGAGGTCGGCGCTTTTCCATGAAGGCGCGACGACCCTCGATGTAGTCCTCGGAGGCGAAGCATTCCTGCACCAGGGCGCTCGTGCGGCCGAAATCGGGCTTGCCGTCGAGCCGGGTCAGCTCCTCCAGGGTGCGCTTGGCCGCGTGCATGGTGAGCGGCGCGTTCTCGCCGATCAGCTTGCAGTAATTGTCGACATAGGCATCGAGCTCCGCGTCGGGCACCACGCGGTTGAGCAGCCCCATGCCGTGCGCCTCCTCGGCGCTGAAATGGCGGGCGGTGAAGAAAATCTCCTTGGCGTACGCCGGGCCGACCAGGTCCATCAGGTTCTTGAGGCCGGCGGCACGATAGCCGAGCCCGAGCCGGGCGGCCGGCACGCCGAACCTCGACTTGTCCGAGGCGATTCGGAGGTCGCAGGTCAACGAGACCGCCAGGCCGCCGCCGATGCAATAGCCGCGAATGCGGGCGATCGTCGGCTTCGAGCACTTGGTGAGGCGCGCGTTGGCGATCTCGCCGATCTTGTCGTAGTAGGCGACCTGCTCGGGCGTCGAGCGCGCCTTCTCGAACTCGGAGATGTCGGCGCCCGAGACGAAGGCCTTGTCGCCCGCGCCGGTGACGACGACCACCCGGATCGCCGGGTCCTTCTCGAAATCGTCGAGGATGACGGGGATCGCCTCCCACATGTCCGTCGAGGTGGCGTTGTGCTTGGCCGGCTTGTTGAAGATGAGCTTGCCGACGGCGCCATGCTTCTCGGCAATCATGTTGGGGGTCGGGCTGATCATGACGGGTTCCTCTAAATCACGCCGCGCTGCCGGAAGCTCGCGATGGCGGCAGCATCGTAGCCGGCTTCCGCGAGCACGGCTTCGGTGTGCTCGCCCTGCTCCGGCGTCGCCCAGCGCATCTCGAACGGCGTGCGGCTCATGTTGATGGCCTGCCCGATCAGCTCGATCGGGCCGAGCTTGGGCGAGTTCACGGGATGGGCCATCTGCAGGTGCTTGACCTGCGGGTCGGCGAACATCTCGTCCATCTTGTAGATCGGGCCTGCCGGCACGCCGGCCTTGTTGAGCTTCTCGACCAGCTCGGCGCTGCCGTAGGCGCCGACCCGCTTGTCGATCTCGGCGTTGAGCAGGTCGCGGTTGGTGCGGCGCGCCTTGTCGGTCGAGAACCTGGCGTCGGTCAGCAGCTCGGGCGCCTCGATGCATTCGCAGAAGCGCTTGTAGATGTGGCCGCCGGACGCCGCGATGTTGATGTAGCCGTCGCGGGTCTTGAACACGCCGGTCGGGATCGAGGTCGGATGGTTGTTGCCGGCCTGGCCGGGCACGTCCTTGGCGATAGTCCAGCGCGCCGCCTGGAAGTCGCACATCGAGATCATGGCCTGGAGCAGCGAGCTCGACACCCACTGGCCCTGTCCCGAGGTCTCGCGCTCCAGCAGCGCGATCAGGATGCCGATGGCGCAATGTAGCCCGGCGCCCACATCTGCGACGGCGATGCCGGCCCGCACCGGTCCCTGCCCTTCCATGCCGGTGACCCACATCAGGCCGCCCATGCCCTGGGCGATCTGGTCGAAGCCGGCACGCTCGGCATAGGGCCCGTCCTGGCCGAAGCCCGAGATCGAGCCCAGGACGATGCGCGGGTTCACCTTCTTCAGGCTTTCGTAGTCGATGCCGAGCCGGAACTTCACGTCGGCGCGATAGTTCTCGACCACCACGTCGGCCTTCTCGACCAGCTTCATGAAGACGGCCTTGCCGTCCGGCTCCTTGAGGTTGAGCGTGATCGACTTCTTGTTGCGATGCAGGTTCTGGAAGTCGGGGCCGTGGCGCGGTCCGCCCATGTCCATGTCGCCGGCGCCGGGCGGCATCTCGACCTTGATGCAGTTGGCACCCCAGTCGGCGAGGTAGCGCACCGCAGTCGGACCGGCACGCACCCGCGTCAGGTCGAGGACTGTGAATCGGGAAAGCGGTCCGGCGGTCATGGCGGCTCTCTGGTTTGGGCGACAGAGCTTATCCGTACCATGACCGCGGGACGTCCAGCCAGACGCCGGGAACAGGGCCGCCCTGCGATTACTCCACCCGCACCATCGCCGCGGGGTCGATCTCGAGCCAGACACGGCTGCCGACCTCGAAGACAGCACTCGGACTGGTGGAAACCCTCACCGGCTTCGTGCCGGCGAGCGGCCGGACCTGGTAGTCCCAGTACTCGCCCAGATACGACCGGCCGGTGATTTCCGCTTCCACAGCGACGCTGCTGCCGTTGGGCTTCTGGCCCGACAGGCCGATCGCCTGGGGGCGCAGCGAATAGAGCAGACCGCCCGCCCCGTCCCCGCCTTCCAGCTGGCCCGCCGCTGCGGAAAAACCGTCGAAGCGCACGTCGCTGCCCTGCTTCGTGCCCTCGAGGAAATTCGTGCGGCCGATGAAGCCCGCCACGAACCGGCTCCTCGGCCGTGCGTAGAGCTTGTGTGGCGCGTCGATCTGCTCGATCCGCCCCTTGTTCATGACCACGATGCGGTCCGACGTCACCATCGCCTCCGACTGGTCGTGGGTCACGTAGACCGTGGTGATCTTGAACGCATCGTGCAGACGGCGAATCTCGAAACGCATCTCCTCGCGCAGGTTGGCGTCGAGGTTGCTGAGCGGCTCGTCGAGCAGCAGCACCTCGGGCTCGACCACGATGGCGCGCGCCAGCGCCACGCGCTGCTGCTGGCCGCCCGACAGCTCGGCCGGATAGCGGCCCTTGAGGTTGCGCATCTGGACCACGTCGAGGATGGCGTCGACCCGGCGGTCGATCTCGGCGCGCGACAGCTTGCGCACCTGCAGGCCGAACCCGACATTCTCGCCCACCGTCATGTTGGGCCAGATGGCGTAGCTCTGGAAGATCATCGACATGCGCCGCTTCTCGGGCGGCACCACGCTCGATGGCGAGGAGATTTGCCGGCCTTCCATCTCGATCGTGCCGGCCGAGGGCGGCACGAAACCCGCGATCATGCGCAGCGTGGTGGTCTTGCCACAGCCCGAGGGCCCGAGCAGCGACACGAACTCTCCCGGGGCGAGCTCGAGCGAGAAATCGGCGACGGCCTCGACCGTGCCGTAAAGCCGGGCGACGTTCCGGAGCGCAAGCTTGCTCATGTCGCGCTGCGCCTCAGCATGAAGTCGCGGCCCAGCGCCTTCTGGCCGATCCACAGCAGCGGCAGCGTCAGGACCTGCAGGATCAGGGCGAGTGCGGCGAGATACTCGAGATTGCCCTCCTCGCTCATGTCGAAAATCATGACGGACGCCACCTTGGTGTTCGGGCCGTAGAGAAAGATCGCGGCCGACAGCTCGCGCGTCGCCGGGATGAAGATCAACAGCCAGGCACCGAGCAGGCTGCGCTTGAGCAGCGGCGCAACGACGCGGCGCAACGCCGTCAGGCGGCTGCCGCCGAGCACCCGGACAGCCTCCTCCATCTCCGGGTTGAGGCTGCGCAGGGCAGCGCTGGCATTGACGTAGCCGATCGGCAGGAAGCGTGTGGTGAAGGCCAGGATCAGGATCAGCGCCGTGCCGTAGAGCGCGAGCGGCGGCGGCGCATAGGCGGCATAGAAGCCGATCGCCAGCACGACACCGGGAATAACGAAGGGCGCCACGCAGAGGAAGCCCAGCACGCCGCCGAACGGCACCACGCGGCGGACGACGATATAGGCAACGCACAGGGTCAGGATGACGGCCGCGGTCGCGCTGACGCCGGCGTAGAGGAAGCTGTTGAGCACCGACTTGGCGGCCGTCCCATGCTCGAACAGCACGAAGTGGAAGTTGCGCAGGGAAAGGTTGTCGAGGCCGAAGCCACGGCCCCACGCCTTGGCGAAGGCCGCCTGCAGCAGGAACAGATAGGGCAGGAACACCGCGAGGCTGGCCACGAACATGGCGTAGCCGAACATGGCCCAGCGCCATTTGCCGAGCAGGATGGGGCGGCGCTCCCCGCCCTTGCCGGTCAGCGCCACGAAGCCTTTGCGGCGGGTCATCAGCTGCTGGATCAGGATCAGCAGGATGGTGACGCCGAGCAGCGGCATGGCGTAGGCCGCCGCCACCTCGACCCGCACCGGGTTGCCGAAGAACTGGAAGAGCTGCGTCGTCACGACGTTGAAGCGCGCCGGGATGGCGATCATGGCCGGCGAGCCGAACAGGGCGATGGCCTCGAGGAAGCAGATGATCAGGCCGCCCAGGATCGCCGGCAGGGCGAGCGGCAGAGTGACCCGCCACATGGTGCGCCACGGCCCCGCCCCCAGGATGTTGGCAGCGTCCTCCATCTCCGACGACACCAGCTCGAGGGCCGCGGTGGTGAAGATGAAAACATACGGAAAGGAGTAGAGCGCGATGACGATCGCCAGGCCGGAGAAGCTGTAGATGTTGAAGGGGCCCGCCTCGGCCCCGGTCAGCAGCGTGAACAGGCGGTTGAGCCAGCCGGCATTGGGGCCGGCCAGCAGGATCCAGGCCACCGCGCCGGTGTAGGGCGGCGTGATGAACGTCGCCAGCACCAGCATGCGGGTGAGCCCGCGGCCCGGCATGTCGGTGCGCGCCACCGCCCAGGCGAGCGGCACCGCGAAAATGCCCGCCAGCAGCGCCGCCGTGCCGCCGAGCTTCAGCGAGTTCAGCAGCGCATCGACGTAGCGCGACCGCCCATAGGCCGTGGCGTAGTTGGCGAAGGTGAAGCCGCCGGTGCGCTCGGCCGTGAAGCTGGTGATCACCAGGTAGATGAACGGGCTCACCACCAGGAACACCAGAACGGCGATGATGGCTGCCCACAGGAGCCAGGTCGCGTCGAACGACAGGCGCGGCGGCCGGGCCGCTGCAGCCGGCAGGGCGGCGACGGTCATGTTCCTGTCTCCTCCCCAGCGGAGCTGGGGAGGTGTCGCCGCCTGTCCTGAGCGAAGCGAAGGATCTCGGCGACGGAGGGGTCATGGGCTCGGGACTCGTGGCTCATGACCCCTCCGCCCCCGATTACGGGGGCACCTCCCCAGCGAAGCTGGGGAGGCGGATGACTCAATTCCCGAACGTGTCGCGCCATTGCTCGATCACTTCCGGGATTCCCTTGTCGATCTCGGCGACCGTCGGCCGGATCGTCTTGACCTCGCTGAGCGGCTTGGCGCCGGGCGGCGGCGCGACCTCGGGACGCAACGGGATGGCGAAGTGCTTGGCATTGATCTTCGCCGCCTCGATCGAGTCGAGATACTCCATGAAGAGCCTGGCCGCGTTGGGATTCTTGGTGCCCTTCATGATGGCCGACGGCGCGATGATCAGGACGGCGCCGTCGGTCGGATAGGAGACCGCCAGTGGATTGCCCCGCGCCGCGCTGAACAGGGTGGACCCGTCGGCCCCGGCGGCGACCTGCCGCTCGCCTGCGTTCAGCGCCGTCACCGTGTCGTTGATCGAGCGGCCAATCTGCGGGCGGTTCTTCTCGAGCTTGTCGAAGTACTCCCAGCCGTAGAGCTTCTTCATCGTCAGGACCCAGGTTCCGACGTAGCCGGAGAAGCCCGGATGGCCCGTCGAGACCTTGCCCTTCCATTTGATGTCGAGCAGGTCCTGCCACTTCTTGGGCGCGTCTTCCGCCTTCACCTTCGCCGTGTTGTAGGTCAGCGTGACCAGCCCGGCCGACGTCGTGTGGTAGTAGCCGTCCGGGTCGAAATTCTGGAAGGCCGGCAGGATCTTGGACGCCGCTTCAGGCGTGTACTTCTCGAACTTGCCCTCGGCCTTGAGCCGGACATAGTGCCCGACGTCGGTCGACGAGAAGACGTCGCAGATCGTCTGGTTGTTCTTGAGGTCCTGCAACAGGCGCTGATAGGCGACCTGCGCCGTCGTCCTTACCACGTTGACCTTCACCCCGTAGAGCTTGGTGAACTCCGCCCCAAGCTCCTCGGCGCCCTCCGACGTGTAGTGGGCGACGTACCACGTCAGCTCCCCTTCCTTCTTGGCCGCTGCCTCGATGGCCTTGATGTCCGCCCGCGCCGCTGGCGCGAATGCAAGCAGCAGTACGACGCAAAAGCGTGCCAGCACCTTCATCAGTTCCTCCCTGTGCATGATCTTATTATTGTTGCGGGCGATACGACCACACGGCTGAACGCGCGACAAGCTTGCGCGCAGTGCAAGGGAGCGCATGACGGAAGATCGACCTGCAGGGTGGGCGGAATACTACGACAAGCTGCGCGACCGCCCGCCGCGCCGCACGGTGATCGCTGCCCTCGACCATTTCGGGCCGGCACCGGAGGACCCGCTCGCCATCGACCTCGGATGCGGCGACGGACGTGACGTCGTCGAGATGCTGCGTCGCGGCTGGCGCGTCGTCGCCGTCGATGCCGAACCCGAGGCGCTGAAGCGGCTTCAGGCCCGCCCCCTCCCCGCCGGCAGCGACCTGACGCCCATCGTCGGCCGCTTCGAGGACGTGCCGATGCCGCTCGGCGTCAAGCTGGTCAATTCGAGCTTCGCAATGCCGCTTTGCGAGCCCGACGACTTCCGCCGGCTCTGGCAGCGAATCCGCGAGGCATTGCCAGCGGGCGGCCGGTTCAGCGGCCAATGGTACGGGCCGCGCGACAGCTGGGTCGGTCGACCCGGCATGACCTTCCTCGGCCGCGACGAGGCCCTGGCCCTGCTCGACAACTTCGACCTCGAGATGTTCGAGGAGGAGGAAGCCGATGGCGTCACGCCACGGGGCAATGCCAAGCACTGGCACATCTTTCATATCGTAGCGCGGAAGCGCGAGGACGCGGCGCCGCAGTAGACAATGCGCGGGCTCGTATCGGAAACTTGTTCCCTCACCCGCAAGGAGCCGCCATGGCCAACGTAGCCGTCACTTCCGAGATCGCCCGGCGCGCCGCCGTTCTCGCCTGGAGCGACCTGCCCGACGACCTGATCGAGCGCACCAGGCAATGCCTGCTCGACTGGTTCGCCGTCACGGTGGCCGGGGCCCAGGAGGAGCTGACCGACATCCTGGTACGCGAGGCGCTCGAGGACGGCGCCAAGGGGCCGGCGACGGTGGTTGGCCGCAGCGAGACGGTGCTGCCGTCGGCCGCCACCCTGATCAACGGCGCGGCCAGCCATGCCCTCGACTACGACGACGTCAACTTCTCGATGGGCGGCCATCCGACCGTGACGGTGGTGCCGGCCCTGCTGGCGCTCGGCGAGCAGACCGGCGCCTCGGGCCGCCTGTTCATCGAGAGCTTCGTGGCGGGCTACGAGACCTCGGGCCGGGTCGGCCGCCTCGTCTCGCCCAGCCACTACCAGAAGGGTTTTCACGTCACCGGCACGGTCGGCTCGTTCGCCGCCACGGCGGCCGCCGGCCGCATGCTCGGCCTCAGCGACCGGCAGCTCGCGGTCGCGTTCGGCATCGCGGCGACCCAGGCCGCCGGCCTGAAGTCGAACTTCGGCACGATGTGCAAGCCGCTGCATGCCGGCACCGCCTCGGAGCACGGCCTGCGCGCCGCCCGCCTGGCTGCCAAGGGCTTCACCGCGCGCAGCGACGTGCTCGAGTGCGACCAGGGGTTCGCCTCCTCGCAGAGCGATCACCTCAACACCGAGCAGGCTCTGGGGGAGGCCCCGCAGGGCTGGCACCTGCGCAACAATCTCTTCAAGTATCACGCCGCCTGCTACCTGACGCATGCGCCGATCGAGTGCGCCAAGGAGATCCGGCTCAAGAGCAACTTCCCGCCGGAGCGGGTGAGGAAGATCCTGCTGCGCATCGATGCCGGCGCCGACCGGGTGTGCAACATCCCCCATCCGACCAGCGGCCTGGAGGCCAAGTTCTCGCTGCGCCAGACCGTGGCGATGGCGCTGACCGGCGTCGATACGGCCAATCTCGACTCGTACAACGAAGCGGTGACCCAGGAGCCGCGCATCCAGGCGCTGCGCGACAAGATGGCGATCGAGTTCAAGCCCAACTGGGAACACTCGCTGGCCGAGATGGCGATCCAGCTCGACGACGGCACGACGATCGAGGCGTCGCACGATTCGGGCATCCCGTGGGCCGATCTCGCCAAGCAGCGCAAGGCGATCGAGGCCAAGTACGACAGCCTGGTCGTGCCGGTGCTGGGCGCGGCGGGCGCCAGGCGCCTGTACGACGCCATCGAGCGCATCGACACGCTCCCTGACATCGGCGAGCTCGCACGGGCGTCGGCGAAGGGTTAGCGCTCAAGACGCAGCCACATTTCATGTTCCTCTCCCCCGATAGGAGGAGAGGCTAGGTGAGAGGGCGACGACGTGCGTATCCCGCTCACCCAACCTCTCCCCCTAGCGGGGGAGAGGAGTCCGAAAGTTTGTGGAGACAGAATGACAGACGATTTCAGATCACGCGCCAGGCTGGTGCCCAAGGGCAACCGGTACGAGGATTTCGAGGTCGGGCGGGTGTTCCGCCACCATTGGGGGCGCACCATCACCGAGTCGGAGAGCACCCTCTTCTCCACGCTTACCCTGCATTTCAACCCGCACTACTACAACGCGGCCTACGCCCGTGCGCACGGCCATCCCGGCATCGTCGCCAATCCGATGCTGGTCTTCACCACGGTATTCGGCCTGACAGTCGAGGACCTGAGCGAAGGCGGCGGGCCGTTCCTCGGCGTCAACGAACTCAGCTTCCATCAGCCCGTCTACCCGGGCGATTCGCTGCGCGCCGAATCGGAGGTGCTGGACGGCCGCGTGTCGGACTCCCACAAGGGGTTCGGCATCGTCACCTGGCACAGCAAGGGCTTCAACCAGCGCGACGAGCTCGTCATCGACTTCAAGCGCACCAACCTCGTGCGCCTCAGGAACCCATAGCATGCCGTACATCACCGAAGAGCGCCGCATGATCCAGGAGCAGGCGCGCGAGTTCACGCTCAACGAGGTCCTGCCGGTCGCCAACAAGCTCGACCCCGAGAAGGGCGACATCCCGATGGCGCTGCGCGACAAGATGGCCGAGCTGGGCTACTTCGGCATCCTCATCCCGGAGAAGTACGGCGGCCTCGGCCTCGGCTGCTTCGAGTACTGCCTGGTCACCGAGGAGCTGTCGCGCGGCTGGATGAGCGTCGCCTCGCTGATCGCGCGCGGCAACCTGCTGATCGGCGCGCAGATGATGAGCGAGGACCAGCGCGCGCGCTACCTGCCGCGCATGGCCAAGGGCGAGTTCCTCGGCGCGTTCTCGATGTCCGAGCCCAATGCCGGTTCCGACATCTCCAACATCTCCTGCCGCGCCCGCAAGGACGGCACGGGCTACCTGATCAGCGGCAACAAGTACTGGTGCACCTTCGCCGACGGCGCCGACTTCCTGATCATCATCGCCCGCACCTCCGATGCGCCGGCGAACAAGCGGCACATGGGACTGTCGATGTTCTTCGTCGAGAAGAAGCGCGGCGAGCTGCCCAAGGGCTGCAGCGGCGCGCCGATCCCCAAGATCGGCTACTTCGGCTGGAAGACCTACGAGCTGGCGTTCGACAATTTCCGTGTCGAGGCCTCCGACATGATCGGCGAGGAAGGCCACGCCTTCTACTACGCCACCTCGGGCCTCGAGACGGCACGCGCCCACACCGCCGCCCGCGCCATCGGGCTGGCCCAGGGTGCGCTCGACGATTCGATCGCCTACGCCAACGAGCGCCGCCAGTTCGAGCGGCCGATCTCGGACTTCCAGGCCATCCGCTTCAAGATCGCCGAGATGGCGACCCAGATCGAGGCGGCGCGCCAGCTCAACTACTTCGTCTGCGAGCAGATCGACACCGGCCAGCGCTGCGACAAGGAAGCCTCGATGGTGAAGCTGTTCGCCTCGGAGATGGCCGAGCGGGTGTGCAGCGAGGGCATCCAGATCCACGGCGGCGCCGGCTACACGACGCTGCACGCCGTCGAGCGCCACTGGCGCGATGCGCGGCTCACCAAGATATTCGAGGGCACCTCGGAGATCCAGAAGCGCATCATCTCCGATCGCCTGCTCGGCCGCGGGAGGAACTGATGAAGGTTTCCGCCCTGACCGGCAGCCACAACTACTTCGAGGATTTCACCGTCGGCGACGTCATGAAGCACGCACGCGGCAAGACGGTCGAGCCGCTCGAGCAGGTGTGGATCACCAACGTGACCATGAACACCGCCGAAGGCCACTTCAACGAGCACCTGATGTCGTCGAGCCCGTGGGGCAAGCGGCTGGGCTTCGGCGGCGTCACCATCTCGATGTGCATCGGCCTCGCCGCCGAGGACACCGCCGAGAACGCCCTGATGGAGCTTGGGCTCGACAAGATCCGCCTGAAGGCCCCTGTGTTCCACGGCGACACCCTCTATTGCTACAGCGAGGTGCTGGAGACCCGGGACGGGCCGCGGCCCGACGGCGGCATCGTCCGCTTCAGGCACTACGGCGTGAACCAGGACGACAAGCACGTCTTCGAGGGCGAGCGCACGGTGCTGATCAAGCGCCGCAGCCACTGGGGGGAGAAGTGAGCTCGAAGCGCCGAAGAGCCTGCAACCTCGTACACCTCACCCTGAGGAGCGGCCGAAGGCCGCGTCTCGAAGGGTGGGACACGGTCGTGATGTTGCCCATCCTTCGAGACGCATCGCTGCGCGATGCTCCTCAGGATGAGGTGGTGTGCTCCGCTACAGTCGCGCGCCCTCGGCGAACGTCGCTCCCATGACCGCCGTCCTCGGCGCGCTCGATGGCGTCCGCATCGTCGACCTGACGCAGATGCTGGCCGGCCCGTTCTGCACCATGCTGCTGGCCGACCAGGGCGCGGAGGTGATCAAGGTCGAGCCGCTCGACGGCGACCACACGCGCATCGTCGGCCCCTACCATCCCGACGACCGGCTGAAGGCGTTCGGCGGCTACTTCGCCTCGGTCAACCGCAACAAGAAGTCGGTCGCCGTCGACCTCAAGCAGCCCGAAGGACGCGCGCTGGTGCTGCGGCTGTGCGAAGGCGCCGACGCGATCGTCGAGAACTACCGCGGCGGCGTGATGGACCGTCTCGGGTTGGGCTACGAGGCGCTGCACGAGCGTTTCCCGAAGCTCGTCTACGCCACCATCCGCGGCTTCGGCGACTGGCGCACCGGCCGCAGCCCCTATACCGACTGGCCGGCCTATGACGTGGTGGCCCAGGCGTTCGGCGGCGTGATGGCGATCACCGGGCCGGACAGGGACACGCCGATGAAGGTCGGGCCGGGCATTGGCGACCTGATGCCCGCCACCATGTGCGCCGTCGGCATCGTCAGCGCCATCCTGCGCGCCCACAAGACCGGCAAGGGCCAGCTGGTCGATGTCGGCATGGTCGACGCCATCCTGTCGCTCTGCGAGCGCATCGTGCACCAGCATTCCTACACCGGCGGCGTGCCGGTGCCGGAGGGCAACCATCACCCCCTGCTCTGCCCGTTCGGCATGTTCCCGGCCAGGGACGGCCACGTCACCATCGCCGCCCACGCCGACACCCATTTCCCGATCCTGTGCCGGCTGATCGGGCGGCCCGAGCTCGGGGCCGACCCGCGCCTCGCCACGGTGCAGGACCGCCGCGCCAACCAGGAAGAGATCATCGACGCTGTCTCGGCCTTCACCCGCGCCCGCACCAAGCAGGAGCTTCTGGACCATCTCGGCGGGCAGGTGCCGTTCGCGCCGGTCAACGACGTGCGCGACGTCTTCGCCAACCCGCATTTCGCCGCCCGCGACATGGTCGTGTCGGTGCCCCATCCCGGCCTCGACCACGAGACCAGGGTGGCCGGCGTGGCGATCAAGATGAGCGACACCCCCGGCCGCGTGCGCCATCGCGCCCCGTTGCTGGGCGAGCATACGGACCAGTATCTGACCGGCCTCGGCCTCGGTGGCGCGGAAATTGCGCGGCTGCGGGCCGGTAAAATCATTGCCTGAGGGAGATCCGCCATGACCGACCGTCCGCGCCGCGCCCGCCGCGTCCAGCTTTCCACGCCGGGATCGAGCGAGAAGATGATCCAGAAGGCGGCCGAGTCGAAGGCCGACCATGTCTTCCTCGACCTCGAGGACGCCGTCGCGCCGAGCCAGAAGCGCGAGGCGCGCAAGAAGATCGTCGCCGGCCTGAAGTCGCTCGACTGGGGCAAGAAGACCCGCTGCGTGCGCATCAACGATCTCACCACCGAGTACGCCTTCGAGGACATCATCGAGGTGGTCGAGGGCGCCGGCGAGCATCTCGACACCATCATGATGACCAAGGTGCTGACGCCGGCCGACGTGCTGTTCGCCGACAAGCTGCTGCACCAGCTCGAGAAGAAGCTGAAGCTCAAGCGCCGCATCGGCCTCGAGGCCCTGATCGAGGAGGTCGAGGGCATGCAGAATGTCGACGCCATCGCCGCCTGCACGCCGCGCCTCGAATGCCTGGTGTTCGGCATGGGCGACTTCTCGGCCTCGATGGGCGTCACCAACAAGAACGTCGGCGAGACCGACGGCTATCCCGGCGACATCTGGCACTACGCCCGCTTCCGCCTGGTCATGGCCTGCCGCGCCGCCGGCATCGATCCGGTCGACGGGCCGTTCGCCGACTTCCGCAATCCCGACGCCTATCGCGAGGAATGCAAGCGCTCGATGATCCTGGGCTGCGTCGGCAAGTGGGCGATCCATCCCTCGCAGATCGACATCGCCCTCGACGTCTACTCACCCAAGAAGGAGGACGTCGAGCGCGCCCGCATGCTCGAGAAGGCCTACGCCGAGGCCGAGGCCAAGGGCCTGGGCGCCATCAACGTCGACGGCATCATGGTCGACGTCGCCTCGATCCGCATCCTGCGCAACACGGTGCTGAACAAGGCCGACCTATTCGGGATGTAGTCCGCCCTGCGGTTGGGGGCGTGCAGGCTTCCCGATTTGGACTCGCCGGGCGGGCGTCCACGATGTCCCGGCCGACATCGCACTTGATGCGCAGCGGGCGAGGCCCGAAGATGCCGCCGGCGCCCCGGCTCGAGCCACGGGAACGGGGAGCGGTCGACATTGAAGACGACACTTCGGCGTCGTATGCGGGCTATTTCTGCGTAACACCGGCCTCGGCAAGGCGGACAACTCGAACCGCCATCGAGGTAACGGATGCCTTAGGGAGGACAAGTAATGCTGAGAAGGACCCTGCTGGGCGGCGCCGCCGCGGCGACGGTGGCAAGCCCCGCGCTGGTGCGCGGACAAGATCCCCTCAAGATGCGTCTGTCGCTCGACACATCGGCGGCCCACACGCGCACCTTGCAGATGACGAGCTTCGCCCAGGAGCTCGAGAAGGTCGCCAGCGGCAAGATCAAGGTCGAGGTCTTTCACTCGGCCCAGCTGTTCCGCGACCGCGACGTCGGCAAGGCGCTGCGCCAGGGCGGAGCCGAGATGGGCGTCCCGGGCCCGTGGAATCTCACCGGCATCGAGGCCAACCTCGATATCACGCAGTCCCCGGCGTTCTACGGACGCACGGCGAGCGAGGTCTACAAGGTCATCGATGGCGACGTCGGGCGTACCCTGAACGGCATGCTGGAGAAGAAGCTCGGCGTGCACATCCTCGGCAAGTGGCTCGACCTCGGCGCGTCCCACACCTTCTCGACCGCGAAGCCTCTCAACGCCCCTGAGGATCTCAAGGGCCTCAAGATCCGGACATCGGGCGGCGCAGGGCAGATGGTGCGGGTGAAGTTCTTCGAGGGCGTGCCCAACTTCACCGCCTGGCCGGACGTGCCGCTGGCGCTGAGCCAGGGGACGTTCGACGCGCTGTTCACCACCAACGAGAGCGTCAAGTCGGCCAAGCTGTGGGATTCCGGCGTCAAGTTCACGTTGCAGGATCACCAGTTCTTCGCCCAGTACATTCCCATGCTGAGCGAGACGTTCTGGAAGAAGCTGGGTCCGGACCTGCAGAAGGTCGTGACGGACCTGTGGGCCTCCAAGGTCGACGTCTGGCGCAAGGACATGGCAGCCAGCCAGGCGGAGTCGTTCGAGATCCTGCAGAAGGCCGGCATCAAGGCGGTGACGCCCGATGCCGCGACGCTCGAGGCCACGCGCAAGCGGCTGATGACCACGCAGGACGCCGTCATCAAGGAGCTCAAGCTCGACCCCGCCCTGGTCGCGCAGGCCAACGCGGCGCTAGGCATCAGCGGCAAGAGCTGAACGACCTGAACGGCAGGGGCGCCCGATCGCCCGGGCGCCCGTGGCTATCACCGCCCGGGGACACGTGGGGTTTCACATGCTCGAAGCATGGGACAAGGTCGAGCGCTGGTTGATCGGCCTGCTGGGAGCGCTTGGCCTGGTCGTCTATCTGACCCAGATCATCGGTCGCTACGTGACGACGGCGATCGATTTCTCGGTCGCCGAGGAGCTGACGGTCTACATCATCATCTGGGCCGCTTTCCTGGTGGCCAGCCTGCTGGTGCGCGAGGACGGCCATGTGCGCGCCGACCTGCTGATACGCATGCTGCGCCCCGAGCGCCAGCGCTGGATCGAGGTCGCCAACTGCGGCATCGCCCTCGGCTTCTGCCTCGGGCTCACCTGGTACGGCTGGCTGGTCGCCTACGATTCCTTCGATCTCGGCGAGCGCAGCAACACCGCGCTGGGCTTCCCGCTCTGGATCTACTACGCGGCGCTCCCGGTCTCGGCCGCGCTGATGTCGATGCGCTATGCCCGGCGGCTCTGGCAATTCTGCTTCGCCTTCGATCCGACGACCATGGAAGTCCACTCGGGGCGCGAATAGCCATGACCAAGCTGTTCGCCGCCGTCTTCTTCGTCCTGCTCGGCATGGGCCTGCCGATCTGGCTGGTGCTCGGCGTCTCGGCCGGCTCGATGTTCGCCGTCGAGGGCAAGCCGCTGGTCGGCATCGCCCAGAAGATGCTCGACGAGCTCAACTCGACGACTCTGCTGGCCGTGCCCTTCTTCGTCATGGCCGCCTCGTTCATGCAGCGCGGCGGCATCGCCAAGGCGCTGGTCGATGTCGCGGCGGCCTGGGTCGGCAACGTGCGCGGCGGGCTCGGCGTGGTCTGCGTCGCGGCCTGCGCCATGTTCGCGGCGATCTGCGGATCCTCGGTCGCCACCGCGCTCGCCATGGGCACGATCCTGATTCCGGCGATGATCGAGCGCAAGTACGACCGGCCCTTCGCGCTCGGCGTCACCGCCGCCTCGGGCACGCTGGGCATCCTGATCCCGCCCAGCCTGCCGCTGATCCTCTATGCGATCATCGCCGACGAGTCGGTACCGCGGCTGTTCCTCGCAGGCGTCATCCCCGGCCTTATGCAGGCGGGCTTCTTCATCCTTTACGTGCTGTGGTACGGACGCCGCCACAATCTCGCGGCCGAGCCGCCGCGCTCGCGCGAGGAATTCTGGCGGGTCAACCTCAACGCCATCCCGGCGCTCTCGATGCCCGTGATCATCGCCGTCGGCATCTACGGCGGCTGGGTGACGACGACGGAAACCGCCGCGCTGGCGGCGGCGGTGGCCCTGCTGATCAGCCTGTTCTACTACAAGGGCTTCAAGCTGTCGGAAACGCTGGCGGTGATCGGCGAGTCGATCAAGAACGCCGGCACCATCATGATCATCATCGCCACGGCGCTGGCGTTCGGCCACTGGATCACGGAGTCGGGAATCCCGGCAGCCCTGGTGCAGTTCATCCGCGACAACGGCTTCTCCGCCTGGCAGTTCCTGCTCGCCATCAACCTCATGCTGATCGTGCTCGGCATGTTCCTCGAGGTCGCCTCTATCCTGCTGATCACCATGCCGATCCTGATTCCGGTCCTGAAGCCGCTCGGCATCGACCCGGTGCATTTCGCGATCGTCGTCACGGTCAACATGGAGCTTGCGCTGATCACCGCCCCGGTCGGCCTCAACCTCTACGTCCTCGCCACGGTGTCCAGAACGCCGCTCGCCACCGTCATCAAGGGGGTCAATCCCTTCCTCGTCCTGATGCTCGGCCTGCTCGTCGCCATCACCTATCTGCCGGATCTCAGCCTGTGGCTGCCTCGCCTGGTCTATGGATGAACCTCGCGCCGGCCTGAAGGCTGCCCTCGTGCCGGTGGGTGCCATGCTGGGCACCCAGATTGCCATCTCGCTCGCCGTCTTGTCGCTCAGCGTGCTGATGCCGGCCGTGGCGCGCGACCTCTCGGTGGATCCCAAGCTGGTCGGCGCCTTCACCGCCATCACCTACGGGGTTGCAGCGGCCGTCGCGCTGGGCAGCGCCGGAGCGATCGCACGGCTCGGTGCCGTCCGGGTGTGTCAGCTCGCGATGCTCGCCGCCGCGGCGGGGCTCGCAGTGACCGCAGCAGCCTCGCTCACCGCGACGATCGTCGCGGTGACGCTGATCGGGCTTGCCCAAGGGCCGATCAACCCCGCCTCGGCGCACATCCTGAGCCAGCGCGTGCCGCGGCGCTGGTTCAGCCTGGTCTTCTCGGTCAAGCAGACCGGCGTGCCGGTCGGCTTCGCCGCTGCCGGCATCGTGCTTCCGCTGCTGCTCGGCCTGGCCGGCTGGCGCGGCGCCTCGCTGGCCGCCGCCGCGGTGCTGCTCGCCGGTGCCCTCGGGCTCGGCCTGCTGCGACGCCACCTCGACGCCGCGGTGGCCCCGCCCGGCCCGTCACCCGGCATCTGGCGCTCCTTTCAGTTCGTGATCCGGCACTCGGCACTGCGCGTGCTCGGCCTGTCGGCGCTGATCTACGTCGTCGCCCAGCATACCTTCACGTTCTTCCTCGTCACCTACCTGTACGAACATTGCCGGCTCGACATCGCCCAGGCCGGTTTCCTGCTGTTCCTGGCGCAGATGGCCGGCACGGTGCAGCGCCTCGTGCTCGGAGCGCTGGGCGACCGCATGCCGCGAATGATGCTGCTCGGCTGGACCGGTCTCGCCATTGCCGCCGGCGCCGCGGCCACGGCGCTGATCGCGACCGACACGCCCTACTGGCTGATCGCCGTCATCGTCGTCGCCTACGGAACGGTGGTGATCAGCTGGAACGGCGTGTCGATCGCCGAGTTCGCTCACCTCGCGCCGACAGGACAGGTCGCGGCGGTAGCGGCCGTGCAGACGGCGCTGGCCTTCTCGGGGGCGGTGCTCGGGCCGCCCCTATTCGCCGCCATCGCCGCCCTGGCGGGCTATCGCGCGGCCTTCCTCGCCGTGGCCGGCATCGTCCTGGTTGCCGCGATCTGGCAGGTCGCGAGTGCCCGAACCCTCCAAAAGTCCCCTTAGGACTTGGGGCGAAGGATGTCGGGCCCGCGCGCCCCCCTCCCCGGCCGCCTCGACGACGACGGAAGATCGACAAAAGTTTACCGCAGGACGGCGCCCGTCCCGTGATACAGCATGATCGGGACGCCTCCTGCCGGCGGCCCTCGTCAAGGGCGTGCATCTCACGATTGATATTCACTCGCGGTCGACGATTCCTGCTTCGACCGCCGACAGGGAGGAGATCATGAAGCTCTATATGCATCCGGTGTCGACCGTCAGCCGGCCGGTGTTGCAGTACATCGCGGACGAGAAGATCCCGGTCGACATGGAGGTCGTCGACATCCTGAAGGGCCAGCACTACGAGCCGGCCTACAGCAAGCTCAACCCGAACCACCTGGTCCCGATGCTCGAGGACGGCGACTTCCGCCTGACCGAGAGTGCAGCGATCCTGCGCTACCTGGCGGAGAAGACCGGGTCGGCCGCCTATCCCACGGACCTCAAGCAGAGGGCGCGGGTCAACGAGGTTCTCGACTGGTTCAACTCGAACTTCTATCGCGACTGGGGCTACGGGCTGATCTACCCGCAGCTCTTCCCCCACCTCAAGCGCGAGGACGCCAAGGTGCAGGAGGCGGTCGTGGCCTGGGGCAAGGAGAAGTCCAAGGGCTGGCTGCAGATCCTGAACGACCACTGGCTGGGCCCGGACCGGCAGTATCTGTGCGGTGATCAGATCACCATCGCCGATTATTTCGGCGCCGCCCTCGTCACCGCGGGCGAGCTGGTTCATTGCAATCTGTCGGCCTATCCCAATATCGAGCGCTGGCTCGGCAACATGAAGAAGCGTCCGAGCTACGACACGGTCTACGAGACCTTCAACGGCTTCTGCGCCTCGACCAAGGGACAGCCCTGGCAGGCGATCTGACCAGGAGAATCCCATGATCAAGGGCCTGCATCACAACGCCTATCGCTGTCGCGACTCGGAGGAGACGCGGCGTTTCTACGAGGACTTCCTCGGCCTGCCTCTCGTGCACACGCTCAAGATCGAGCAGACGATCACCGGTCGCAAGACCGGCACCGGCGTCCTGCACACCTTCTTCCAGCTCGACGACGGCTCGTGCCTCGCCTTCTTCGAGGCCCCCGATATGCCGTTCGAGTTCAAGGACCAGCACGACTTCGACCTGCACATCGCTCTCGAGGTCGAGCCCGAGGCGCTCGAACGGATGTTCGCCAAAGGCAAGGCCGAGGGCCGCGAGGTGCGCGGCATCTCCGACCACAAGTTCATCCGCTCGATCTATTTCCGCGACCCCAACGGCTACGTGATCGAGCTGGCGGCCAAGGTGCCGGGCAAGGCGAGCGCGTTGGATCCCAAGTCGAACCACGCACGCGACATGCTGGACACCTGGCAGGTCGACAAGCGCCGCCAGCCGGCGACCGTGGCGTAGCTCGTCATCCTCCCCAGCTCCGCTTGGCGCAGCTGGGGAGCTGTCGCCCGCTTAGATTAGGCTCTTGGCCGCTCTGCGCCCCAAATGCCCAGGCGACGAGGTCATGAGCATCACCACTGACGCTCATGACCCCTCCGTCCGCTTCGTGGACACCTCCCCAACTGCGTTGAGGAGGTCTCCAGCCCACCGGTGCGCACCGCGATGCTGAGAAGATCGGGGCGGTCTCCGCCCCGATCTTCTCCAGAGGAAAAATGATCATCCCAGCCGGCGGCGGTACAGCGCGATCAGGCGTTCCCAATGGCGCTCGGCGGCGGGCTTGTCGTAGCACCACCGTTGCGGGAAGGCGAAGCCGTGGTGGACGCCTGGGTGGATTTCCAGTTCGCCCTCGTTGCCTGACTTGTCGAACAGCGCCTTCAATTCCTCGACCATGTCAGGCGGCGCCAGGTCGTCGTGCTCGGCGCAGGAGATGTACAGCTCGCCCTTCGCCTTGCCGAGCGTGAGGTGCGGGCTCTCGACGGCATCGCTCACCAGCCAGGTTCCGTAGAACGACGCCGCAGCCGCGATGCGGTCCGGGAAGCGTGCCGCCGCAGCCAGGGAATACGGCCCGCTCATGCAATAGCCGTGCGTCCCGACAGGCCCCTTCTTCGACATGTTCTGCTGGTCGGCATAGGCGATCAGCGCCGCGACATCGTCCATCACCGGCGGGATGGTCATCTTGGTACGAACCGCGCGCATACGCGCCTGCTCCGCGCTCCCCTTGTCGAGGACGTCGGGCCCGTACTTGGTGTCCCGGCCGGCGCGATAGTAGAGATTCGGCAGCAACACGTAATATCCCACCGTTCCGAGACGCCGTGCCATGTCGTACAGCTCCTCGCGAATGCCGGGCGCATCCATCAGGAACAGGATGGGCGGATAGGGTCCGCCGCGCTCGGGATGGCAGACGAAGGTCTCCATCGCCCCGTCCCCGGTCGGCACGTCAACGATCTGCTCGAACATGTCTGGCTGCTTCCTCTTCGCTTTGCGCCCATGCCAGCACCTTGCTAGGGTCCGCTCAACCAGAATTTCTTGGGAGTGAGATTGTGATCAAGCGTTTGATGTTGGGCGTATCTGCCCTGGCGATGGCCGCTTGGGCGACGGTGTCGTCGGCCCAGCAACTCACCGACAACGTCGTGAAGCTGGGTGTGCTGACCGACATGTCGAGCCTCTATTCCGATATCAACGGCCCGGGCGCCGTCATCGCGGTGCAGATGGCGATCGAGGATTTCGGCGGCGTGGTCGACGGCAAGAAGATCGAGATCATCCAGGCCGACGTTCAGAACAAAGCCGACGTCGCCGCGACCATCGCCGGCCGCTGGTTCGATACCGAGAAGGTCGACGCCATCCTGGGCACAGGCGCTTCCTCGTCCTCGATCGCCACCTCGCGCGTCGCCAACGACAAGAAGAGGATCTACCTCGCCACCGATCCGGCGTCGTCCGACATCACCGGCAAGCTCTGCAATCCCTACACCGTGCACTGGGTCTATGACACGTTCGCGCTGGCCAACGGCACCGGCTCGGCGGTGGTCAAGGCGGGCGGCAAGAGCTGGTTCTTCCTGACCGCCGACTACGCGTTCGGCTACGCCCTGCAGCGCGACGTCGCCGCCGTGGTCACCAAGTCGGGCGGCAAGGTGCTGGGCGAGGTCCGCCATCCCATCAACACCAACGATTTCTCCTCCTACCTGTTGCAGGCGCAGGGATCGAAGGCGCAGGTCATCGGTCTCGCCAACGCCGGCGGCGACACCATCAACTCGATCAAGCAGGCTGCCGAGTTCGGCATCGTCAAGGGCGGCCAGAAGCTCGCCGGCCTCCTGGTGTTCATCACCGACGTGCATTCGCTGGGTCTCGAGCGCGCCCAGGGCCTCAGCCTCACCGAGGCGTTCTACTGGGATCTCAACGACAAGACGCGGGCCTTCTCCAAGCGCTTCGCCGCGCGGCACGGCGGCAAGATGCCATCCAGCATCCAGGCCGGCTTCTACTCCGCGGCGCTGCAGTACCTCAACGCCATCAAGGCCGCCGGCACCGACAACAGCGACGCCGTCATGGCGAAGCTCAAGGAGATCAAGTGGGACGACCCCATCTTCGGCCTGAGCTACATCCGCGCCGACGGCCGCAAGATGCACGACATGTACCTGTTCGAGGTCAAGAAGCCGTCCGAGTCGAAGGGTCCCTACGACTACTACAACCTGGTCTCCAAGATGTCCGCTGAGGAGGCCTTCCGTCCGATGGACCAGGGTGAGTGCCCGATGGTGGCGAAGAAGCAGTAGCCCGGAAGAAGCAATGGCCCTCGCGAGGACGCAGTTCCTCGCGAGGAGGAAGTGGCTGGTGGCCAAGAGAAACTGAACCCGGAGGAGACAATGGCCGAGCAATCGAACGTCTATGTCGGCGTCGCCGGATATTTCGGCAAGCCGGACCACAAGGGCAAGGTCGGCGTGTTCCGCCGCGACACGAACGGCGGCGACTGGCAGCATGTGCTGGGGACGGTCGAGGCCTTCACCGTCTTCGTCCACCCGAAGGATCCCGACACGGTGTTCGCCGGCACCAGCGACGGCGTGTGGCGCAGCACCGATCGCGGCGCCACTTTCCGCCGGACCGGCTTTCCCGACGCCAACAGGCAGGTGTGGTGCTTCCTGGTCGATTCGCGCGACCCGAAGCGCATCTTCGCCGGCGCCTCGCCGATCGACGTCTATCGCAGCGACGACGGCGGTGCCAACTGGCGCAAGCTCGCCACGCCGGTCATCGGCACGCATTGCAAGGGGCCTTTCGCCTCGCGCGTCATGCGCTTCGCGCAGCATCCCTCGCGGCCGAACGAGATCTACGCCGCCCTCGAGATCAACGGCGTGATGCGCAGCACCGACGGCGGGGATACCTGGGAGGATTGCAGCGCCGGGCTGATCAAGCTCTCCGAGCTGCCCCATCTCAAGAGCAAGATCGTGAGCGACACGACCGCCGAGGGCATGCTGGACGGCCACGCCGTCACCATGGATCCGGTCAACCCCGACGCGGCCATCGTCGCCCTGCGCATGGGCCTGTTCCGCACGACCGACGGCGGCAAGAGCTGGAGCGACATGGAGGTCGGCAAGTTCTCGCCGACGACCTACGGCCGCGACGTCAAGACCTCGGCGAGCGAGCCCAACACGCTCTATGCCGCCCTCTCGGTCGCCGCGGCCAGCCACGACGGCGGGCTCTACCGAAGCCAGGACGGCGGACAGAGCTGGAAGCGCTTCGACAAGGTCCAGGTGCACGGCACGATCATGTCGATCGGCCTGCACCAGACCGACCCCAGGCAGGTCTATATCGGTGCGCGCTACGACGGCGAGGTGTTCGGCACGCGCGACGCCGGCCAGACCTGGGAGGCCATGCCGCTGCCCGGCGAGGTCCAGCACATCTACGCGGTGGCCTGCGGGTAGGGCCAACTTTTTCGGGCTTTCCTCCCCAGGAGCCTCTCGGCATCAGTCTGGCTCGTCAGCAGTTTGCACGTTGGGGGGTGATCGCTGATCGGCGATCAGCGGCTTCAATATGACGAATGTTCCAGCCGTACGTGTGTCGCCCTCGACCCCTCCGCCCCCTACGGGGGCACCTCCCCGCGCTTCGCGCAGGGAGGGAGGGAAACATGATGCGATAGAAGAGGAGCGCAGCCTCTACTCGCTCCGCGTCGCAAACGCCTCGGCGAGCGCCCGGAGCCAGATCGCGACGGCGGTCGCGCCGCCGTCGGGAATGCCGATCACGCGGTCGCCGAGATAGCTCGCACGACCGAGCCTCGGGCGCATCGCGGCGGTCGCCGCGGCACCGGCTTCTGCCGCCGCAGCCGCGGCAGCGAGCGCCCGGGCGGCCCCCTCCTCTGTCGCCTCGAAGGCCTCCGCGGCCGGCAGCAGGGCGTCCAGCATGGTGCGGTCTCCGGCTTTGGCCCCGCCGAGCCCGGCGATCGCGTCGATGCCTGCCCGCCAGGCACGCGCCCAATCGCCCATCCCAGGCTCGGCCGGAAGCTCCCGCGCGGCACGCATCAGGGCAACGGCATAGAACGGCCCGGAGCTGCCGCCAATGGTCCGCCGCAGCACCTCGCCCATGCTGCGCAGTGCGGTCGGTGGATCCGCAAAAGCCAGAAGCTCGAGAGCACGAATGGCGTTCGCACCACGCGTCATGCTCAATCCCAGATCGCCGTCGCCCGCCCTCGTGTCGAGGTCGGTGAGGAGCGGCTCGGCGCCCTCCAGGGCCGAGGCGACGGCCCGTGCCAGCGATTGCAGGCGCTTGCTCTGCACCCCCACCGGCTTCTCCGGCGTGGCGGCCGCGGGCTCGAAGGCCGCCACAACCCGGCGCGACGGCGCGATCCGTCCGTTGCCCGGCCACGCCGGCGCCGATCCTGGCGCATCGAGCAGAGCGAGCCGCTGAGAGTCGAGCTTCATGACCGACAGCGAGCAGCCGGGCATCTCGAGCGCCGTCAGCAGCGCCCCCTGCCAGGCGCGCTCGACCCGCAGGCCATGCCGGCGCAACGAGGCCAGCGCCCGCCGGGCGACGATCGCCAGCTCCATCGCCGGCGTGCCCCCCAGCCCGTTCACCACCAGCGCCACGCCGTCACCGGCGGCCAGTCCGAGATCGGCCAGGATCGCCTCGAGGAGGCGATCGACGAGAACGTCGGCAGGCGCCAGGGCCGAGCGCTCGACGCCCTGCTCGCCGTGGATGCCGAGCCCGAGCTCGACCTCGCCGTCGCCGAGCGTGAAGCCCGCTTGGCCGACCGCCGGCACGGTACAGGCGCCCAGTGCCACGCCCATGCTGGCGAGGTCGGTCGCCGCCGCGGCAGCCACCCTGGCGACCTCGGCGACGTCGAGGCCGGCCGCGGCCGCCGCGCCGGCGATCTTGTGGACCAGCACGGTCCCGGCGATGCCGCGCCGTCTGTCGCGCGGCACGCTATCGCGCAGTGCGACGTCGTCGGCGACCACGACGATCTCCACCGGGATCCCGGCGTCCCGCGCCAGTTCGGCGGCGAGGCCGAAGTTCAGCCTGTCGCCGGTGTAGTTCTTGACGATCAGGACCGCGCCTGCCGGCCCCGCAGCGGCGCGGATGCCGGCCAGGACAGCATCGACGCCGGGCGAGGTGAACACGTCGCCCGCGACTGCCGCGGTGAGCAATCCCGGGCCGACATAGCCGGCGTGCGCCGGCTCGTGCCCCGACCCGCCGCCCGAGATCACGGCGACGGGGCGCGTCTCGATCGGCGGCAGATCGGCACGCACCACCACGTTATGGTCGGCCAGCAGCGCCAGCCCGGGGTCGAGGTCGCACGCCCCCTCGAGCATCTCCCGAACCACCCGGCGCGGGTCGTTCACCAGCTTCTTCATTTCCCCCTCCCCGATGAGGCTTCAGATGAGACTTAGCGCGCAAACCTGTCCTCTGGACAAAGAAAAGGGCGCGCGCTAACCGCACCGTCTGATCCGACGAGCGGTAGAGGTCTCCTGTCGACCGGCCCGCACCGGCCTGTCGTGTCCAACGCTGCCGGGGCGGCGCCGTGGAGGAGAAGTCGATTGCGAGTTCGAGCGCAGTAACCGCCGAGTGAATCAATGAAGGTGATCAGGAATGGGCTGCTGCTCGTCGCGGTCCTGGGCTTGTGCCTGCTGAGCTTCGAGGCGCTCGTGCGCGTGTTCCTCGACGACGGCATGCTCTACGAGCTGGAGATGTGGAAGTACGCCACCGACGTCAAGATGCGCGATCCGCAGCCGGACATCGGCCACCGCCACCGCCCCGGCGCCCAGGAGCAGCTGATGGGGGTGTCGGTCCGCACCAACTCGCTCGGCCTCAGGTCGCCGGAGATCGACCAGCCGGCCAAGCCGGGCGTGGCGCGAATCGCCTTCGTCGGCGATTCTATCACCCTGGGCTGGGGCGTCGCCGAGCAGGAAACCTTTGCCAATCGCGTACTCGAGGCGCTAGCCAAGACCGGTCGCAAGGTGGATGGCTTCAACCTCGGCGTCGGAAACTACAACACCACCCAGGAGCTCGCGCTCTATCGCAAGATCGGGGCTCGCCTCAAGCCCGACATCATCGTGCTGGCCTACTTCATCAACGATGCCGAGCCGATGCCACAGTATCTCGACACCAGCTGGCTTGACAGGAACTCGGCCGGATGGACGGTCCTGCGCTATCGCCTCGACACGGTCTCCCGCACGTTCGGCGAGACGCCCGACTGGAAGAAGTACTACCGCGATCTCTACGCCCCGAGTGCCGCCGGATGGCAGGAGACCCGGAAGGCACTGGGAAGCTTCGCGGCCGAGGCGCGGCAGTCCGGTGCGAAGCTGGTCGTGTTCAACATTCCCGAGCTGCGAGAGCTCGCGCCCTACCCGTTCGGCGACATCACCGACAAGGTCCGTGCCGTGGTCGAGCGCTACAAGGTGCCGTTCGTCGACCTGCTGCCCACGGTGCAGTCGGTCGACCCACGCACGCTTTGGGTCACGGTGCCCGACCCGCATCCGAACGGGAAGGCCGATGAATACTTTGCCAAGGGCATGCTGCCGGAGATCACCGCCCTGCTGGACGGTCTCTGCCGTGACCAGGGCAAAGGCTGCTGATCGACCGACCGACACGAGGCCGCCCTGCAAACGCTGAAGAACCTGCTGCTGATCCTGCTGTCCACCGTCGTCAGCATCGCCATCGCCGAGGGCGTCGTGCGCTGGCTCGACGGCTACGACATGCTCGCGACGCCGCTCAGCGTGCCGACCGGCACCGCGTCGGTCAGCGCGTCCCTGATCGACGGCATCCCGACGGCGCCGGGGGTCGACAAGGCGTGGTTCAACAGCGAGCCGCCGCCGCTGCCGAACCGTGGCCAGGTTCCCGAGGACTGGCGCAGGCTCTACCGCCAGATCGAGGACAACCCGGTGGGCGGGATGGATTTCCGCGCGCCAGACGCCTTGCGCGCCTGGAACGCCCGGTTCGCCGGCGATCCGTGCAAGCACCGGCACCTCCACCATGCACCGGGCCAGCTCTATCTCTACGACCCGCCCGACGATTCGGCCCGGCCGCCCTACCGGTTCCTGCCCAACGCGACGATGCCGCACGGCCTGGTGACCAACCAGATCGGCTGGCGCGGCGCACCGATCGAGGAACCGCGCGGCGACAGGACGATCCGAATCGTCTTCGTCGGTGCCTCGACCACGCTCGACATGCCGCACCTGCCCTTCTCGTGGCCGGAGTATGCCGGCTACTGGCTCAACGTCTGGGCGAAGGCGAAGGGCCTGCCGGTCCGCTTCGAGGTGCTCAACGCCGGCCGCGAGAGCATCGTGTCGACCGATACCGCCGAGATCGTCCGGACCGAGGTCATGGCTCTGCGTCCGGATCTCGTCGTCTACTTCGAGGGCGGCAATCAGTTCCGCCTCGATTCGGTCACCGCCGATCGCCCGCCGGCGTCGGCGCCCCGCCCGACGCAGGCCGAGGCGACCACGACCTGGCTGCAGGCTGCCGCGCGCCATTCGGCGCTGCTCGGTCGCGTCCAGGCGGCAATCGGCGCTGCCGCGCATGCGAACGACGAAGGCAAGGAGTGGCCCAAGCCGGACTACAAGGTCGTCTGGCCGCATGGCCTCGACGAGCAAAATCCCGATCCAGGCTATCCCGCGCTGCCGGTCAACCTGAACGTCATCCTGCACGACCTCGACGACATTCGCCTGGCCGTCGCCCAGGTCGGCGGCGAGTTCGCCGTCGCCTCTTTCCCGTGGATGGTCCGGGACGGCCTGATGCTCGACCCGGTGCGGCACAAATACATCATCCAGCAGCTCAACGTCGCCAACTACCCGTACCGCTATCGCGACCTGGAACGGCTGGCCAAGTTCCAGAACCGCGTGCTCGCGAACTATGCGAGGTCGCACGGTGCTTACTTCATCGACATCGCCGCCCAGACGCCGCTCGATCCCGACCTGTTCGTCGATGCCGTGCACACCAACTATGCCGGCGGAAAGCTGCGCGGCTGGATCACCTTCAACCTGCTCCTGCCGATCGTCGAGAAGAACCTCGCCGACGGCAAATGGCCCCGCCCCTGGCCCAAGGACGCGCCGCAGAAGCTGCCGACCTTTACGCCGCGCAAGGTTACCTTCAGCTGCGGGCAGTAGTCGTGTTCGCCTCTCCAGGGCATTCGCATATGGGCGCTCCCTCCTACTCCTCCCCAGCTTTGCTGGGGAGGTGTCGACGTCTTACGGCGACGGAGGGGTCATGAGCAGCTGGACTGGGGCCCATGACCCCTCCGCCCCCGATTACGGGGGCACCTCCCCAGCTTCGCTAGGGAGGAGAATGAAAAGCGCGCCCCTATGCGAATGCCTTGGGAGGATTCCAGAATCCTACTTGTTCTGCTGCGCCATCGCCTCGCTGCTGCGGCCGAACAGGGCCTGGGCGACGTCGCTGATGCGACGCTGGCGCTCGGTGTCGATCTTGACGGTGGCGGTCATGCCGGCGCGCAGCGGTGGCTCGCCGACATGGGGCATCAGGCGCAGCTTGACCGGCAGGCGCTGCACCACCTTGACCCAGTTGCCGCTGGCATTCTGCGGCGGCAGCAGGGCGAACTCCGCGCCCGTCGCCGGGCTCAGGCTCTCGACGACCGCCTCCCAGGTCGAATCGGGATAGGTGTCGAGCACGACGGTCGCCTTCTGGCCGACCCGCACGTGGGTGAGCTCGGTCTCCTTGAAATTCGCCTCAATCCACGGCCGGCTGGTCACCACCAGCGCGAACAGCGGCGTCGCCGCCTTGACCTGCTCGCCCTGCTGCACCCGCATGTTCACCACCACGCCATCCACCGGCGCGCGCACCGTGGTGCGGGAAAGATCGAGTGCGGCGCGCTCGCGGGCCGCCACCTTGTCGCGCACCATGGCGTGCTCGTCGGCCGGAAGGTTCGGGTCGCCGTTCAGCGCCGTCAGCACGCGCTGCAGCTTCTCGCGCAGCGTGGTCACCCGGTCGGCCGCGCCACGCGCCTCGTTCAGGGATTCGTCGCGCTTGCTGGCCGATGTCACGCCCTTGGCCGCCAGCTCCTCCTGGCGTTGCCACTGGCGCTGAAAGTACGCAGCGCGTGCCTCCGCCTCGGCGAGCTCGCTCACCGCCTCGCGCCACAGGCCGCGCAGGCTTTCGACGTGCGTGCGCGCCGCGTCGAGCTCGGCCTCGGCGCTGTCGAGCGCCAGACGGAAGGGCCGCGACTCGATCGTCATCAGTGTCTGACCGGCGCTTACCGCCGCGTGGTCGTGCACCGGCACCCGCCTCACCTGCCCGGCCACTTCCGGGGCGATCTGGACGATGTGCGCCTTCACGTACGCATTGTCGGTGCCGACATAGCGCCCGCCCGACAGCCACCAGAATCCGCCGGCAACGATCGCGGCGACGGGCACCACGACGAGCAGCGCAAGGCGCGTCAGCTTGACCGGCCGACGGCTCATGCCGCTGCTCCGGCGAGCGCCTGGAGCCGGCCTTTCACGCGGCCGGTCAGGTCCGTGAATTGCAGCCGCTCCTCGGGCGTCAGCGCCGACAGGGCGTCGTCGACCGTGGCCACCGCGACCTGCCACATGTCGGCGTGGGCGCGCCGGGCCTCCGCCGTGAGAAACAGGCGATTGATCCGGCGATCGACCTGATCGGCGCGGCGCTCGACCCATCCCGCCCGCTCCATGCGGTCGATCATGCGGCCGGCGCTGGCACGATCGATCTCCAGCATGCTGGCCAGCTCGGTCTGGCTGGCACCCGGCCGTCGATAGAGTCGGGTCAGGACGAGCCACTGGGCGCGTGTCAGGCCGATGTCGCGAACGCGGCGGTCGAAAACCGTGCGCATGAGGCGGGCCACATCGGACACCATGTAGCCGATATAGCCGTCGTTCTCTGGCCCTATCGGGCTCTGGTCCAACATTGTTGCATAGGCTACAATAGCCTCGGCTATGAGTTCAAGTGCCACCGCCGAGATTTCGGCCCCCGTCGACCCGGCCGAAGGCTTCTCGCTCGGCCGCCGGGTGCTCATCCTGGTCATGGTGGTGCTGGGCTCGACCCTCTATGCCACCACCCTGCTGATCGCCTCGACGCTCCTGCCGCAGATGCAGGGCACCATGTCGGCGACCCAGGACGAGATCGCCTGGGCGATGACCTTCAATATCCTCGCCACGGCGGTGATGACGCCGATGACGGGCTGGCTGGCGGCCCGTTTCGGCCGGCGCGAGACGATGATCTGGGCGGTCTTCGCCTTCACCTTCACCACCATGATGTGCGGCCTCGCCGATTCGCTGGAGGCGCTGATCTTCTGGCGGGTGCTGCAGGGCGGGCTGGGCGCGCCGGTCATCCCGCTGTCCCAGACCATCCTGCTCGATACGTTCCCCAAGCGCCTGCAGGGGCTGGTGACCTCTATTTTCGGCATGGCGGTCGTGATCGGCCCGGTGATCGGCCCGACCGTGGGCGGCATGCTGTCGGAGCTCTACGGCTGGCGCTGGGCCTTCTACATGGTCGTGCCGGTGGGCTTGCTGTCGTTCATCGGCCTTCGCCTCACCCTGCCTCGCGATCGGCCGACCGGCCGGGTCTCGCTCGACTGGACGGGGTTCCTGTCGCTCTCGATCGCCATCTCGGGCGTCCAGCTCGTGCTGTCGCGCGGCCAGCGACTCGACTGGTTCGAGTCGGGCGAGATCATCATCGAGACGTTCGTCGCGGCAATCGCCTTCTGGGTCTTCGTGGCGCACAGCCTCACGGCGCCGCGGCCCTTCCTGAACCTGCGCCTGCTGCTCGACCGCAACTATGCGCTCGGTCTCGTGCTGGTGCTGATCTACGGCATGCTGAACTTCACGCCGATGGTGCTGCTGCCGCCGCTCCTCCAGCAGCATGCCGGCTATCCCGACTCGCTGATCGGCGAGATCATCGCCGCGCGCGGCGTTGGCGCCACCATTGGCTTCTTCCTGGCCATCTTCGTCGGCCGCATGGATCCGCGAGTCGGCCTGATCGGCGGCTTCGCCCTGCAGATCGTCTCCGGCCTGTGGCTGATGGCCATCGACCTCAACGTCGATGCCGCCACGCTGATGGCCAACAGCCTGGTGCAGGGCATCGCCATCGGCGTGATCTGGGTGCCGCTCACCCTGGCCACCTTCTCCACCACGAGCTCGGCCAACCTCGCCGAGGGCACGGCGGTCTACCACCTGCTGCGCAACATCGGCTCGAGCTTCTTCATCTCGATCTGCGTCGCCGAGATCGTGCGCGCCACCAGCGCCAACTACAGCCGCCTGGTCGAGACGCTGAACCCCTTCAACCGCAGCCTGGCGCTGCCCTGGGTCACCGGCGCCTGGGACCACGAAACCCTGACCGGCCTCGCCAGGCTCTCCAAGGAGATCGGCCGGCAGGCCTCGATGCTGGGCTACATCAACGCCTTCGGCTTCTACACGCTGGCCTCGGCGCTGGCGATTCCGCTGATCCTGTTCGTCGGCCGGCGGGCACGCTTGCGGTGAAGGATCACCCGCTGGGAGCGCGCCACTCCCGTGGCACTCATAGGGTGTGTGATCCGCAAGAAGAGCGCCATGGAAGTGGAGCGCTCCCAGCGGGCCGGCGCCATGTTGAAGCACCAGCCGGGTGCTCTAACATGAACGCCGCACCGATCACGCCGACGCCACGCCTCTGGAGGTCGTAGGTCATGGAATTTTCCGGCAAGACAGCCATCGTTACCGGCGCCGCGTCCGGCATCGGACTCGCCATCGCCACAGCGCTGGCTGAAGCCGGAACCAACGTGGTGCTGGCCGATATCGAGAAGGACGCGGTGGAACAGGCGGCGCATCGGCTGTCGGGCACCAACAAGCAGGTGCTGCCGGTCACGATCGACGTCACCCAGGAGCAGTCGGTGATCGACGCGCTGATCGAGGCCGAGCGCCGCTTCGGCAAGCTCCACATCGCCTGCAACAATGCCGGCATCCCCATGCACGGCACCAGGCTGGTCGACGTGCCGGTGGCCGATTGGTCCTTCATCCTGGGCGTCAATGTCTGGGGCGTCATCCATGGAATACGCCACTTCGTGCCGGCGATCCTGAAGCACGGCGAGGCCGGGCACGTCGTCAACACCGCCTCGGTCGCCGCCACCCAGAACCGGCGCGGCACCAACCAGGGTCCCTACTCCATGAGCAAGTACGCCGTGCTGTCGCTGTCGGAGGCGCTGGAGCACGAGCTCGAAGGCACCAACGTCGGCGTGACCGCGCTGTGCCCGGGCCCGATTGCCACCAACCTGGCACAAGGCGCGCGCCATCGCCCCGATCACCTGGGCGGCCCGGAGACGCGTCCTGGTGCGGAGGCGGTCATGGCCGAGCGCCTGGCGCGGACCGGCATCGACCCCAAGCTGGTCGGCGAGCGGGTGATCGATGCGCAACAGGACCTTCTACGCCTTCGTCAGCGCCGTCCCGGTCGACACGATCAAGGCGCGGCACCGCCGCATCGAGTCGGCGCTCGAGACAAGCTGGGCGACGCCGTACTAGCGCGTGTGCTCACGGATTGGAAGGCGGGAACGCCTTCGACGACAGGCCTGCCTCCTGCCTCGATGCTCCTAAGGTAGCACGGTACGCCAGAGGGTCGAGAAGAAGGCCGAATGCGAGTCCAGAGAGAGGACCCCATGCACTTCGTGAGGGACCGCGCCGAGGTACCCGATAGCCCCTTTTAGTCTGAAGTTCCCCGCGATTTCGATCAACGTCAGTAGCGAAAAGGATAGATGCCATCGGCATTTGTGCCGGGTCGAGACGCTTGGCGAGCGTGCATTTTGTAGTCACTAAAATGATTTACTTG
>Ga0268299_1000748_pt1 | contig 82963 bp, 77 predicted proteins | sample NOBtaG_FD_193484 | JGI IMG/M metagenome (GOLD analysis project Ga0268299, IMG submission 193484) | Activated sludge microbial communities from bioreactor in Nijmegen, Gelderland, Netherland - NOB reactor | ecosystem: Engineered > Bioreactor > Aerobic > Activated sludge | place: Netherlands... | reverse complement strand
ACGACGACCGCCAGCGGGCGTCCGCCACCCCGGCCGACATCGAGCGGAATCGATGGCCGGCTTCAATCGGAATCAGGTGGCCGACATCAATCGGAATGCCCGGCCGAATTCATCGGAATCCGCAGTGAATCCATCGGGCGAAGTCCGAAAAGTCGAAACCAGCCGCGGTGACCGCCTGCTTCACCCCCGGCTTCTGCAGCTCGACGAAACCGCTAAACCGCGTCGTATCGAAGTCACCGTCGTCCCCGACCACCGGCCGGTAGTACTGCTCCATGTCCGCGTAGGCGTTGATGCTTTCAACCACCTCCGTCTGTCTGCCGCCGCAGTAGTCGACAATCGTCGCGAAGGGGAGATGTTCCTGCGTCCTCAGCTCGTAAAGGTATTTCGCCTTAGAATATGGATCCCACGGTCGTGTTCCGACCAAGTGTACCTGCAACCGAATGGCGTGAACGGCGGCTTCGCCGAGTTCGTCGTGAACGAGAGCTGGGATGTGCGACCATGATCCCTTCACCCCCGTATTTTCGAAGTGCTTGTAAAGCGCCACACGGGTATTCCCCTCGACACAGACCAGCGTGCCGTCCTTCCGTCGGTTCAGGATGACCGGTTGAATGATGCCGCCGTTTGTGATGATCGACTGCTTCAGCTTCTCGAATGTTGTGCTCGTCGAGCTACCACTGTCGTCATCGTTACCTGCGCCCAGCGCCAGAAAGATTTGCTCCGGAGTCGGGTCGTCGCCGTACATCTCTAGAAATTTACGGATCCGTGGGTTGGAACGGTCGAGCTCAATCTCCTCGACCGACACCATCGAATGACGACCAGCGTTTTCCACTTTTCCCCCGTCCTGAATCTAGGCAGCGCCCGAGAAGCTTAGATTGCGAAGGTTCCGTGTTCCAGATCGGACCTCCAACGTTGCCTGCCGTCACCTCAATCCGCCTGTGGATGGCGCAGCGGCGGCCGGATATGGTCCTTGCTCTGGCCTTCAGCATAGACTGTAGCAGACAAAGCATTGACCGCAGCAGACGCAGGGCACAGCGCGAAGGTTACAGCCATTAGCGCCGACTTGGCTGAAGGAGGCCACCGGCGCCAGCCAATGTGGGACCAGTCAGGTTCGTTCCCAGTCTCTACCCGCCCGAGAGCCTGCGCATTCGAAATATCTCTGCTCTTGAATTTCCAATTCTCTCAAGGACTTGCGAGAAAAGGCCGAAGAGAGAGAGCAGATGGCCCCTGAGCCGGTGATCGCGATGGGAACTAATCGAGTTCTCCACCACCGTCGAAGCCCTCTCAGCGGCAATCGAGTTTCAGCAAACGATGGCCGAGGGCGAGGCAGAGCGGCCCGAAGCAGAGCGGCTGGTATTCCGGGTCGGCGTGCGCCTCGGCGATGTCATCGTCGATGGCGATGACCTCTATGGCGACGGCGTCAACGTGGCGACGGCGGCATCAACAGCACCGCCGCCGAAAGCTGCTGCCCCTGCCCCGACTGCGCGAATTTGGAGGACAGTTCAAATTGCCCAACCGCTCGCGTATTCCGAAACACGCAGAAGCACGCTCCCGATTTCCACGCTATTTCAATGACTTAGAAGAAGCGTACTAAATTCCCAAGTCATCAGCTTTGGAGAGAAAGGGCCTTAGAGAGACCCAAATGGCGTCGGTGGTGGCGAAGCCAGTCAACAGGTCCAACGCGAAATGCCCGCGGATATTGGGCTTCCCAAGCCCCTGCCGAGGCAGGAGAGACTTGTTGTCGGGGACACAGTGGCGGAGAGGGTGGGATTCGAACCCACGGTACGCTTGCACGCACAACGGTTTTCGAGACCGTCCCGATCGACCACTCTGGCACCTCTCCGGGGCCCGCCTTATAGGGGCGCGCTCCTGTCGGAGCAACCGGCACGATGCGGCTGACGTGTCTTGCCTTCTCGTCGACGGTGGACGTGGTCGGGGGTCCGGCGGCGTCATCCGCCTGGAGGGCGACGCAGGCAATCGGTCCACGAGGCCGTGGCCGCAGAAGAGAGCCAACGTAGGCGGCGCGCCTGCCGTCGCGCGCGGCGGCGTGATAGCTGCCTGGCAAGTATGCCGACCGAACCCGAAGCCCCGACCATGGTCGGCAGCGCCGACCCGAGCCTCCTCTCCGGTGACGCAGTCACTGCTGGTTGCGTCACAGCCAACTCCTTGATTCCAAAGGCTCGTGACGCAACGACGCAAATGACGCAAGGATTCGGCCGCGATTCTTCACGCCGGCCCTGCGCCTGGGCCCGGGCAGGCCGGCGCTGTCCAGACATTGCTCTTCGATCCCTGATCCGGCTTCCTGCAACGGTGAGTCAAATTCCCTGCTCCGGTGCACGCAATTCCTTGTCAATTTTCCCTGCAGCGACGCTCCAGGGCCCATCCGGACATCGTGACCGGAGCGCTTTTCCCAGCCAGATCAATGCCTTGTGAGCATCCTCCGCCCCGCCACCGGAGCCGGGACCAGCATTTCGATACGGGCATCGGCGTCTCCCCAACCCCGGCAGCGACGCCGGGCGCCGGAACCGCCCCGCCGGCGCGCGGCCGGCGTTGACTTGGTCCGCGTCCTGCGTATATTCCGCGCTCTTCCGGCGGGTCGATGTGGCCCGCCGCGTTCTTTCGTGTCTTCCGGCATGTCGGGTCCGGGTGCCGCCGATCCCCCAGGGGAGGGCGGGCCGCTCGCCGCCGGAGGGCCTCAATCGGGTGTCCTCATGATCGCCGTTATCCGCACGGGTGGAAAGCAATACACGGTCGCCGCCAACGACACGCTCACGGTCGAGCGGATCGCGGGCGAGGCCGGCGCCTCGGTCGAGTTCACCGACGTGCTGATGGTCGGCGACAAGGTCGGCGCGCCGACGGTCGCCGGGGCCAAGGTCGTGGGCTCGATCGTCAAGCAGGCGCGCGGGCCGCACCTGATCGTCTTCAAGAAGCGCCGCCGGCAGAACTCGCGGCGCAAGAACGGCCACCGCCAGGATCTGACGGTGGTCAAGATCGAGCAGATCGTCGCCTGATCGGGTCTTCGGGCTGGTTGGAGAGCGGCACAGAGCGACTGGAGAGTTACGATGGCACACAAGAAAGCAGGCGGCTCCTCGCGCAACGGCCGCGATTCGGACGGCCAGCGGCTGGGCGTCAAGCGCTTCGGCGGGCAGAAGGTCCTGGCCGGCAACATCCTGGTCCGCCAGCGCGGCACCAGGATGAACGCCGGCAACAATGTCGGGGTCGGCCGCGACCACACGCTGTTCGCGCTGGCGGACGGCGTCGTGGCGTTCCGCACCCGCTCGGGCGGCAAGGTCGAGGTGAACGTGGTGCCGCCGGCACCGGCGCCGGAGAAGCTCGCCGCCGAATAGCCGTTCCCGATCGCTCGGGGTTTCAGGGGGAACGGCTCGCCGTTCCCCCTTTTTCGTTTGTCCTCCCCGGAACTGCCGCGGAGGTTGTCGAAGGGTGTCATGGCTGGGCGCGCGCTGTTCTCGGGCTGCCTTTCGGATCTCCTCCCTGGCGAAGCTGGGGAGGTGTCCGCGCCTGCCCTGAGCGAAGCCGAAGGGTCTTACGGCGAAGGAGGAGTCATGAGCAACGAGTCTCGAGCCCATGACCCCTCCGTCGCCGCAAGACGGCGACACCTCCCCAGCTTCGCTGGGGAGGAGAACCGAAACGTCGGCGTCTATGGAAGTGCACCCGGGGCGGTGGCTGCAGAAGCGAGCCAGGCAGGCCGGCGGCCTGCCCGCCGGGGAGAGTGTCGTGCTATCGCACAGGGGAATCTGCGTGCAGGGCGAAGGGACAGGATCGTGAGTGCCAGCACCGACTCGAGCCGATGGGCCGTCGACCCGGCGGCGCCCTCGCGTGCCCGCGCCACGGCCGCGATCCGGACGGGTGCGACCGCAAGACTGTGCGTGCGACCGCAACAACCCCGCAGGATGCTTTCTTGCGGTCGCTCCAACCCCTTGATTTCATTGGATGCGACCGCAAGCGACCGCACCGACCGCAAGAAAAGACCGTCGTTTTGTTTTGGCGGCACGCAGGCGGCGCTCCCGGCCCGCGGCGGCAAGGCTTGCCCGGCGAGACGCCCCCGGGAGGAGAGCCCATTCCGCCTCGCCGCCGCCGCGGCGGCGCCGGGGCGGAGCCCGACCGGAAGGATCGCGCGATGAAGTTCCTCGACCAGGCCAAGATCTATGTCCGGTCCGGCAACGGCGGGGCGGGCTGCGTCGGCTTCCGGCGCGAGAAGTTCATCGAGTTCGGCGGGCCGGACGGCGGCGACGGCGGGCGCGGCGGCGACGTCGTGCTGGAATGCGTCGACGGGCTGAACACGCTGATCGATTACCGCTACGCCCAGCACTTCAAGGCCGAAACCGGCCATCACGGCATGGGCGGCCAGCGCACCGGCGGCAGCGGCAAGGACATCGTGCTGCGCCTGCCGCGCGGCACCCAGGTGTTCGCCGAGGACAACGAGACCCTGCTGGTCGATCTGACGGAGATCGGCCAGCGGGTGGTGCTGTGCAAGGGCGGCGACGGCGGCTACGGCAACCTGCACTACAAGAGCTCGACCAACCGCGCGCCGCGCCGCGCCGACAAGGGCTGGCCGGGCGAGGAGCGCTGGATCTGGCTGCGCCTCAAGCTGATCGCCGACATCGGCCTGGTCGGCCTGCCCAACGCCGGCAAGTCGACCTTCCTCGCCGCCGTCTCCAACGCGCGGCCCAAGATCGCCGACTATCCGTTCACCACGCTGCATCCAGGGCTGGGCGTGGTGAAGGCGGGCGACCGCGAGTTCGTGATGGCCGACATCCCCGGCCTGATCGAGGGCGCGTCGGAAGGCGCGGGGCTGGGCACGCGCTTCCTCGGCCATGTCGAGCGCTGCCGCGCGCTGCTGCACCTGGTCGACGGCACGCAGGACGACGTGGTCGGCGCCTGGCGCACGGTGCGGGCCGAGCTCAAGGCCTATGGCGGCACGCTCGCGCGCAAGAAGGAGATCCTGGCGCTCAACAAGACCGACGCCATGACCGACGAGGATATCGAGGCCAAGCGCGCCCTGCTCGCCCGGGCGAGCCGGCGCACGGTGCGGGTGATCTCCGGCGTCTCGGGCCGCGGCGTGCCGGAGTTGCTGCACGAGCTCGGCCGTCTCGTCTACCGGCAGCGCGAGCAGCTCGAGGACGCGGCGTGAGCACGGGGCACGGCGCTCTTCTCATTCTCCTCCCTAGCGAAGCTGGGGAGGTGGCGCCGTCTTACGGCGACGGAGGGGTCAGAGGCCCCAGTCCCGTTGCTCATGACCCCTCCGTCGGCGATTACGCCGACACCTCCCCAGCTTCGCCAGGGAGGGGAATGAGAGCGATGCGCGGAGCCCTCGCGTGACTTCCACCCCGCTCGCCGCCGCCCGCCGGCTGGTCGTCAAGATCGGCTCGTCGATCCTGGTCGACGAGGCGAAGGGCGAGGTGCGGCACGACTGGCTGGCGGCGCTCGCCGACGATGTCGCCCGCCTCCACCGTGGCGTCGACGGGAGGGCCGGCTGCGAGGTCGTGCTGGTGTCGTCGGGCGCGATCCGGCTGGGGCGGGCGAGCCTCGGGCTGGCGCACGGCGCGCTCAGGCTCGAGGAGAGCCAGGCGGCGGCGGCCACCGGGCAGATCCGATTGGCCCACGCCTACCAGGCGGCGCTGGCTCGGCACGGCATCACGGTCGCCCAGGTGCTGCTGACCCTCGACGATTCGGAGGCGCGGCGGCGCTACCTCAACGCGCGCCAGACCATGGCGACGCTGCTCGGGCTCGGGGCCGTGCCGGTGATCAACGAGAACGACACGGTGGCGACCGACGAGATCCGCTTCGGCGACAACGACCGCCTGGGCGCGCGCGTCGCCGAGATGATCTCGGCCGACACCCTGGTGCTGCTGAGCGACATCGACGGCTTCTACACCGGCGATCCGCGCAGCGACCCGGCCGCCGAGCTGATCCCCGAGATCCGCGAGATCACGCCGGCGCTCGAGGCGATGGCGGGCGGGGCGGCGTCGGAGCTGTCGAACGGCGGCATGGCCACCAAGCTGATCGCCGGCCGCATCGCCATGGCGGCGGGCTGCCGGATGGCGATCGCCGACGGCCGGCCCGTGGGCGCGCTCGGCCGGCTGATGGCGGCGGACGCGCGCTGCACGTGGTTCGTGCCGGAAGGCTCGCCCCTGTCGGCCCGCAAGAAGTGGATCAAGGGCTCGCTCAAGACCACGGGCACGCTCACGGTCGACGACGGCGCGGTGCGCGCGCTGTCCTCGGGCAAGAGCCTGCTGCCGGCCGGCGTGACCGCGATCGACGGCGACTTCCGCCGCGGCGACGTGGTCGATGTCAGGGACCGCGCCGGCCGCATGCTGGCGCGCGGTCTGGTCGCCTACGCCGCCGACGACGCCCGCCGCATCGCCGGCCGCAAGAGCGCCGAGATCGAGCGCCTCCTGGGCTTCCGCGGCCGCGACGAGATCGTCCATCGTGACGACATGGTAGTGGAATGATGGATTGCCGAGAGCGCGCCATTCATGCCCCTCCCCAACTTCGTTGGGGAGGTGTCCGCGTAGTCGCGGACGGAGGGGTCGAAGGCCACAGTCTCGTTGCACCTCATGCTCCTCCCCAGCTTCGCTGGGGAGGTGTCCGTGTAATCACGGACGGAGGGGTCGAGGGCCACAGTCTCGTTGCACCTCATGCTCCTCCCTGGCGAAGCCGGGGAGGTGTCCGTGTAATCACGGACGGAGGGGTCATGAGCCACAGTCTCGTTGCTCATGACCCCTCCGTCGCGGATTACCGCGACACCTCCCCGGCTTCGCCAGGGAGGAAAAAGACGAGGAGCCTGCCATGAACGCCGAGACCCTGCCCGCTGCCGAGGACACCGCGGCCCTGATCGCCGCGCTGGGCGCGCGCGCGCGCGCCGCGGTGGCGGGCCTGCGCACCGCCTCGACCGGGGCGAAGAACCGCGCGCTGGCCGAGGCCGCCCGCCTGATCCGCGGCAACGCCGCGGCGATCCTCGCCGCCAATGCCAAGGACATCACCGCCGCCCGGACCGCCGGCATGAATGCGGCGCTGCAGGACCGCCTGCTGCTGAACGATGCCCGCGTCGAGGCGATGGCGCGCGGGCTCGACGACATCGCCGCCCTGCCCGACCCGGTGGGCGCGGAGATCGAGCGCTGGACGCGGCCCAACGGGCTGGTCATCAGCCGCGTGCGCGTGCCGATCGGCATTATCGGCGTGATCTACGAGGCCCGGCCCAACGTCACCGCCGATGCCGGCGCGCTCTGCCTCAAGTCGGGCAACGTCGTGGTGCTGCGCGGCGGCTCCGACAGCTTCCATTCCTCGCGCGCCATCGTCGAGCTCCTGCGCACCGCGCTCGCGAGCGCCGGCCTGCCGCCGGATTGCGTGCAGCTGGTGCCGACGACCGACCGCGCCGCCGTCGGCGAGCTGCTGAAAGCGCAGGACTGGCTCGACCTGATCGTGCCGCGCGGCGGGCGCTCGCTGATCGACCGCGTCACCGCCGAGAGCCGCGTGCCGGTGCTGCGCCACTACGACGGCATCTGCCACGTCTATGTCGATCGCGACGCCGATGTGGCGATGGCGCGCGAGGTCGTGGCCAACGCCAAGATGCGACGGGTCAGCGTGTGCGGCGCCGCCGAGACCCTGCTGATCGATCGCGCCGCGCTCGACACCCACCTGCCGCCGGTGCTGCAGCGCCTGCACGAGCTGGGCTGCGAGGTGCGCGGCGATGCCGAGGTTCTGGCGCGCGATGCCGAGGCCGTGCCGGCGAGCGAGAAGGACTGGCGCACCGAGTATCTCGCGCCGGTGATCGCCGTCGCCACGGTCGACGGCGTCGACGGCGCGATCGCCCACATCGCCCGCTACGGCAGCCAGCACACCGAATCGATCGTGACGGCCAACCAGGCGACCGCGCAGCGCTTCCTCGACCAGGTCGACAGCGCCATCGTCATGCACAACGCCAGCACCCAGTTCGCCGACGGCGGCGAGTTCGGCCTGGGGGCCGAGATCGGCATCTCGACCAACCGCATGCACGCCCGCGGACCGGTCGGCCTGGTCGAGCTCACGACCTACAAGAACATCGTGCGCGGCCAGGGCACCGTGCGGCCATGAGGCTGCGACTCTTCGCCGAGCGCGCGCCGCTTCAGACAAGACCTCATCCTGAGGCGCCGCGCGCAGCGCGGCGTCTCGAAGGATGGGCGCTCCTCAGGGTGAGGTGGTGCTGGCAGCGCGGCCTGGTCTCGCCGCCATGACCTCCCCCTCCCTCCCCATGCCCGGCGTGCCGCGCGACAGCGCGCGCCGCATCGGGCTGCTCGGCGGCTCGTTCAACCCGGCGCACGAGGGCCATCGCCACATCAGCCTCGAGGCGCTGAAGCGGCTCGGGCTCGACGAGGTGTGGTGGCTGGTCTCGCCGCAGAACCCGCTCAAGACGGGCGACGGCATGGAGCCGCTCGCCTCGCGCCTGGCTCGCGCGCGCCGGCTGACCGGCCATCATCCGCGGATCCGCGTCGAGGCGCCCGAGCTGGCGCTCGGCACGCGCTACACCATCGACACCGTGCGGGCGCTGCGGCGCGCCTACCCCAAGGCGCGCTTCGTCTGGCTGATGGGCGCCGACATCCTGCCCCAGCTGGTCGCCTGGCGCGGCTGGCGCGACCTGTTCGAGGCCATCCCGATCGCCGCCTTCGCGCGGCCGGGCTGGAGTTATCCCGCGCTCGCGGCTGCAGCGCCCAGGACATTTGCGCGTTACCGGATGGACGCTGGACGGGCGCGCATGCTTGCATCCGCCGAGGCGCCGGCCTGGGCGTTCATCCCGAGCCGGCTCGACAGCCACTCCGCCACAGCCATTCGCGCCGCCCGTCCGCGGCGCGCCAAAGCGAAAGGAAAGCCCATCTCCGCTACGATCCGCCAGCTTCCCGACCGGAGCAAGGACACCGGCGCGCTGCTCGCGCTGGTGCGCCGTTCCCTCGACGACGACAAGGCCGAGGACGTCGTCGTCATCGACCTCGCCGGCAAGTCGGCCTTCGCCGACTACATGGTGATCGCCTCGGGCCGCTCGAACCGCCAGGTCGTGGCGATCGCCGAGCACCTGGCCGACCGGCTGAAGCAGGCCGGCCACGGCTACACGCCGGTCGAGGGCAAGGAGGCCGGCGACTGGGTGCTGATCGATGCCGGCGACGTGGTCGTCCACGTCTTCCGCCCCGAGCCGCGCGCCTTCTATGCGCTGGAGAAGATGTGGGCGCTCGAGGCCGACGCCGCCGTCAAGCCCAAGGCGGCAGCCAAGCCCAAGGCGGCAGCCAAGCCCAAGGCCGCCGCCCGCCCGCGCCGCCCGCGCGTCAAGAAGGCGGCGGCGTCGTGAGGCCGAGGCTGCTGCGCGACGGCCGCCGACTTTGCCGGGGAAGTGCCTCGTGGGCCGGGAGCGCGTCCCTCATTGGCGCCGACTTTACGGTTCGCATGACGCCGTCTGCCGACACGGTTGGCGCCGGGACCGGGAGACGCTTGCCACACTGTGACCATGGGCTGCCGCCCCCGCGCGGCTCCGCCTGCGGCGGCTGATCCCGTGCGCCTGCTGATCGCCGCCATCGGCCGCGCCGGCCGCGGCCCCGAGCACGCGCTCTACGAGCACTATGCCGGCCGCATCCGCTGGCCCTTGGGCCTGCGCGAGCTCGAGGACAAGCGCAAGCTGCCGGCGCCGCAGATGATCGCCCGCGAGGGCGAGCTGCTGGCGCGCGCCGTCCCCGCCGGCGCGGTCACGGTCGCGCTCGACCGCCGCGGCAGCGCGCTCGACAGCGAGGCCCTCGCCCGGCGGCTCGGCCGCTGGCGCGACGAGTCGATGGCCGACATCGCCTTCCTGATCGGCGGCGCCGACGGCCATGGCGAGGCGTTGCTCGGGCAGTGCGCGCTCGTGCTCTCCTTCGGACCGATGACCTGGCCCCACCTGCTGGCCCGCGCCATGCTCGCCGAGCAGATCTATCGCGCCCAGCAGCTGCTGGCCGGGCATCCCTACCATCGGGCGTAGCTCACATGAAATTGCCCCTGTTCTGACGAAAATCCGAGGCTACATTGCGCCCCATGAACTCCCCTGCCCGGCGGCTCCTCGCCGCCTGCTCCGTGCTCGCCTTGGCGGTCGTGTCGACCGCTGCGCTGGCCCAGTCCCCGCCGTCGCGCTCGCCTTCGCCGGGGGACAAGCCGAAGGCCGTGCGCAGCATCCCCTACGTGTCGATCACCGGGGAGGACGGCAAGCAGCGGCACTACGAGACCAACGCCATCCCGCTGCTGTTCAACCGCGCCTGCTTCGGCTGGCGGATGTATCTCGGCGGGCCCAACCGCGTGGTCTCGCTCAAGGAGGTGCTGACGACGTCGCAGCCGGCCGAGCAGGTGATCGCCGGGCCGGAGACCGAGGTCAGCGCCGACAAGACCCAGGCGACGACGCGCATGCTGGAGACGGTCCAGGAAGGCGTGCTGCAGCGCTCGTGGTGCATCATCCCGGGCGACCCGCCGGGCACCTACACCTATCACATCACGATCGACGGCGAGCCGCGCGGCGAGTTCGTGTTCTGCGCCATTGAGGTGCCGGACCAGAACCCCAACACCGACCCGCGCGACCTCACCTGCCCCAACAAGTTCAACTCGGTCGAGCGCGCCCGGCCGCCGCGCCAGCACGCGCCGTCCTGACGCGCCCGCTCCCCGGTTGCGCGTCCCTCGCGAGGTAGTCATGGCCAGCCGGCGTCCCGCGGTCCTGTGCATTCTCGACGGCTGGGGACACCGGCCGGAGCGGCCGTACAATGCCATCCTGAACGCGCGCACGCCGAATTACGACCGGCTGGTCGCGACCTGCCCGCAGGGCCTGATCGACGCTTCCGAGACGTTTGTCGGCCTGCCCAAAGGCCAGATGGGCAACTCCGAGGTCGGCCACATGAACCTCGGCGCCGGCCGCGTCGCCGTGCCCGACCTGCCGCGTATCGACAACGCCATCGCCGACGGCTCGCTGGCCAGGAGCCCGATCCTGGCCGGGCTGATCGCCGATCTGAGGAAGAGCGGCGGGTCCTGCCACCTGATGGGGCTCGCCTCGCCGGGCGGCGTGCACGCCCACCAGGACCACCTGATGGCGCTCGCCAACCTGATCGCGGGAGCCGGCATCCCGGTGTGGATCCACGCCTTCCTCGACGGTCGCGACATGCCGCCGCGCAGCGCGCACGACTGCCTGCGCGCGATCCGGGCCGGGCTGAAGCCCGGCCTGCCGATACGGTTCGCCACCGTGGCCGGGCGCTTCTACCCGATGGACCGCGACAAGCGCTGGGAGCGCGTGACCCTGGGTTACGACGCCATCGTCGATGCCCGAATTCACGAGGGGACGGGAGAGCGCGCGGCGAGCGCCGAGGCGGCGGTCGACAAGGGCTATGCCGCGGGCCAGGACGACGAGTTCGTCGTGCCGACGGTGATCGACGGCTACGGCGGCATGGCGGACGGCGACGGCGTGCTGATGGTCAACTACCGCTCCGACCGCGCGCGCGAGATCCTGACGGCGCTGCTCGATCCGCGCTTCGACGGCTTCGACCGTGCACGCGTCGTCAAGATCGCGACGGCGGTCGGCATGGCCGAGTACTCGGCGGCGCTCAACCCGTTCCTGAAGACGCTGTTCCCGCCGGAAGCGATCACGATGGGCCTGGGCGAGACCGTCGCGAAAGCCGGATTGAAGCAGCTGCGCATCGCCGAGACGGAGAAGTACGCCCACGTCACGTTCTTCTTCAACGGCGGCGAGGAGCGGCAGTTCGACGGTGAGGATCGCATCCTGGTGCCCTCGCCCAAGGTCAAGACCTACGACCTGAAGCCGGAGATGAGCGCCGACGAGGTGACCGACAAGCTGGTCGCGGCGATCGGCTCGGGGCGCTACGATCTGGTCGTCGTCAATTATGCCAACACCGACCAGGTCGGCCATTCGGGCGACTACGACGCCGCGGTGACGGCGGCCGAGGCGGTCGATCGCTGCCTGGGCCGGCTGATGGCGGCGGTCGAGGCGGCGGGCGGCGTGCTGCTGGTCACTGCCGACCACGGCAACGCCGAGCTGATGTTCGACGAGACGACGCATCAGAAGCACACCCAGCACACGCTGAACCGGGTGCCGGCGCTGCTGTTCAATGGCCCGGCCAGCATCCGCTCGCTGTCGGACGGCAAGCTGGCCGACGTCGCGCCGACCATGCTGGCCCTGATGGGCGTGCGCCAGCCCGCCGAGATGACCGGCCATTCGCTGCTCTCCGAGCAGGCCCGGCCGCACATCCTCGCCGCGGCGCCGGGTCGAGCGGCCGCGGCCTCGGCATGATCGGTGCATCCTCATGCGCTGGAAGCGCACCACGCCAAGACAGAGCTCATCCCGAGGAGCCGCGCGGAGCGCGGCGTCTCGAAGGATGGGAGCGCGCACCGTGCCTGATCCCCACCCTTCGAGACGCCGCGCTCCGCGCGGCTCCTCAGAAGCGCGTCGAAGGACGGGGCGCTCCTCATCAGGGTGAGGACCTTTCGGAATGGCGCGCTTCCGGCCATGACCCCGCCGGCTCGCCACTTCGTGAACAGGCGCACGACCGGGCGTCCCGAAGAGCCCCGCCGCCGCCTTGATAGTGCCAAAGACCCCCCTGTATCTTGCCTCCACGACCCGGAAACCCTGATCGCCCGGCCTGCCGGCCCGGCGATCCCATCTCGAAGGCCCCCTTCGTCGAAGGAACGACAATGACCCGTATGCGTATCGCCTCCGCCGCCGCGATCATGGCTTTCCTCGCCGTGCCGGTGGGCATCACCGCGTGGTCGCAGGACAAGACCGACCCCAAGGCCGGCGGCGACAAGAGCGAGCTCTACCAGCAGCTCAACCTGTTCGGCGACGTGCTCGAGCGGGTGCGCCGCGACTATGTCGAGCCGGTCGACGAGAAGACCCTGATCGAGAACGCCATCAACGGCATGCTGACCTCGCTCGACCCGCACTCGAGCTACATGAACCCCAAGACCTACAAGGACATGCAGGTCCAGACCAAGGGCGAGTTCGGCGGGCTCGGCATCGAGGTCACGATGGAGAACGGGGTCATCAAGGTGGTGTCGCCGATCGACGACACGCCGGCCTCCAAGGCGGGCATCCAGTCGGGCGACCTGATCTTCGCGCTCGACGGCGAGCCGGTGCAGGGCCTCACCCTGCAGGAGGCGGTCGAGCGCATGCGCGGCAAGGTCGGCACGCCGATCAAGCTGTCGATCCGCCGCGGCACCAAGGACCCGTTCGACGTCTCGCTGACCCGCGACACCATCAAGGTCAAGGCGGTGCGCTACAAGCTGGAGGGCGGCGACATCGGCTACATCCGCGTCACGTCGTTCACCGAGCAGACCACCTCGGGCGTGCTCGACGCCGTCGAGAAGCTCAAGAAGGAGGCCGGCAACAAGCTCAAGGGCTTCATCATCGACCTGCGCAACAACCCGGGCGGCCTGCTCGACCAGGCGATCTCGATGAGCGACGCCTTCCTCGACAAGGGCGAGATCGTCTCGGTCAAGGCGCGCAAGAGCGAGGACGTGCAGCGCTGGAACGCCAAGCCGGGCGACGTCGCGGGCGGCCTGCCGATCGTCGTGCTGATGAACGGCGGCTCGGCCTCCGCGTCGGAGATCGTCGCCGGCGCCCTGCAGGACCATCGCCGCGCCATCGTGCTGGGCACGCGCTCGTTCGGCAAAGGCTCGGTGCAGACCATCATGCAGGTGTCGGGCGGCGGCGCCATCCGGCTGACCACGGCGCTCTACTTCACGCCGTCGGGCCGCTCGATCCAGAAGGAGGGCATCAAGCCCGACATCGAGGTCGAGCCGGCCAAGATCGAGAACATCAGCGGCCGCAGCGGCTTCCGCGAGGAGAACCTGCGCCGCTCGATCACCAACCCCAACGACAAGCCGGGCGACAAGAAGGACGAGCCGCCGAAGCCCGAGGCCGGCAAGCCGGCCGACAAGCCGGCCACGTCCCAGACCGCCCCGGCCCAGCCGGCGCCAGGTCAGGCGACACCCGGCCAGCCGACACCGGGGCAGCCGGCACCGGGGCAGGCCACGCCGGCCAAGCCGGGCGACACGGAAGACCCGCCCAAGGAAGCCGCGGCCGACTACCAGCTGCTGCGCGCCGCCGACCTGATCCGCGGCATCGCGCTCTACAGCAACCGCGCCAACTGACCGCGTTCGCCCTCTCCGGCTCCTCTCCCGCACCACGGCAGGACACTCGCATATGGCAGAAAATGCCGTCATCCCGAGCGGAACCGCCCGGAGGACGGCGTAGTCGAGGGACCTTTCCTGCTGGTGTTGCAACAAGAAAGGTCCCTCCACAACGCCTCCCTGCGACGACGCTCGAGGCAGGCGCGGAGTCTACCGAGCGGAGCCGAGAAGCTCGGTTCCGGCCGGGACTACGGAACTCTCTGTCTTGTGCGACTGCCATGCCCCGGCGCCGGAGAGCTGTATGGTATCGCGACGATCGTGCAGCGCCGATGACATGACCATCGCTCCCGACCCTCTCTACCGGCCCAATGTCGGGCTGATGCTGATCGCCGCCGACCGGCGGGTGTTCGTGGGCCATCGGCCGAACATGCCGGCAGGGCAGGCGTGGCAGATGCCGCAAGGCGGCATCGACAAGGGCGAGACGCCGGTCGAGGCGGCGTGCCGCGAGCTCGGCGAGGAGGTCGGCACCACGCGGGCGCTGCTGCTGCGCGAGAGCCGCGACTGGATCCGCTACGACGTGCCGTCGAAGGTAGCGCCGGGCTACTGGAAAGGCCGCTGGCGCGGCCAGGCGCAGAAATGGTTCGCGCTCGCCTTCACCGGCCGCGACGCCGACATCGACATCGCCGCGCACGGCGACGAGTTCGATGCCTGGAAATGGGTGCCGGCGCGCGAGCTGCCGGGACTGATCGTGCCGTTCAAGCGCGCCGTCTACGAGGCCGTGCTGGCCGAGTTCGCCGACCTGGTGTGAGCCGTGGCCGGGTCGACGGTCACCACGGCGCCGTCAGCACATCGAGGTCCGCGGCCACCATGGCGACCCGCACCCCCGACAGCGTGAGCTGATAGAGGTCGTATTTGCCGCCCGCGGAGCCGTCCAGGCCGACATCCCAGGCGACGATCTCCCACGGCACGACGCCGAGCGGGCCGGCGCCATCTGGGTAGTGGCCGACGAGCTCCAAGCGAAGCTTGCCCTCGATCACCAGCGCGTTGCCTGTCCCCGCCGCCGTGAAGCGCGGATCGACGGTATCCGACAGCGCCAGCACGTCCGGCAGCCCGAGCCTCAAGGTGCTCTCGAGGACGTGCGTGAAGACGATCCTCTCGATGCCCGTGATCCTGCCGTCGGCGAGGGCGGTGAAATCGAACAGTTGCCCTGCCCCGGTCAGGGCCAGCGTGTCGGTCCCGCCACCGCCGTCGATGCGGAGGAAGGCGAGGTCGGGAACGGAGATGCTGTCGTTGCCTGCACCGCCGCGGATCGTATCGGCCCCACCCATGCCGGCCAGCTTGTCGTTGCCGGCGCCGCCGATCAGGATGTCGGCCGCCGCCGTGCCGATTCTCGTCACCGGCATCGCCGGCGCGCCGAGCTCGCTGCTGCCGAACATCACGTAGGCCGCGCCGGCGGTGCCGTCTGCGTGCGGCGCGCCGACCATCAGGTCGGAGAACCCGTCGCCGTTCAGGTCCGCCGCCGAAACGCTCGGCGGACCGCCCGGCACGAAGGCTTTAAAGCCGTCCTCGGGCGCCAGGCGGGCGAGGTCGATCACCGAGCGGCCCTCGGCCAGCTCGCCGAAGCCCGCCTCGCGGCCGAGCACCACATGGACGCCGCGGCCCGAGCCGACGACCAGGTCGTCGAAGCCGTCGCCGTCGATGTCGCCGCCCGAGGCGACGCTGATGCCGGCATTGTCGCCCGCCAGCTCACCCTGAATCACGAATCCGGCGGACGGCGCCAGGCTCGCGAGATCGATCACCGCGCGGCCGTCGATCATGCTGCCGAAGCCCGTCGCCCGGCCGAGCAGGACGTAGGCCGTCCCGGCGTGAGGCCCCCCGCCATCGCTGCCATAAGGCGCCCCGACGATCAGGTCGGCATAGCCGTCGCCGTTCACGTCGCCGGCCGACGACACGCTGAAGCCGGCCTGGTTGACCGCCGAAGCGCCCTGGATGACGAAGCCGTCGGTCGGGGCGAGGGTGCCGAGCTCGATCAGCGCACGCGGGGTGCCCGTGGGGAACCCGGGACCGCCAACGCCGGTGCGCCAGTATTCGCGCTCGGCCCACGTGGTGGGCTCGACGACGGTCCCCGCTCCCGACGCACGGCCGAACACGACGTACGCCTCGCCGGCCGCGGGACCGCCATCGTTGCCGCCCCGCTGGCCGATGATCAGGTCGGCGAAGCCGTCGCCGTTCACGTCGCCGGCCGACGACACGCTGCCGCCGGCAAAGCCGTCCGCCGTGTCGCCCTCGACAAAGAAACCCTCCGACGGGACCACGTCCGCGAGGGACAGGATGGCGCGGCCCTCGAAGAGGGACGTCGGGAAGGCCGGTCCGCCGAACACGACGACGGCGTCGCCGGCATCGCCGCTCACGCCGTAGAGGTCGGGCTCGAGCGAGGGGCCGCCGTTGGGCGCCCCGACGATCAGGTCGGCGAAACCGTCGGCATTCACGTCGCCGGCCGACGACACGCTGGCGCCGAAGCGATCGAGCTGGCGCGCGCCGTGGAGAACGAAACCGTCGGATGGTGCGAGGCGCGCGAGATCGATCACCGAGCGGTCGCCGACCGGCGCGCCGAACCCGGACGACCGGCCGAACAGCACATACGCCAAGCCATCCTCGAGGCTGCCGCCGGCCGGCGCGCCGACGATCAGGTCGCCGAAGCCGTCGCCGTTCACGTCACCGGCAGACGACACGCTGAAGCCGGCATTGTCGCCGGCCGCCTCGCCCTGGATGACGAAGCCGTCCGCCGGAGCCAGGGTGGCGAGGTCGATCGTCGACCGGTTGTCGACCTCGGTGCCGAAAACGGACGACCGGCCGAACACCACGTATGCCGCGCCGCGACCGGCGCCGCCGCCGGGCGCCCCGACGATCAGGTCGAGGTAGCCGTCGCCGTTCACGTCGCCGGCCGACGAAACGCTCGCGCCGGCGCGATCGCCCGATGCCACGCCCAGCACGGCGAAACCGGCCGACGACCCGGCCGATGGCAAGTCGAAAGCCTGCCGGACCGTCACGCCCTGCTCGATGCGCGCTTCGGCGTTGCCGCTGACATAGCGATCGAAGGCGATCGTCCCCTCGAAGACGGTGCCGAACAGGTACCATGGCTGGTTGCTCAGCCACACGTGGTCGCCGGCATCGCCTTCCACGGTGACGATGCGCGCGCCTTCTGCCGCCACGCCTCCGGCGAGCACGGCCGGCCTGTCGAGAACCAGCGTGTTTCCACCCGCTCCGCCGAGGTCGATGCACTCGATGCCGCCAATCCGGGCAGCGACGGCGCGGTCCGTCAGATCGAGGATCAGGCCCGAGCCACCGAGCGCGAGGGTGTCGCTGCCGCCGCCGCCATCGATGCTGCGGAAGGCGAGATCGGCAACCACGATGGTGTCGTCGCCGGCGCCGCCGCGGATCTGGTCGGCACCGCCGCCGCCGGACAGCCTGTCGTCGCCGGCCCTGCCGATCAGGATCTCGGCCGACGCCGAGCCCGTCATCTCGACCGGAATCTTCGTCCCGCCGAACGAGCCCCCGAGCAGCACGTAGGCCTCGCCGGCACCGTTGCCGCCGTCATCGCCGCCCGGCGTCCCGACGAGCAGGTCGGCAAAGCCGTCGCCGTTCACGTCGCCCGCCGACGACACGCTCCACCCGGTGCGATCGTCCGCCGCGTCGCCCTGGACGACGAAGCCGTCCGCCGCAGACAGGGTGCCGAGATCGAGCACCGCGCGGCCGTCGACCAGGGCCCCGAAGCCCGAGCGCCGGCCGAGCACGACGTAAGCCGCGCCGGCATTGCTGCCGCCATCGTCGTCGGATCGTGCGCCGATTACCAGGTCGCCGTAACCGTCGCCATTCACATCCCCGGCGGACGACACGCTGTAGCCGGCGTTGTCGCCGGCCGCATCGCCCTGGATGACGAAACCGTCCACCGCGCCCAGGCTCGTGAGGTCGATCACACGGCGCCCATCGTCGGCCACAGTGCCGAAGCCCGACGCACGGCCGAGCACGACGTACGCCTCGCCAGCATCGCCACCGCCGTCGTCGCCCGTCGGCGCCCCGACCACGAGATCGCCGTAGCCGTCGCCGTTCACGTCCCCGGCGGACGACACGCTGAAGGCCGCCGTGTCGGACGCCGCATCGCCGCGGATGACGAAGCCGTCGGACGGCGCGAGGAATGTGAGGTCGACCACCGCGCGGCCGCCGACAACGGCCCCAAAGCCCGACGCCCGCCCGAGCACCACGTACGCCTCGCCGGCATTGCTGCCGCCATCGTCGCCACCCGGTGCGCCGACGATCAGGTCGGCAAAGCCATCGCCGTTCACGTCGCCCGCCGACGACACGCTGAAGCCGGCCTGGTCGAGCGCCGCATCGCCCTGGACGATGAAGCCCGCGGACGGCGAAAGGCTTGCCAGGTCGACCACCGAGCGCCCGCCGGTCACGCTGCCGAAGCCCGACGCCCGGCCGAGCACCACGTAGGCCTCGCCGGCGGTGTTGCCGCCATCGTCGCCGCCGCGCGCCCCGACGACCAGGTCGGCATAGCCGTCCCCGTTCACATCGCCGGCAGAGGAGACGCTGAAGCCTGCCTCGTCGAACGCGGCATCGCCTCGGACGACGAAGCCCTCGGACGGCGCGAGGCTCGGGAGGTCGATCACCGCGCGGCCGTCGACGAGGGCGCCGAAACCCGATGCTCGGCCGAGCACCACATAGGCCTCGCCGCCATCGCCGGCGCCGCGCGCCCCGACGATAAGGTCGTCGAAGCCGTCGCCGTTCACGTCGCCCGCCGACGACACGCTGAACCCGGCCTCGTCGTCCGCCGCGCCGCCCCGGACGACGAAGCCGTCGGATGGCGCGAGGCTCGCGAGATCGAGGACGGCACGGCCGTCGACCAAGGTGCCGATGCCCGACGCGCGGCCGAGCACGACATAGGCCTCGCCGGCATCGCTGCCGCCGTCATCGCCGTCGGGCGCACCGACGATCAGGTCGTCGAAGCCGTCGCCGTCGACGTCGCCGGCCGACGACACGCTCGTGCCGGCGCCGTCGGAAGCGGCATCGCCCCGGATGACGAAGCCCAGCGCCGGTGCGAGAGACGTCAGGTCGATCGTCCGCGGCGCGAGCAAATCCGGATCGATGATCTGCCGGACGGCCACGCCGTGCTCGACGCGAACTTCCGCGCTGCCGTTCAGGTAGTGATCGAGGACGATCTCCTCCTCGAGGATGGTGCCGAGCAGCGGATGGATGATCGCCTGCACGACGGTCGTGCCGGCCCAGTGCCATGGCGCGCCGAGCAGCGACACCGCATCGCCGACATCGCCGGTAACCGTGAGGACGTGCAGGCCGCCCTGTCCCGCCGCGGTCTCGGCCAGCACCGCCCGCCTGTCGAGGATGAGCGCATTGCCGTCCCCCGGGCCGCCGAGGTCAATGCGCTCGATGCCGGAAATGCGGGCCGCCAGCGTCCGGTCCGTCAGGTCGAGGGTCAGGCCCGAGCCGGCGAGAACGAGCGTATCGATCCCGCTGCCGCCGGCGAGGCTGCGGAAGGCGAGATCGGCAACGGAGATCGTGTCGTTGCCAGCGCCGCCGCGGATCGAATCGGCGCCACCGCCTCCAGACAGTCGATCGCTGCCGGCGCCGCCAACCAGGATCTCCGCCGCGGCCGAGCCGGTCGTCTCGACCGGGGTCGACGGATCGCCGAAGCTGCCGCCGAACACCACATACGCTGCTCCCGCGCCGTTGCCGCCCGCGTCGCTGCCCGGTGCCCCGACGATCAGGTCGTCGAAGCCGTCGCCGTTCACGTCGCCCGCCGACGACACGCTGGTGCCGGCCTGATCACTCTGCGCATCGCCCTGGATGAAGAAGCCGTCCGACGCGACCAGGCTGGACAGGTCGATCACGCGGCGGCCGTCGACAACGCTGCCGAAGCCCGACGCCCGGCCATAGACGACATAGGCTTCGCCGGCATCGAGGCCGCCGCGATCGGCCAACCGGCCGCCGACGATCAGGTCGGCATAGCCGTCGCCATTCACGTCGCCCGCCGGCGCCGCGCTCCAGCCGGCGGCATCGCCCTGCAGGTCGCCGAGGATGACGAAGCCGTCGGACGGCGCGAGGCTGCCGAGGTCGAGCACCGCGCGGCCATCCTTGGGACTCCCGAAGCCAGAGGCCCGGCCGAGCACGACATGCGCCACGCCGGCATTCTCGCCGCCATCGTCGCCGGCCGGCGCCCCGACGATCAGGTCGTCGAAACCGTCGCCGTTCACGTCACCCGCCGACGAAACGCTCCGGCCGGCATTGTCCCCTGCCGCGCCGCCTCGCAAGACGAAGCCATCCGCCGGCGCGAGGCTGCCGAGATCGACCACCGAGCGGCCGCCCTCGAGACTCCCGAAGCCCGAGGCCCGGCCGAGCACGACATACGCCGCGCCGGCGTTGCTGCCGCCATCGTCGTCGAACGGTGCGCCGACGATCAGGTCGGCGTAGCCGTCGCCATTCACGTCGCCCGCCGACGACACGCTCCAGGCGGCATTGTCGGCCGCCCCATCGCCGCGGACGATGAAGCCGTCGGTCGGCGCGAGGCTCGTCAGATCGATCACCGTGCGCCCATCGGCGACGCTGCCGAAGCCGGACTCCCGGCCGAGCACGACGTACGCCGCACCGACATCGCCCGCGGTCGGCGCGCCGACGATCACGTCGGCATAGCCGTCGCCGTTCACGTCGCCCGCCGACGAGACGCTGAAGCCGGCCTGATCGAACCCGAGATCGCCGCGGACGACGAAGCCGTCGGCCGGCGCGAGACCCGAGAGGTCGAGCACCGCGCGGCCGCCGACCACGCTGCCGAAGCCCGATGCCCGGCCGAGCACCACGTACGCCTCGCCCGCCGCGGTGCCGCCGTTCGAGTTGGCGGGGGCGCCGACGATCAGGTCGGCGTAGCCATCGCCGTTCACGTCGCCCGCGAACGACACGGCGAAGCCCGCGGTGTCGAGCTCCTCGTCGCCCCGGATGACGAAGCCGCCCGATGGCGCGAGGTTCGCGAGGTCGACCACGGTGCGGCCGCCGATCAGGCTGCCGAATCCCGCTGACCCGCCGAGCAGCACCCAGGCTTCGCCGGCAGCGCCGCCACCGGGCGCGCCGACGATCAGGTCGGCGTAGCCGTCGCCGTTCACGTCGCCCGCCGACGACACGCTCCAGCCGGTCTCGCCGCCTGCCGCGCCGCCGCGCACGACGAAGCCGACGAACGGGGCGAGGAACGTCGCGTCGACGCGGAAGGATCCGTCGCCCTCGCCGCCGCCTCCGGTCGCGGTGAGGATGTCGACCGTCACCGTCGTCGTCGTGCCGTCCGCGCTCGTCACCGCGAAGCTCTCGCCGTGGGGAATGCCGCCGTCGAGCGCGTCGCGCGGCACGGTCACCGCGTAGTGCCATGCCCCCGACGCATCGACCGAGAACGTGCCGTAGAGGCCGGCCGTCGCCGTCTGCGCCACGAAGGTCGCCGGGCTGTCGACGTCGCTGATCGCGAGCGTGCCGCCCGCCACCATCTCGGCGTCGGCGGTCGTTACGGTCGCCACCGCCGCCGACAGCACGGCCGCATCGTTGCGGCCCTCGATCGCGACCAGCACGGTGTGCCTCGTGCCGTCCGCCGTCGCGACGCCGATCCTCTCCACCAGCGTGTCGCCGTCGTTCAGGCCCTGCACCGCCGCATCGTCGTCGTCTAGGACATAGGCCCAAAGACCGTCGGCATCGATCGAGAACGCGCCATGGGCCACGGGCACGTCGACCTGAGGCACGAAGGCGACCGGCACGCCGGCACCCTCGCCATCGAGGTCGCCGGTTGCGGTGGCATCGCCCGCGACCGAGTTCAGGACGCCGCCCTTCTCGATCACCGTTCCAGCGCTCGTGCCCGTAACGGGCATGGGCCGTTGGCCGCCATCCTGGAGATCGGCGTGAACGAGGACCTCGGCCCATGCGCTGCCGCCCAGCGCGTCGCGAGGGTCGCTGCCGACGCCGTCGAGCAGCGCGCGCGCATCCGCCAGATCGTCGACCGGCGTCCAGTCGCTGCCCCGGCTTCGCTGCTCCTCGACATAGTGCAGCGTCACCGCCACCTTCGACATCAGGGTCGTGATGTCCTGGCCGGCGGCGGTGTTCTGCGCCCCGGCGATGATGTCGACCAGCACGGGTCCGACCGGCTCGCCATGCCCCAGCCGGGCTTGGATCTGGCCCATCCAGTAGGCAAGGCCCGCCTCGTCCGGCGGCCGGGCGAACAGGTGCCCGTACACCTGGGCCACGAAGCCGCCGATCGCCGCGTCGTTCGCCGCCAGCGGATCGGCCAGGAACGGATAAAGCGTCGTCGCCTCGTCGCTCGACCCGAACGAGCCCGCCAGATCGCCGAGCCGCGCCGCGACAGGGCGCGACGCACCCCCTTGCCCCAGCAGATCGAGCCAGAAGTCGAAGCCCGCCAGATCCGCCGCCCGTCCGAGGTATGCGACATAGATCGCCGCGACCTGTTCCTCCGGCGTGAGCCGGAGCTGATCGAGAGTCGTCGCCGCTCCGACGACGACGGGAACGACATGGATCGCCGCCTCGACGTCGCCGGTCGTTCCGTTGGCGTCGGAGGCCCGGTACGAGAACGAGTCGCGCCCGGTGAAGCCCGCCGTCGGCACGTAGACGAAGCTGCCGTCCGCCGCGAGCGCCACCCCGCCATGCTGCGCGAGCCCGCGCGGGCTTGCGACCGCCGCGCCCTCGACGCCATCGTTGAACAGCACGCCGGATCCCGCCGGCACGGCCAGCGTCCCGCCCTCCAGCACGACATAGACGTCGCGCTGCGCCGTCACGTCGTCGTTCTCGATGACCGCCGTCGCGCTCGACGTCCCCAGCGTCAGCCCCACCGACGGCCCGGCCAACGTCACGGTCAGGATTTCGTCACGCTCGAACAGCAGATCGCCCCGCACGTCGATCGCGACGCTGACCGACGTCGTGCCGGGGGCCAGCACCGCAAGGCCCGAAGGCAGGACGCCGTTGGCGAAGTCGGCAGCCGAGGCGGATCCGATCCCGCTGCCGCTCACCGCCCAGTGCACGCTGCGGGTCGACGACGACGCCTCGTCCAGCGCCACGACGAACGTGAAGCGCGTCGTGCCCGACTGGCCTTCCCGCTTCGACGACGACCCCGCGGCCACGGCAATGGTCACTGTCGGCATCTCAGCTCCGGGATCAACGGATTGACGCGCTGCATGCAGCGCTCAAGAGTTGCGCGCTGCGGGCACCTTCCTCCGCGGGCAGTTCGGCCGTGCCCGCGCCCTTGTCAGCATTTCCCACGTCTCGCCTCTTCGCGGTGACAGGTGCTGCCGCCCCGGAGCGCCCCTGCTCATAATCCTCTCCCCACAACCGCAGCTTACGTCTCGCCGGCACCAATCTCAATCGGACGTGGTCGATGAGGAGAGCGATGCGACACTGCTACATGCGGCAAGCCCGGTTGGCCCGCTGCAGGCGAGGCTGCGAGGACAAGCCCTTTCCCGAGGCCTCACGCCCCTTGGGCGGAGTACTTTCCGGCGCTGCGGCGCAGGAACCACAGGCCGGCGCGGGTCATCAGGCTGTTGAGGCGGCCCTGCGGTTGCAGGCCCACCGCCTTCAGCACCATCGCCATGGCGCGCTGGACATGGCTCTCGCGATAGAGCGGATAGGCGCGGGTTGCATAGGCGCGGGCGGAGCGCTTGCGGTCGTAGACCGCGTCCACCGGCTCGTTGGCGGCGAAGTAGGCGTAGGCGAGCTCGTCGTCCTCGCTCTCGGCCAGGCGGCCCCAGCCGATGCGCAGGCGCGCGAAGCGGCTCAGCCTGTCGCGCTCGAGGCAACGCCGCAGATGGTCGTAGAACAGCTTGTAGTGGCGGAACTCGTCGGCCGCGATCTTGGCGCAGATCTGCTTGAGGACCGGCTCGGCCGTCGAGTCCTTCAGGGCGCTGTAGTAGGAGCTGGTGCCGGTCTCGACGATGCAGCGCGCCATCATCTCGCCGGCCTGGCTGCCGCGCACCGAGCCGTTCGAGTCGAGCGGCAGCTTGTAGCCGGCTCGGAAGCGCTCGAAGGCTTTGTCGAAGCTCCAGGTCGGGTCGGCCATCTCGGCCCAGCGGCCGAGCGCCATGCCGTGCTGCACTTCCTCGACCACCCAGGTGTCGACCGCCGCCATGAACGCCGGATCGTCGGCGAAGACGCGGCCGAGATAAATGCCGTAGTCGCCCCCGTTCCGCTCCACCAAGGCAGCGGCCTTGATGTTGCGCAGGATCTCCGGATCGACTTTCGACGCGTCGAACCGATCCCAGGCGATCGTTTCGAGTGTCCAGTTGCCCATGCTTCGAGCACCCTCGGCGACTTGTCGCTTTTGCGTAATAAAGCGGGCCTCGGGCCGGCTTGCAATGGCCTGCCCGTGCACATCTCGAAGAATCGCCCGGTTGCGCCGGTGAAAATCGGCCGCCGGTACGGGTTTACGGCCCGATCTTCAACGACCCGCTCAGCGGGTCGCGTAGTAGGCCTGGGCGCGGCGCAGGTCCCTGGCGATGGTGACGGCCTTCTCGGCCGCCGCCTTCTCGTGCTCGCCCTGGGCGTCCATCAGATCGCGCTCGGCAGCCCGCTCGCGCTCGGCGAGGTCCTCGGCCGTGATCTCCTCGAACGGCACGGCCTCGTCGGCCAGCACGGTGCACCGCTCCGGCGTCACCTCGGCGAAGCCGCCGGCCACCAGGTAGCGCTTGTCGACCTTGTTGCCCTGCAGCACCTCGAGCACGCCCGGCCGGACGGTCGAGATCAGGGGCGCATGGCCGTGCAGGACGCCGAAATCGCCCTCGCTTCCCGGCACGACGACCATGTCGGCCTCCGTCGCGAGCAGCTCGCGCTCGGGCATGACCAGGCGGAAGGTGACCTTGGCCATGATCAGGCGGCCTCGGCCGCGAGCTTCTTCGCCTTGGCAACCGCCTCGTCGATCGTGCCGACCATGTAGAAGGCCGCCTCCGGCAGCTCGTCGTACTCGCCGGCGACGATGCCCTTGAATGCCTTGATGGTGTCCTCGAGCTTGACGAACACGCCCGGCGTGCCGGTGAACACCTCGGCGACATGGAACGGCTGGCTCAGGAACCTTTGCATCTTGCGGGCGCGGGCCACGACCAGCTTGTCCTCTTCCGAAAGCTCGTCCATGCCCAGGATGGCGATGATGTCCTGCAGCGACTTGTACTGCTGCAGCACGCGCTGCACGTCGCGCGCCACCTGGTAGTGCTCCTCGCCGACGATGCGCACGTCGAGCATGCGCGACGTAGAGTCGAGCGGATCGACGGCCGGGAAGATCGCCTGCTCGGCGATCGAGCGCGACAGCACGGTCGTGGCGTCCAAATGAGCGAACGAGGTCGCCGGCGCCGGGTCGGTCAAGTCGTCGGCCGGCACGTAGATCGCCTGCACCGAGGTGATCGAGCCCTTCTTGGTCGAGGTGATGCGCTCCTGCAGGGCGCCCATGTCGGTCGACAGGGTCGGCTGATAGCCCACCGCCGAGGGGATGCGGCCGAGCAGCGCCGACACTTCCGAGCCGGCCTGGGTGAAACGGAAGATGTTGTCGACGAAGAACAGCACGTCCTGGCCTTCGGCGTCGCGGAAGTACTCGGCGACCGTCAGGCCCGACAGGCCGACGCGGGCGCGTGCACCCGGCGGCTCGTTCATCTGGCCGTAGACCAGCGCCACCTTGGAGCCCGGGCCGTCGAGCTTGATGACGCCCGATTCGATCATCTCGTGATAGAGGTCGTTGCCCTCGCGGGTACGCTCGCCCACGCCGGCGAACACCGACACGCCGCCGTGCGCCTTGGCGACGTTGTTGATCAGCTCCATGATCGTCACGGTCTTGCCGACGCCGGCGCCGCCGAACAGGCCGATCTTGCCGCCCTTGGCGTAGGGCGCCAGCAGGTCGATGACCTTGATGCCCGTCACCAGGATCTGCGCCTCGGTCGACTGCTCGACGAATTCCGGTGCGCTGCGATGGATCGGCAGAGTGAGCTTGTTGTTGACCGGACCGCGCTCGTCGACCGGCTCGCCGATCACGTTGAGAATTCGGCCGAGCGTCTCGGGACCGACCGGCATGGCGATCGGCGCTCCGGTGTCGACCGCCTTCTCGCCGCGCACCAGGCCGTCGGTGGTGTCCATGGCAATGGTGCGGACCTCCGATTCGCCGAGATGCTGCGCGACCTCGAGCACGATCAGCCTGCCGTCGGCATTGACATGCAGCGCATTGAGGATGTTCGGCAAGTCGGCGTCGAAGCGCACGTCGACGACCGCGCCCGTGATCTGGGTGATCGTGCCGATATTGTTTGTCGCCATGACGTATCCCTTCCTTCGATTGCGGGGCTGCCAGCCTAGATGGCCTCGGCGCCCGATATGATCTCGATGAGTTCCTTGGTGATCGATGCCTGGCGCGAGCGGTTCATCTGCAGCGTCAGTTTCTTGATCACGTCGCCGGCGTTGCGCGACGCATTGTCCATCGCCGTCATCTGCGAGCCGTAGAAGCTCGCCGCGTTCTCCAGCAGCACGCGGAAGATCTGCACGGTGAGGTTGCGCGGCAGCAGGTCGGTCAGGATCTCGCCCTCGTCCGGCTCGAACTCGTAGACAGCGCCGCCGGCAGTCGCGGGCGCCGCGTTCGCGGCACCCTCGGGCGCCGGCGGCGGGATGAGCTGCTGGCGGGTGACGATCTGGGTCATCGCCGACTTGAAGCGGTTGAAGATCACCGTGGCGACGTCGAACTCGCCCGCCTCGAACATCGCCATCACGCGGTTGGCGACCTTCTGGGCATCGCCGTACGACAGCCGCGGCCGGCCGAGATCGGTGATGGTCTCGACGATGTTGCCGGCGAAGTCGCGGCGCAGCTGGTCGCGGCCCTTGCGGCCGACCGCCAGCACCTTGACCGTCTTGCCCTCGGCCAGCAGCGCGCGGATGGTCCGTCGCGCCTCGCGCACGATCGAGCTGTTGAAGGCGCCGCACAGGCCACGGTCGCCGGTGGCGACGATCACCAGGTGGACCTTGTCCGATCCGGTGCCGGCCAGCAGGCGCGGGCCGGTGCCGCCGTTGAAGCTGGCGCCGAGCGAGGCCATCAGGCTGTCCATGGCTTCGGCATAGGGCCGGGCCGCCAAGGCCTGCTCCTGGGCACGCCGCAGCTTTGCCGCGGCGACCATCTTCATGGCCTTGGTGATCTTCTGCGTCGACTGGACGCTTCGGATCCTGAGGCGGAAGGTTTTGAGGCTGGGCATCTCGACCTGCGAAGGCTCAGGCGAACTTCTTGACGAAGTCGGCGAAGAACGCCTTCAGCTTGTCGTCGGTCTCCTTGACGATCTCGCGCTTGTCGCGGATCGAGGCCAGGATCGAGCCCTCGGCGCGCAGCGCATCGAGCGCCTGGCGCTCGAACTCGCCGACGCTCGACACCGGCAGGGTGTCGAGGAAGCCGCGCGTGCCGGCATAGATCGACGCGACCTGCTCCTCGACCGGCATCGGGCTGAACTGGCCCTGCTTCAGGAGCTCGGTCAAACGCTGGCCGCGCGCCAGAAGGCGCTGGGTCGAGGCGTCGAGGTCGGAGGCGAACTGGGCGAACGCCGCCATCTCGCGGTACTGCGCCAGCTCGAGCTTCATCGTGCCGGCGACCTGCTTCATCGCCTTGATCTGCGCCGCCGAGCCGACGCGGCTGACCGACAGGCCGACGTTGATCGCGGGCTTGATGCCCGCGTAGAACAGCTCGGCCTCGAGGAAGATCTGGCCGTCGGTGATCGAGATGACGTTGGTCGGGATGTAGGCCGACACGTCGCCGGCCTGGGTCTCGATGACCGGCAGCGCCGTCAGCGAGCCCGAGCCGTTCTTCTCGTTCAGCTTGGCGGCGCGCTCGAGCAGCCGCGAGTGGAGATAGAACACGTCGCCGGGATACGCCTCGCGGCCCGGCGGGCGGCGCAGCAGCAGCGACATCTGGCGATAGGAAACGGCCTGCTTGGAAAGGTCGTCGTACACGATCACGGCGTGCATGCCGTTGTCGCGGAAGTACTCGCCCATGGCGCAGCCGGTGTAGGGCGCCAGGAACTGCATCGGCGCCGGGTCGGACGCCGTCGCGGCGACGACGATGGAGTATTCCATCGCGCCGTTGTCCTCGAGCGTCTTGACGATCTGCGCCACGGTCGAGCGCTTCTGGCCGATGGCGACGTAGATGCAATAAAGCTTGCGGCTCTCGTCGGTGCCCTGGTTGATCGGCTTCTGGTTGAGGAAGGTGTCGATCGCCACGGCGGTCTTGCCGGTCTGGCGGTCGCCGATGATCAGCTCGCGCTGGCCGCGGCCGACAGGGACCAGCGAATCGAGGGCCTTGAGGCCGGTCTGCATCGGCTCGGTCACCGACTTGCGTGGGATGATGCCCGGCGCCTTGACCTCGACCAGGCGGCGCTCGGTGCTCTGGATCGGGCCCTTGCCGTCGATCGGGTTGCCGAGACCGTCGACCACGCGGCCGAGCAGGCCCTTGCCGACGGGCACGTCGACGATGGCGCCGGTGCGCTTGACCGTATCGCCCTCGCGGATGGTACGGTCCTCGCCGAAGATCACGACGCCGACATTGTCGCTCTCGAGGTTGAGCGCCATGCCCTTGATCCCGCCGGGGAACTCGACCATCTCGCCGGCCTTGACGCTGTCGAGGCCGTAGACGCGGGCGATGCCGTCACCGACGGAAAGGACCTGGCCGACCTCGGCGACCTCGGCCTCGGTGCCGAAATTGGCGATCTGCTGCTTGAGAATGGCCGAGATTTCGGCGGCACGGATATCCATTTAGGCAACCCCCTTCATGGCAAGCTGCAAGCGCTGCAGCTTGCTGCGGATGGACGAATCGAACAGGCGCGAGCCGACCTTGACGACGAGGCCGCCCAGGATATCGGGCTCGACCCGCGCATCGATGGAAACCTTGGCGCCGCCCAGCACGCCGCGCAGAGCCGTCTCTAGCTGCAGGCGCTGCTCGGGCGTGAGCGGCACGGCGGAGGTGACGGTGGCCGTGGTCTCGCCTCGCCGGCTCGCCAGCTCGGCCAGAAAGGCCGAGGCCATGGCTACCAGCTCGCGAGCGCGGCCGTTGGCGGCGACGGTACCGATGAAATTGCGCGTCAGGCCCGTGATGCCGGCGGCATCGAGCACGGCAAGCAGGGCCTTGCCCTGGACGGCGCGGCCGATCACCGGGCTGGCCAGCAGTCGGGCCAGCTCGTGGCTCTCCCGGGCCATGGTGCGGAAACTGGTGAGGTCCTGGGCGACCTGATCGAGTGACCTGGCATTGTCCGCCAGCTCGAACAGCGCACTGGCATAGCGACCGGCCACGACGGACGTGGCGGAGGTGGCGGAAGTCACTGTGAAAGCCTCTCCATTGCCGTTTGGTCCAGCCGGCAACTGACTGATCCGGCAGGACTTTCCCAGGAGAACGTGCTGAGTGGCCCGTCGCCCCACCCCGGAAAAGCGCGCGTAGCTACCATGCGATCTGCCCTCGCGCAAGATTGTGAAAGCTCGATATTACCGCGGTTTTTCAGCGCGTTATGTCACAGGAAGGAATACGGATCGACGTCGATCTGCAGCCGCACTGAACCAGGCAGCCCGATCCGCTCCAGCCAGCCGTGCAGCAGAGGTTGCAGTGCGATATCGCGGCGCGTCTTGAGCAGGAAGCGGCGGCGATGGCGGCCGCGCAGCAGGGCCAGCGGCGCCGTCGACGGGCCGAGCGTCGTAATTCCCTCGCCGTGCGGCGCCCGCCGCGCCAGCGCCGCGCATACATTATCCACAGCAGCGGGTTCCGGCCCCGAGATGATCAATGCCGCCAGCCGGCCGAACGGCGGCATGCCGGCGGCGCGGCGGTCGGCCAGCTCGGCGGCGATGAAGCGCTCGCGGTCGCCCGACACCAGGGCCTGCATCACGGCATGCTCGGGCATGTGGGTCTGGACCAGCGCCCGGCCTGGCCGGTCTTGGCGCCCGGCCCTTCCGGCGACCTGGTAGAGGAGCTGGAAGGTGCGCTCGGCGGCGCGCAGGTCGCCGCCGTTCAGGCCGAGATCGGCATCGACCACGGCAACCAGGGTGAGATTGGGGAAATGATGCCCCTTGGCCGCCATCTGAGTGCCGATAAGGATGTCGATCTCGCCCGCGATCATGCGCTCGACGGCGGACGTCGCCTCGTCGCGGTTCATCAGGCTGTCGGAGGTGAAGAGTTCCAGGCGCGCCTCGGGGAACAACGCCATCGCCTCCTCGGCAAGGCGCTCGACGCCGGGGCCACAGGCGACGAACTGGTCGACCGCGCCGCAGGACTTGCACGCCTGCTCGGGCGGCTCGGCGTAGCCGCAATGATGGCAGATCAAGGAGCGGCGAAAGCGATGCTCGACCAGCCAGGCCGAGCATTGCGGGCACTCGATGCCATGGCCGCAGGCGCGGCACAGGGTCAGCGGCGCATAGCCTCGCCTGTTGAGGAACAGCAGCGTCTGCTCGCCGGCCGCCAGGGTCTGCTTCATCGCCTCGACGACCGGCGGCGACAGCCAGCGGCCGCGCACCGGCTGGTCGCGCCGCAGGTCGACGGCGCTGAGCTTCGCCAGGTCGCGCCCGCCATGACGGGCCGGCAGGTGCACGGCGCCATAGCGGCCGGACGACACGTTGACCACGCTCTCGAGCGACGGCGTCGCCGAGGCGAGCACGATCGGCGCCGACACCAGGCGGGCGCGCACCACCGCCATGTCGCGAGCGTTGTAGGAGACGCCGTCCTCCTGCTTGAACGAGCTGTCGTGCTCCTCGTCGACCACGATCAGGCCGAGGGTGGCGAACGGTAGGAACAGGGCCGAGCGCGCGCCGACCACGACCCCGACGCGGCCCTCGGCGATGGCGCGCCAGGTCTCGCGGCGCTCGAGGGACGTGAGCCCGGAGTGCCAGGCCGCCGGCGGCGCGCCGAAGCGATCCTCGAAGCGCTTCAGCCACTGGGCGGTCAGCGCGATCTCGGGCAGCAGCACCAGCACCTGGCGGCCAGCGGCGAGCGCCGCCGCGATCGCCTCGAAATAGACCTCGGTCTTGCCGGCGCCCGGCACGCCGTCGAGCAGGGTGGCGGAGAAGCCGTGCGCCAGGACCTTGTCGACCAGGCCTTGCGCGGCGACCGCCTGCTCGGCCGACAGCGCCGGCCCTTCGCGCCGCCCGTCGGGCTGCGGGAAGCTTCGACGCATGACGCGCTCGACACCTTCGATAAGGCCGACCGACGCCATGGTCTTGACCACCGACGCGCCGACCCCGGCGAGGTGAGCCAGCTCGGCCAGTGGCAGCGCCGGTCCCTCCTTCAGCTGCTCGAGCACGCGGCGGCGCGCGCTGGTGATCTTGAGCGCGCTGTCGTCTCCCGACGGCGCGGCGCGGTAGACGATCTCGGTGCGCGGAGCGAGCAATGCCGACGGCACGCTCATCGCCATGCGCAGCACCGCGCCGGGCGGCGCCAGGGTATAGGCCGCGACCCAGTCGACGAAGCGACGCATGGAATCGGCCATCGGCAGTGCCGGCAGGCGGCCCACGATGTCGCGCAGCTTGTGCGTCGCCACGCCGCCCGATCCCTCACCCCACACCACGCCGACGACCTCTCTCTTGCCGAGCGGCACGACGACGAAGGTGCCCGGCTCGAATGCATGGCCCTCGGGAACGCTGTAGTCGTAGGCATCGGCCAGCGGCAGCGGCAGCAGCACGCGCAGCGTCCTCGCCGCGGCGTTTTCCACCGAACCGCCCCCCGCCGATGCGACCGCCTCGGCTTGTGGCTCCGAGCCAGAATCGCTAGAAATTGTGGCAGACGCCGAGCCCGAACCACTGGCCATTGGAACAGTTTATATGAAGTTCTTCGTCGATACCGCCGATGTCGCCGAGATCAAGGACCTCGCCGCGTCCGGACTGCTCGATGGCGTGACCACCAACCCGTCGCTGATCATGAAGGCGGGACGGCCGATGCTCGACGTGATCAAGGAGATTTGCGCCATCGTCCCCGGCCCGGTCAGCGCCGAGACCGTCGCGACCGACCACAAGACGATGCTCGAGGAGGGCCGCAAGCTCGCCAAGCTCGCGAAGAACGTCGCGGTCAAGGTGCCGCTGACGCCGGACGGGCTCAAGACCTGCAAGGCGCTCAGCTCCGAAGGCACCATGGTGAACGTCACCCTGTGCTTCTCGGCGGCGCAGGCCTTGCTCGCCGCCAAGGCGGGGGCCAGCTTCATATCGCCCTTCGTCGGCCGCCTCGACGACATCGGCCAGGACGGCATGCACCTGATCGCCGAGGTCATGACGATCTATCGGCAGTATCCCCACTTCAAGACCGAGGTGCTGGTCGCCTCGGTGCGCCATTCACAGCACGTCATCCAGGCCGCCAAGCTCGGCGCGCACGTCGCGACCCTGCCGCCCAACGTGCTCCGCCAGCTCTTCAAGCATGCCCTCACCGACAACGGCCTGAAGGCCTTCCTCGACGACTGGGCCAAGACCGGCCAGTCGATCCTCTGACGGGAGAGGCGCCGATGGACAGCCAGCCGGGCGGCAGCGGGACGGTCACGGCGCCCGACGGCACGGGCCGCCAGGTGAAGGTGATCACGGCCGACGACGTCGTCGCCTACCTGAAGGCGCATCCGACCTTCTTCGAGGGCCATCCCGAGCTGGTCGAGACCATGAGCATGGTGCCGCGCGTGCAGGGGCCGGGCGTCATCGACATGCAGCAGGTGATCCTGAAGCGCCTGCGCGGCGAGATCGACCGGCTGAAGAGCGAGCGCACCGAGATCATCGCCAACTCGCAGCAGAACCAGATCGTGCAGAGCCGCATCCAGGCGGCAGTGATCAGCATCATCCAGGCGACGACGTTCGAGAAGATGATCCACGTGGTCACCCACGAGCTGCCCGAGCTGCTCGACGTCGATTTCATCACGCTCGCCATCGAGGCCAACGCCGACGCGCCCAAGCGCGTGCCGGTACGCGGCGTCTACGTGCTGGCGCCGGGCGCCATCGATGCCGCCATCGGCCCCGACAAGCAGGCCCGCCTGCGCTCCGAGATCGTCGGCGAGGAGGCGTTCTTCGGCGACGTGTCGCGCTTCGTGAAGTCGGACGTGCTGATGCGGCTGCGCGTGTCGAGCGGCTCGCCCGACGGCGTCATGTGCTTCGGCGCGCGCGATCCCATGGCGTTCGGTCCGGAGCAGGCGACCGAGCTGCTGTTCTTCCTCGCCAAGGTGCTCGAGAACACCATCCGCGCCTGGCTCGACTTGCCGGAGTGAGCAGCTGGTGCTGCGGAGCGGACGTGTCTCCAATCCCTCCCCCGTAATCGGGGGAGGTGCCCCGTCATACGGGGCGGAGGGGGAAAGCCTCAGCCGAGATGTTTCCGATTCCGACATCGGGATCGGAGGGCTTTCGCCTGTGGCTTTCCCCCTCCGGCCCTACGGGCCACCTCCCCCGATTACGGGGGAGGAACATGAAGGATGTGTTCACCCCCAATGACCCACGCATGACCCTCGACGCCGCGCGCGAGGCCTGGCGCGACTGGCTGAAGAGCGAACGCCGGCTGGCCGGCCACACCCTCGTCGCCTACGAGCATGACGTCACCTCGTTCCTGGGCTTCATGACGACCTATCTCGGCGCGCCGCCGACGCTCGATTCGCTGGCGCGACTGAAGCCCGCCGAGTTCCGCGCCTGGCTGGCCGAGCGGGCGCGTGCGGGCATGGCGCGGACATCGACCGCGCGCGCCTTCTCCTCGGTGCGCTCCTTCTTCCGCTTCCTCGACAAGCGCGGCCTCGCCCACAACGCCACAATCGGCGCCATCCAGACGCCCAAGCTGCCGCGCTCGGTGCCCAAGGCGCTTTCCGAAGGCGACATGGAGGCGGTGCTCGACAGTGCGCCGGAGCAGGACCGCGCCGCCTGGATCGACCTGCGCGACAGCGCCGTCCTGCTGCTGCTCTACGGCGCCGGCCTGCGCATCGGCGAGGCGCTCGGGCTCACCAAGGCTACCGTCGAGGAGCTGCTGCGCACCGGCCGCGATACGCTCACCGTCACCGGCAAGGGCAACAAGACGCGCCTGGTGCCGCTGTTGCCGCAGGCGATCGAGGCGCTGCGCACCTATCGCGACGCCTGCCCGTTCATGGCCGCCCTCGCCCCGCGGGCAGCGTTCTTTCTCGGCGCCCGCGGCGGGCCGCTCGATGCCGCCATCGTGCAGAAGCGCGTGCGAGAGATCCGCCACGGCCTCGGCCTGCCCGACAGCGTGACGCCGCATGCGCTCCGCCATTCCTTCGCCACCCACCTGCTGGGCGCCGGCGGCGACCTGCGCACCATCCAGGAGCTCCTGGGCCACGCCTCGCTGTCGACGACGCAGCGCTACACCGACGTCGACTCCGCCCGCCTCGCCGCCGTCTACCGCGCCGCCCATCCGCGCGCGAAGGGGTGAGGCAGGCGGAAGCAGGGGCCCACTCCCTGGGGTATCTGAGACCTTTGCGAAGGACGAGAGAGGAAGATGAGGATCCAGACCTTGAAATCGCTCGAGAGGGAAATGCGGGCGGTAGCACGAGGCGAGCGGCGAGCGCCAAAGGATGCAGCGCGGCCGAGCGTCGAGTCGGCCAATGTGCTCCTTCGCTTGCTCACACCGGCGAATAGAAGTCTCATGAAGACGATCCGCGATCGCAAGCCCCGCTCGATCGCAGAGCTCGCACGGCTGACGCGGCGAGCAGAACCGAACGTTCTGCGGACCCTCGGCAAGCTCGAAGCCGCCGGACTATTGGCGTTCAAGACAGTCGAACGAAGAAAGGTTCCAGTTGTCCTCGTGCGACGGCTCAGGGTCGATATCGATCCCTATGGCGCCGATGATCGCATGAGCGTGGTGTGACTGGCAGCTGCGGGGCTACAAGCATAGACCAGATGCAATGCACCGCCTGATCTCGGCTGGCACGATACGAGGCGGAGCGACAGCTCGGGCGTGCCGGACGGGAAGAGCGGGATGCCGCTGCCCAGCACCAGCGGAATCAGTGCCATCTCCAGCACATCGAGCCTGCCGATTACGATCAGGCCGCGCACGAGCTGGCCGCCACCTTCGACCGCGATCCGCCGGTACCCACGCTGCCCGAGTTCGGCCGCCAAGGCTGGCAGATCGGCTGATCGCGCCTCGACCCGCGCCGGTGCACCGACGAGGGGCCGGCTGGTAACGACGAACACCGACTTGCCGGCGTGCGGCCATGGCTCCATGGCGCGCTCGATCTCGTAGGTCGCGCGACCCATCACCACGGCATCGCTGCCGGCATGAAAGGCCTCGATGCCGAATTCCTGGGGCGGGTACGGCATCAGCCAGTCGAACGAGCCGTCGGCACGGGCGATCATGCCGTCGAGCGACATGGCGACGTGACAGTGCCAGACGGTTCCACCGCTAGAGCAGGATCCCCACCTCATGCCAGACAACGCGCTGCGGCAAGCTCGGCCGCGCTGGTCGCCTCGGCTACCGCCTGAGTCAGCCGGCCGCCATAGCCCGATCGCACCGCACCGACGGCGAACACGCCGGGCGACGCCGTCTCGAAGCGGGCGTCGGTGACGATCGCGCCGTGCTCGTCTCGCGCAATATCGGCCGGCAGCAGGCCGGCATTGGCCACGAGCCCGACGAAGGTGAACAGGCCACGGCAGGCGATGACGTCCTCGCCACCGGTCTCGCGGTCGCGCACCCGCACGGCCTCGACGCCGACGCCGCCCAGCACCTCGACGATCTCGCTGGCCCAGCGCAGCCGGAAACGCTCGTCGTCGGCGATGCGCGAGACGTAGCTCCGCCGCGCGCGGAAGGTCTCGCCGCGCGTCACGATCGTCACCGCGCGGGCGAACTGGCCGAGGTGAAGCGCCTCCGACAGCGCGGCATCGCCGCCGCCTGCCACCACCACCTCGGCGTCGCGGTAGAGACCGCCGTCGCACCAGGCGCATTGCGACACGCCGCGCCCTGCCAGGCGCTCGGCGCCCGGCACTTCCAGTGCCCTGAGCGAGGCGCCGGTAGCCACGATCACCTGGCGCGCCCGCCAGGTGCCGTCGGGGCCGCGCAGCAGCTTGGCCGGACCGGGCTCGATCGCATCGACACGCGAGGGCACCAGGGTGACGCCGAGCGCTTTGTTGCCGGCGAGCAGCCCGGCCGCCAGCTCTGCACCGCCGACCGGTCCGACGGCCGGCCAGCCGTCGAGGGCGCCGACATTCATGACCAGGCCGCCCGCCATGCCGTGCTCGACGAAGTGCACCACCTCGACGCCCGCCAGCGCGGCATGATGCGCCGCCGCGAGGCCGGCGATTCCGCCGCCGATCACCGCCACGTCGAAGCTCGTCCCGGCCATCTCCTCAATCGCTCCTGCGTTCTGTCATGCGACCTCGCGTGTCAGGCCTGGGCATCGCGCAGCTTGCCGCGCCAGCCGTGCGGCAGCTTCACCGTCTTCGTCGTCGGGAAGCCCAGCATGCCGTTGTGCACGAACAGATAGCAGTTCGAGCGCAGCGGATCGCCGGAGACCGCGATCATGACGTGCTCCGGCTTGGTCACCACCGGCACCAGGCGGTTGGGATCGTTGCCGGCGAAGGTGCGCGGCAGCTTGCCGAGCCGCACCCAGTCGTTCAGCGTGCGCTTGCCCGGCACCAGGTTGGTCCAGCCCCACAGGTACTTCTCGAACAGCTGCGCCGGCATGCGCGCATGCTCGAACAGCCACGCCTGCACCTCCGCCTTGGTCATCGTCTTGGCGATGGTCTCGGCGATCAGCGGGCTCAGCACCAGCAGCGGCCGGTAGGTGCCGGTCGTCATGCCGACCGTGAAGATCAGCTCCCAGCTCGTGTGCGTCACCAGGGCATTTCCGAGATAGGGCAGCACCTTCTCGGCGCTGTCGCCGAACACCGAGACGATGACGTTTCCGCCGGTGAAGCGCGAGATGGTGACGGCGCTGTCGCCGGCCGGTGCGCCCATGTCGGCCGCCACCGACGGCCATCTTATCCGCGCCAGGCTGTCCTCGTTCTCGGCCAGCACGACGCGCCAGGTGTTGCCGAACGTGCCCTTGTCGTTCTGGTGCAGCAGGAAGCCCGCCACGTTGCGCAGGTAGAGCCGCCAGAAGCGGCCGATCGAGGTGTTGGCCTGGAAGCCGTCGCGCAGCGCGCCCTGCTCGTAGTTGAAGTCGAGCTGCTTGATAAGCGGGCCGTTCAGCACGATCAGCGTCTCCGCGCCCGGCGTGTTGCCGGAATGCTCGACGCCGTACTGCGGATCGGCCATCGCCTCGGCGAGCGCCACCAGGATCGGCATGTACTCCGGCCGGCAGCCCGCCATCACGCCGTTGACCGCGACGTTCCACACCGTGGCCAGCCGGTTGTCGGGCAGCAGCCTGCCGATCACATGGTCGGCGGCCAGGTCGGTGAAGGCGAGGAATTCGGCGATCTTGTCCTTGGTCGGCGGCACGATCGGCAGCCCGTCGCTCCAGCCGTTCTCCACGAACAGCCGGTTGACCTCCTCGAAGCTGCCCTCGAGCACGATGTCGCCGGGCTCCGGATCCTTCGCCGTCTGCACGGCCGCGATCTCGCCGGTGAGATTCCTGATCACGTGATCGACCGTCGTGCCGAGCACGTTGGCCCTGAGCTCGTCGGCGCTCTGCACGTCGACATGTCCGGGCACGGTGGCGAGGGCCAGGTTGGGATAGCCCAACCCCACCGAGGTCGTCTTGGCCTGGCCGAGGAAACCCTCGCAACACAGCGAGGAGGTCGGCACCCCGGCCTGTTCCGCGATCGCGCTGACCCGCAACACGGCGGGTGTGCAGCTTCCTCAACAGCCCATGCCGGAGACGACCGCGTCGATCTTCATCGACCTGATCTTGCCCGGCAGCTCGGCCAGCACGCGATGCTCGTCGTCGCCGTGCGTCGAGCCGAATATGTCGTGGTCGACGAAGGTGAGGCCGCTGTAGCGGGCCGACAGCTCCTGCTTCAGGATCGGCCAGATCTCGTCGCCGCGGAACAGGTCGTCCCACAGGAAGGCGACCTTCTTGCCGTCCATGGCGTCGAGCCGCTTGGCGAGCGGCTTGACCTCCACCGCCTTGGCGCTGCGCGGCCACACCACCGCATAGTCGCCGCTGTTCCGTCGGGTCATGGCCTGTCCTCCTCTGATAGTGCCGGGAGCGCGCCACTCCGATGGCGCTCATGGAGCATGAGATCGACAGGGAGAGCGCCATCGGAGTGGCGCGCTCCCGGCTATGAGCAAAGCCCTGTCCGTCAGCCGCGCATCGTGGTCGGCAGCCACAGGGCGATCTGCGGCCACAGGCAGAGCAGCAGGATGACGAACAGCATCAGCGCCACGTAGGGCGCCGAGCCGGCCGCCACCTCCGAGAATTTCGCCCCGCCGGAGATGGCATGGATGGTGAAGAGGTTGAGGCCGACGGGCGGCGTGATCTGCCCGAGCTCGATCAGCACCGTGAGGATCACCCCGAACCACACCAGGTCGAAGCCGAACGCCTTCACCACCGGCAGCAGCACCGGCAGGGTCATGTAGATCATCGAGATGCCGTCGACGAAGCAGCCGAGCACGATGTAGAGCACGACCAGGGCAATGAAGAACTCCCACTTGCCGAGCCCCATCCCCATCACCCACTCGCTGACCCCGCGGCTCACCCCCGAGTAGGTGAGCGCCGTCGACAGGATCTGCGCGCAGATGATGATCAGCGCCACCATGCAGGTCGTCTTGACGGTGGCCATCAGGGATTCCGTGAACATCCGCCGGGTGAATCGGCCGTAACCCACCGCCAGCAGAATGGCGCCGGCCGCGCCGACGGCCGAGGCCTCGGTCGGCGTGGCGAACCCCGTGTAGATGCTGCCCAGCACGACGACCAGCAGCCCGAGCACCGGCAGTATGTGCCAGGCCTCCCCGGCCGGGCGCCCGGCGGACCCGGCCTCGCGCGGCGGGGCATAGCCCGGCTTCAGGAGCAGCAGGACGGCAATGAAGACCATGAAGGTCGCCGCCATCAGCAGGCCGGGCAGAACGCCCGCCATGAACAGCCGGGCGATCGATTCCTCGACCAGCGCGCCATAGAGCACCATGACGATGCTGGGCGGGATCAGGATGCCGAGCGTGCCGCCGGCGGCGAGAGATCCGAACACCGTGCGGGGCTCGTAACCGCGCGACAGCATCTCGGGAATGGCGACGGTGCCGACCGTCGCGGCGGTGGCGACGCTCGATCCCGAGACCGCGGAGAACACCGCGCAGCTCGCGATGTTGGCGTGCAGCAGGCCGCCGGGCAGGCGGCCCAGCAGCACGACCACGCCGCGGTAGAAGTGGCTGCTGACGCCGCTGCGCAGGATGACCTCGCCCATCAGCAGGAACATCGGCACGGCGATCAGGATGTAGTTGTTGGCGTTGTTCCACACGACCGACGACAGCGCACCGAGGCCCAGCATGCCCTTGCTGAGATACAGCACCACGACGCCGGAGATGCCGAGGGCGAAGGCCGTCCATTGGCCGGCCACCAGCAGGACGGCGAGGCTCGCGACCAGGACCAGGGTCAGAAGCTCGAGGCTCATCGGCGCGGCCTCAGGGAACCCGCCGGACGCCACCGGCGATCCAGGCGAGGAGCTGAAGCAGCAGGACGGCCAATCCCAGCACCATCGCCGTTTGCGGGATCCATTCCGGGGTGTCGATCACCGACACGGCACGGGTGTCGCGCTCGAAGGCATAGATCACCTGTCGGATGCAAACCCAGAGAATGATCGCCGTGAAGGCGGCGGCGGTGAGCACGATCAGCCAGCGCAGAGCCCGCTTGAGGTTGCCTGCGGCGCGGTCGTAGAGAACCTCGACGCGGATGAAGCCGCCCTCGCGCAACGTCCAGGCGAGGCCCAGGAAGATCGCGGCGGCGTTGAGATAGCCCGCGATCTCGTCGGTCACCAGCAGGGAGGCCTGGAACTGCCGCAACACCGTCTCGGCGCAGACGATCACCAGGATTGCGACTACGGCGAGCGCCGACAGCACACCGCAGAGCCGCGCGATGCGGCCGACCCAGCGATCGAGCGGACTGGGATGGCCCGGATCGTCCGGTGCCGGATCGGAAGAGGACGGCGGCGCCGTTCCCGTCGTCATTTGCCGAGGGCGGCCTGGATGTCCTTGAGCATCGCCGTCCCGTTGGCGCCCTGCGCGGCCGCCCACTGCTCCCAGTAGGGCCGCATCCTGGCGATCAAGGCATCGATCTCGGCCTTGGGCGGCACGTAGAGATCGACCTTGTACTGTGTCTTCAGGGTCTCGAGGTCCTTGGCCTCGTCGCCGAGATTTGCCGCGCGAAAGCGCGGGGCATAGTCCTTGGCCACCGCGTCGAGCCTGGCCCGCGTGTCGGCATCGAGCTTGTCGTAGGCGGCGATGTTGACCAGCGTGTAGTCGGGACCGCCGATGTGGATGTCGCCCAGCCAGCCCCACTGCACGAACTCGTACCATTTGGCGCCGATGACGTTGAAGCCCGCGGTGATGAAGCCCTCGGCGACGCCGCGTTCCATGGCGACCGGCACCTCGGGCGTGGTCAAGGTGACCGACGAGGCGCCGAGCTGCTTCAGCATCTCGGCCTGCTTGCCGTCGGTCGAGCGGATCTTGCGGCCCTTGAAATCGTCGATGCCGCGGATCGGCTTGCCGCGGCCGAAGATATTCTGCGGCGGCCATGTGTGATGGAAGAGATTCTTCACCCCGGCCTTGGCGAACAGCGGCGCCGTGTACTTGTCGATGATCGGCCAGACCTTGTCGAGCTCCTCCGCATTGCGCACCAGGAAGGGCAGGCTCGCGATCGAGGCCAGCGGCACCGCGCCGGAGATGAAGCCCATGTAGGCTTCCGCGAGCTGCACCTGCCCGTCGCCCGCCACCTTCACCACCTCGGTGGCGCGGAAAGGCAGCTCACCGGCCGGCCGCACGACGATGTCGAGCTTGCCGTCTGTCGCCTTCCTCACCTCGTCGGCGAACGCCTTGTAGCGCAGCGTGATCGGATGGGTGACGCCGGTCACGATGTAGAGATCCCACTTGGTCGGCGATTGCGCGCGGGCATGGCCGCCCACGGCAGCCGCCCCGAGCACGCCCATCACGATCGAGCGCCGGCCGGTCATCGTCCTCATCGCCATCCTCCCTGTGCGCCGCTCGACGGGCGGCGGCTTCGTGGACAAGCTTTGCAATCGGCCGGTTGCTCCGGCTCGCGCGGCAATGATGGCGCTGCGTGATTCATTGTACAAGCGATATATAGATTGTATGAATACAATATGAAGGAACGCCGCCCGGTCCGCATCCGCGCCGTGCCCGCCGTCACGCGGGCCATCGCCATCCTGCGGCTGCTGAGCCGCAGCCGCACGCCGCTCGGCTTGAAGGCGATCGCAGAATCGCTCGGCCTGGTGCCGAGCACGGCCCTGCACATCCTGCGGGCGCTGCTCGCCGAGGGGCTGGTGCGCGTCGATCCCCTCACCAGGCAGTACGGCCTGGGCGTCGGCATGTTGCCGCTCGCCCGCGCCGTGCTGGAGAGCAGCGACTTCCCGAGCCTCGTGCAGGCGAGCCTCGACGACCTGTCGGGCCGCTACGGCGTCACGGCGATCGGCGTCGAGCTGCCCGACCTCGACCACATGGTCGTGGTGGCGCTGGCGCGGGCGCAGGCGCCGGTGCGCCTGCATGTCGACGTCGGCAGCCGCTTCCCTGCCCTGATCAGCGCGACGGGCCGCTGCCTCGCCGCCTTCGGCGAGCATCCGGAGGCCGAGATCGAGAAGCGGTTCCGCAAGCTGCGCTGGAACAAGGCGCCGAGCTGGGCCGACTGGCAGCGCGAGGTCGAGCAGACGCGCCGCCACGGCTTCAGCATCGACCGCGGCAACTACATCGCCGGCGTCACGATCGTCGCCGTGCCGGTGCTGAACCGCCGCGGCACCATCGCGCGCACGCTGGTCGCGGTGGGCCTCGGCAACCAGCTCGATCGCGCGACCGCGCTCAGGCTCGCCCGCGACATGAAAAGCGCCGCGCAGGACGTGAGTGCGCAGATGGCGGCGTAGCCGCAACCCCGATCAGCGCGCAAGCGCCTTGGCGAGGAAGGTCCTGACGTCGCCGACGAAGGCCTTCCAGGCCGTCTCGTTGGCGCCGTAGTGCGCGCCGCAGCAGCCGCCGGGCTTGCTGCGATTGCCGGCGCCCGCGAGATAGCGCACCGGCAGGCCGAGCGCGTCGAAGCTGTGATGCGCGCCTTCGTAGATGCGCGTCTCGACCAGGTCGCGGCCCTGCGCGATGCGCTCCATCACCGCCTTGCACTGCGACACCGGCGTCCAGTCGTCGAGTGCCGCCATGGCGAACAGGGTCGGCTGGCGCACGGCGAGACGCGGTCCCAGCGGATCGGCCAGCGCGCAGTCGGGATAGACCAGTATGACGGCGCGCGCCGGCGAGGGAGCCGCGTCGGGCCGGGCCGACAGGGCACGCAGCATCGCGACGCCGCCGCCATAGGAGTAGCCCATGTAGGCGAGGCGCTTCGGATCGACATAGCTCTGCTGGCCGAGCCAGGTCAGGGTCGCATCGATATCGTGCGCTCGCGCCTCGGCATCCTTCTGGGTCGGCCAGTTGCGCCCGCACACGTCCTTGAGCCCGCGCGCGGAGAAGCTGTCGACGACCATCGCGGCGTAGCCCCACGACGCCAGCAGCCCCGCCATGCGCGCCGTGTTCTGCCCCGGCCCGCCGCAGCCATGGAAGATCGCGACCGCGGGAACGGACCCAGCCGCGTTGGCCGGGCGAAAAAGCTGCGCGGCGAGCTGCACGGTGCGGCCATCGTTGGTGACCGGCACGCGCACATTCTGCTGCGCCGCCGCCGGCATGGCCGCGAGCACGAGAAGCAGACCCAGGACGCGCTTCAGCATGCCGCCATGCCAACACACCGACCCGGCCTATTGCAACACCAGCAGCAGGACGACCCCGGCGACGCTGGTCAGCACGCCGAGCAGGCCCATGAGATGCAGCCGCTCCTCGCGCAGCAGCAGGTAGCTCAGCGCGACGGCGATCAGGGGAAACACCGCGACCAGCGGCGCCACGACGGTGATCGAGCCCAGCCCGAGCGCAGCGTAGAGCAGGAACGTCGCGGTGCCGTTGCTCGCCCCGACGGCGAGGAACCACAGGAGGCCGCGCCGATCGGGCGGGCCGGCGCCGAGCGAGCGGCGGCCGACCAGCGCCACGATTACCACGGTGGAGAACGAGTAGCCGATCGCCGCCGCGGCGAGCGGCTCGGGCCACAGGCCGAGGCCGGTCTTGATCGCCGGCTGGATCGCGCCGCGCACCAGGGCCGCCGCGAGCGGCAGGCCGAGCACCCAGACCGACCATTGCCGCCGTCCCGTGCCGCCGCGCAGCGCCATCAGCGCCACGCCTCCCACCACCAGCACCAGGGCGAGCGCCTGTCCCAAGCCAATGCGCTCGCCGAGGAACAGGACCGCCCCGAGCACGGCGAACAGCGGCGTAACGTTGCCGGCGGCGCCGGCAATGGCGGGGCCCAGCCGCTCGTTGGAGCGCACCGACAGGATGGAAACGACGACCGGGAAAATGCAGCCGACACCGGCAAAGATCGCCACCGCCCGCCAGTCGAAGCCGTGCCAGTCGACGAATACCAGCGCCGGCGGCCAGGCCATCACCATGGAGCCGCCGATCGTGAAGAGCGGAGAGCGCCACGACGGCACGGTGCGCAGGCCGTACTGGGTCAGGATGAGAGCCAGAGCGAAGCAGAATGCCGCACCCAGCGCCAGCAGGGGCGCCAGGCTTGACGACAGGATGGCCGTGCCGTTCATCGTCTGCTATGTCCGCCCGCTTTCGCGGCGGAGAGAAACCATGGACACGCTCACCTTCTGGAATGGCACGTGGCACGAGGGCAACCCGGCGATCCTGGGCCCGCGCGATCACGCCTTCTGGCTGGGCTCGATCGTATTCGACGGCGGCCGCGCCTTCGAGGGCTGCGGCCCCGATCTCGACCTCCATGCGGAACGCGTGGTCCGCTCCGCGCGCGCGCTCGGTCTCGAGCCCAGCAAGACGGCCGAGGAGATTCTCGAGCTGATGCATGTCGCCGTCCGCCGCTTCGGGCCCAAGGCCGAGCTCTATGTCCGGCCGATGTTCTGGGCGGGCAAGGGCGGCGCCGGCCCGATCTCGGTGGACCCCGACTCGACCCAGTTCCTGCTCTGCGTCTACCACTCGCCGATGCGCGCCGGCACGCCGCTGACGCTCGGCCTCTGCCGCTCCATCCGCCGGCCGACGCCGGAGAGCGCACCGACCGCCGCGAAGGCGAGCTGCCTCTATCCCAACTCCTCGCGCGGCGTCGCCGAGATGATGAAGCGCGGCTTCCAGAACGGCGTGGTGCTCGACGCCGCGGGCAACGTTGCCGAGACCTGCAGCTCCAACATCTTCATTGCCCGCAACGGCGTGGTTGCCACGCCGGTGCCCAACGGCACCTTCCTGGCCGGCATCACGCGCTATCGCACGGTGAAGCTCCTGCGCAATGCCGGCATCACGGTCGAGGAGCGCACCGTGACCACCGACGAGCTCGACGACGCCGACGAGATCTTCACCACCGGCAACGCCGGCAAGGTCCAGCCGGTCAGCCGCTACGAGAGCCGCGACCTGCAGCCCGGCCCGATCGCCCGCCAGGCGCACGACCTCTACATGGCCTATTCGCGGACACAGCGCGTCGTCTGACCGGCGCGCTGCCTGGCTTCACTTCCTGCCGAGGCCGGTGCCGCTGTAGAGGTTCGCCAGGCGCGCGACCAGGAAGGCGACGTACATCACGCCCAGCACCTGCTCGAGCACGATCAGGCTGCGCGTGAACCCGCTCGCCGGCGTGATCTCGCCGAACCCGGTCGAGGTGAGAACGGTGAAGGAGAAGTACATCATGTCGGACCAGCGGAGATGCCCGTAGGGCCCCTTCTCGATCGAGTAGGCGAATGCGTTCGCGTCGAACAGCTCGACGAAGCTGAACAGGCTGGCGAAGGTGAAGGCGATCAGCACGTAGGCCGCGACGGCCCCGAAAACCTTGTCGCTCGTGATCGGATGCCAGTCGAGCACGTAGTGGAGCAGGGCAATGGTGACGACCGCCATGAAGATCGCGGTCGAGGCGAAGACGACCGGCCGCAGCCAATGCTCTCCCATCTGGTCGATGGCGATCGCCTGTCCGGCGAACAGCGCCAGCAGGGCGGTGATCCACAGCATCACGCGCCGCGCGCGCAGCGCCCACACCGCCAGCAGCAGGACAGCCATCGTGCCGAGGCCGACGAAGCCGCTGGCGAGCGGGGTGCCGCTGAGCAGGGGAGCCGACAGGATGATCACGCCGAGCATCGCCAGCAGGGCGCTGCAGCGGTTGCGCCGGACGTAGGCGACGCGACGCAGCAGCTGCCGCGGCAATCGGCCGGCGATGTTCATTCGGCAATCGGGAAAGCGCCGCCCGGCGGGCAGCTGGCGACGCCCGGCAGCGCCGAGGAGCGCCGTGCCGCCGCGCGATCGGCGATCCCCGGCGTGAGAGGGTCGAAGGTCTCGAGCACGATCGCCTGCCGCGCCGTCAACGGCTGAACAGGATGCCCATCGCCGCGGCGACGCCGAGCCCGATCAGGGCCAGGGCGACGAAAGCGCCGACCGCAATCACGCCGCGCCGCAGATGGTGGCGGCTCGTGTCGGCGAGATGGGCGTGGCCGGCCGCCTGGGCCCGGCCGTGGGTGATCCTGTAGTGAACGAGGTGCCAGACCGCGCCGATCAGGGCGCCGAGGCCCAGGATCCAGAACGGGGCGAACAGCAGCCAGATTTCGATGTCGTTGCTCATGCCGGGGCAGTGTCCCGTTCTGCTCGCCCGGAAGCAACCCTCGGGTCACAACTTGGTCACCATTGTCCTGCCCGTTCGTTCCGTATCCTTGCGGTCAAGCAACCGACCCAGGGGACCCCTCACCATGGCCAAGTACGTCACCCTCGCCCTGATCCTCCTCAGCGCCACCGCTTGCGGCGATACATGGGGCCAGCGCGCCGTCACCGGCGGCGGCATCGGGGCCGGCTCGGGCGCCTTGATCGGCGCCCTGACGCCGATCGGCCTGCTCCCGGGCGCCCTCGTCGGCGGCGCCCTCGGCGCCGGCGTCGGCGCGGCTACCGCGCCTCGCTACTAGCCCCCTCTGCCGCGAAGGCCGGTACCGGGGCATCACGAGCAGACGCGCAACCGTCGCCCCTTCTCACCCGCCCCGCTCCGGCCGGCCGGCAGCGCCAAGAGGGCAGCGGGCATCGAGGAAAGTCCGCAGCAGCGCCGCGCACTGCGCCGCGTGCGAGAAGGGCAGGCCATGGCGGGCATGCCCGATGACGTTGAGCTGGGCGTCGGGCAGCAGGCGATGCAACTCCGCCATGACGGGCACGGGGATGAACGGGCTGCCGTCGGGATGCAGCAGGAGCGTCGGGCACCGGACCTGCCCGAGGCGTGGCGAAAGATCGGTGCCGACCAGCACCGCGAGCGCCTCGAGGATCGACTCGCGCGGCCACCTTTCCTGCTGGCCCGCGAACCATGCCAGCCGCTCGGGCGACAGCGCGCCGTCATAGAAGCGCCCGGGCAGGAACGCATCGGACCACGCCTTCACGCCGCCGCCGTCGAGCTGGCTCCGCCACGCCTCGACGCTGCGGATCGATGCGCCGAGATGCGCGCCGTTGCTGACGGTAAGGGTGCCGACGCGATCCGGCCGCGCGATCGCGGCGGCCAGCGCGATGGTGCCGCCGATCGATTCGCCGACGAGATGAAACCGCTGCAACCCCGCTGCATCGGCGACGGCGAACAGATCGTCGACCAGGAGATCGAGCGACCAGGCAGAATCCGGTCCGGGGATATGCGATCGCCCGTAGCCTCGCATGTCGAAGGTGACGAGGCGATAGGCGTCGCCCAGCGCCGGCACCCAGCCCGCCCACAGGGCAGCACTGGCGCCGATCCCGTGATGGAACAGGATTGCCGGGCGCGGCTCGCGCCACGGCACGACCTGATCGACCACCTCGTAGTGAAGGGAGCCGTGACGGGTTGAAGCGAGCGGCATCGTCGATCCTCGTTTGCTGAACTTCCGCGGAGAGCGCGCCACGCATGGCGCGAGCTTTTCGTTTCTCCTCCCCAGCTTCGCTGGCTACGGAGTGAACACAACGCATGCTCCTCCGGCCGACTCGGGCGGAGAAGATGCGAAGCCCCATGTTCCTCTCCGCCCGCGTAGCGTGGGAGAGGCTAGGAGAGGTGGGTCATGGTGCGCCGCCCAGGCGCCGACTTATCTCGGTCCATTTCGAGAGACGTACTGTCGCGGCGAGGGCGCGCTCGCTCGGGTCGGTGCTGGGGCATCGGCCCATCTCTCCTCGCTACGCGCGGGGCCCCTTCCTCTCCCCCCGCTTACGCGGGCGGAGAGGACCCGATGAGCGACCTCCTCTAGTCGGCGCGCATGCCGGCCGATTGAATGACGTCGGCCCACTTCTTGCGATCCGCCACGATCATCGCCTTGAGATCGGACGGTGAGCCGATCAGCACCTCCATGCCGTTGTCGGTGTAGCGCTTCTGCAGGTCGGGCTTGGCGCTCGCCGCGCGCAGCGCCTTGTTCCACAGCTCGGTCAGGTCGGCCGGCAGCCCCCGCGGACCGAACACGGCGAACCAGTTCACCACCTCGTAGCCCGGCAGCCATTGCGAGATCAGCGGCAGGTTGGGGAACATCGGCGCCGCCTTGGGCCCGCCGAAGGCGATCGGGATCAGCCCGCCGCCGCTGATCTGGCCCAGGAACTCCGGCATGTTGCCGAACATCACGTCGCAATTGCCGGCGACGATGTCCTGGATCGCCGGGGCACCGCCGCGATAGGGCACGTGCAGCAGGTTGACTCCGGCCAGCTTCTTGAAGAGCTCGCCCGCGAGGTGCTGGGACGTCCCGTTGCCCGCCGACGCGTAGGTGATCTTGCCGGGATTCTTCTTCGCCTGCTCGATCAGCTCGGGCACCGTGCGATACGGCACGTGCTTGCCGAACACCAGGATGTTGGGGACGTTGGCGACGCTGGCGATCGGCGTCAGGTCGGTGTCGACGTTGATCGGCAGCTTCTGGCCCGGCATCACCGGCGCCACGCACATCGCCGCCATCGCCGCCAGCCCGATGGTGCGTCCATCCGGCGCGGCGTTGGCCACGATCTCGTTGGCAATGAAGCCCGACGCTCCCGACTTGCTCTCGACGATGACGTTGTGGCCGACTTCCGACTTTACCGCTTCGGCCAGAAGCCGGCACAGCAGGTCGGCATTGCCGCCCGGCGGAAAACCGCAGAAGAACCGGACGTCTCCGGGGATCTTCTGCGCCAGAACCTGTGGCGCCGACAACAGGCCGATGGCGGCGGCACTACCACTCACGAACTTTCTACGCTGCATTCGATTGCCTCCCTGAGCGCGTCGAGCCTAGCATGTTCCGGCATGCCCGTGCTCACCCGTCGTGGCCTGACGGCCGGCCTCACCCTGGTCCCTTTCGCCACCGTTCGCGCGCAGGACGTGGACTTTCCCGACCGGCCCCTGCGCTTCGTTGTCGGTTTTCCGCCAGGCGGACCGAACGATCTCCTGGCGCGCGTCCTCGCCCCCGGCATCGGCGAGCGCCTGAGGCGATCCGTGGTGGTCGAGAATCGGGCGGGCGCCAACGGCGAGATCGCGGCAGCCTCGGTTGCCAAGGCGCCGGCGGACGGCAGCGTGTTCATGCTGGCCTCGAACGGCTCGACCACGGTCGCCGCCGCGCTCAACCGCAACCTGCCCTACGACGCGCGAACCGACTTCGCCGCGGTGGCGCCGGTCGGCATCAACCCGATGCTGCTGGTCGTGCGCAACGACCTGCCGGCCACGGACGTGGCCAGCCTGCTCGCCCTGGCACGCGCCCAGCCTGGCAAGCTCAATGGCGCCTCGGCCGGCACCGGCGGCGCCACGCACCTCGCGCTCGAGCTGTTCAAGGCGCTGGGCAAGGCCGACATCGTGCACGTCCCCTACAAGGGCGGCGGGCCGGCCATGACGGATCTGATGGCCGGCCTCGTCGACCTCTATTTCGGCGGCCTGTCGACCGCGCTGCCGCACGTCAAGGCGGGCAAGATGCGGGCGCTCGGCCAGACCTCCGCCACTCGGTCGGCGGCGGCGGCCGATATTCCGACCATCGCGGAGGCCGGCCTGCCCGGCTACGAGGCGGCGATCTCCTACGGCATCTTCCTGCCGGTCGGATCGTCTCCGGCCCTCGTCAGGCGCCTGCATTCCGCGGTCGACGGCACGATCCGCTCGCCCGACGTGGCGCGGAAGTTCACCGAGCTCGGCGCCGACCCGCAGTTCGGCACGCCGGCCGAGTTCGCCACCTACGTCGCCGACGACCTCGCGAAATGGGCGGCGCTTGCCCGTCAGGCCGGCCTCAAGCTCGACTGATCATGGCGATTGCCGATGGGATGAACCGCAAGCGGTTCCATCCCATCGGTAATGCTTGCGCGGCAAGCATCGTCGCAACGGCACATCACCCTTCCCTCGGCTCGGACGGACGGCAGTGTGCTCCCATCTGCAGTCCTTCCAGACTACTTGACAGACGAGAAGGCGGTCGGCGCCAGGAACTGGTTGGCGACGTTGGCCACGATGGCGCCGTCCTTCTCGGTCTCGGCGCGCTTGGCCAGCCATTCCGGATCGGCGGCGAAGGCGTTCCACTTCTTCTCGCGGTCGGCGAGCGATTCCCAGGCCAGCAGGTAGTAGAGTTCCTGGTTGGATTCGCCCACCAGGGTCGTCCAGAAACCCGCCTGCTTGATGCCGTGCCGCTCCCAGATCTTGAGCGTGATCGTGTTGAAGCGGTTGAGCAGCGCCGGCAGGCGGCCGGGCACGCATTTGTAGACACGCAGCTCGTAGATCATTTTTTTTCCCTCCGGTTTCAGACGCTAGAATCCGCCGTCGAAGCGCGGCACGAAGCCGTCGCCCTTGTGGTCGACGTGGCAGGTGAAGGGCGCGCCGAAGTGGCAGGGCATCAGCCGGGCGCCCGTTCCAGCACAATGCTCGAGGGCCTCGCGCCGGCTCTTGCGCGCGCCGACAGCCTCGCCGCAGGCGAAGCTGTTCCATTCCGGGTGATAGACCTGAAGGGCATGGTGCAGGATGTCGCCGCAGAACAGCGCCTTCTCGCCGCGCGATTCGAGCTTGATGGCGATGGTGCCGGGGGTGTGGCCGGGCGCCGGCGCGATCTCGATGTTCTCGTCGAGTCGCGCCGCCCCGTCGATCATCTGGCTGAGCCCGGCCTCGACGACCGGCAGAACCGAATCGCGAAACGAGCCGGCATTGGCCGGTCCGGTCTTCGGGTCGCTGTCGACCTTCAGGTAGTGATCGTAGTCGGTCCGGCTGAACACGTACCTGGCGTTCCTGAAGGTCGGCACCCACTTGCCGTTCTCGAGCCGCGTGTTCCAGCCGACGTGGTCGACGTGCAGGTGCGTGCACATCACCATGTCGACCTGGTCAGGCTCGACGCCGGCCTCCTTGAGCCGCTCGAGATACTTGCTCTCCATCAGGTGCCACTTGGGCCGATGCGGACGCGACTTGTGATTGCCGACGCAGGTGTCGATCAGGATCCGCTTTCCGCCGATCGTCAGCAGCCAGCTGTGCACGCTGAGCTTCAGGGAATTCGAGGCTTCCTCGTAGTGGGCAGGCATGAGCCAGTCGCGATGCTGCTGCACCACCTCCGGCTTCCAGTCCGGGAAGAACATCCTGGCGTCGAAGTTCGGCTCGTAGGACTCCTCGACGCGCCGCACCGTGGCGGCGCCTATCTTCACCTCGACCATTTTTCCTCCCGCTTGCCGGCAGATTAGCCCTGCCCGGCGCCTGGCGGGAAGTCCGCCGTTTCGCTCAGACGCATCTCACGGAAGATGCCGGCGCATGCGACGCCGTCAGCCAGCCCTTCTAGAACGGCAGGCGGCGCGCCTCGAGACGCTCGAGATGGCGATGCGCGAGAACGGCGACGATCGCCGAGCCGATCGGCATCAAGGGGAGCAGGACCACGAAGTGAATGCCGAGCTGGCGCGGATCGAACGTGTCGGGGACCAGCATGCCGACGGCGACCGTCATGATGAAGAACATGAGTGCAAAGACCAGCCCGCTCGCGCCGCTCATCATCGCGGCAAGGGTCGCGTTGCTGGCAATGTTGAAGCCGATGTAATAGCTCAGCGAGAATGCGGCGGCACAAGCGACCAACGCCGTAATGCTTTCCATCGCACACCTCCAATACGCTCTCGACTTGACAGAATAATGAATTGAAAGTGTTTCAGTGTGACGTAGATCAAGCTGCCCTGAAATCAACAAAAACGCATGACTCACCGAGATTTTGCCTGGCTTTCCGCAGTCGAGCTCCAATTACTTTATGCCCGTGGCGAGGCCTCGCCCGTCGACGTTCTCGAAACATTCCTGGCACGGGCACACGCCCTGCAACCCCACCTCAATGCGCTGGTCCTGACCGACGAGACGGCGGCGCGTACCGCCGCCGGAGCATCCGAGGCCCGTTGGCGGAGCGGCACGCCCCTGTCGCCGCTCGATGGCATCCCGACCACCATCAAGGACACGACGCCGGTCAAGGGCTGGCCGACCCGCAACGGATCGCACGCCACCGACGAGACGCCGGCGGCGGAAAGCGCCCCGGTGGTCGACCGGCTGCAGAGGGCCGGCATGGTCGTGTTCGGCAAGTCGACGACGCCGGAATTCGGCTGGAAGGCGCTCACCGACTCGCCCCTGCAAGGCACGACGCGCAACCCGTGGAACCTCGGGCACACGCCTGGCGGCTCGTCAGGCGGCGCCTCGGCGCTCACGGCGGCGGGCGTCAACCCGTTCAATCACGGCAACGACGGCGGCGGATCGATCCGCATTCCCGCCGCCCATACCGGCCTGGTCGGCCTGAAGCCGTCGTTCGGTCGCATCCCGCAATTCCCTGCCGACGGCCCCTTCGCGGACGTCATCTCCCAGGGCGTGCTGGCGCGCAGCGTTCGCGACACCGCGCTCGCCCTCGACGTGCTGGCCGGCCCTGATCCGCGTGACTGGCGTTCCTTGCCCGCCGATCCGCGCGACCATTCGGTCGGGCTGGAGGAAGGCGTGCGCAGGTTGAAGCTCGGCCTCAGCCTCGACCTCGGCCATGTCGAGGCCGACCCCGAGGTGCGCGCGCTGGTCGCCGCCGCCGCCCGGCGCTTCGAGGACATGGGCGCGCTGGTCGAGGAGGTCGGCCCGCTGATCGAGCCGCTTCGTCATGCGTTCGAGCCACTCTGGATCGGCAGCTTCGCCACGCGTCTGCGCCAGATCCCGACGCAGCTTCACGACAAGCTCGATCCCGGCTTCCGCGCCGCCGCCGAGAAAGGCCTCTCAGTAACGCTTGCCGATTACGCCCGGGCCTACGAGGCCAGGAGCAAGCTCGCCCGCGACATGGCGCTGTGGCACCAGAAGTACGACCTGCTGCTGGCACCCGTGACCCCGACCGCCGCGCCGCCAGTCGACACGCTCTACAACTCGGAAGCCTTCCCGCGCTGGACCAAGGGCGCACCCTTCACGCTGCCGTTCAACCTCACCGGCCAGCCGGCGGCATCGATGCCGGCCGGGCTCACCACGACGGGGCTGCCGGTCGGCCTGCAGATCGTGGGCCCTGCCCGCGCCGACGCCCTCGTGCTGCGCGCGATGCGCGCCTACGAGAGCGCGTCGGGATGGACGTGGCCGCAGGCGAAGGTGATGGAGACGCTGGGAAGGTTGGGAATTTAACTTAACTAGCCTCCCCCGTCTTACGGGGGAGGTGCCCCCGAAGGGGCGGAGGGGGAAGGCCTCAAACGAGATCCATGAGATTCCGACGTCGGAATCAGAAACATCTCGAGTGTGGCTTTCCCCCTCCGCCGCGTGTGACGCGGCACCTCCCCCGATTACGGGGGAGGGCAGGAACGGCGCGGCGACTCCGTCTTCCTAATCCAGATCCAAACCGTTCATGCCGGCGTTCTTGCGTGCCTTGCCGGCGAGCTCGGTGAGGATCTTGCCTGCGGCACGGGGGTCGAGGATCGGCTTGGCCTCCGGGCCCTTGTGCCAACCCTCGGCCACCGCGAACTGGCCGTTGCCGGCCTGGAAGACGCGGCCGGTGATCTCGCGGCTTTCCTCGCTCACCAGCCAGGTGGCGACAGGCGCGATCCATTTCGGGCTGCGCGTTTCCTTGTCCTCCTCCGTGTAGGTACGCAGGTCCTCGGTCATGCGTGTGAAGGCCGAGGGCGAGATCGAGTTCACGGTGACGCCGTAGCGGCCGAGCTCGCGCGCCGCGATCACGGTGAACGAGGCGATCCCGGCTTTCGCCGCGCCATAGTTGGTCTGGCCGATATTGCCGTAGATGCCCGACACCGAGGTCGTGGTGATGATGCGGGCATCGACCGGGCCGCCCTTCAGCTTGGCCTGGTCGCGCCAATAGGCGGCGGCGTGCCGCGCCGGCGCGAAGGTACCCTTGAGATGCACCTTGATGACGGCGTCCCATTCGTCCTCGGTCATGTTGACCAGCATGCGGTCGCGCAGGATGCCGGCGTTGAGCACCACGGCATCGAGCTTGCCGAAGGCCGAGACCGCCTGGTCGATCATGCGCTTGGCGCCGTTCCAGTCGGAAACGTCGTCGCCGTTGGCGACCGCCTCGCCGCCCTTGGCCTTGATCTCGTTCACCACCTGCTGGGCGGGGCCGACATCGTTGCCCTTGCCGGCGCGATCGCCACCCAGGTCGTTGACCACGACCTTGGCGCCGTGCTCGGCCAGCATCAGGCAATGCTCGCGACCGACGCCGCGCGCGCCGCCTGTCACGATCGCCACTCTGCCTTCGCACAATCTTGCCATTGCTCCCTCCCGTTTCTGGTCTGTCTGGCCGTGTCGTCCTAGGCTAGTCTAGCGGCACACCCAGGAGAATCGCCATGGACACACTGCCGCTCGTTGCCCCGGAACAGGTCGGTCTTTCCGCAACGCGGCTCGATCGTGTGCGCAAATGGATGCACCGCTGGGTCGACACCGGCCGGCTGGCCGGCATGGTGACGGTCGTCATGCGCCGCGGCGAGCTCGCCTTTGCCGAGACGGTCGGCAAGGCCGACATCGAGCGCAACCGGCCGATGCGGCCCGACACGATCTTCCGCTTCTACTCGATGACCAAGCCGCTCACCTCGACGGCGATCATGATGCTTTACGAGGAAGGCCACTTTCAGCTCGACGACCCGATCTCGAGGTTCATCCCCGCCTTCGCCAACCCGCGGGTCTATGCCGGCGGCAGCCGCGGCAAGATCGACTCGGTGCCGGCCGAACGCGAGATCACCTTCCGCGACCTGCTGACCCACACCTCGGGCCTGACCTACGGCTTCATGGAGAGCAACCCGGTCGATGCGCTCTACCGGTCCAAGGCCAGCGGCGTCGACTTCCAGACTGCCGACACCAGCCTTAAGGACCTGGTCGAGCGGCTCGGCACGTTCCCGCTGATTGCCCAGCCCGGCAAGGCGTGGAACTACAGCGTCGCCACCGACGTGCTGGGCTACCTTGTCGAGGTCATCTCCGGCCAGCCCTTCCAGGACTATCTCAAGCAGAAGGTGCTGGCGCCGCTCGGCATGGTCGACACCGATTTCCACGTGCCGGCCGACAAGCACGGGCGCTTCGCCGCCAACTACCAGGCCGGCGCCTCAAGCGCCAATGGGGGCGGCAAGCTCGAGCTGATCGACGATCCGGGCAAGAGCCGGTACCTGGCGCCACGCCGCGTCAACTCCGGCGGCGGCGGCCTCGTCTCCACGGCGGCCGACTACCTGCGCTTCTGCAAGATGATGCTGAACAAGGGCGAGATCGACGGCGTGCGCCTGCTCGGCCGCAAGACGGTCGAGCTGATGACCATGAACCATCTCAAGGGCGACATGGCCGACATGGGCATGCCGCGTTTCTCCGAGTCCACTTACTACGGCGTCGGATTCGGCCTGGGCTTCTCGGTCATGATCGATCCGGCCAAGGCGCATATCCTGGGAACGCCCGGCGAGTACGCCTGGGGCGGCGCCGCCTCGACCGCCTTCTGGTGCGATCCGAAGGAGGACATGGCGGTCGTGCTGCTGACCCAGCTCATGCCCTCCTCGACCTATCCGATCCGCCGCGAGCTGCGCGTGCTCACCTATCAGGCGATCGTCGACTGAGGCACGCCATGCGCAACACCGGCCCCATCAAGGTAACGAAGCTCCACCCGCTGTTCGGCGCGGAGATCAGCGGCATCGACATCACCCGCCCGCTCTCGGCACGCGAGTTCGGGCCGATCCGGGCGGCGTTCGAGGAGCACTCCGTCCTGCTGTTCCGCGACCAGCCGATGGACGACGAGAAGCAGATCGCCTTCAGCGAGAATTTCGGGCCGCTGGAGACGACCGGCAGCTCCAACCCGGCCGTCGGCACCAAGTTCCAGCGCCAGTCCAATCTCGACATCCTGACCGGCGAGCCGATCCCGCCCGACGACATGCGGATGATCTACCAGAAGGCCAACTACTTCTGGCATTCCGACTCCTCGTTCAAGCGCGTGCCGTCGCTGTGCTCTGTCCTGACGGCGCGCCTCTGCCCGCCGGAAGGCGGCAACACCGAGTTCCTGTCGATGCGCGCCGCATGGAACGCCCTGCCGCCGGCATTGCAGGCGACCATCCACCCGCTGATCGCCGAGCACTCGCTGGAGTACTCGCGCAATCGCGTGCAGAAGGGCATCCTGAGCGCCAAGGCGCTGGCCGAGCTGCCGCCGGTCAAGCAGCGGCTGTTCCAGGACAATCCGGTCAACGGCCGCCGCGCGCTCTACATCGGCGCCCATGCCGGCTTCATCGTCGGCTGGCCCAGGGCGACCGGCGAGGCCCTGCTCTACGAGCTGTCGCAGCGCGCCGACCAGCCGGAGTTCCGGCTGTCGCATCCGTGGCGCGAGGGCGACGTGATCGTGTGGGACAATCGCGCCGTCCTGCACCGCGCCACCTACTACGACACGGTGAAGTATAAGCGCTTCATGCAGCGCACCACGATCGGCGGGGACGTGATGACGGTGCCTCAATAGGCATGGCCGAGGCTCCCCAGGCAGAGCCCTCGACGCCCGACGGAATGCCCGCGGGCTGGCCGCGCCGGTTCGCGGTGGCCACGATCACCATCGGGCTGATGATGTCGGTGCTCAGCAACTCGATGACCAACCTGGCGCTGCCTTACATCGCCCACGACCTCGACATCTCCGCCGAAAGCTCGATCTGGATCGTCAACGCGACCCAGATCGCGCTCATCGTCTCGCTGCTGCCCGTGGCGGCACTGGCCGACATCGTGGGCTATCGCCATGTCTATCGCTTCGGGCTGGTGATTTTCTCGCTGGCGTCGATCGGCTGCGCGCTCGCCCCCTCGCTGTCATGGCTGCTGCTGGGGCGCACGATCCAGGGCCTGGGCGGTGCCGCCATCATGTCGGTCCAGCCGGCGCTGGTGCGGGCGATCTATCCGCGCGCCATGCTGGGCCGCGGCCTGGGCTTCAACACCACGGTGGTGGCCACCTCGCTGGCGGCCGGCCCGTCGATCGGCGCGGCGCTGCTGTCGATCAGCAGCTGGCCCGCCCTGTTCGCCGTCTACGTGCCGCTCGGCATCGTGTCCTTCCTGCTGTCCGAGCGCTACCTGCCGCGGACCACGCATACCCATCGGCCGTTCGACATCCTGTCGGCCGTGCTGTCGGGGGCCACGTTCGGGCTGCTGATCTTCGGCATCGACGGCATGGGCCATGGCCATGCGCGAATCGTCATCGCGACGGAGCTGGTGCTGGCGGCGGTGTTCGGCACCCTGTTCGTGTGGCGCCAGCGGAAGCTCGCCGACCCGATGATGCCGGTCGAGGTGTTCAGGCGGCCGATCTTCTCGCTCTCCATCTCGGCCGCCACCTGCACCTTCACCGCCCAGGGACTCGCCTTCGTCAGCCTGCCCTTCTTCTTCCACACCGTGCTGGGCAGGAGCGCGACCGACACCGGCATCCTGCTCACCGCCTGGCCGTTGGCGCTGGCCGGCATCGCGCCCCTCGCCGGTCGGCTGGCCGATCGCCATCATCCGGGCCTGCTCGGCGCCATCGGCCTCACCAGCATGACCGCCGGCATGGTGCTGACGGCGCTGCTGCCGCCCGATCCGTCGAGCGCCGACATCATGTGGCGCCTGGTGCTGTGCGGCGCCGGCTTCGGCATGTTCTCGGCCCCCAACAACCGGCTGATGATGAGCGCCGTGCCGCGCGAGCGAAGCGGCAGCGCCGGCGGCATCATCGCCACCGCGCGTACGCTCGGCCAGACCATGGGCGCCGCCCTGGTCGCCGTGATGTTCGGCCTGTTCGACTTCTCCACCGGAGGCGCTGCCGCCGCCGACGCCTCGCGTGCCGCCATCTGGCTGGGGGCGGGCTTCGCCGGGACGGCGCTCGTGATCGGCAGCCTCCGGCTGCGGATGTAAGACGCGCCAACGAAGGCGTCCCTTCTGGATCCCCCAGCGAAGCCACTAGGGAGTGGACACATCTCACCTTCATGCTCCTCTCCCCCGCTAGGGGGAGAGGTTGGGTGAGGGGGTTGCAGGTGATCTCGCAGCCGTCGAAGCCCCCTCACCTAGCCTCTCCCCCTAGCGGGGGCGAGGAACATGAGTTGTGTACACTCCCCCAGCAGCGAAGCTGGGGAGGAGAGGGAAAGAGAGAAGCCAACTAAGCCGACTGGCGCAGCGCGTCGGCCGGCGGGCCTCGCTCCTTGTCGATCAGCTCGGCCATCAATTGCCTGAACTGGGTCAGTGGGCCGTCGGCCGACGTCGCCAGCATGCGTGGCTGCGGCGTGAGATCGATCACCCGCTGCTGGGCCTCGATCATGGCGTTGTCCTCGTCGAAGGCGCGGCGGAACAGGTCGATCTGGGCGTCGGCCTGCTGATCGTTGGCGCGCGCCCGGTCGAGGCAGCTCGAGAAGTAGTAGATCGATTGCTTGTCCGCGATCGGCGTGATCGCCTGGCTGGTCAACGAAACCCAGAACGGCGTGTGCGATCGGTCCGGCGCCTCGTTGTTGCAGGCAGCCGCCGTGCCCGGCCGATAGAACTTGCTGGTGAGCAGGAAGACGCCGGGCACCATGTAGTCGTAGGACTGCCAGCTGTCGGTACGGGTGCCGGGCGGCTCGCCGATGTAGGGCGCGACGGGATTGTCGACGACCCATCGCGCGATCCTGAGGCCGCGCTCGAGACGGGTCGTGCCCGGCCGGCTGTTGCCCCACGACATGCTGCCGCGGCCCAGCGTCTTGGCATGCACGTAGCTGAGATGGGTGAGATCGAGCAGATTGTCGTTGATCAGCTCGTAGTTGGCATCGTAGGCGAGCTCGCCGGTGCGCATGATCCAGGTATCGTCGTGCCCCAGCGCGGACGGGATCAGCGCCGGATCGGCCAAGGCCGGATCGCCCATCCACAGCCAGACCCAGCAGTCGCGTTCCACGACGGGATAGGTGCGCACGCCGGCACGGCCGGGGATGAAGGACTGGCCCGGAATCTCGATGCACTTGCCGGACGGCGCGAACTTCAGGCCGTGATACAGGCAGCGCAGGTCGTCGCCTTCCAGCCGGCCGCGCGACAATGGTGCCAGGCGGTGGCAGCAGCGGTCCTCCAGAGCGACGACCAGGCCGTCGGCCTTGCGATACAGCACGATCGGCTCGGCCAGCATGGTGCGGGCGACCAGCGCGTCCCTGGCAAACTGATGGCTCCAGCCCGCCACGTACCAGCAATTGCGCAGGAACATCGCGACCCTCCCTTCGGCCGTCTCCGCGACCGGTCGGAAAAATGCTGACGTCGCCTGATTGACTTGTCAACGAGTTTGCCGGCGATCGAGGCTACCCATGCATCTGCCGGAACAGCGACGGCGCCATGCCGAAGCGTCGCTCGAACGCCTGGCCGAAGCGGGCCGGCGACGACAGCCCCACCTTGCCGGCAATGGCCTTGAGCGGCAGGTCGCCGGCGAGCAGCGTGCGGGCAGCGTCGAGGCGCAGGCCTTCGACGAAGTGCGCCGGCGTCCTGCCGGTCGCCTCGGTGAACTTGCGATAGAAGCTGCGCTCCGACAGGCCGGCACGCGCCGCCAGCTCGGGCACGTCGAGCCTGCGGTCGAGATGCGCCTGCATCCACTCGATCAGGTCGGCAAACGGCGCCTCGGCTTCCGTCTGCGCCTGCAGGAGCGGGCTGAACTGCGACTGATAGCCGGGTCTTCGTGCATAGAGCACGAAGTGGCGCGCGATCAGGTTGGCGAGCGCGGGGCCGAGATCCGTCTCGACCAGCGCCAGCGCCATGTCGATGCCGGTCGTCACGCCGGCCGAGGTCCAGACCTTGCCGTCGACGACATAGAGCGACTCCGCGTCGACCTCGAGGGCGGGATAACCTCGGGCCAGTCGCTCGCAGCTCGCCCAGTGCGTCGCCACCCGCCGGCCGTCGAGCAGGCCGGCCGCCGCCAGCACGAACGCGCCGGTGCACACCGAGCCGAACCGCTCGGCCTTCGGCGCCACCCGGCGCAGCCAGCGTCGCAGGTCGGGACGTGTCATCGCCCCCTTCAAGCCACGCGAGCCGCCGGCGACCAGCAGCGTATCGGGCTGGCCGCCGATCTTGCGGCTGTCGAGCGCCACGCCGCAGTTCGACCTCACCAGCCCGCCATCGGCCGACACGATGCGCAGATCGTACGCCGGCCGGTCGATGGCCTCGTTGGCGGCGCCGAACACCGCAGCCGGACCGGTGACGTCGAGCAGCTGGCAGCCCTCGTAGGCGAGGATGTACAGGCGATGCGGTCGGATCATTGGCAGAAAATAACCACTCTTTGTCATTTCTGCCAGCACGTGACAGCGCTACAGCGTCCCCGTTGGCGCCTTTTCATTCTCCTCCCTAGCGAAGCTGGAGAGGTGCCCCCGTAATCGGGGGCGGAGGGGTCATGGGCCTCAGCCCCGCTGCTCATGACCCCTCCGCCCCGTATGACGGGGCACCTCCCCAGCTTCGCTAGGGAGGAAAATGAGAGAGCGCCCCCATGCGAATGCCCCTGTCCAACCACCGGAGACCACAATGGCCACGCCAATCAACATCGGCATCCTGCTCTATCCCAACGTCACCCAGCTCGATGCGACCGGGCCTGCGCAGGTTCTGTCGCGGGTTCCGGGCGCAACCCTGCACATGATCTGGAAGACGCTCGCCCCCGTGCCGACCGACGCCGGCTTCTCCATCGTGCCGACCACGACCTTCGCCGACTGCCCGGACCTCGATGTGATCTGCGTGCCGGGCGGCGGTGGCCAGGTCGCGCTGATGACCGATCCCGAAACGCTCGACTTCCTGCGCAGGCAGGCTACCGGCGCGCGCTACGTCACCTCGGTGTGCACCGGCTCGCTGGTGCTCGGCGCGGCAGGCCTGCTCGAGGGTTACCGCTCGGCCTGCCACTGGGCGTGGCGCGACATGCTGAAGGATTTCGGCGCCATCCCGGTCGCCGAGCGCGTCGTGCGCGATCGCAACCGCATCTCGGGCGGCGGCGTCACGGCGGGCATCGATTTCGGGCTCACCGTGGCGGCCGAGCTCGCTGGCGAGGAGATCGCCAGGTCGATCCAGCTGGTGCTCGAGTACGATCCGCAGCCGCCGTTCGATTCGGGCAGCCCGGAGAAAGCCGGCGCCGAGCGCGTGGCGCGCCTGCGCGAGCGACTCGCGCCGCTGCTCGCGAGCCGGAGCCAGGCGAACAAGGAAGCCGCGGCGAGGATGCGGTGATGCTGGAGCTGCGTCCCGTCTGCGAGCACTGCGCCAGGCCGCTGCCGCCCGATTCGCCGGAGGCGCGCATCTGCAGCTACGAGTGCACGTTCTGCGCCGCGTGCGTCGACGGCGTGCTCGGCAATGTCTGCCCCAACTGCGGCGGCGGCTTCACCGCGCGGCCGATTCGGCCGGCACGCAACTGGCGCAACGACAACTACCTCGGCAAGGACCCGGCCGGCACGACGATCAGGCATCGGCCGGTGGACCCGGATGCACATGCGCGCTTCGCGAAGGAGCTGCGGACGATTCCGCCGCAGGAGAGGTGACTCTCTCCTCCTCCCCACGCTTCGCTTCATTCTCCTCCCCACGCTTTGCGTGGGGAGGTGTCGCCGCCTTACGGCGACGGAGGGGTCAGAGGCCACAGTCCCGCTGCTCATGACCCCTCCGTCCGCGAAGACGCGGACACCTCCCCAAGCTATGCTTAGGGAGGAGAATGAGAGGAGCGCCATGGTCATTCTCCTCCCCACGCTTCGCGTGGGGAGGAGAATCGAGTCTCACCCCGCAGCGCCCGTCGTGGCGCTTTCGATGGTGATGGCCTTGCCGGCGGCGGTGTCGAACTTGAGGCGCTGCACGTAGTCGAGATCGCGTCCCGTCACGCGCACGAAGCGGCTGCCTTCGGGATAGTCGATGGCATGGATGGCGCCGACATCGTAGACGCCGGCACGACCGGGCTCGAGGCGATAGGCCTTGACCTGCTCGAGCTTCGCGTCGCCGGCACCGTTGCCGCCATCGACCCGCCGGTACTCGCTCATGTCGGTGTGCTTGACGGCCTGGCCGTAGACCGCCCACGAGCTGCCGTGGTCGTGCGGCGGGCTCTTGTGCGGCTTGGGATTGCAGTGGGCCAGCACCACGAATCCGAGCTCCTTGTCCTCGTAGAGCTTCCGGGTACCGATCGGGACAGCCGGCCCGACCGCCTCGTCGACGAAGGCCGGGTTGGCCAGCAGCTTCTCAAGAAGAACACGCACCTTCTCGCGTCCCGCGGGACCGCTGGTCTGGTGCAGGGCAGCCTGGGCATCCTTGATGAAGAGGTCGAGCGTGTAAGTCATGCGATCCCTCGTCTGGTCACGCCGAATCCGGCCACGGCCAAATGATCCGCCCCGCTCAGCCGCCCTGTCAACGCCCGCCCAGCACGCGGCGGGCGATCACCATGCGATGGACCTCGGAGGGGCCTTCGTAGACGCGCATGGTGCGCACCTTCTGCGCCAGCCAGCTGAGCGGCAGCTCCTGGGTGACGCCCATGGCGCCGAACGCCTGCTGGGCGTGGTCGATCACCTCGGTCGCCATCTCGGTGGCGAAGACCTTGATCATCGACGCTTCCATGCGGACGTCGCGGCCGTCGTCCTGCTTGACCGCGGCATCCATCACCATCAGGCGGCAGGCATGCAGCTTGGTCGCGGCGTCGGCGATCCACCACTGGATGGCCTGGCGATCGGCGAGCTTCTGGCCGAACGTGACGCGCTGATTGGCGTGCTCAACCAGCATGTCGAGCGCGCGCTGCGCCATGCCGACGCACCACGATCCCATCTGCAGGCGGCGCACCGTGAGGCGGAGCTGCATGGGGGCGAAGCCCGCGCCGATGCGGCCGAGCACCTGCGTCTCGGGGACACGGCAATCCTCGAACACCACCTCGTAGGTGCGCTGGCCGGCAAGCATGGGAATGGCCCGCGCCACGATCAGGCCCGGCGTGCCCTTGTCGACCAGGAAGGCGGTGATGCCGCCGCGCGAGCCCTTCTCCGGATCGGTCACCGCCATGGCGATGGTGAAGTCGGCCTTGGCGATGCGGCTGATCCAGATCTTGCGGCCGTTGATCACCCAGTCGTTGCCGTCCTTGACGGCGCGGGTCTTCATGCCGGCCGGATCGCCGCCGGCGCCGGGCTCAGAGATGGCGATCGCCGAGGTCGTCTCGCCGGCGGCGTAGGGCTCGAGGTATTTCTTGCGCTGCTCGGGACTGGCGGTCGCCAGCAGCATGTGCAGGTTGGGCGAGTCGGGCGGGAACGTGAACGGCACCGCGGTGTAGCCCAGCTCCTCGTTGACGCCGACCAGGGCGACCGCCGGCAGGTTGGCGCCGCCCGCTTCCTCTGGCACGTCGAGCGCCCACAGCCCGAGCTCCTTGCACTGCTTGAAAAGCCGCGCGTTCTCCTCGTCGGACAGGGCCGCCGGCTGGCCCGAGGCGAATCGGTCGAGGATGTTCTTCTCGAGCGGCATCAGCTCGTTGCGCACGAACTTCTTGACGAGGTCGCGCAGCATCTCATGTTCTTCGCTCACCTTGTGCATGCCGCTCTCCTATGGCTTCCCGATACCCTTGTTCACGAATTCCAGCGAGTAGGCGCGCGCGACGTCCAACCCCTTGGGCAGCACGTCGACCTCGGTCATCGACTCGTAGAAGCTTCTCCAGCGCTCGGCGCTCATCGCGCCGATGCCGCCCTGCAGGGCGTCGCCCGACAGGACGATGCCGCGTTCGTTCAGCACCCTTATGGCGTAGTCGATGCGGTCGTCGGTCTGCTCCGGATTGGCCTGCTTGATCAGCGCGTTCGCCGCCGCGATCGCGGGACCACCCTTGAGATACTGCGCCCAGCCTTCGAGCGAGGCGTCGACGAAGCGCTTCACCAGATCCTTGCTCTCGCTCGCCATGCGCCGCGAGATCGCGATGGTGGTCTGGTAGGCGCTGAAGCCGGCGTCGGCGATCAGCAGCACGACGGGCGGGCGGCCGAGCGCCTGGGCGATCGAGTAGGGCTCGGACGACAGGAAGCCCTGCTGCACCACGTTCTTGTCGGCGAGGAACGGCGCCATGTTGAAGGTATAGGGCCTGACCTGGCTGTCTGAGAGACCATACTTGCGCCGCAGGAACGGCCAGTAGGTCACCCGGCCGCCCGCGCCGATCAGCAGCGTCCGGCCCTTCAGCTTGTCGAAGCCGTCGAAGCCGGTGTCGGGATGGCCGATCAGCACCTGCGGATCCTTCTGGAAGATCGCCGCGATGGTGAAGAACGGCGCATCCTCGCGCACGTAGGTGAAGGCCTCGAAGCTGTTGGACATGATCATGTCGACACGACCGGCGAGCAGAAGCTGGCTGGTGTTGAGGTTGGGCCCGCCCTGACGCAGGTCGCAGTCGATGCCGGCCCGCCGATACAGGCCGGCGGCGATCGCCTGATAGTATCCGCCATGCTCGGCCTGGGCACGCCAATCGGTCTGGAAGATCACCTTGTCCAGGGCCTGCGCACGGACCGGCCGCGCCGGGATCGGCACCAGCAGCGGCCCGGCGAGGGCGAGGCCCGCCGCAGCGCGCAGTGCGGCGCGCCGCCCGAGGCGCCAGGATCTCCCAGCCATGCCGTCACCCTCCTTTGCGTCGATCGAACAGTAGCGCCAAATACTCGCGCAACGCGACCACCGACCAGCTCAGCGAGGCCGAGCTCGGCGCCCAGTTCTCCCACCACGGCCGAGCCTCCGCCGGCAGGTGGAAATCGGTCGGGAACGCCGACGCCTTCAAGCCCAGGCGTTGCGCGATCGCCATCGAGCGGCGCATGTGATAGGCCGACGTCACCAGAGCGACGCGCCCGTCCTTCACCATGTCGCGCACGCGCTCGATGTTCTGGATGGTATTGAGCGACTTGTCTTCCGAGACGATCGCGCGGTCCGGAACGCCGAGGTCCTTCAGGAAGCGACGCATGGCCTCGGCTTCGGTCGTCGCCGGCCCGCCGATGTTGTCGGCCATGAAGCCACCACCGCTGACGATGATGCGCGGCGCGACGCCGCGATGGAACAGTTGCGCGGCGTACCACATCCGGTCGGCACCATCGCCGAGGTCCGGTTGGAGGGTATAGGGCGGCGCCGCCGGCGTGACACCGCCGCCGAGGACGACGATCGCGTCGTAGCAGCATGTCGGGGCGGCGGCCTGGGCGCGCGCTTCCTTCTCGAGCGACAGGATGAGAGCGTCGCAGACCGGCGGCCACGAGAGCGCGAGCGTCGGCAGAACGGCCGCCGCGGCTGCCGCCCAGGCCAGCCTGCGCCAGCGCATCAGGGCCAAGACGCCCGCGGCAACCAGACCGACCGCCATGGACGCGGGCGGCAGAGCCCATTGAGCGAGAGCCTTCAGGACCAGGAATGCATCCATGCCGATCTGTCCGGAAGGCGGCTATACAGGGCTGTGCCGCATCGGGCAAAGAGTTCGGCGGCCGTTTGGAGACCGCCTTTCGCCCGACAGAAGAAGGACGCCGGGCAAAAGAAGAGCGGGCCCGACTTCCGCCGCGACCCGCCTGATCTCCATTCGGAGTGACTAGTCGATCAGATCGCTTCCTTGAGATCCTTCGCGACCCGGAACGCGACCTTCTTGGACGCCTTGATCTTGATCGCCTCGCCCGTCGCTGGATTGCGGCCCATGCGCGCCGGACGGTGACGGACCTGAAGGATGCCGAGGCCCGTGATGCGGACCTTCGCGCCCTTCTTGAGGTGCTTCACGACCAGACCCACGAATTCGTCGAGGGCGCCCGTGGCATCCTTCTTGGTCATGCCGGTCTTGTCGGCCAGCTCGGCCGCGACCTTGGAAAGCGGAATGGTCGTTACGGTGGTGGTTTTGGTTGCCATAGTGAGGGGTCCTTGCACTTTTTAGTTTCGCCAGTCTCTTCCTGACGCCCCAGGGCGGCGCTGGCGAGAAACAGGTTTATCCACGAATCCGCGGCCCGCAAGTCCCCAATGAACGAAAAATGTCGATATTTGGGGCTTTCTAGGCCATCTGGATCAACCATCCACAGATTGCAGAGAGCCTTTGGCGTGTCGAGTCCCAGCCTGATCCCGACTTTCAGCACAGCCGTAAACACTTGGCAGTGCGACGAAAACGATCATTTGAACGTTCAGTACTACACCGAGTTCGGCCACGAGGCGTCGGCCCAACTGATGGCCAGCCTGGGGCTCGGGCCGCGCGCGCAGCGCCAGGCCGGGCTCCAGGTGGGAGTCGCGGACGATCACGTCCGCTACCTGCGCGAGTTCCGGATCATCGATCCGGTCGAGGTCCGCTCCGCCCCGGTCGAGGTCGGCGAGCGCCACCTGCTCGCCTATCATGAGATCCGCAACCCAGCCGACAGCAGGATCGCGGCGACGCTCACACGGCGCATCCTTTGCGACAAGCCATGGCCCGACACCTTCCGCGCGCAGGCGGAGGCGGCCCGCATGCCCCTGCCCGACACGGCGCGTCCCCGCAGCGTCGGCAAGCGCGCCCCACCCGACCTTGCGCTGGCCGATGCATCGCGCGTCGGGTTGATCGAGATCGGCCGCACGTCGGTCACGCCCGCCGAATGCGACGAGCGCGGCGAGTTCCTGCCGCATCACCAGTTCGGGCGCTATTCCGATGGCGCGGTGTTCCTGTGGAACCATCTCGGCTTCGATCGCGCCGCCATGCAGGATCGACAGGAGGGCACCGTCGTGGTCGAGATGCTGAACCGCCATCGGCAGGCGTTGCGGGCCGGAGACCTGCTCGTCGTGATGAGCGGGCTCACCTCGTTCACCGACAAGGTGCTGACCTTCACCCACTTCCTGTTCGAGGCCGAGACCGGCACGCTCGCTGCATATGCCGAAGCGGTCGCCATGAAGTTCGATCAGAAAGCGCGCAAGATCATGACGTTCAGCGACGAGGACCAGGCGCGACTTGGCAACCGCCAGCTGCGACTCGCCGCGTAAGGAGAATCGATGGACGAGAAGACCCGCCTTGCCGCCGGCATCGCCCGGCACCTGCAAGGTCTTGGCTATGACGAGACGCGGCTGGCCGAGATTGCCGCCGAGGTCGACATCCTGAACAGCGCGGTGCGCAAGGCCGCGGCCGGGCGCCTCACGTTCGACGACGAGCCAGCCGCTTTCGCCAGCCTGATGGCGCGGGAGGCCAAATGATCAACGAGGATCTCGCGCTCGGCGATCTCAGCGAGATCGGCGACGCCATCGGCGATCGCAAGGTAACGTCCGTCCAGGCGACCGAAGCCTGCCTGCGCCGCATCGAGGCCTGGCAGCCGCGCACCAACGCCTTCCTGCGGCTCGAGGCCGACAAGGCCCTGGCGCAGGCCCACGCCATGGACAGGGAGCTCGCCGCGGGCAAGCGGCGCGGCCGCCTGCACGGCGTGCCGATGGCGCACAAGGACATGTACTACCGCAAGGGCCAGCTCTCGACCGGCGGCAGCGAGATCCGGCGCCACTGGACGGCGCCGGTGACAGCGACCGTGCTCGAGCGTCTCGACGCGGCGGGCGTGGTCGAGCTGGGCTTCCTCAACATGGCCGAGTTCGCCGCCGGGCCGACCGGGCACAACGTCCATCACGGGCATTGCCGCAACCCGTGGGACGGCACGCGCGTCACCGGCGGCAGCTCGAGCGGCTCGGGTGCATCGGTCGCCGCCCGCATGGTCTACGGCGCGCTCGGCTCCGATACCGGCGGCTCCATTCGCCTGCCGGCCTCCGCCTGCGGCGTCGTCGGCATGAAGGCAACGTACGGCCGCGTCAGCCGCGCCGGTGCCGTGGCGCGCTCGTGGAGCCTCGACCATGTCGGCCCGCTCACGCGGACGGTTCGCGACAATGCCCGCATCCTCGGCGTCATCGCCGGCCATGATCCCAACGATTCGACGACCAGCGAGAAGGCGGTGCCCGACTACGAAGCCGCGCTCGACGGCGGCGTCGCCGGGCTACGGATCGGCCTGGCGCTCCCGGAGGCACTGGTGCCGGTCGACGCGCAGGTCGGCGCCGCGGTGCAGGCTGCGGCCGACGCGTTCGGCCGGCTCGGCGCCACGATCGCGCCCGCCAGGATGCCCGACTTCACCGACCTCTACCGCTCGGCCGAGGTGATGGTGAAGTGCGAGGCTGCCGCCATGCACCGGCCATGGATGGAATCCGACGCCCCCTACGCCAACCAGGTGCGCACCCGCATGGAAGCCGGCTTCTTCATTCCAGCGACGCAGTACATCGATGCGCTGCGCCTGCGCGCCCACTTCGTGCGCGAGTTCCTCGACATGGCGATGGCGGATGTCGACGCCGTCGTCCTGCCGGCGATCCCCTTCCCCGTGCCGACGCTCGAGGAGACCGACGTCGAGGGCTCGGGCGGCCCGGCAACGCTCAGCATGGTGGCCCGCTTCACCGGACTGACCCGGCCGTTCAACACGCTCGGCGTGCCGGCGCTCTCGCTGCCCTGCGGCTTCGATGCCAACGGCATGCCGATCGGCCTTCAGCTGGTCGGCCGCCCGTTCGACGAGGCGCTGCTCTACCGCATCGGCCATGCCTACCAGGGCGCGACGGATCACCATCGGCGGGTACCGGCGTAGACTACCGCCGCACCTCCAGGTTCACCGTCACGCTCTTGCGCTGGGTGAAGCTGTCGAGCATGCCCTCGAGCGAGAACTCGCGGCCGATGCCGCTCTGCTTGAAGCCGCCGTAGGACATGCCCGGCACCTGGCCGAGGCCCTGGTTGACCTGCACCCAGCCCGATTCGACGGCGTGCGCGGCCTTGAGCCCGGCGCCGATATCGTGCGTCCAGACATAGGCGGCGAGCCCGTAGTGGCTGTCGTTGGCCATGCGGATCGCCTCGGCCTCGTCGCTCCAGCGGATCGCCACCAGCACCGGGCCGAAGATCTCCTCGCGCGCCAGGCGCCAGTCGTTCGAGCGGTCGGCGAACACCGTCGGAAGGGCGAAGTAGCCTTCGCTCAGCGGGCCGGTCTTGGGCGGCAGCCCGCCGAACACCAGCCTGGCGTCCGAGCGCTTCAGGCCTTCGTCGACGTACTTGCAGACCTTGGTGAACTGCTTGCTGTTGATGATCGTGCCGATGTCGGTCGCCTCGTCGAGCGGGTCGCCGAGCTTCAGCGCCGTCGTCTTCTTCTCGAGCTTGCTCAGGAAGGAATCGAAGATGTCCTCGTGCAGGAACAGGCGCGAGCCCGCGGTGCAGCTCTGGCTCTGCCGGGTGAAGCGCATGGCGGCGATAATGCCGTCGACCGCCCAGTCCTCGTCGGCGTCAGGGTAGACGATCGACGGGCTCTTGCCGCCGAGCTCGAGCGACACGGGCACGATGCGCTCGGCCGCCGCGCGCATGATCACCTTGCCCACTTCGGTCGAGCCGGTGAAGGAGAGCTTGGCGACAACGGGATGGTTGGCGAGCGGCCCGCCGCATTCCTCGCCGTATCCGGTCAGCACGTTCAGCACGCCCGCGGGCAGGAACTCCTGGCAGATCTCGGCCATCAGCAGCACGCCGAGCGGCGCATCCTCCGCCGCCTTGATGACCATGACGTTGCCGGCGCACAGGGCGGGGGCGATCTTGAGCGCCGCCAGCATCACGGGCGCGTTCCACGGGATGATGGCGCCGACCACGCCCAGCGGCTCGCGCCGCGTGTACGACAGCACGTGCTCGCCGAGCGGCAGGGTCTCGCCTTTCAGCTCGCTCGCCAGCCCGCCGAAATAGCGGAAGATGTCGGCTGTCATGTTGGCCTCGCCGCGCGCCTGGGTGCGCAGCGCATTGCCGGTCTCGAGCGCAATGGTACGCGCGATCTCCTCGGTGCGCGCCTGCAGCGCCTCGGCGATCCTGAGCAGCGTCTTGCCGCGCTCGCGCGGCACCATCCTGCGCCACTGCGCATAGGCCTTGCTCGCGGCGGCGACGGCGCGATCGACATCGGCGGCGCCGGCGCGCGGCACCTCGCCGATCGGCTTGCGCTTGGCCGGATTCTCGACGGCGATGCGCCCGCCAGAGGCGCTGTCGACCCACTCGCCGTCGATCAGCATGCCTTTGGACGGAAGCGTCGCGGCGGCGGGCTTGGTCTCGGCGGCGGTCGACATGGGGATTCTCCTCCAATTACGAGAAAACGGCGCGGAGTGTGGTCCCCATGTCGTGCAGCGACAAGGTCTACGCCGCCGCAGCCAGCGGCACGGCCAGCGCCTCTTCCGCACCGAGCGTGCGGGCAACGGCGTGGACCGTCGCGGCGATGCGCACGGCGGCCTGTATCTGCTCGGCCGCCAGCCCGTGATCGCGGCACACCTTCTCGTGCGCCTCGAGGCACATGCCGCAGCCGTTGACCGCCGAGACCACCAGCGACCACAGCTCGAAATCGACCTTGCCGACCCCGGGCCGCGCCATCGCCGTCATGCGCAGCTTCGCCGGCAGGGTCTTGTAGTCGGCCGCGTGCACCAGGTGCACGAAGCGGTAATAGATGTTGTTCATCGCCATCAGCGACGCCGCGATCTTGGCGGCGTTCAGCGCCTCGGGCGACAGCTCGGCGGCGAAAGCGTCGACCACGGCCTGCGTGGTCGGCGCATGATTGGCAGCGAGAGCAGCCGCGACGAAGCTGCCGGCTTTCTGCTGCGGGCTCAGCAGCTGCTCGGCGGCCAGGCTCGACAGGTTGAGCTTGAGGTCGCGCGCGTAGTCCGGCAGCCGGTCCTTCAGGACGTCGATCGACATGGGTGCCTCCTCACGCGGCCTTCAGGACCTCGTCGCCCTTCTGCCAGTTGCAGGGGCACAGCTCGTCGGTCTGCAGGGCATCGAGCACGCGCAGCACTTCCTGCGGATTGCGGCCGACCGACAGGTCGTTCACCGACACGAACCGGATGATGCCTTCCGGATCGACGATGAAGGTGGCGCGCAGGCAGACGCCCTCGCCCTTGTCGAGGATGCCGAGCGACTGCGACAGCTCGCGCTTGAGGTCGGCCAGCATCGGGAACGGCAGCGCCTTCAGGTCGGCGTGGTTCTGGCGCCACGCCAGATGCACGAACTCCGAATCGGTCGAGACGCCGTAGAGCACCGCTTCGCGCTCGGCGAACTCCTTGTTCAGCTTGCCGAAGGCGGCGATCTCGGTCGGGCAGACGAAGGTGAAGTCCTTCGGCCAGAAGAACACGACCTTCCACTTGCCGGCGTCGCTCTTGTCGGAAAGCTGCTTGAACGCACTTCTGGGGTCGGTGCTCACCACGGCCTTGAGATCGAAGGCGGGAAACTTGTCACCGATGGTCAACATGAAACGCTCCATGATCAGATTAGAACGCTTCCAATATGCTGCGACCGATCACAATTGCAAGTCATTCGCAGAATTATTTCAATGAAAGGAATCAGGCCATATCCCGGACACTTGGCGAGTGACGTCGTGGTCGACTCAAGCCCGTCGACGTGCCAGCAGCGGGCCATAGATGACGACGAATCCGCCGAACGCCAGCACCCACGCCGCAGCAGAGAGGTGAAGCATCGGCTCGCGCAGGACGTCGAACGCGGCCAGGAGGCGGGCCAGCGCCGCGACGAGCGCCGCACCATAGATGGCCTGGATGGACGGCGTGGCGGTGAGCGCGCGCCCCGCGTGCCCGAGGCTCGCGCGCGTCATGACGGCGAGCGTCATCAGCGCGATGGCACCGGCCGTGAAGCCGTGCACGGCCCCCGTCGGCGCAACCACGCCGGGGGCAAGGATGTCGAGCGCGAGAAGACCGAACCCTGCCGGCACGAAGGCATAGGCGACGTGCAGAACCAGCACGAGCGGTTCCGCCGCCGTGCGCTCCCCGGCCCAGCGCGCGAGGCGCAGCAGGTTCATTGCCACCGCCGCGAGCGACAGCAGCGCCGTCGCCCGGGCCGCCGGCAAAGCGATCCAGAGGGCGAGCGCTGCACCGCTCACAGCCATCGCGGCGACGTCCGTTCCCTGGAATGGAGCGGGCAGCCGCCCAGCCTCCCGGCGGATCAGCCAGTTGCGGGTGAAGCTCGGGATGATGCGGCCGCCGATCAGCATGATGAGGAGGATCGTCGCGCCGATGCCCAGGCGCGTCCCGTAGCCGGCGCCCGTACCCTCGATCGCCTCGACATGGAACACGACATTGCCAGCCAGCAACAGCCCGACGCCGGCCAGGACCTTGAGGTTCCGCGTGTTGCCGCCGGCAACGATCTCGCGCGCGATCACGGCTCCCAGCGCCAGAAGGAAGGCGACATCGATGGCGGCGGCCCCGGCGGCGCCGATCCATGCCGATGTCGCGATCGCCGCGCGGCCGGCCAGCCAGCAGGCGAACAGCCAGGCAAGCGGCGCGCCGACCACCGGCAGGCGCCCGGTCCAGTTGGGCACCGCCGTCAGCAGGAATCCGGCGACCACGGCAGGGACGTAGCCGTAGACGAGCTCGTGAACGTGCCAGTCGATCGGCGTCATCGCCGTAGGCAGGGCGAGATGCCCAGTCAGCATCGGCAGCCACAGCGCGACGGCAAGTGCCGCCCACGCGGCGCCGAACAGGAAGAACGGGCGGAAGCCGTAGCTGAAGAGCACCGGCCCCCTATAGGAGCGGATCTGCCCGGCGGTCGTCGTCATGGTCGGATACCCTCTTGCTCGATAGAGCAAAGCAGGCTTAAGGGGTATTTGAAATACCTCTTTAAGGGGAGCGACCATGCGTCTCACCGCCTTCACCGACTACGGTCTGAGAGCCCTGCTGCGCCTCGCCGGAGAGCCCAACCGCCTGTTCACGACGGACGAGGTCGCGCGCGAGTTCGCCATCTCGCGCCACCACCTGGTCAAGGTGATCCGTGACCTTGCCGCTGCCGGATTCGTGTCGACCGTTCGGGGAGCGGGAGGCGGCTTCCGTCTGGCCCGCCACGCCGACGAGATATCCCTCGGCGCCGTCGTGCGACAGCTCGAGGCTCGCCATGCCATTGTCGAGTGCTTCCGTGACGATGGCGGCGCCTGCGTGCTGACACCGCGCTGCCGGCTGAAAGGCCGATTCGCGGCGGCGGCCGAGGCGTTCCTGGCCGAGCTCGACAAGACGAGCCTCGCCGAGTGCGCCTATCGGCCGCCGCCTCGGCGCCGCGCCGCAGCGCAGGCTCTTGCGGCCTGACGGGGGCTGGCCTCCGGCTGGCTCCGGCACATCGCCCGCCATGCGCTCCCTGTGGTTCGTGATCGGCCTCGCCGCTACGGCGTGCGGAATTGCCGGCGCCGTGCTGCCGTTGCTGCCGGCAACGCCGTTCCTCCTGCTCGCTGCCTTCGCCTTCGCGCGCTCCTCGCCGCGCCTCCACGATTGGCTGGTGACCCATCCCATGCTCGGCCCGCCGATCGAGAATTGGCGCGCCCATGGCGCCATCGCCACGCGGGTCAAGATTCTGGCCGTCATCGTCATGGCGGTGACGCTCGCGGCGAGCGTGCTCGGCGGGCTGGACGGCTGGATCATCCTGCTGCAGGCAGGCGTCATGGCGCTCGCGGCGGCCTTCATCCTCACGCGGCCGAGCGGGCCCGACTGACAGAGCGGCGCCTGCCGGAAGCGCTAGCCGCTCCGTCTCGCCCGCTCGCGCTTGCGCTTGGCCGTCAGCTCGCCGTACTTCATGCCCTCGAGCTTGATGCCGTCGGGATCGAGGAAGAACACGGCATAGTAGTCCTCGTAGTGCTCGCCAGCCGGATCGACGATGCGCACGCCCTGCCCTTCGAGGAAGGCCTGCAGGGCATCGACGTCGCGGCGGCTGCGCAGCTGGAAGGCGTAATGGTGCAAACCCACGTCGCCGATCCTGTAGGCCTTGCGACCTTCGGCCGGAGCGATCCAGTAACGCGTCCTGCCGTTGGTCCAGCCGATCGTCTGCGGATACTCGTCGGAGATCTCGAAACCCAGGAACTCGAACAGCCGGCCGTAGAAGGCCTTCGACCTCTCGTAATCCGAGACGCGGATCGAGATGTGATCGATGCCGGCGACGCGGGATGGCCGACGTGTCCGCCGGCCCGATTTGGGGCGAGCCATGCTTCCCTCCTCGTCATTCGAGCATTCGGCAAGGATCGCGCCAATGGAGTGGCGCGCGCCAGCACTCCGAGCTGGCCCCTGTCGGCCAGCACACTTAGCGGCTAAGGTCGGCGCGCCGCCAAGCCAAGGTTTACATGCGTCTTTCCGTTCTCGATCAGTCCATCGCCGTCGCCGGCCGCCCGCACGACCAGTCGATCCGCAACACTGTCGCCCTGGCCCGACATTGCGAGGCCCTCGGCTACGAACGCTTCTGGGTGTCCGAGCACCACAATCATCCGACCATCGTCGGTACCGCGCCGGAGATCGTGATCGCGGCGATTGCCGCCACGACCGAGCGCATCCGGATCGGCAGCGCCGGCATCATGCTGCCGCACTACGCGCCGTTCAAGGTGGCCGAGGTGTTCCGCGTGCTCGATGCCCTCGCGCCCGGACGCATCGATCTCGGACTCGGCCGCGCCCCGGGTTCCGACGGGCGCACCGCCTTCGCCCTGAACCCGGCGGCCAACGAGCGGCCGGAGCATTTTCCCTCCGACGTGCGCGACCTGATCGCCTGGGTGCACGGCGAGCCGCTGATCGAGCGCCATCCCTTTGCTGCGGTGAAGGCCTTCCCGCTGACGACAACGGCGCCGGAGATCTGGATCCTGGGCAGCTCCGACTACGGCGCGCAGGTCGCCGCCCTGTTCGGCCTGCCTTATTGCTACGCGTGGTTCTTCAGCGACGGCGCCGGCGGCGAGCGCGCCATCGAGATCTACAAGCGCACCTATCGGCCGAGCGCCCGCCATCCCGAGCCGCGTTGCGGCCTCTGCGTCTGGGCGCTGGCCGCCGAGACCATGGAGGAGGCGCAGCACCACTTCACGTCGCGCGCGCTCTCCCGCATGAACCGCGACCGCGGCATCCTCGTGCCGCTCGACGACCCCGACACCGCCGCGGAGGGACTGAAAGCCTACGACCAGGGCCGGGTCGAGCGCTTTCGCCACGACTCGTTCGTCGGCACGGGCCCCGAGGTCGCAGAACGCATCGTAGGGCTGAAGAACCAGGTCGGCGTCGACGAGATGGCGGTCGTCACCTGGACGCACGACGAGGAGGTGCGGCGGGCGAGCTACACGCACCTCGCCCGCGCCATGGGGTTCGCGCCGAATCCCGGAAGCGCCTAGCGCGCCTCGGTCCAGCTCTCCGAGAAGGCGAGTGCCGAGGTGCTGAACGGCCGGCCCTCGCGCTGGCGGGCCCACGACTTGCCCCGCGCCTGCTGGCCATTCATCGTGAGCCGCGTGCCGAGCGCCGGGATCAGCACGGTGCAGACGCCGTACTGCCGCGGGTTTGGCTGCTGGTTCGGCTCGGTGTGGATCAGCAGGCCTTCGCCGATATCGTACCAGGTGAGCGCGATCTCGCCGTCGTGCGTCTCGACGTGCTCGGTCCAGAAATAGCGCGGATCGCCCGACTTCGAGAACGCCGCGTCGTGCACCGGGATGGTGAGGTCCTTGAGCTCGGCGTTGAGCATTCCCTGCACGGTCTGCTGCAGCCAGCGCGCCATGGCGATGTTGTCGGAATAGATGCGCCAGCCGCCGTGCGTGAGCTCGCTCTTGACGTAGAGCACGTGCCCCGGGCCGGCCGGGCAGAACAGGATTCGCCAGAAGCTGGCGTCGGTCGAGTTGGGATCGCCGTCCTTCTCGCTGAGGCGAATGAACGGATTCTCGCCCGTCAGGATCAGGCGATGCGGGTCCAATACAGCCATCTTCACTCCTCCCCTGCCGGAACCGGTCAACCGGTGCGGCGTTCAAGCGGATTGCAGGCAAAGCCTAGCAGGAGCCGGAGAATGGGCGAACTCTTTCGTCGTACCATCGTCGCCCTTGTGGCGGGAATCGTCGCGGCCACGATTGCCTGGTCGAGCGTCGCCCTGGCCCAGGGGGAACCGCCAGCGCGGGTCGCACGCCTTGCCTTCACCAGCGGCGCGGTGTCCTTCCACGACGAGGCAGACGGCGCCTGGACGGCGGCGGTCGTCAACACGCCGCTCACCACGGGCGACGCGATCTGGACCGAGCCCGATGCCCGCAGCGAGATATCGCTCGCCGGCACGCGCATTCGCATGGAAGGCGCCAGCGAGCTCGACGTGCTGGCGCTCGACGACGAGCAGACCCGCCTGCGCCTCTCGCAGGGCCGCATCGACATCAAGACCTTCTCGCTCGATGCCAGCCAGCCCTATCAGATCGTGACGCCGCGCGGCACGGTCACGCTCTTGCACCAGGGCGACTACTACGTCGAGGCCGGCTCGCTCGAAGACCCGACACGGCTCGGCGTGCGCAGCGGCGCCGCACAGCTCGAGGCGCTCGACGGACAGGTGCTTGCCGTGCGTCCGGGCGAGGTGGGCGAGGTGGTGGGCGACGCGTCGCATCCGCAATTGCGGATCGTCAGCGCGCCGCCACCCGCGCCGCCCGCCTTCTGGGCCAATCGCGATCGCCAGGTCGTCTATGATCAGCCGCCGCAATACATGCCCGCCGGCGTCACCGGCTACGAGGAGCTGAACGCCCACGGCCGCTGGGTGAACGACGCCACCTATGGCATGGTCTGGATGCCGCGCGCCGTGCCCGCCGGCTGGGCGCCCTATCGCACCGGCCATTGGACCCATCGGCAGCCGTGGGGCTGGACCTGGATCGACGATCAGCCGTGGGGCTTCGCGCCATATCACTATGGCCGCTGGGCCAACCGCAACAATCGCTGGATGTGGGTGCCGCCGCAGCGCGACACGCGGCCGGTCTACGCGCCGGCTCTGGTGGCCTTCGTCGGCGGCGTCGAGCTGGCGGTGACCCTGGCGGATCGCCGCAGTTCGCCTGTCGGCTGGTTCCCGCTGGGACCGCGCGAGGTCTACGTGCCGGCCTACACGACCAATCGCGACTACTATCAGCGCATCAACAGGTCGGCCGCGATTCAGGACCGCATACTCGACGACCGGTGGCGGCGCACCGAAAGGCGCGAGGGCGGCATCATGGCCCAGAACCTGCGGCTGATGAACCAGCGCTTCGCGACCGTCGTGCCGACAGCCGACTTCGTCCGCTCGCAGCCAGTGTCGCGCGCGGCGTTGCGTGTCGCGCGCGATCGGGTGGCGGCCGTTCCAGTCGCACCGGTCGCCGCGCCGCCGGCGCCGACTCTTGCGGTCTCGCGACCTGGCGTTGCAGCCCCCTCGCTGGGGCCAGCGCCGGGCGCGCCGACGCGACCGCCAACGACCACAGCGCCGGCCGAGCCGCAAGCACAGGCGCAGGCGCGAGCCGCCACCGACATCGCCGTCACCCGGACCGCCGTTGCCGACATGCCCACCCTCGCGAAGCCGGCAGCGCCCGACAGGCGCGCCGCCCCTGGCCCCCGGAACGCCGCCGCGCCGCCGGCCACCGCAACCGGCGCTCCGGCGGGCTCGGCCGACAGGCCGACCATGCCGAAGCTCGTGCCGCGCCAGGGTGCCGCGCCTCCAGCATTGCAGGGCGCCGTCACGCCTCTGTCCCCGCAGACCGGACGGCCCGGCGAGCAGCCCGGGCGGCCCGCGATGACGCCGCCAGCGGCAGCACCGCCGCAGCCTTCGACCGCCACCGAGCCGGCCAAACCCGGCGAGCCGCCACGGCAGCAGTCGACGCCAGCGCAACCTCGACCCACGACTGAGCCGCCAAAGCCGGGTGAACCGCCGAGCCAGCAGGTCATGCCACCACGTCAGCAGCCTGCGCCTCCAGCCCCGAGGCCCACCGAGCCGCAGCGCCCGCAAGCGTCGCCCGCGCCGCAGCCGCCGGCGCCGGCTCAACTCCCGAGGCCGGCTGAACCGCCGAGACAGCAGGCCGCTCCTCCTCGGGCACAACCGCCCGCCGAGCAGACGCGAAAGCCCGCCCAACCGGGACGAGAACAGGCTGCTCCCGTACAACAGCCGGCACCGCAACCACCGCGGCCGTCAGAACCGCCGAGACAACAGGCAGTACCGCCACCGCAACAGCAACCGGCGCCGCAACAGTCTCGGCAGGACCGGCCGCCGAGACAGGAGGTTGCGCCTCCTCCGCCGGCCCAGCAGGCACCGCAGCCGCCGAGGCAGGTCGAGCCGCCGCGACAGCAGGCAGCACCGCCTCCTCGCCCGGTCGAGCCTCCGCGGCCGCCGCAAGCGGCTCCTCAAAGCCCGCCTCAACAGACGGCGCCTCCACCGCAGCCGCCGCGCCCGCCACAGGAAGGACGCGCGGCGCCGGCACCCAGGCCGCAAGCGCCGCCGCCGCTCGCGCCCAGCCAGGCACAGTCGCCGCCGCCGCAGGCTCGCCCACAGCAGCCTGCTCAGCCGCCGCGGCCCGCACCCGCGCGGCAACAGCCGCCGCAGCAACAACAGCAGCAGCAGCAGCAGGGCGACGACAAGAAATAGCGGCGCGCCGCCCGATCAAGGCGCAAGACTTTTGGCTTTGCTCGGGATGATTGCGTCCTTGCTGGGGGCGCACCACTCCAGTGGCGCGATCATCGAGGATCACACAGAAGGCAAAGACGCGCCACTGGAGTGGCGCGCCCCCAGCCCTGTGGTGTCTCGCTAAAGAACCTGGTTGCGCAAGGTCGTCTCGCCGCGCCACAGGCGATCGAGATTCTCGACCAGGATGTCGAGCACGTTGTCCTCGTAGGCGCGCGTCTCGCCCGCGGTGTGCGGCGTCACGAAGACATTGGGCATCGTCCAGAGCGGCGAGGCCTGCGGCAGCGGCTCGTCCGCCGTGACGTCGATGGCGGCGGCCCAGATGCGGTTGCTCTGCATGGCATCGATCAGGGCCGCCTCGTCCGCCACCTTGCCGCGCGCAACGTTGACGAACACCGACGACGGCTTCATCGCCGCGAAGGCGGCCTTGCTCATCAGGCCGGTGGTTTCCGGCGTCAGCGCGCAGGTCAGCGCCACGATGTCTGCCTGCGGCACGAGCTTCACCAGGTCGCCCATGCCATAGATCGAGTCCGCGCCGTTCTCGCCCTGGGAGGGATCGCGGCGGATGCCGATCACCCTCATACCGAAAGCCTTTGCCAGCAGGGCGAGGTGGCTGCCGATGCGGCCCATGCCGACGACCAGCAGGGTCTTGCCGCCGAGCTCGTCCTCGCGCTGGCCGAGATCGCCGATCATGCCGCGCCACATCTTCCGATGCTGGTTGTCGCGCGCCTCGGGCAGGCGGCGGAACAGCGCCAGGATCAGCGCGATGGCGTGCTCGGCCACGGCGCGCGCGTTGACGCCGGCGGCGCTGGCCAGCCGCACGCCCTTCGCGCCGAGCTGCTCGCGGGAATACTGGTCCATGCCCGAGCTGATCGACTGGATGAACTTCAGCTTGCCGGCATGCGGGATCAGGTCGTTCTTCCACATGCCCGAGACGACCACGACATCGGCCTCGCCGACCCGCTTCAGCAGGTCGTCGTAGGCCCACACCTGGAAATTCTCGATGCCGGTGTTGCGCAACGCGAATCGCGCCTGCATCTGGTAGGCCGCATGGGCAAAGCAGATCGTCAGCTTGTCCTTCGCCGGAAACATTCGCCGAAACTCCCCTCAGTTCTTGCGCTCGCCGATCGTGCTGTGGAAGCGCGACAGGAACGACGCCGTACGCGGGTTCCTGGGCCGCAGCAAGACCTCTTCCGCAGCCCCGTGCTCGACCACCTGGCCCGCATCCATGACGACGATCTGGTCGGCGACGGCGTGCGCGAAGGCCATCTCGTGGGTCACCACGATCATGGTCGTGCCCTCGGAGGCGAGCTGCTTCATGACGTCCAGCACCTCGCCCACCAGCTCGGGATCGAGCGCCGACGTGACCTCGTCGAACAGCATGATCTCGGGCGCCATTGCCATGGCGCGGGCGATCGCGACACGCTGCTGCTGGCCGCCCGACAGGTTGCGCGGGAACCGCTCGGCGAACGCGGCCAGGCCGACCTTGGCCAGGAGATCGCGCGCGACCCCCTCGGCCTCGGACCTCGCCATCTTCTTCACGATCACGGGACCCGACATGACGTTCTGCAACGCCGTCATGTGCGGGAAGAGATCGAACTGCTGGAACACCATGCCGATCCGCGCCCGGAAGCGCGCCAGATCGCGCCCGTGCGGCATCGATTTCCTGGAGCCGAAATCGATGCGGCGATCGCCGACCTGCAGCGTGCCGGCCGACGGTTCTTCCAGCAGATTGATGCAGCGCAGGAAGGTCGACTTGCCGCAGCCCGACGGGCCGATCACGACCACGACCTCGCCGCGCTCGACCTCGAGCGACACGCCGCGCACCGCCTCGACGGTGCCGTAGCTCTTGCGCAGGCCGTCGACCTTGACCATCGGCGCGCCGCTACTGGTCAACGCGCGCCTCCAGGCGGGCCGCCCACAGGGTGAGCGGATAGAGGATCACGAAGTAGGCGATGGCGACGCTGCTGTAGACCTCGAGCGGCCGGAAGGTGTCGGAGACGATGATAGAGCCGGTGTACATCAGGTCGGGGATCGCCACGACATAGAGCAGCGAGGTGTTCTTGAGCTGGATGATCGACTGGTTGACGAAAGGCGGCACCATGCGCTTGGTGGCCTGCGGCAGGATGATGTGACGCATCAGCTCGCCGGCGGTCATGCCGAGCGCGCGCGAGGCCTGCCACTGGCCCTTGTCGATCGAGATGATGCCGGCACGGAAGATCTCGGTGGCGAACGCGCCCATGTAGAGCGTCAGCCCCAGGCCGGCGGCGAACCAGTCGGGCAGCTCGACCTGCAGGACGATCGGCAGCGCGTAGTAGAACCAGACGATCTGCACCAGCAGCGGCGTGCAGCGGAAGATCTCGACGTAGAAGTGAACCGGCAGGGTCACCCAGCGGCTGCGCACCAGCAAGAGCAGCCCACAGATCACGCCGATGATCATGCCGCCCAGCACCGTGCCCACGGAGTAGGCGAGCGTGACGCCCAGTCCCTTGACCCAGAGATTCGTGTAGCTGAGGACGAGCGCGAAATCCCAGGTGTAGGAGACCGCGAGGACCATCTCAGAATCGGTCCGGGCGGAACGGCGCGAGGTCGACGGTGGTCGGCTTGCCGGTCGCAAGCTCGGCGATGAGCTTGCCGGTGATGCCCGCCATGGTGAGGCCGAGATGATCGTGGCCGAAGGCGAAGAGCACGTTCTTGTGGCGCGGCGAGCGGCCGATCACCGGCTTGGAATCGGGATGCGACGGCCGTGGGCCCATCCATTTGGACGCAGGCTCACCCTTCAGGCCGGGCACCAGCTCCTTGGCCTGCTGCGCGATCATGTCGGCGATGCGCATGTCGGCCGGGGCGTCGGGGGCGGCGAACTCGGCGACGCCGGTGGCGCGGATGCCTTCATGCATGTGCGCCAGCGACACGTTGCGATCGGCCGAGACCAGGGCACGGCGCAGGCCGAACTCCTGGTTGGCGAACATCACGTGGTAGCCGCGCTCGGCTTCCAGCGGCACCGACGTGCCGAGCTGCCTGGCGAGCGGCCGCGACCAGACGCCGGCGGCCAGCACCACGGTCTCGACGTCCAGCGGCCCGCGGTCGGTGACGATCCTCGTCGGGCCGTCGACGCCGATCTCGAAGCCCCGCGCCTCGGCGGTGACGATCTCGCCGCCGCGGCGCACGAAATCCTTCGCCAGCGCATCGCACAGGCGCCACGGGTCGATGGTGCGATTGACGTCGGGCAGAGACACCGCCTTGATGACCTTCGGAGACAGCGCAGGCTCCATCTGCCGCGCCTCGTTGCCGTCGAGGATATCCATGTGCACGCCGTTGCGGCGGCGCAGGTCGAGCGCGTAGGCAGCGTTCCGGAACGTCTCCTCGCTCTCGAACAGCATCATCAGGCCGTCGTCCTTGACCCACTGCCGCGCGTCGGCATCCTCGATCAGCGGCGCGTAGCCCGCATGGGTATGGACCAGCAGCGAGTTGCGCGCGGCGGCGATCTCCTCGACGCGCGAGGGTCGCGCCGCCGCGATGAAGCGCAGGAACCACGGCAGCGCGCTGGGCACGTGCCCCCAGCGCAGCTTCAGCGGCGACGCGGGATCGAACAGCATCTTGGGCACCTTCTTCAGCACGCCCGGCATGGCGAACGGCACGCACGAGGCGGTGCCGAAGCTGCCGGAGTTGCCGAAGGAGGCTTTCCTGCCCGGCTCGCCCTTCTCGACGAGCCGGACCTCGAAGCCTTCGCGCTGCAGGTGAAGGGCGCAACAGACGCCGACGATGCCGGCGCCTATCACGGTGACATGCTTGGCCATCAGTTCGGCGAGAACGACACGGTCGGCGGGATCTCCAGGCCTTCGCGCGCCAGGGCCGCCTTCATGCGCGCCTCGTTATGGCCCAGCAGGATGTTCCACTCGGCCCACCGGTTCAGGAACTTCTGCCAGCGCGCGTCGTCCTCCAGGCGCAGGCCGATATAGCCCGGCAGCGCCACGCGCGGCGTCGGATTGACGAAGTCGCCCAGCCCCGGATTCTTCGACTTCGCGACCATCGAGTTCAGCACCGTCGTGGTGAAGGCGTCGGCGCGGCCCGACGACACGGCGAGGGCGATCTCGGCGGCCGACTTGAACTCCACGCGCGTCGCCTTGGGCGCCATCTTGCGCAGCAGCAGCTCGTCGGAGGTGCCGGTCATCACCGCGACCTTGACACCCTCCTTGTTGTAGTCGGCCCACACACGGCCGTTGAACTTGGGATTGTTCACCGTCACCCATTCGATCCAGTAGATCGGCCCGGCGAAGTCGATGGCCGTCGAGCGCAACGGCGTCGCCTGCAGGGCGAAGTTCATGTCGACCTTGCCGGCCTGCAGCGACAGCACCGCCTCGCCGAAGCCGCCGACCTCGACCGGCACGTACTTGACCTTGAGCTCGTTGGCGATGTCCTTGCCCATGTCGATCATGGCGCCGACCCATTCGCCGCTCGACTTGTCGCGCATGAAGTAGGGCGAGTACTCGAAGACGCCCATGCGCACCTGGCCGGTGCGCTTGATCAGCTCCCAGGTCGATTCGCTCTTGCCCTGGGCACGGGCCGGAACGGCGGCCAGCGCGACGCTCGCGGCGGCGGCAACGGCAGTCGCGGAAGCGACATCACGACGGCGGATCCCCATATCCCTTCTCCTCATGTTCTGCGTGTACTTGTCACGGTGCCGATCTGTGCCGGCTCGTTGCCCCAGGGCGCTCGAGGAGGCGAAACGCACGATGAATCTAGGTGCCGCTGTTCGCCCCCGTCAAGCAATCACGCAAGACGCACGCCAATCAGTGCCGGAAGCGCGCCACTCATGGCGCTCTTCTCATTATCCTCCCCAGCGTAGCTGATAGGGAGTCGACACAACTCATGTTCCTCTCCCCCGCTAGGGCAGGGCATTCGCATATGAAATAGCTCAAGCGGAGCATGACTTTGAGGCATGGGCGAAGATCTCGAGGAGAAACTCATTACTCCATCCGGCGCGCAAGATTTT